>Ga0233451_10002734_pt1 | contig 15831 bp, 10 predicted proteins | sample 011ome_29_FD_183052 | JGI IMG/M metagenome (GOLD analysis project Ga0233451, IMG submission 183052) | Coastal salt marsh microbial communities from the Groves Creek Marsh, Skidaway Island, Georgia - 011504CT (spades assembly) | ecosystem: Environmental > Aquatic > Marine > Intertidal zone >...
GTGTCGTTTAAGAAGTGCAGTCAACGACCACCCCCCAAAAACTCCAAAACTTTTGAAGGAAAGAAAAAAAGGAGAAAAAAAAACACGCACTGAAGTGCTTAGGGTGTCCAACCCTAATTTTGCAAAAAAGAAGGAAGGAAGCGAGGAAGGGTGGAACGCAATCTCATCATCGCGCTTTATATATATATACTAAAAACCGACGCCTTATTAAACGTGAACGTAAAAACACTTTGAACGTCACTCCGTGCAGTTTCTCTCTCTCTGTCTGGATCTTTCTTTCTTTCTAATAATAATACTACTATAATAATAATGTCTTCTTCGCTTTTGGAAGACATGCGAGCGCAGTTTCAACTCGCGAGAGATCTGGAAAAGTCTGACCAAAACGGGAAAAAAGCGATCGAGCAGTACCGTTTGGTGATATTTTCCTCCACGGGTTCAGAGGAGGAGGAGGAAAAGAAGAAGAAGAAAAAGACGACGACGGAGATGAACGAGGAGACGAAAATTAAAGAGCAAGCCATCGACGCGGTCTCGCGCGTGTACGCGAAAAACAACGACGCGAACGCGATTAAACTTTTAGTTGATGAGTTGAAACCACTGTTCGAGCAAATGCCGAAAGCGAAGACGGCGAAGATTGTGAGGAATTTGATCGATGTGTTCGCGTCGCTGGAAGGGTTCGACGACTTGCAAGTGGAGCTGTGTAAAGAGCAAATCGCGTGGAGTAAGAAAGAGAAGAGGACGTTTTTGAGGCACAGGGTGGAGTTGCGGCTCGCGGCGTTGTATTTGAAAAGCCGGCGGTATACGGATTCGCTGAGGATGATTTCGAGTTTAGCCAGAGAGGTGAAAAAGTTGGACGATAAGCTTTTGTTGGTGGATATACACTTGCTAGAGTCGAAGATTCACTACGCGTTGAACGATTTGGCCAAAGCGAAAGCGGCTTTGACCGCGAGTAGGACGAATGCCGGGTCGATTTACGTGCCGCCGAGCGCGCAGTGCGGCATCGATTTGCAAAGCGGTATTTTACACGCCGAAGAGAAGGATTACAAGACTGGATATTCGTATTTTTTCGAGGCGTTCGAGCAGTTGACGAATTTGGACGACGCGACGTACAAGAAAGAAACCGTCGTTGCGTTGAAGTACATGTTGATGTGTAAAATTATGAGCGGGAACGCCGGCGACGTGAAGACTTTAGTGGCGAGTAAAAGCGGGTTGAAATTCGCCGGCGAGGAGTCGTTGGATGCCATGAAAGCGGTAGCCGAGGCGTACATTTCGAGGAGTTTGAAAGATTTGGAGAGAGTTTTGAGAGATTATAGAGAGTTTTTGGATAACGATCCAATCGTGGCGAACCATTTGGGTAAGTTGAAGGACGATTTGATGGAACAAAACTTGTTTCGATTGATCGAGCCATATTCGCGAGTGGAAATTGCGAGAATAGCCGAGTTGATCGAGTTGCCGACGCTGGCGGTGGAGAGTAAGTTGAGTCAAATGATTTTGGACGGGAAATTTGAGGGTATATTAGATCAAGGGAGCGGGTGTTTGGTGGTTTTTGATGAGCAACCGCCGGAGACGATGTATAAGGCAACTTTGGAGACGATCGGGAACATGACGCAAGTCGTCGAAAAGCTCCAAAAGAGAAGCGAGGGGATTATTTTAGGACAATAAGTAATGCATTTTGTAATAGCACAATTAATATAATAAACAAATATATATGCGTTAAAGCTTTCTCGATTTGATGACGGACGTTTTGACGCCAGTCTCTTCGCCGCCGTAGGTTGTCGCTCCAACTTTCATGTCTCTCACCGTGCCTTTTCTTCTCACCACCGCCTTGGCAAACTTGTTCTTTAATCTCACTCTCGGGTTCTTCATATCCTTCGATCTGTGCGGAGTTAAACCTCTGTTAGACATAATTTTGCCACCTATTTCGCGTCGTCCTTCGGCGTCGTCTTCGGGTGCCACTGCCATGCGTTGTTCGCGCGTGTATTTTTGCTGTTTCTCCAAACGCTTGCGGTCGCGGTGGGAAAGCGCCAAGTCGTACTCCTCGTTGGCGCCCAAATCTCTTCGAGGTTCGTTCGGTCGTGCACGCATGGCGTCTTCGTGCTCTCGCATTGCGTGTTCGTGTCGTTCGTGATGGCGAAGTGCACCTTTTTCGTATTTTTGTCGGCGTTCCTGTGTGATGAGAAGGCGAGGAAAGAAATAAAAAACGTCAGCGATGAGTTCGAGGCATTCGCAAAATAATTTTTGCGCGTGGAAAGGCAGCGAAGGAAAACGGTGAATGTCCAGCGCGTCGAGACCGAAAAGAAGACTAGGTAAACATCGAAACGGTCAAGCTGCACCCCGTGAAGTATAAATACTTCATTCGGTGATTATTTTAGCATCAAATTTGACAACGATAAACCACGGGAAAGACTTATCGAAGCTTCGATATGATGATGCCGAAATTGTTAGGAAAAACGATGCGATAAAATCAAGCAAGAACAAACGTACCCCGAGCGTGTCGCGTAACGGCACGTCTTCCTCTCCCGTGTCTCTTCTCCCAGATCTCATGCCAATTGGCACGGACCTGTTGCCATCTTGGACGACATCTACTAATCTTCGTTTCCTATCGTTGGACGGTAATTCGTCCAGCTCTTGCGCACGTTCTACTAAATCCGCAACGTCGTCGCCAAAGTCACCAATCGCCGCGATAGAGCTGATGTTTCTCGTCGTTGCATTTTGTCGCTTGCGTTCCTGTTTCGTCAACGGAACTCGCGTAAACAAATCTTCCTCAATTCTCGCGCGAGCTTCCATGCGTGCGTGTTCTCTCTTGACAAACGCGTTGCGGTCGTTCGCTTCGCCGTCTTGAATTTCTTCCGGGTCTTCGCCGAGTTCGTGCGCGAGTTCCTGTATTGATTGATTGTTACATGAGTATTATATATTAAGACGCTCGTGAGTATATGCGTTCGCAAATGTGATGATCGCATCGAATGAAAACGTAAGAGAGAAAAGAAAATGTCCACTTCTTGATTGAAGTACCGCCACGGACACGGTGATACCACTGCCCAAGACTTAGTACGTTTGGCTATACGCATCTTTAGGAAGCCCGAGAACACCTGATAAATAGCAGGTCCCGGGGGCAAAAGTGCGAGAAAAAGAAGATCGCGATGTCGAGAAATAAAAATACGCAAGAAGAATAAACAAAATCGTACGTACCTTGATGAGCGAAGATCTTTGCGCGCGTCGCCTTTGTTCCTTCTCTCGTCTTTTTTCCTTGTTCGATTTCTCCTTTCCATCTTCGTCTTGTTCCATGGTCGTCGGTAACATCTTCGGCGGACGATATTTGCCGTCTCCTTCCTCGTCTTCTCCTTCTGCGCCTTCACCGCGTCCGACCAAAGCGGACGGATTCGGTTTGAACTGAAGGTTATCGCCGCCTGCGGCGCCGTCTTCGTTGACGACTTTGAGGAGTTTTTCAATCTGCGTTTTGTTCGAGACAAAGAATAGAATTCGTTCGTTAGTTTATTTGTGTAATCGATCGATGAATGCGATAAAAGTCGACGTAAAAACAACGCATCGCCACGCGTGATTCTAGCACGTATGTAATATCGCTCAGTCCCTTAGATGTTCAATAAAAAGCCTTCATGGGCGTGCCGCGGTAAGCGGAACGTTTTCAGGACATGCTGTGAAGCATTTTTCATCACCGCGATAACATATTAGCGTGATATATATATTTTTGCACGCTGCATGCACACACACGAACGAGGAAACAAACAAATAAGGAGAAAACATACCTGATAGTGCAACTTCTTATCGATCGGTCGAAGCTTTTCGATGTACGAACGAATCTCGACTAATCTCATCACCACCGGGTGATCTTTAATCGATTTTCCTTCCGATTTCATCAACAAATAAAACGTGAGATTCACGCAATAACTCAAGAGGAGCATGTACTTGGTATCTAAATACGAGATGCCTTCCTCGGTTAAGTATTCGCCTCTTTTTGCGGATTTCACGATCGGTTCGACGTTGGTTTCGACTTCGGCGAGCGTTTTTTGCAACTCCTCCGCCAACGCTCTCACTTCCTCCGCCTCGTCGGCGTTCGCGGATGCGTTTTCTAACTTCTCGCGTTTAGCGCGCTTTTCGTCGTCGTCCAACGCTTCAACGACTACGCCGCCACTACCTCCATCGCTCGTCTTTGATCTCTTTTTCTTTTTCTGCTTTCCTTTTTCCTCTTCCTCCTCCTCCTCCAACGGCGTCTTCTTGGCGCCCAACTTACTTCTCTGCGCTTTCTGCTGTAAAGTCATCTCCTCCGAATCTTCTTCTTCTTCTTCTTCTTCTTCTTCTTCAGAACTCGACGACGCTTCCTCTTCGGAATCGTCTTCTTCATCCTCCAATCCGAAATCTCCTAGCCGCATCTTCCCCGCTCTTTGCTTCTGCGCCGCCCTCGCGGCGGCTTCCTCGTCCTTCCTATCCTCCTCCTCTTCCGCGTCTTCGTGATCAATCTCCTCGTCGCCGTAGAAATCCTGCTTCCTCTTCCCTCTCACGCCAACGTCGTCTTCTTCCTCGGAATCCTTTTCCTCGTCTGAATCGTCGGAATGTTCCGCGCGATTCCTCAGTCGCGCGTATTCCAATTTTTTCTTCTGCGCCTTCATCGCTCGTAACAAACCAGCCTCGTCGTCTTCCGAGTCTTCCAAAAACTCTTCTTCTTCCTCTTCTTCTTCCTCTTCATCATCCGACGATTCATCATCCGACGATTCAGACGACGACACGTCCATCAGAGCTTCCTCCTCGTCCTCGCTCTCGCTCTCGTCTTCGTCCTCGTCCGAGCTCTCCTTGTCCAAGCGGACGAAAGATTTCGACGATTTCTGCTGGACCGTTTTGTTCGCGAGTTCGATGTCGTCGTCCATCCACGCTTCTTTTTTCCCATCATTTCTCCTCGCATTCTTCTTATCGCGACCTTTCATTTTGCTTCTCTTCTTCTTCTTCTTCTTCGTCTGGAACGAACTTCTTTCCTTTCTCTCTCTGTTTTGCGCAGCTCAGTTGAGCGCTTCAAAGTGAGAAGAAACGCGAACGAAGAGATTTCTTTGGAAAGGACCGGCGGCGGGTAGGGTTGTACACCCTAAACATGAAGAAGGCCCAAAATCTCTTCGAAGAGAAAACGCTTTTGCGCGCGCTTTCTTCAGAGCTTTAATAAAAGCCCTTCGTTGAAATAACAATGACGGGAGGAGAAGAAGAAGAAGAAGAAGAAGAAACAAAGGAGAAGGAGGATGTTTTGGGAGATTTCTTCGAAGAAGTGGCGAAAGCGGAGAAGGAATGCGTTAAAGAAGAAGACGAATTGGAAGAGGAAAAGAGAGAACAGACGTTCGTGGACGACGACGGGACGACGTACGATTGGAGCGAAGAAGAGAAAAGATATAAACCGAGGGAGATGAACGAAGAAGGAAACGGAAACGGTGGTGCGATTGATGGGTTTGACGTGCGCGAGATGACGTTCTGTCCCGAGGACGATTCAAACGAGAAAGTTTTGCCTCCTCCTTCGTTTAAGAAAAGTTTTAACGAGAAGAAGAACAACACCAACAACACCAAGAGCGAGAGAAAGAAACCGGAGATTGACATCGAAGCGGTGAAACGAAAACGAGAGCAACAACAACAGAACAAGAGCAAGAAGCAGAAACAAACGAAGGCGAATACAAAGACGAATGCAACGACGTCGGTGTATTGCGAAAACTTGCCTCGCGACGCGACGGTTGAACGCGTGGAGAAGTTTTTTAGCAAGTGCGGACAGATTAAGCGAGACCCGGCGACGTTGATGCCGAAAATTAAACTGTACGAGGAGGAAGGGAAGAACGTGTTCAGTGGGAACGCGCTGGTGACGTATTTGTTGAGGCCGAGCGTGGAGTTGGCGTTGACGGTTTTGGACGGCGCGAAGTTCGAGTTGGTCGGCGAGGAGGTGAAAGTGACCGAGGCGGATTTTAGCAAGAGTAAAGGTGGAGGTGCCGGAGAAGAGAACGACGCGAACAAAAACGAGAGCAACGGCAACATCGGCAACGTAAACGCAAAGAAAGGAACGACGAGCGCGATAGATAAATACGCGCACGTTTCAAAAGAAGAGATTCGTAAAAACGCGGCGCTTTTGAAACGCAAAGCGGAAAGGCAACTCGGATGGGACGGATTCGACGACGAGCACGACCCGACGAAAACCATGGTCGTGCTTCGAAACATCTACGACGAAAATGATTTAGAAGAAGCGAGGAAAGACGGTTTAAACGCGCAGACGTTTTCGGACGAGCTGAAAGAAGACGTCGCCGAGGAATGCCGAGTAAAGTGCGGAAAAGTTGAAAACGCGTACGTCAACGCCAACGGCGTCGTAACCGTTCGATTCAAAGAGCCGGAAGGTGCGGACGCGTGTTTACAGCTCATGCACAATCGATGGTTCGGTGGGAAACAACTCAAAGCTGAAATGTGGAACGGAGTCGAGAAGTTTATTGGATTGAAAAATATAGAAAAGAAAGAAACCGAAGAGGAAGAGAATCGCCGTTTAGACGCGTACGCGGCGACGTTAGGTCAGGATTCGGATTCCGAGTAGTAGCAGAGACAAAGAAGATATGCGCATATCAGTTAGTTAGTTAGTTTTTAATCCTAGATGTTCACACGTGCATCGCATATTCATCGCGCAGCTACCTAGATAATGAGAGGCTAAACAGTACCAGACGCGTCTTCGTCGCGTTAACAACAGGTCACAACTTCGTGCAAATTCTTCAATAAATCTATGCACTCGCTCACTTCGCAGCTATCCGAAACGCTAATCTTCACCCAAAAAGAGTGAAACTTCTTTCCTCTCGGTTTAATCTCCACCTCTATCGCTTCTCGTTTACACCTCGTTTCCACCGTCTCTTTGATTTGTCGCCTGAGTCGCAACACGTCGTGTTCTTCGCTCACCTTCGCCGACGCTTGAAACGTATACACCACCGGGTAGTTCGTCAACGTGTCCATAATTTCTCCGTACACTTCCCCTTCCGTCTTCCCTTTCGCTTTCGTAAACTCTCCTCGCATGGCTCGAACCGCGATGTCGAACCGCGTCGCCTCTTGTTGCTTTTTTTGCATCTCCTCAAAATCGTCTAAAGGTTTCCCTGTTTTCACGTCTAAAAGTTCCGTGTAGTCCTCGTTCCATTTCAGACCGATTTTCGCCAACGACGCCTCGTCGCGGATGTCTATTTGTTGCACTTTTTCTTTGTCTTTGTCTTCTTCTTCTTCTTCTCGAGCGTTGTTGCTCTCGCTGTTATTGTTCGAGGAGGCGTACAAAACGTTTTGTTTCCGACGAAGAGGATGCGGACGACGGGGAAAAGATATCCGCGAAGAGACAGACGTGGACGGGTTTTGATGATGACTCAAAACACAACGCTGCGATGGTCGAAAAATACAGACAGACGATGTCATCGCTATACTTATTGCGTTTCGATGCGTGCTGTTGACGCGTGGAAGTGAGCGACGTTCTGTGTTCCGTGTGGGGTATTTGAAGCGCTTGCGTGTTCTGACGATTTGGATGTGGTGTTTGCTTGGACGTGGCGAAGAGAGCGAACGCGCGAAAGTTTACTCCCTTTCTGCGAGGGTACGAGTAGTATCGGTAGTATTAAACGCCTAACGCGGTGGTCCCTTCAAACGTCGGCTCGGCTGGACCAGTCATGATGATTTTGTCGTCTATTTCTCTCCATTCGATTTCCAAAGGCCCACCGGGTAACTCGACGACGCACTTTCGGTCGACGTGGCCTTCGATGACCCCGGCGACGACGGTTGCGCACGCGCCGGTGCCACAGGCTAAAGTGCACCCGGCCCCGCGTTCCCAGACGCGCATTTTGACCCGTCCTTTGTCCACGACTTGAACAAACTCGGTGTTTGTTTTCGCCGGGAACGTTTCGTGCTTTTCGAAAATCGGGCCTATTTTCGGCAAGTCTAATCCGTACACGTCCGAAATCATCTCCCCGTTCGCTTTTTTATAAACGACGCAGTGTGGATTTCCCATACCTACCGCGTTGGCTAACCACTTCTCCCCGTCCACGGTCATCTCGTGCGACCTTTCGCAATCTTTCAACGTCGACGGCACGTTCGAAGCGTTTAAAATCGGCGTCCCCATATCCACCGCCACTTGACCATCCTCTCGCACTTCTGGCACAATCAACCCGGCTAAAGTAGACACGTTGTATTTCTTCCCTCTCTGATCTTTATCCAAATCGGCGACAAATCTCGCTAAACATCGAATGCCGTTCCCGCACATCTCCGGTTCCGAGCCGTCCGAGTTGTATATGGTCATCTTGTAATCAAACTTAGCGGGATCCGGCGACGGCATCGCAAAAATCACCCCGTCCGCCCCGATGCCGAAATTCCTATCGCACAACAACGCCGCGCGCTCGGGAGAGATTTTCGGCACCTCCGACTCTCGATTGTCCACGAGAATAAAGTCGTTCCCGAGGCCTTGGTATTTCCAAAACTGGACGGACGTTTCGGAATAGTTCGAGCCGGCTTTTCGTTGGATGATGGCGTTCGGGACGATGATTTCTCCTCGTCGTCTTCTCACACCGGTGGTTTGTGTGGCAGAAGAAGAAGAAGACAAAGAACACGAAGAACACGTCGTCGTCGTCCTCGTCGTCGTCCTCGCGCTTTTAACCGAGTGGTGATGAGAATACCAACCGCGCGAATGCGCGGCGGAAGCGTTGTTCGCAGCCATATCTGTACAAAGTGTTCTCTTCTGTGAATAAAAATCTGACGACGAAAAGGAAGAAAGAGGAGAAGAGGAGCGCGTTGTCCTACACTAGGGTTTACGTAGAGCTTGAATTTAATTGGACGACACGTCCCAAAAGGCCTCGATATTTCTTTTTTCTCTAATAGTTTCCCCCAGTTTTACGTCATTTTCCAAAAACTCTCTCGTCGTTCCCACCAACGCAACAGAAAAATGGAGGACGAGATGGCAACGCTCCTCCTTCAAAACCACCTTCAAAACTCGAAGAAGAAGAAGAAGAAGACAAAGACGAAGAAGAATAAAGGCTCTTCCTCGCCTTCCTGGGAGGTGGACGAGTACGAGTGGGACCAAGTGCGCTGCGTCGGACGAATGAAGCACGAGATGGATTCGTTTTCCTCCGGGGGTGAAGAAGAGTGGGGGATCCCCGAGGAGGAGGAGGAGGAGAAAAAATTATCCTCCTCTTCCTCCGCGTTTGGAAGAGCGGACGAGAAACAACGGGAGAAACAACGTCTCGACGACGACGAGGAGGAGGAGAAGTTGTCGCTGTTTGACCTCAACACCACGAAGAACAACCCGCTCTTCGTGGGTGTCTCGAGAGGCGCGAGGGAGAAAGAAGCGGACGAGAGGAGGTTTTTGATTGGGCAGCAGCAAAAAGGAAAAAATATCACCGTCGTCGCGTCGAATGAAGACGGAAAGAGAGAGACGAGGAGGAATAATAATAATAATAAAAATAGAAATGGGGGCGGCTCTTCTGCAAATGGAAGCGCGAAAGTGTCGTCCTCTTCCGTCGCGAACATCAAGGACAAACTCGTCCGCTGTCGCGTGGACAAGTGCGAAATGATGTGCGAGCGCGTGTACGGGAAACGATCGAAAGTGTGCGAGATGCATTTGAAAATGGACGAGGTCTTTCACGAAGGAATGTTGCAAAGGTTTTGCCAAAAGTGCACGAGGTTTCACTCGATCGAGGAGTTTAAAGATAAGAGGAGGGCGTGCGCGCTCTCGCTGTCAAAGTTGGCGAAAGTGCGAGCGCCGAACGGCGTCAACGGGGTAGGGTCTTCGATGATGGCAGCGATGGCGAAAAGAAGTGGGTTGAATGCAGATAGAAGCGAAATGACGTCATTCAACAGAAATGACGAAGGGTATCAGCAGCACGTGCCGTTGGACGCGTTGATCGCGCAGGCCAAAAGTAATCCGACGACGACGAAGCTTTCGCAGCGGCAAGACCAGCTGGAGCAAGGAGAACAACAGCAAAGGAACTCAAATACGAGCAATTCGAAAAGCACCTCGTTAATTAGGAAAGAACCCAGCGATGATTCGAATACGTATGGAAACAACGACAACACGAAGCACCACAAGTATCAGCGACAAGAGCAAAATCATCATGAACAACACCAACAACAGGGACAACAAAAAGGGCAAAGCACCATGCGCGGTTTTGATGTTCTCGACTTTGCGTTTCCAGGCATGGAAGAGCACGACGACGCGTACTTCAACGATTTTGATAGCGCAGGAGAACCAATTCGTCCGCAAGGTAACGTTCTTGGACTCTTCTCTTACGACTTTACGACGGGGAAGTTACAAAATCGGAGCAGAACGAACTTACGGAAAGATGCGGAAGGGGAAAGCACGGGAGGCGACTTGAACATCGTGCAAGAGGGAGCAAGAAAACATTTGGAAGAGATTGGCAGCGATACATATTCTGGCGACGTAGACGATTTCTTCGAACGACAGCAACAGCAACAAAAATTGTACGCGGACAAAATGACCAACTTCCCCGACGCGCACGTCTCTCGCGCAGAGATTAAAATTTCAAATCGTACGCCGGCGGATATCTCTCCCGCAGTTGGTAACGGAATTCGTCAGATCTTTAAAGATGCCGCGCATATTCGCGTTTGCGCTGAGCCGGGATGCACTAAACTTACCGTGGATGCCGTATTTCCAGACATAGTGCGCCTGAAGAATGGGGGGTCGAGCGTAGAAATAAACGCGCGAGAACTTGCCCAAAAAGTCGTCGACGCAGATCGAACTTTGGACGACGTCGACGCCAGCGTCACGTTTCGGAACCAAACGGCGACTCGAAAGAACGGAAAATGGACAGTTTCGGATGAAAAAAACACGAAAATGATTTCTTTCGGAAGAAGTTTGGAAGCGCCATGGAACGCTCCGTTCGTGATTTGTACCAATCCGAGTAGGAATAAAAAGAAGAACACAATTAATAATCATAAGAAAGGACATCAACAGCATGAAAACAAAGGCAATTTGTTTCGCATAAGCAATATCGCGGAGAACGTGGTCGCACACGTGCGGATTAACGGTCAAATTCTGAAGGATGTGAAGTCTTTGCGCCGAGTCGAAAGCGATAGTTCGGTGTTATGTTTTTCGGTGCCGCAAGATTACGCGGAGGGCGTTCTCTCCGTCGATCTCGTCTGGAGCGATGAAGATTCAACGCATCCAGATCTGGTTGGCAAGCCTGCGTATGATCGGTTCACGACAATTTTGACGCCAGACGAAAAAGTTGCGGATGAGATTCAATCGTTCATCACGGAGGTGCATTCCTTGAGTCCGAGAGTGGCTCGGTCCCTTCGAACGCACCTCGAGACGATTTTTGCCGAAGACTTTCGCTCTGAAAGCTTTGAACGACCGATGTTTCGGGAAATGGTAAAGGATATCACGTCGTGGTCGTTGCGGAATAGCTTCTCGTATACCGCCGAGCGTTTATTCGAGGCACAAAAACGCGCGCTCGAAGAATTTCAGCTCTCGAGAAAAGCGCACACAGCTCTGGCGACGACGTGTAAGACGTACCTCCACAGCGCCTCTTTATCGGGCTCATCGAATCTCGTCAAGATGGTTATTATTCATGGTGGTGATTCCGATATATTCGGAAGTGCTACAACAATGGTCACTCTACCTAACGGATCGAAAGAATGCGCGTTACACGTGGCTTCATCGGACGTATTCGCGCATTCCTCGCCGCTGGTCTTGGAACTCTTTTTATTGGGAGAGGAAAACGTGCGCGCTTTCTTCACGCTGAAAAATTCAAAGGGCGAGACGTCGAGAGATATCTCATCCGGGCATGAACTACGAGGCAGTTTGCAACACGTATACGTGCAGCGCTGCGTGCAAAGTGCACTGAATGTGTTTTGGAACGTTTCGAAAGCTATCGTAGACCAATATTTGACCTCGATTGCTATGAAACATCGCCTTTTTACGCAAGACGCGTTGTCGTGCTGGACGGACGCTTACGAAGAAGTGTGCGGCAATTCGTCGGGTATCATTGACGATATGAAAACAAATTTTGTTAAAGATATCGCAAAATCATCGAAATCTACAGACTTTGCTTTCATCACGACTGCCCCAGTCGCGGATACCGACGAAGGCGACATCGATGTATTATTGGAAGAAAACAATGAAGGCGTGCGTCTTTCTTTAGAGCTCGCGATGGTGCTTTCCTCTTGCGATCACGTCGTTCGAGAAGTTTGCGACCGACACTTTTCGCACATTCGGCGCGAAAGGATGAATGCGCTGAATAGACCCACGGCGCGCGCGAATAAAGAAGAAGAAGAGAATAATGAGAAAAAGGAAGTTCGTGGATCGAGGGAGTTCCAGTCGAGAGAAGACGGAAGTCCTCCGCGATGCGCAGATTCTTTTTTGAATGATTGCTTTTTGCCTCGTCGACGAAAAAGTAGGATAAGGATGAAATTGTCGACTTATGCGATTCATATCGAAACCGCAGCACGTGCACGAATCACCCAAGTTCAAAACGCGTGGCATCGATTGGCTGATTACGTAGCAGGTTTGGCGATTTTATCTTTCGACGAACCGGAAATGGAAAAGCTTTACGTTCACGAAGATTCAACGGAGAAGATCTCAACTGATTTGTTCGTGCACTTGTTCTACTCATTGGCAATATTCATCGCTTACGTGCGATTTTATCGCGCGAATCAGTTGTTTGGTATCATCTTCTCCCCGTATACTTGTACTCAGTTGTTCAAAAAGTTTGTGGCGATTTGCACGCTCCCGGCGTTGTGTTATATGAACTACTTCAACCCGAAATTTTATGTGCGACACCGAGAAGCGATTAACGTAGTGTCAAGAATTTTGCTCAGTTTCTTGCCATCTGGTAATAAACAGCTCGAAAATGTCATCATGCCGGTGTTGATCGTTTTGAAAGTAGTCATGTTCCGCATGTCCTCGGCGTTATGGCCTATTCGAGCCGAACGCCACGCGTGCATGGTCATCCTCGGAGAGATTTTAAATCCAACCTGCGTCTCCTCGATACTCTCCGTGTACGCCATAATACCGATGATTTTGAACATCTATTTCTGTTTCATCATCGAGTTACGTCAAAGGCGGATGTTTGCGTGCAAATACGGGTGCATTTGGTTGAACCAACGGTGGAGCGTTTATGGGAGTAAATCTGGAAAGTGGACGCATTCCAAACGTCGCGGCGCGAGTAAAGTGTACACGACCAAACGCGCGTCGACGAATACAACGACAACGATAACAACTCCCACGACTTCTAATTACGCGCGGTAATATCTACTAGGTAGCACGAGTAATAGTACCTTTACGTTTCAACGGCGCCTCCTCGCGTTTAGGCGTATTTCGTGTAATAAAAAGCCAACACCAACTCCTCGTATACCACAGATCTCGAGCACATATACTATATTAACTCTGAATGCATCCTCCCTCCTCTAAAAGAAAGCAGCCCCAACAGAAACAAGAACACACAACATTTACGGTCGGTGGGTTGTTTTGAAAAAAAGCAAAAATCCGGGTGGTTGAAAAAAAGCAAAAAGCAAAACATATTAGCCACGGAGATTTTCGTTTAAAAATTCAAACGCGGTTTCAAAGTCGTCACTCTGTGAACATATATTCTCCAACAGCATATATACATACACACACACACAAAATGTCCTCCACTGACGCGTTAACCACGGCTGGTCGTCACTTGTTGTCCTTCGACTTCACCACGAACAACGACCACTTGCACGATTTCGAATGGAGTGCGTCTTCTTCTTCTTTTGTTTTATATTCTCCTCTTTCTTGTTTTATCCTCGAGAACTTTTCCAATGCGTCTCGGGATTCTCTCGTTATCGACGATGCGTTCGCACCTCGCGCGCCGCACGCCACCGCGAGCATAAAACAACGCCTCTCAGAAGAACAGCGACGATGCGCTGCCACCGTCTCTCTCTCGTTTGATATGCTTTAATCGATCAAAATCGAGAGAGAGAGAGAGAGAGAGAGAGAAACGCGTCTGTTGAGGAATATAAAAGCCAGCACGAGAGGAATATTCCAGACCCAAAAAGGAATATTTTTTGGCTTTGGCGGCTTGAAATTTCAGCCAGAAAAAGGCAAAATTTTTTCACGAAAAAAAACTAACCACCAACTCTTTCTCTTTCTCTTTCAACAACAACAACAACAGTTGTCGTCCTCGGCGCTTTGCTCTGCTTTTGCACGGCGTTTGGCATCGGCGCGAACGATGTCGCGAACGCGTTCGCGACCTCGGTCGGCTCCGGCGCGGTGTCGATTAAGATGGCGATTATGCTCGCCGCCGTGTGCGAATTCACGGGCGCCTTATTTATGGGTTCTCACGTGACCGAGGCGATCCGTAAAGGGATCGCGGATTACAAATGCTTTACCAACGATCCGGCAATTATGATGTACGGTTGCTTGTGCGTGTTGGCCGCGACGAGTATTTGGTTGATGTTGGCGTCGTATTTGGAGATGCCGGTTTCGACGACGCACTCTTGCGTCGGCGGCATGATTGGCATGACTTTGGTCACCAGAGGTCAAAAGTGCGTCATCTGGTCAAAAAAAGTTGACGAATTTCCGTACGTTAAAGGTGTTGCCGCGATTGTCTGCTCGTGGTTGCTCTCTCCGATTGTTTCCGGCGCTTTCGCGTTTGCCTTGTTTTTGGTGATCAGAACTTTGGTGTTGAGACAAGCGAACTCCTACAACCTTGCGAGATACTTGTTCCCGGTCATGGCGATGGTAACCGTCGTTATCAACACCTTCTTCATCGTCTACAAAGGCGCGAAGTTTTTGGAATTGGACGTCATGTCGATCAATGAGTGCATGGCCTGGGCGTTTGGTATGGGCGGCGGCGTCGGCCTCTTTGCCTTCCTTGTCGTTAACCCGATCTTGTTCAAAAAGATTGAAGCCGACTGGGAGCGAATTCAATTGGAAAGAGCCGAAGGTGGCGGTGTTGGTTCGGGCATGTTCAAGAAGCCGTCCGACTTCCCGGAAAAGCAACCGAGAGTGATCCAAAAAGGTGTCTTTGGCATCCCGGCAAGAATGTACTACGCCGTCGCAGATCACTTGGCTGTTTCTTTGAACCACGACAACGAGCAGTTGGCGGCTGAAGATGAAATTGTTGCCGCGATCCACGCCAACGCCGAAGTCTTCGACGAAAAGACCGAATTGGCGTTGAGACCGTTGCAAGTTTTAACTGCTTGCTTAGATAGCTTCTCCCACGGCGCGAATGACGTCGCCAACTCTGTCGGTCCGTTCGCCGCTATCGTCACCATTTACAAAGCTGGTGGCGTGAAGAAGAAGATGCCGATGGGCGATGATTCCTACTGGATCTTGTCTTTGGGTGCGTTCGGTATCGTGATTGGTTTGGCCTTGTACGGTTACAAGATCTTGCACGCCTTGGGCGGCAAGATTTGCAAAATGACCCCGTCCAGAGGTATTTGCATCGAGCTCGGCGCCGCCATGGTTATTATCATGGGTTCTCGTCTCGGCTGGCCGTTGTCCACGACTCACTGCCAAGTCGGTGCCACTGTCGGCGTCGCCTGCTTGGAAGGTGTTGGCGGTATTAACTGGTTCATCTTGATGAAGACCGTCGCTGGTTGGGTTTTGACTTTGATCATTGTCGGTTTCACCGCCGCGGCGTTCACCGCGCAAGGTGCGGCTGCGCCGATGTCCAAGTATCCGGCCTGGGCGAATATGAATGTAACAAAAAGTTCATAGAATTTTGCGCCTTTAGTTGAGAAGGAACATATTTAAATATTATTGAAGCAAAAGTTATTAATGCAAAAGTTCCTATAAAAATTTGAAGATAAACATTTCATTTCTCTTTTTCAAAATCGTGCTTAAATTAACTACTGCGCAGCCGCTCTAAA
>Ga0233451_10002751_pt1 | contig 15772 bp, 10 predicted proteins | sample 011ome_29_FD_183052 | JGI IMG/M metagenome (GOLD analysis project Ga0233451, IMG submission 183052) | Coastal salt marsh microbial communities from the Groves Creek Marsh, Skidaway Island, Georgia - 011504CT (spades assembly) | ecosystem: Environmental > Aquatic > Marine > Intertidal zone >...
CTTTTTTACACTTTTTACGAGAAAACATCCACCACACAAAACTCGCTTTCTTCTCTCGTATTATATCTGTTTTTTACTCCTCAGAAATACTACACGCGGAAGACAAACGCGGAAGAAGAAACAAACGAGAGCACTTTTTATACCACACGCGGTGCGCCCTCATTACGGTGAAAAGAGTATATCATCATGGGTGGGATACCGGTCGAAAAGGCTCTGAGCGCACTCGGGAACGTCCTGAGCGGATTGAAAAACAAGATTCCATTTTTAAAGGATGGAAACGACGACGAAGCGACGATAATCGACGGGAAAAAGATAGCCGCGGATATCCGCCTGGAAATCAAAGCCGAAGTGGATGAGTTGAAAACAAAATACGGTGGGAAAGTTCCCGGCTTGGCGGTGGTGATTGTCGGCGAGAGGAAGGACTCGCAGACGTACGTGCGAATGAAACGGAAAGCGTGCGATGAGGTTGGGATTCACTCGTTTCACTCGGAGTTACCGGAGACGATTAGCGAGGAGGAGTTGATCGATGTCGTGAAAAAGTACAACGAAAACCCAGACTGTCACGGGATTTTAGTGCAATTGCCTTTACCGAAACACATCGACGAGGAGAAAGTTTTAGGGGTTATTTCCTTGGAGAAGGACGTGGACGGATTTCATCCGCTGAACATCGGGATGCTGGCGATGAAAGGACACGAGCCGTTGTTTATGCCGTGCACGCCGAAAGGGTCCATCGTGTTATTAGAGCGAAGCGGGGTGGAATTGAAAGGGAAGAATGCGGTCGTCGTTGGGAGGAGTAACATCGTCGGGATGCCGGCGAGCATGATGTTGAACAAGAAGGATTGCACGGTCACGGTGGTGCACTCGAGAACGAAAAATCCGAAAGAGATTTGTAGGCAGGCGGATATTTTAATCGCGGCTGCGGGGAGCGCGAAGATGATTAAAGGGGATTGGATTAAGAAAGGTGCGGCGGTTATCGATGTTGGGACGAACTCGGTTGAAGATAAGTCGAAGAAGAGCGGATACGCGTTGGTCGGGGACGTCGATTTCGACGAGGCGAAAAAGAGAGCGAGTTTCATCACGCCGGTTCCGGGAGGCGTTGGTCCAATGACCATCGCCATGTTGTTGCAGAACTGCTTGGACGGTGGTAAGCGAGCGATCGAAGGTACCAAGTAAACAAAAAGAACATAGAAGAAAAGTTTCCATAATACGTTGTGAAGTTGTTTCCTCGAAGAATAAATGTCATCGTTATTACAAAAAGTGCATCATCCTTTTTTTCTTTTCATGCGAGAGTATTATTATTAATCAAACACGTGGAGAATGTCCAATCCTTCGTCTCCGGGTTTTCTGTACTTCTTCCCAGGCGCGTCTAAGGAGAACGCGCGAATAGATTGGTTGAACCCCTCGTCCATTTCGTCCCAAAATCGCTCGGGCGTGCTCATACTCACCGTATACGCGAACCCGTCTCTGACCGCGGTCACGCCTCTCGCGTGACGATACGTCGTCGCTTCACCTTCTTTCGAGTTTGGCGAGCCTTGCGAAATATACTCGTAGTAATAATACGTCGTCCCGTCTTCCTTCTCTTCCTTCACCGCGTTATCCACCTCCGCTAACGAAATCTTCTGTCCGCTCGCGACTCTCCCCGTCGCTTTATCCGCCAAAATCGCATTCGCCACGTTCTTCGCCGTCCACTCCTTCTCCGGCTTATTCATCAACTTCGGCGGTAACTCCCCGACCGTCACCACCGTCGTCAGTGGCCCTTTGAACGAAATCAACTCGTGCACGATTCTTTGCCTCGCGTCTGGTGACATCGGCTCGGAGCTCGAATACGTCTCGCGCGTTCGAGACTCCGACCACGGGATTGGTTTCCCCGAGAGCGTCTCCGTGGGGTAAAAAAAGGTAAACGCGAACGTTTCTCGAGCGACTTTTTCGAGCGGGATATCTCTTCGTTTTTGTTTCGGAATTGCTTCTTCGACTCGTACTTTTTCCTCTTCCTCCTCTGTGGCGAAAGATGCGCCGTTATCGATCGTCGTCATCATCGCGAACGCCGCCAGGGAACTTCCACCCAAAACCATCCGTCGCCGGGTTCCTCCCCGCGAAGAATTATTCGTATTCGTATTATCAGAAGACGACGATTCAGACGACGACGAGGACGGTGAAAAACTCGTGCTCGGTCGTTGGTCGTCCTCGTCCTCGTCCTCTTCTTCCTCGGGAAACACCTTTCGCGCGCTTCTCGACGCGAAAGAAACGGACGACGACGACGATGATTTCGATCGCGACGCCGAGCGCAGACGGTGCAGACGCCGAGGAGGACGAAGAGAGGATGCAATGGTGGTGGTACTACCACTCGTCGCGACGCGCATTTTTACGAGTAGTATTAACAGAGTATCGTTACGCGTACGTTTCGGTTTTCGCAGCAGAGAGAGAGAGAGAGAGAGAGAGAGAGAGGTACTTTCGCGCGTGAAAGTTGTGACGACGAAAAGGATCGCCTCAAAAGGTCTACTACTCTGCTCTCGCTAAATATTCGAGCGAAAGCGTACGAAAGACGAACGCGTTACGATGTCTTCTCTCCTCGCATCGTTCGCTGTTCTCTGCTGCTGGATTCCTCATTAAACAGCGTTTTGATTCTATTATTACAAACTCTCGCTTCGATGATTGGGCTGTAGTCGCGCGGCGCTTCTTCTATACGTATTTCCTCCTCTCTGAAGTAGTATTCTCTCTTCTCGCTTAAATGTTATGCTCACGTTTAAGAGGACGGCTGCGTTCTCAGCATGGCTACCTGATCGCCTTCGTCGTCGTCCTCCTCCTCTTCCTCGATGTTGTTGTTCATGTTGTTGTTGTTGTCGTTGTCGTTGTAAAAATTGGAAGACTCCAATCCTAAGCGTTGATCGATTCTCGATTTCAAGTTTTGCCTGACGGGTTGATCGAGCAACCAGTAGATGCAATAGCAGTACCCGACGATGAAGAGGACGGCGGTCATGCCCAGAACGATGCCGCCGAAGGAGGCGTTGACGTATCTCGACGTGAACAACGTCATGAGGAGTAAGCTGACGTTCGCGCAGACGATGACGCCGGAGAGGACGTTGGTCGCTTTCAGCGCCCGGCCTTTGAGGACGAAGGCTTCACCTACGATGCGAGAGCTGGAGCAGAATTTTACCAGCGGGATTAACGCGAACGGAAGTTGAATGCTCAAAATCGCCGAGGAGACGACGATTAAAGTTTCCGCGTCTTCGTCGCCGGCGATGAGGACGACGGTTAAGGACGGCACGATGGCGCACGCGCGCGTGAGAAAGGCGCGCAAACCCGGATGGACTCTCAATTTGAGGAAACCGTCCATGACGTATTGACCGGCGTAGGTTCCCGTGATTGTGCTCGATTGACCGGAGGCTAATAACGCGACGGCGAACAAACCTTTTGCCGCGGAACCTAACAGTTTGTTCAACATCTTCGGCGCGTTTTGTAACGGTTTGTCAATCATCTCCGCGCGTTCCGCCGGGTCGGTAATTTTTTGCATCTCTGTCGCGGCGACGATAACGACCGCAAAGTTAATAAATAAAGTCACCGTTAACGCCATCCCAGATTCGACGACGTTATACTTGAACGCTTTTTTCAAACTCTTCTCGCCTAACTGGTACCCTCGAGTTAACACCAACGCCGAGTGTAAAAATAAATTGTGCGGCATGACCACCGCGCCTAACAAAGACACCGCGATAAACAGCGCCGTCGTGCTCGGAATTCTTGGAATACTCGCACCGGCGATTACCTCGCCGACGTGCACGTCGTCGCAATACACTAACTCGCCTAAATAACACAAGGACATGATCGCTACTAACGACCCCATGAACGCTTCCAACTTTCTCACGCCAAAGTGTTGCAAACCCAAAAACACAAACGTCGACAGCGACGTCAAGAACACGCCGACGACCGTAGGAAACCCAAAAATCAACTTCAACGCCAACGCGGTTCCGATCACTTCCGGAACGTCCGACGCGATAATCCCTAACTCGGATACCACCCACAACGCTCTGACTACTTTCTTATCGTACTCCTCGCGATAACACCTCGCTAAATGCCACCCGGTCGACAGCGCCAATCGCACGCACAGCGACTGTATGTGCAACCCGGCAATCGTCGCCCACACTAACACCCACAACAATTTATAATTAAACTGCAAACCCGCTTGTAAATCGCTCTCGAAATTCCCAGGATCCACGTACGCGATGCACATCAAAAATCCCGGACCGACAAACTTCCAAAACGTCTTCCAATCGAACGCGTCGTCGTTCACGTCGCCTAAATCTACTTGCACGTCTGCGTTGGCGTTCAACTTATCCACGTCCTCGTCGTCGCTGTAGTCTTGATCAAACACGTTCGATCCAACATCTCTAAAAGGCATCCTTCCTCCTCCGTTCGTGTTGTTATTCGTATTCGTATTGTCGTCGTCGTTATTTGAGGAATATAACTCGTACCCGCCGCCTGAACTCGTCCGCTCGAATCGCGGCAAGGACCCTTCCCTTTCGTCACCACCAAGCATCATCCCGCTCCTCGATCCGATCTTTGATGTGACAACAAAAAACGAAGAACTCTTCTTCTTCTTCTTCTTCGCGAATGATTCGTTGTTCTCGTCGTTGTTGTTGTTGTCCTCCTCCTCCGCGGATAAAGAAGAAGCGCTCAAGCTTCCAAAATCCTCGGTGGATCTGTACAGAGGGGAAGACGAAGACGACGGTATTTTGATTGTAATCCTCCCCCCGGGGAACGAAGCGCGCAAATCTGTCCGCTTCTTAAACGAGAGATTTAGAAAGCAACACACAGCTCGAGAAGTGGTAGTGTTACGCGCGTGATGCTAAAATTCTCTCAAATTCTCTCGAAAGGCGGCGAAAGCAGCGGTGTTCTCTCTCTCTCTGTCTGTGTGTGTTTTGTGTGCGTGAATACTGAATAAATAAGTACTATCTCGCGGTGTTTTTGAGGGAAAGTCTGACCTTTTTTCTCTCGTTACCCCCCTCAGAAAACGCAAAGAAAAACAGACGCATCTCCTCGGTTGCGATGCTTTTAGAGCTGAAAATGCGCGCGAGGAACATGCGCGCGCACACATATATACGCGCGCACGAATTTTCAGGCGCGTTTCGATCGAGACGCGGAAGATGTGTGCGCGCGAGTGCTCACAAAACTCTCTCGTATTTCTTGTTTTTTTGGTGTATTTTTTGAAAGGAGACAAGTGTTCGTTACAAAAAAGCGCAGACGCACGTATACGATGACGGAGCGTAAAAGCAGTCGGAAAACGCTCACCCCGAAACGGTTCATCCCCGAGGAGACGGAAAAAAAGGATAAAGACGCATCCGGAGGACAGAAATCTGGCGGGAGCAAGGCACGTTTAATTTCGTAGCGTTCGTTACGGGGGGGTGTTTCTTTTTTTGCGCGCGTAAAATTCGAAACATTTGCTCTCGCTCGACGGGGAAGAAGATTCAGAAAAAATTCGCTTCGTCTCGCGCTCTCTCGCGCTCTCGCTTTTCTCTCCGCGCGTTCGTCGGACGCGCAGCTTTTGAGAGAAGCGCTTTCGTTTTCGTTCGACGCACATCTCACGCTCACCTTTTTTGCGTGTACTTTTCTCGCGCATCAATGCAAAACAGAAATCGGTAAGCAACAACACGACGGGAACGACTGAAAGAGGAGACAGAGGAGGAGCTAAAAAATCGACGAGACCGCCGCCGCTCAATCTGACATCGAAAGGAGGATCCATGGGGAAACCACCCCTCCCACCTCCGAGCAGCACGAACAAAAGAAAGAAGAACAACAACAATAATTATCACTCGCACGAGTTGGACGCGCAGACGACGGTATTAGGCATCGTCTCGCAGTCGCCGCTCGGTCCGAGATGGAGCGAGGAGGAGTGCGTGGCGTTTTTTAACGGTTTGAAAGAAGAAAGAGACGGGTTTGAGAATACGTACAGCGAGCACATACCGAACTTTGATTCTATAGCGGCAAAGACGGGGAGGTCGGTGAAGGAGTGCGTGAATATGTACGATAAAAACCAGGCGTTTTTGTCGTTGCCGGACGGGGTCGCTTCGGCAGCGGCTTTGCACGCGTTGACGAGAGATTATTTTGACAACTTAGAGAAGGCGGCAAAGGAGAAAGCGGCGAGGAATAAAAGCGCGAGAGAGTGGAGCACGTCCAGAGACGATACCTCGGACGGGAACGGGAATGGGAAGAGCAGTCAGAAAGAACAGAACATGGCGGCGTTTATTGCCGGAGCGACGAGCGGGAACAGCACGAAACCGTCGCCAAAACGATTGCCGAAGAAAGGGAAAAGAACGCCGAGGGAGAACAAGTTGCCATTGGACGCGCATAAATTGACCGGGAAAGACAAGAAGGACGCGCAGTTGGCGGCGAGGAATTTAGTGTCTTTATCGCCGAAACCGAGCGGGAAAAGATCGAGTCCGTCCATGAGCACCGGGAACGCGATGACTTTGCCCGCGTTTGGAGCAGAGAATAAACGAAAGTTGATCGATAACGGAGGATTCGAGAGCGACGAAGAGTATCAAGACACGTCGCCGGCGGTCAAGCAAACGCAAGAGTCGCACAAATATAACGGCGAAGAAGAAAACGTGGACGGCGGCGCGAACGCGAACAATAGCAACGAACAAGAGATGAATCACGGGGAGGACGATCCGTTCGCGGATGTCGGCGGCGCTTTGGACGGTTTGATGACTCTCGCCGACGCCGCGACGCCGTTGAAAAAGTTCAACGCTAAGGCACCTAAGAAAGCGAGCAGTAACGGCGACCGACCGAAGAAAGCGAACAGTGGTGGCGGTTCACAACAAGGCGGGAAAAACATCGTCTCTCCGGCGCGGAAGAGGTTGAAACTCGAAGGCCAAAAAACCGAGGAAGATTTACGCTTAGAACACCAGAAAGCGATGGTTGCTTTTGGGAAACAAAAGCTCGAGCAAGCTGTGGCGGCAAAGTACAAAACGAGACGCTCGAGGTCGTTGAAGGGAGGTTTATTCCTTCTCGACCGTCGTGCGAAATTGGCCAAGCAAGCTGGCTACACGTTTGCGTTGTCGCCGCCGCCGCCGTTACCGCCGCCTGGAATCCCTCGCGACCACCCGTTGGCGGAAATGGCCGCGCGAAGTGGAAACGAACGCACGCGCAAGTGGGCTTTAGCGGAATGGTTCATGCCAGGTACAGACGAAGACTGGTTCGCCAGGAACGATTTCAAGCGGTTCGCGAAGCACTGCGACATCAACGAAACCGCGTGGTCGAAACAATCGAGAAAGAAATGGAGAGACGTCCGCAAGTCTTTGGGTAAAGTCCGACGTTTATCCATACCGTTCTTGAGAGACGAACGAATTAGATTAGAATACCACCGAAACGCTGCCAGAGCGAAAGTAGAGGCAAACTTGAAGGGGAAAATGCTCAGCAAAGAGGAGATTGAAAAGCTCGCCGCGCCGAACGATACCGCCGAGTTGATCCCGATTCCAGAGCCGTTCATCGTCGGTCAAAGAGTGTTGGCGAAACACCCGTTAGCGAAACGCGCGTACGTCGGATCTGTTTTAACTGTTTCTAAACTGAACATTCGCGTCCAGTTTGACGACCCGCAGCTAGGCTCCGAGCTCATCAAAGACATCGATGTCATGCGTTTAGGCCCAGAGTACGACGAAGCGTTGCGAGTGTTGAACGAACACGCCGCCGTCGCCGACGCGTTAGGAAGAGACGAAGATCGTAAAATGGGTTTGATATTTTCCAAAGCAAAACGAAGAGCGACTGGTGAAGAGAAAGGTTCGGAATTGGCGTTTATGGGGAAACAGTTCAGTTTGGAAGACGGCGTACTTTCTCGAGAAAATTACGGACAAGTTGTTCTTCCCGTCGTGAAGAAAGAAGAACCGTTATCGCAAGCGACGGTGGAGCAAGTACCAATACCACCCGCCGAACAAAGAACGCCGACGAGAAGCTCCGCCAGAGGACAAGGAGGAGGAGATAACGCAGTGCACACGACTCCGACGCGTTCGCGTCGAGGTGCGATGGTGAAGGACGAACAAATTGAGAACAACAACGGCTTCGCGAATATCGCAGCCTCGCAAGAGTTGAGTCAACAACCGGGTGGATCCGCGTACGCATACGACGAAGCCAGACGTCGCGCGGAGGAGAAGAAATTCCGCGAGTTGATTGAGAAGATCCGCGCGTCGCATAAAAAGAAGGATACGGTCGTGTTGCGAACGGCGTTGCGTAAATTCCGCGACGAGTTTGGCTACGAACGAGGCGTCTACGAGGGCGATTTGATCGGCGACGCGCCCATCAACATCAAGACCGGCTTGCAGCAACAAGGCGTAAAGAAAGAAGAGAAGAAGTCAACGGCGAACAACAAGGACGCGAACGAGAAAGCCTACCTCGACGACCTCGTCGAAGATGCCTTCCTCGTCGCCAGAGACACCGCCTCTCGATCGGTCAAACTCGCCTCGCAACTCCGCGACGTCTTCTCGGAAACCCTCAAACCGAAAAAGAAAACATCCACCGGGTTCGGCTCGAAACTCCTCTCCGAATCGAGTAAACTCGAACGAGAAAACGCGGAAACGCTCGCGCAATCCGCGTGCGAAATGTGGCGCGCCTTGCGCGCGTTTTGCGATAGCGGCTACGAACACTCCAGCTTAGCCGACGCCGTTTGCACGCGAGCGTTGGAGCAAGTCAAGAACAAAAGCAAAGAAAATAACGAGTTGTACGAACAGTTATCCGCGCAGATGAAACGCTTTACGAGCGTCGCGAGCGTCGTAAAAGTTTAGATTAGAAGTTAAGAAGAAGAAACCATCGTCGCGAGAAGTAGTCGTTTTCGCATTTTTCAACGAAGAAAAAGAGGAGAAAAACAAGCAAACAAAACACAAATATATTTTTCGGTTGTTCTTCACTTTATAACACGCGCAAAAGCCGAGAGAGAGGGAGAGAGAGAGAGAGCATAGAATACATAAGAACGCGCTCTCGTCTGGGTCATCGTCACGAAAACGTAACGCTCCAAAGCGTCGTTTTTGCGCTCTTCTCGTTTTCTTTTGTTCTCGTTTGCATCACGAATTGGACTTTTCCCGCGCTCGTTTTGTTGAAAGGTCGCGCATGAATTGAGACGCGAGAGATACACACAGAACGCGCAAAACATGGAAAACTACGACCCATTCCCGGAATTAAACAAAGAGTCGAAACGAACGTTCTATTTACTCATGCTCGGCATGACCTTCGTCTACGCGGATTCAAACTTAATCGCGCCAAACTTGACGCAAATGGCTCGAGAGTTTAAATTCGACAACCAAACGAGAGACGAAAAACTGGGAGGCGAAATAGCGTTCGCGTTCTTCCTATTAGGCGTTCCGGCGTGCGTGTTGATTGGGATTTTAGCGGATAAGTATTCGAGAGTGAAGTTATTCGCGTTCGCGATATTTCTCGGGCAGGGGCCGAATTTGTTCATATCGGTGGTGAAGACGTACGAGCAGTTGTTGGCGATACGAGCGCTGACCGGTATAGCGGTTGGCGGGGCGCTACCTTTAGTGTTTTCGTTGATTGGGGATTTGTTTCCCGCGCACAGGCGATCGCACGCGTCGGCGTTAGTTGGGGTGTGCATGTCGTTTGGGGTCGGGATGGGGCAAGGGATCGCCGGGTACGTCGGGAGCGAGTACGGGTGGAGGACGCCGTTCGTCGTCGTCGCCGTGCCCGGGGTAATCGTTGGATTTTTGTTTTTAGCGTCGGTGAAAGAGCCGAAAAGAGGCATTATGGATGGGAATAGCTATTCGAGCGATGATTTGGTCGGCGTCGCGGCGAGCGCCGGCGGCGGTACTCATAGTAGTAGTCACGGTACGATTAGCGGCGGCGGCGACGGCGACGGCGGCCAGAATAACAAAGAAGCGTCCGTGTGGGAACAAATAAAAACCGGCGCGCAAACGTCGTGGATTTCCATAAAGTGGGTCCTTGCGGTGCCCACGAACAAGTTCGCGTTATTACAAGGTATCCCTGGATGCGTTCCGTGGTCGGTCATCAATGCCTTTATGAACGATTATTTAGCCACGAATAAAGGGTTAGGCGTTCCGCACGCGACCTCGATCATGCTCGGATTTTCTTTGGGTGGGTTTTTGGGCATGGTATTCGGCGGCATTCTCGGTCAAAAAGCGTACAACGAATCCCCCAGGACCTTTTGCAACTCGATGGCGATTATGGTCGTCCTCGGCGGCCTTCCGTGGTTATATTTGGTAAGCACCGACAACTACAATGATTCCTTCTTAAACATGGCCTCGCACATCACCATCGCCGCTATTGCCGGTATTTTATGCACGTATACCGGCGTGAACGTCCGCGCGATGGTCATCCACGTCAACCCGCCGGACCAACGCGGCGCGGCGTTTTCCCTCTTCAACTTAACCGACGACCTCGGTCGAGGCTTCGGCCCGGCCATCGTGGCGCAACTCGTCGGCTTATTCGGTCGCGAGAAAGCCTTCATGTTCAGTTTCAGCAGTTGGGGCGTCTGCGCCATCCTCTTATACTTCACCGGGTCGACGCTAGGTAAAGATGCCGAAGACGTGCGCACAGGGGCGGTTTTGCACTCTCGAAACATCCATAGTAATAACAACAACGGTGGTGGTTTTAATAACGGGGCTTCTTCTTCTTCGGCTCACCATCGCATCCCGAGCGGCAACCACGAAGCCATCCTCCGGCGCGGAACGACGACATCGGACGAGGAGGAGAACAGAGGCTTGTTATCCTCGCCAACGCACAGTCGGAGTAGCAGTCGCACTTCCACTGGTAGAAGAGAGTAAGAATAATATAGAGCGTATAATTTAGAAAACGAGTGTTTGTTTTTAAAAGAAGGAGTGTATTATCATCTTCGCGCGGAGCGTATCGTCTTCACATCTGCGCACACACTGACACATCAACAACCGCCCATTAATATCATCATCATCATCATCATGTCCGATGAAAACGACGAAAAAGTACTATTCAAACCTGAAATCCTCTCCACCGTCAAAGTCCACGCTGGTTATTTGCACAGAATCAAGCACTATTCGCCGTGCAACAAGTGTCACATGACGTTTGCGATATACATTCCATCCGACGAAGATGATTTCCCCGTCGGAAACGGAAACGCGAGGAAAATGCCACTCATCCTCTACCTGAGCGGATTAACGTGCGACGACACCAACGTCTCGCAAAAAGGCAACGCGTTTGAAACGTGCAAACAATCTGGAGTGTGCTTCGTAATGCCGGACACGTCACCGAGAGGTCACGAAAAAATTGACGAGGAAGAATCCGCCTCGTGGGATTTCGGCATAGGCGCTGGATTTTACGTGAACGCGACGACGAAAGGGTACGCGGAGCATTACAACATGGAGACGTACGCGACGAAAGAACTGGAACAAGTGTGTAAATCTATCGATTGTATAAACGATAAAGTGGATTTTAACAGGCAGAGCATTATGGGTCACTCTATGGGCGGTCACGGGGCGTTGACCTTGGCGTTGAGGAATCCGGGGAAGTACCGGTCCGTTTCGGCGTTTGCGCCAATCGCGAACCCGTCCGCGAAGGATTGTCCGTGGGGGCAAAAAGCGTTTAAAGGGTATTTGAAGGATGAGAACGAGTGGAAGATGCACGATGCGACGGAGTTGGTGAAAATGATGGAACCTGGGACGATGAAAACAGTGACGAAGGCGATTTTGATCGATCAAGGCGACGCAGATACTTTTTACAAGACGCAGTTACATCCGGAACGGTTCCAAGAGGCGGCGGAGAAGAATACGAAAGGGTTCATGAAGTATAACGTGAGAGAAGGATACGACCACAGTTACTGGTTCATATCGACGTTCATGCATGACCACGTGGCTTTTCACGCGATAAAGTTGTTGAGTACGTAACAAAATAGCGTTTTGTGTATATAAATGTAACATTTTATTAGAAAGAGAGAAGAAAACTCTGATTATTCATCCATGGACAAGACGACTCGAAGGCATTTGCCGGCGTGTAACAAATCGAACGCGTCGTTAATTTGCTCAAACTTCATCTGGTGCGTCACGTACTCGTCCAGCATCGTTTTCCCGGCTAAGTATTTCTCCACTAACTTCGGTACCTCGACTCTCGATTTGTACCCGCCGAACGCCGTCCCTCGCCACACTCTGCCGGTGACTAACTGAAACGGTCTCGTCGCGATTTCCTTCCCGCCTGCGGCGACGCCGATGATGACGGATTCGCCCCATCCTTTGTGCGCACACTCCAAGGCTGCGCGCATCACGTCCACGTTCCCGATGCATTCAAACGAGAAATCGACGCCACCGTCGGTCATTTTCACAATCACGTCTTGAATCTTCTCGTTTGCGAAATCTTTCGGATTCACGCACTCCGTCGCGCCAAACTTTTTCGCCACCTCGAATTTCTCCGGGTTCGTATCGATGGCTAAAATCCGACTCGCACCAACCTCTCTGGACGCTTCGATGACGGCTAACCCAACCGCGCCTAAACCAAACACCGCAACCGTGTTCCCTTTCTCAACTTTCGCGGTGTTATACACCGCGCCCCACCCGGTGCTCACCCCGCACCCGAGCAAACACGTCTTCTCTCTCGGCGCTTTTGGATTGACCACGGCGACTGCTACTTCGTGCACCACCGTGTACTCCGAAAACGTGCTCGTCCCCATGAAGTGAAATATAGGCGTGTCATCGCTCGCCTTTCGAAACCTCGTTTTCTCGTCCGCTTTCATGATCCCGCATCCGGTCCATTGTCTCACCGCTTGACACAAGTTCGTTTTCGGGTGCACGCAAAACTTGCACGGTTGTACGTTTTCGATGTTTAAACAACACGCCTGGTAACACGGAATGACCGAGTCGCCAACTTTACAACTCGTCACGCCTTCCCCGACAGACTCGACAATTCCAGCGGCTTCGTGCCCTAAAATCGCCGGGAACAACCCTTCCGGGTCCTGCCCGGATAACGTGTAACTGTCCGTGTGGCACAACGCCGTGTGGGTGATTTTTATCCGCACTTCGCCTTTTTGTGGCGGGGAAACGATGACGTCGCAGATTTCCAGAGGTACGTTTGGGGCGGTCGCGAGTGCCGCTTTGCACGTGATTTCAGAGGGAGACATTATGTATATAGTGCGTGCTCTTCTTTGCTGCCGATCGATGATGTGGTAAAGTGTTGATGAGAATAACTATATATTAGGTTACTCGAGTAAGGTTCTTTGGTTCTTTGCACGATTTTCGTGTGAAATTTTCTTGTCTGAAGAGGAAAAATGCAAAAAATACGAGCACTCAAATACTAAAATATCCTCGCGAAGCAACACCAATCCCAGGTCCACATCTCGGTCGGTCCGAGCTCTTCAACCGCTCCGTTTCCGCAACAACAACGGCCTCCTCTCTCGCGTCGTCTTTTCTCTCTTTTTTCTTCTTCTTCTTCTGTGTATTCCTCGCGGTATTCGCAGTCGTCTCGGAGAGAAAAAAGTTCTTTTCTTTCGTGCAATTTTTCTTCAGTCTGACCTTTCCTCGAAAAAGGCAGCAGAAAGGGAAGAGTTTTCAGTGACTTTTCACAAAACAACAAAAACAAACAGTAACGCGCAGATATCATCACATCGTCTCATTTTTACTCTTGTTATTATAGATTGATTGCGCTTTGAATTTGTTACCTCTCAGAAAGAACACTTTTGCGCGTTCGGGGGTGGTTTGACGAGAAGTTTTGCTGCGCGCGGAAGAGAAGAACGGGCGCGTTACTCTCAAAGACGCAAAAATCTGAATTGATGAGGACGATGCATTGGAGACGAACGACGACGATGATGATTTTGATTCTCGTCCAAACGACGCTCTTTCTCGCGAACGTAAACGCGATATTACTGGAAAAGTTCACCGTGAACTACCCACTCTTAAACGAACGGTGGGAGAAATACCAGAACGAAGAAGGGAAAGTATACTTTTGGTCGGAGACGAATAAAAGGAGCCAATGGGAAGATCCGAGAGAAGAGGAGCTCAAGGTGAAAAATGCCCCAGGGGGAGGAGGCGGCGGAAGCGGAACGACGATAGGGACGAATACGAATTCGGCTTTGGGAAACAATCAACAACAATCACAAACACACGAAGAACAAGAAATACGAGAAAGAGCGAGAAAACACCAAGAAGACGAAGAGCGACGACGGCAGACGCGCATCGCGTACGAGGAGGAACAGCAGAGAAAATTGGAACGAGAACAAGTACAAAGGGAGTTACAGTCCAACACCGGCGCGGAGAGGATTTTGCGAGAGGCGGAGGAGAGGAAGAGAGAGGAAGAGAGGAGGAAACGAGAGGAAAATATGGATGTGGACAGGATGCGGAGGGAGAAGACGGAGGCGAAAGAACGCGCGGAGAGGATGGAGCGAGAGCGGATGGAGAGGATGGAGTATATGAGGAAAGAGAAGGAGAGGAAAGAGCAGTTGAGGAAAGAGACGGAGAGGAAAGAGAAGGAGAGGATTGAAATGCAGAAAAGGGAGATGGAGAAGAAACGGGAGGAAAGAGAGAGGCTGTTGAGAGCGGCGAAGTTAGTCGAAGAGGAGAAGGAGAGAGAGGAGGAGAAGAGGAGGGAGGCGGCTGCAAAGACGGCGACGACGAACGAGAGACAACAACAACAACGACGAGAAAACAAACCAAACTCGTTTTCTTACACGACGCCAAAAAATCCAACAGAGAACAAGAAGAGCGGAAACGATAGCGCGCAGCAGCAAAAACAACAACAACAACACGCGGCACCAAACCCTTTGCCAGCTCCCGAGCACCACGACGACGTGAATCCAGACCACGCGTTGAATATCGACGACCACGCGGAAGCGCCGAAGCGACACGCGCCGTTCGTCGACGGCGTCGTGGCGCAGTTTTTCGTCATGTTGGTGACGACTTTATCCATTTGGTTGAAGACCATGTTCAGGAAGATTCACGAGTATCGATTAGCTAAACAGCGAGAAAGAGAGGAGAACGAAAAGGAAATGTTAGGGGATATGGGCGGTTCTGGTTCTCAAATTTTCGGCAGTCCGTCTCGGAATAGAAACAGCAACGGTATGATCATGAACGGAGCATCGAGCGATGCCAGCCGAAGTAATTCGGTGTTCAACTCTCCAGTCGCATCGAACCCGTCTGCGAATCACGATTTAGAAGACCAAAGAGTCAAATATACGGGCAGTTTGAAGAAGCGCCAGTACTTGTCGCGACGAGCCTCGCAATTACGAATCATGCTCATCGACGTGAACAACGCGCACGGCATCGCGCGCAAGTGGAAGATTTTAGGCATGTACTTCCAGCGATTAATGAAGTCGAGCGAGATATTCTTTCTCGCCCGATTGTTTATTTCGTTTTATTACTTCAACGCGGCGGCTGAAAAGTACGCCTATTACGTGTGGAGATTTAAATATTACGAGTTCAACAAAGAGCACGGGTTCCCGCGAGGGCAAGTGGATTTACCCATCGGTGTTCCATACGGCGCGTTATTAGTGGTCGTCGTCACTACGTTAATGGTGCACGACATCAAACCATCCATGTGTTGCGTCTACTTACTCTTCTGGGACATGCGCGAATCGATCGGATTGACCAAAGAGGTGTTTTTCGGCCCAAACGGCATCGTGTTCAACGAACTCGCGATGAAAAAGCTGAGCGTTTTGGGATCGACGACGTTACTGTTAGTAAACACCATCCACTCTCGACGAGGTTTAGCCGTCCAAAACACCGACGGCCGCGATGGCTTGCTCTTCAGTAAATTCGGCAACCCTAGAACGAACCGCGAAGGGAAGCAGAGCAAATTGAAATCGATC
>Ga0233451_10002757_pt1 | contig 15754 bp, 10 predicted proteins | sample 011ome_29_FD_183052 | JGI IMG/M metagenome (GOLD analysis project Ga0233451, IMG submission 183052) | Coastal salt marsh microbial communities from the Groves Creek Marsh, Skidaway Island, Georgia - 011504CT (spades assembly) | ecosystem: Environmental > Aquatic > Marine > Intertidal zone >...
ACCATTTGTACAACCGATTTACTGGCTACTTTTGCCGATCTGTTAGGAAAACCCCTTGCGGACAATGCAGGAGAAGACAGTTTTTCCATGCTCCCCCTCTTTTCTAAAGCCACTGAAGGAGACTACCTAAGAAGCTTTACAATCCATCATTCCATCAATGGTAGTTTTGCCATCAGAAAAGGCGATTTTAAATTTATTTTTTGTCCCGGTTCAGGAGGCTGGAGTTCCCCGCGACCTTCAAAAAAAGAAACCCTAGGCTTGCCTAAATTTCAGCTTTATAATCTGAAAGACGATCCCAAAGAAATGGTTAACCTTTATGGTCAAAAACCAAAAATTGAGCAGGAGTTGATTGCGCTGTTCAAAACGGCCATTGAAAAAGGAAGAACAACAGCGGGAGTCCCTCAGCAAAACCACCCTACTCATTTTTCAGGCCTAAAATGGAATCCTTTGACTGTTTTTGATGTAAAATGATCCCTTACCAATTGAACCAATAAGTCAGTTTTAGGTTAATGGATCTGAATTTGGGCCTCAGATCGTTTTGTGTAAAATAATTGTCGTTATACACCAAGTAAAGATCAGATAAGGGGGCAAAACGCCACTGCAGTCTGGAGTTGATCCCCAGGTTGTCCTGCTGGTTGCTGAATTGGATCAAAGTGTTCCAAAAAAGTTTTTTGCTGAAGGTAGCCTCCGTTTTTAAGGTCATCAACAGAATATCTGCATCCGAATAAGGCTTGGGTAAACGCAAGCCGTCGTATTTTAATGAGAGTCCAAAATTCACCCAAGGTTGAATCCTGTATTGCACTGCAGCACCAAAAGATCGGATACTACCATTGTAGAACTGTCCCAAGGTCGAGTCCAAATCGTAGGTAAACAATTGTGCCCTATTGGATTGAAAATTGAGTTTTAAGGAGGTAAAATAGAATTCTTGTCCTTTGGGTAATGGTTCAGCCTCACTTTTTCCTGAGGGATTAAAAGGGGCATTGAGGTAAACGTGGTTGTTGATCAGATAGGCAAAGGCGGTGGCTCGGTTTTTGAATTCGGTTTCTAAACTTAAACGGTAGAAATGTTCTGTTTTTTGATAGTCCAAAGTCGGTTTCCACACATTGACCACAACAGCCATCAACTCATGGGTATTGAAAATTCCTTTTTTGGGATAAAAAATTCTCTTCACGCCCTGACCAGTCTTAAAAATATCTGTCCTTGGGACAAAACCAAGATCAGCTCTAAAGTCTTGATCCACAAAGGTGATATCACCGATAAAAACCCATTCCCTCAGATTGTAAAACAGGTTGGCTTGGGTAGAGAAATTCCCCTCGTGATCGTAGGGTTGAAATGATTTGTGTGCATAGAAACGTCCGGTCAGCTTGTTGTCGACCGAGGCCAGATTGTATTCCAACCCCATGACTCGATTGTAGCTATCGTTTTCCTCAAGAAAAGTTTCATTCCCAAAGGATTCGCGATTGACCCAAAAAGCACTGAGGCTGGATCGTTTTCCTACCTTTCTTTGTAAGGCTAACATCATATTATTATTGGAGGCAATCTCATTTGTGGGGTCATTTGCAGTCTGAATGTTAAGTAGTCCAAGGCGCCAATCTTCGTTGATTTTTCCACTCAAACGCAAACCACCGATAATATCGTTTTGGATCAGATCATCGTTCTTGTTTTTGGCCAAACCAATTCTACGAGAGAAAAAGGGCTTGGCCTCCTCAAAAGTATTGCCGTAGTTTTCGAAAAGGTCGCTGTTGTCGATAAAAAATTGTCGCTTTTCTGGAAGCTGTAATTCAAAACGGGTGAGGTTGGTAAAGACATCATCCACCTCAACATTGGAAAAATCTGGATTTAAAGTCAGGTCCAAATTCATTCCATTACCAATGGCGAGTTTTGCATCACCACCCACAAGCATTGAGGCCTTATTTTCTTTTTTTTGAAAATCGTTGTCCCACAAAATATTGGAATAGGGGATCAGTGCGATAGGGGCTTTTGATTTTCCAAGTGGTTTTTCAAAAAAAAGCGTTCCCATAAAGGCGAAGCTGGAAAGCCTCTGGTTTTGTGGAACCCGCACCCATGAGCTTTGTTCGTTGCTTTGTATGTTCCAGCGATAAGGTCTGAAACGCCACTGGGTGGCTCCCTCTACAAACTTTAAAGAACTGAAGGGGATGGCAATCTCAGCGGTAAAATGATCGTCATATTGTTGGGTCTCCGCTATCCATTTGTTGTCCCAGGTATTGTTAAAAACTTGGCCCCCGTCAGAAACCAAGCCTTCTCTTCTCACCCCATAGGGCGTGACACCAAAAAAGAATCCGGTTGTACCATCACTAAAAGTATCAAAGAGCAAAGTAACGCTGTCATTGGTCAATGCTTTGAAGTCTCTTTTCAAAGAGGAAACCACAGGTTTGTTGGTCTGAGTAAATGCTTTTAAGGCGACATAAAGGGTTGTCGAGCTATAAACGATTTTAAAGTTGGTTGGATAGTTTGCCAAAAGGGAGTCTGTAGGAAAAAACTGCATAAAGTCTCCCCCCTCCATTGCTGTGTTCCAAACCTTGTCGTCCAAAATTCCATCCACTATGATTTCGTTTTCTATAAACCGAGCCTTAATGCTTTTTGAATCTTGAGCCCTGATCGGGCTAAAAAAAGTGGAGACCATCAACAATAGAAAAGAAAAAAAAATCAACCCCAATAAATACCTCAATTTGAAGATGGTTTAAATGTTTGGCAAAATTAGCAAAATCTAAAGTTAAACCCTGTTTCATAAACAAATTGAGGATTGAAATGTCAAAGGTTTTTGTTATTTCTTCTATCCCGATTGCTTGCCAAAAATCCCTTGAGATCAAAAGTCAAAAACAATAAAGAGTTTAGATTTATGCTCAATTCAATGGAATGGCTTTATTTCATTTGTGATTGTAAAATAATAAAGTATTGTTTTCATTAACTTTGTATGACGATTATGAAGTATATTTTATTAAAACTATTTATAATATTTGCCTGTTTACGATCTTATGGTCAGTATGATAAGATCAAAGTTTTTCTCAGCTGTCCTTGCAATGGGGATTTTATCAAACAAAACACTTTAATTTTTGACTACGTAAGGGATAGAACCCTAGCAGACATTGAAGTTTTTGTTTTTGAAATTAACAATGCAGGAGGGGGGAGAAATTACGGCTTTGAATACAAGGGTAAAAATGATTTCACGGGCATAGAAAATGAAGTCAGTACCGAAATTCCGAACAACACCTCTTTAATCGAAACTCGTGAACAACTGCTAAAAACCTTCCAGATGGGTATGGTTTATTTTTTGCAAAATACCCCTTTTCAAAGTCAATTGGAGGTGCATTTCAAAGACCAACAAAGCCCTTTGGAGGATTTGACTACCGATCGATGGAACAATTGGGTTTTTGAGGTAACCGGCTCATTGAATTTTGAAAATGAAAAGAGCATCAAAGAAGAGGAATACGATCTGGGCTTTGAGGTGGATCGTGTGACTGAACTGTGGCGGATAAGATCAGACTTTGGAGTGCGACGGTCGGTAAAGTTTTTTTCCAGAGAAGAGGAAAGTTACAGCAGCGAACGAAAAAGAACTTTTATATCCGGGAGTATCGTCAAGAGTCTTTCGAATCATTTTTCTACTGGTATTTTTGGCTACTATCTCAATGATACCTTCCGAAATTATAACTCTTTTTTTAACTTCTCCCCGGCATTGGAATATAATTTTTTTCCCTACTCTGAAGTGTTAACCAAAGAGATCACTTTGGCCTACAAGATCGGTTTCAATTCATATGATTATATAGAAGAAACAATCTTTGGGTTTTTGAAACAGGAACTGTTTAATCAGTCTCTCACCCTCAATTTGAGATACAGAGAAAAATGGGGGAGTATATATTCCTTCCTGGTAGCCTCACAGTTTTTGAATCAACCTGACCAAAACAAACTTACTTTAAACAACAATATCAACCTTAGACTAATCCGAGGACTATCGTTAAGAATATCAGGAAACTTTCAGCTCATCCGCGATCAGATCAATCTGCCAAAAGGGGAGGCCTCAATAGAAGACTTACTTCTTAGACAGAGACAAATATCAACCAATTTTCAAAATCGGGTGTCGCTAGGTTTAAGTTACACCTTTGGCTCTATTTTCAATAATATTGTCAATAATAGGTTGTAAGTTTTATTCCATACTCCTTGCATTGGTGATCTTGAAAACATAGGCATATTGGTCTTCTGGTTGATAGAGAGATGGATTAAAATCGGGTAGATTAATCAGAATGTTATTTCCGCTGTTTTGGAAGCTCAGTTCTTCGCCTGTTGCCAATAAATTAATGGTAGCGTCACTTTCTAAATTAAGGTTTTTGATGGTTAGGGTTTTGCCGGGCCACATAGGACTGATCGCATAAATAATATTCCCTTTGCTGGTGAAAAAGAGTTGTTTTACGGCTTTTCCAGGTTGCTGTTCCAGGGTTTGTTTGAGAATATAATCTCCCTCAACATAGCTATGACCTTCTTTTTTTAACAAAAATTTCGATCCCCTTTGGACCACTGGTATGGTCTTACCCATTTTCTGCTCCCATAGATCGCCTCCCCATTGGTCTGAAGCCACTTCCCAATTTGCAGCAGTCTTTCTTGCATGATCACTGGAATTTTTCCTGCCGCAGTAGGTCCAACATTAATGCATAAATTTCCTCCTTGACTCACAATATCGCACAACATTAGTATCAGTGCCTGAGCTGAATTATAATCCTCCAAGTCTTCATTTCTATTGTAACCAAAAGAGAGACCCATGCCTCTAATTTCCTCCCAAGGTTTATCAAAATTGATGACTTCTCTGAGGTATTCCGTAGTGTAAAACCCTCCGTGTTTGTGTCTTTGTCCCTTGGCCCAACGGTCATTGATCACCACTTGATCTTTGACCGCCGATTCGTTGAAGAGCCAAGCCAACAAAGTGGTACTCATCCAGTAGTCATCCTCTTTTTCCCATTCTCCATCGGCGTAGATTAAATCCGGTTTATAATTGTTTACCAATTCTTTAAACTGGGGATGGTAATAATCCGTTACAAATTTTTTGGATCCCAATCTATACCAAGGGTGATACCATTCGTATAGGGAGTAATACAATCCCGCTTTGAGACCAATTCCCTTAATGGCTTGAACAAACTCCCCAACCAAATCTCGCTTAGGCCCAGTATCAACACTATTCCACAAATAGCCTCTGGTTTGGCTAGTGAGCTGGTTTGGCCAAAGGGCAAATCCATCGTGATGCTTGGAAGTCATCACCACATACTTAGCCCCAGCTTTTTTAAACAACTCAGCCCATTTTTGAGGATCATATAGTTCGGCTTTCCATATTTTGGCAAAATCGATATAATTAAAATCCTCCCCATAGGTTTTGTGATGAAAGTCGGGGATTTCTTGGCCCGTAAAAGTCCCATTGCCAAATATTTTTTTGCTGTTAAACCACTGAAGATACCACTCTTCATAGGTTCCTTTGGGGGACCAAGAGGGGACTGAGTAAGGCCCCCAATGGATGAAAATACCAAATTTAGCGTCTTCGAACCACTGCGCCACAGGACGACTGTCCAAAGATTCCCAATCCGGTGTATATTTTTTAGTCTGTGCCTCCATCACGATAAAACACATGCTTGCCAATAAAAATATCTTTTTTCTCATGCTATACTTCTTTGGTGTTCGACTTTTACAATCTACGTTTTTTTTATTGCAATTTTATTTTTGTAATTTAAAAAATAGGTAGTTTTGCAGTCGTGTTTTCGAAAAAACTAAATACCCTCATCGCCACTCTACTAACGATGGCTACCCTTCAACAGGCTACTGGGCTTGTTGATGGACTTTTCAACGTCAATTCTCTTCTCAATTATAATGTCAATCTTGATTTTGAGGGAGACCTTGAACTTGAGGATAACGAAAAAGAAGAAGATAAGATCACTTCTAAAAGTATACCGTCTAGATTAATTAATTTTGATGTAGAAAGTTTGGCCTACCAGATCTTTTACTCTAACAGTCATTATTTGGAGATCCCTTCTCCACCTCCAGACAAGCTCTAATCTCAGGCATTCCCCTTTTTTAAAATTTATTAAATCTCAAAATTATTAATATACTAATGGTCTTTTAGACCCTATTATTGTTATGAAAAATATTGAATTATTTAAAAAAATTAAAACCGACCTCCCTGCAAGTGTTGTTGTTTTTTTTGTGGCCATCCCCCTCTGTTTGGGGATTGCTTTGGCCAGTGGCGCCCCTCTTTTTTCGGGCCTAATTTCTGGAATTATCGGTGGTATTGTGGTTGGGCTGATCAGTGGCTCTCAGGTAGGAGTGAGTGGTCCAGCAGCTGGACTGGCCGCTATTGTTTTGTCGGCAATTACTTCTTTGGGAAGTTTTGAGACCTTTCTTTTGGCGGTGGTAATAGGGGGAATAATCCAATTACTTTTTGGCGTTTTAAAAGCAGGTGTTATTGGTTATTATTTCCCAAGTTCTGTAATTCGTGGCATGCTAACAGGAATAGGTTTGATCATTATCATCAAACAGATTCCCTATTTTTTTGGTTACAGTAGTTCTAGTATTGAACCTTCAAATGAATTGGTATCACATTCTTAAATCAAATCAACATTGGTTCTACAATTGTAGCAATTGTGAGTTTGGCGATATTGTTGATTTGGGAAGGAATACTATCCAAAAAATCCAAAATTTTTACCCTCATTCAAGGGCCTTTAGTTGCTGTAGTTTTTGGTATTATTTATACCTATTTGACTGCAGGAAAAACATGGGGTATTGCTAAGGGCAATTTAGTGAACGTTCCTGAAAGCAGTGACTTTTCAAGCTTACTTTCCAATTTTACATTTCCCAATTTCTCTGCCATCACCCAGCAGGAGGTTTGGATCGTTGGCTTTACCATTGCATTGGTAGCCAGTCTTGAAACCTTATTGTGTGTGGAAGCTACCGATAAATTGGATCCCCAGAAGAGAGTTACACCAAAAAATCGTGAGCTTGTCGCCCAAGGTATCGGAAACGTTCTTTCTGGATTAATTGGCGGTTTGCCTGTAACTCAGGTTATCGTTAGAAGCTCGGCAAACATTCAATCTGGAGGGAAAACGAAATTATCAGCAATATTCCATGGGATTCTTTTGATTTTCTCTGTAATGTTAATTCCTGGGCTTCTCAACAAAATCCCACTTTCAGTTTTGGCTTCTATCCTTTTGATGGTTGGCTATAAACTTACTAAACCTCAACTTTTTAGAAGCATGTATCTGTTGGGGTGGAAACAGTTTTTGCCTTTTGCAACAACCATTATTGCAATCGTTACTACAGATTTATTGATAGGTATTTTTATCGGTTTAATCGTTGGAATCGCATTCATTTTAATGGACAGTTACAAAAATTCCCATTCATTGATTGTTGAGCATTGTGAGGAGGAGGGAAATAAATATCGGATCAGTTTTGCAGAGGAAGTAACTTTCATCAATAAGGAGCCTATTTATAGAGAACTGGGAAGACTTCCAAAAAACGCTCTATTAGAGTTGGATGTTAGGGAAACTATGTTTTTAGATTTCGATATTTTGGAGATCATTTCTGATTTTTTAGCATCCCATTCCGATATGAAAATCCGTGTTAAAGTCATCACTGAAAGGGGCGTTTTTGAAAATCCTAAAGATATATTTAAAACGATTTTCCCTTATCAAAGGATCGCATAGATTTTTTTAGCCTTTCCATTTATAGATATCTTAATTAAAAACCCAGCTGAATCATTTACAGTTGGGTTTTTAAAAGGCCTTTGAAAAAAGATTAAGTAATATTTTTTACTTTAGGAAAAAGATTTTTTTTGAGGACGAGTTTACTTTTAACAATAGTTTTTTTTCAATGTCTATGGAATGGTGTTCATTGTCAAAACAACGAACCACACCTTCATGATTTAAAGACCGAATATTTGATAAATCCATTGGGTTTAGATGAAAAATCACCCCGGTTGAAATGGAAAATAAAGGATCCCAGAAAGGGAGCCAAGCAAAAGGCATATGAAATCATTGTGGGGATTGATTCTACAGATGTTATGCTGGGTAAAGGGAGCCATTGGAACAGCGGGAAAATTAGCTCTGACAAACAATTGGTTGTTTATGATGGAAAGCCACTTGAAGCCTACCAAAAATACTATTGGTCAGTAAAGATTTGGAATCAAGACAACAACCAGATAAGCTGCCTTAATCCTGCTCATTTTGAAATGGGAATGATGAAGGCAGAAAACTGGAAAGGATCATGGATCTCTGACAGCAGAGACATTCAAAAAAAAGAAGCTCCCTATTTCAGAAAAGAGTTCGAGATTAAAAAGAAAATTAAAAAAGCGAGGGCTTATGTCGCAGCGGCTGGATTATATGAGCTGTACCTAAATGGGCAACGTGTAGGCGACCACCGACTTGATCCTACTTACACCCGATTTGACAGGAGGAATTTATATGTCACCCATGATATTACCCCTTATTTGGAAGAAAACAATGCGGTTGGGGTTGTTTTAGGCAATGGTTGGTACAATCATCAATCAACTGCGGTTTGGTATTTCCATGAAGCGCCATGGAGGGCTCGCCCTAGATTTTGTATGGATATAAAAGTAACCTATGAGGATGGAACTGAAGATACGTTTTCTTCCAACAGGGACTGGAAGACAAATTCGGGAGCAGTTATTTTTAATAGCATCTATACTGGTGAGCATCATGATGCCCTATTGGAGGAAAAGGGATGGGATCGTTTTGGTTTTGAAGATGGGCATTGGAAGAATAGTATTCCTTCTACAGCTCCTTCACAAAATATTGTGGCGCAATCTTTACACCCAATAAAAAATAAGGAAGCGCTATTCCCTGTTGAAATGTGGAGAGTGAATCCCAAAAAATACATTTTTGACCTAGGGAAGAATATTGCCGGAATTTCGGAGATAAAAGTTAAAGGGGATCCAGGAACTGTATTAAGGGTTACGCATTCCGAACTATTGGATGATCAAGGAGCAATTGACCTTTCCAACATTATTGTTCACTATCGTCCTACCGATGACAGTGATCCTTTTCAAACTGATATTTATACCCTTAGTGGACAAGGCTTGGAAACTTTTGCTCCCAAGTTCAACTACAAAGGATTTCAATTTATTGAGGTGCAAAGTAACCAACCCATCGAATTGACAAAAGAAAGTATAAAGGGGATAATGATGCATAGTGATGTTCCCAGTGTAGGACAGCTAAGCAGTTCCAATCCATTGATTAATCAGCTTTGGTCAGCTACCAACAATGCTTATTTGTCCAACCTATACGGGTATCCAACAGATTGCCCTCAAAGAGAAAAAAATGGTTGGACAGGAGATGCCCACATTGCAATTGAGACAGCACTTTATAATTTTGATGGAATTACCGTTTACGAAAAATGGCTTGCCGATCATAGGGACGAGCAGCAACCTAATGGTGTGTTACCTTCGATTATTCCCTCCAATGGCTGGGGCTACAGCTGGGGAAATGGCCCCGATTGGACCAGTAGCATCGCTATTATTCCATGGAATATATACCTATTCTATGGCGACAATAAGCTTCTGAAAGATTGTTATGAAAATATCAAAAGATACGTAGATCATATTACAGACATTAGTCCTGGATATATAACCCATTGGGGTTTGGGAGATTGGGTGCCTGTGAAATCGAAAACCCCAAAAGAGTTTACTTCCTCTATCTACTATTATGTAGATGCAACTATATTGGCGAAGGCCGCAAAAATGTTTGGTAAAGAAGAAGACCATATAAAATATTCCAAACTGGCCTCCAAAATCAAACAAACCATTCATTCCAGATATTTTGACAGTGAAAAATTTATCTATGGAAGTGGTTTTCAAACAGAATTAAGTACCGCTCTTTTTTGGGGAATTGTCCCTGAGGTGTTTAAAGAAAAGGTAAGTAAAAAACTCGCCGAAAAGGTGATAGCCGATAACAGTCATATAGACGTTGGTCTGCTTGGCAGTAAAGCTATTTTAAATGCCTTAAGTGAAAATGGTTATTCCGATTTGGCTTATGAAATAGCAACTCAAGACGATTTTCCATCTTGGGGAGCTTGGATCAAAGATGGGGGAACAACACTCTTTGAAGATTGGAAGGTCGACGAAGAAAGAAAAGGGGCAATGTCTCGGAACCACATTATGTTTGGCGAAATCAGTGCATGGTTTTACAAGGCCTTGGGCGGAATAAAACCCGATCCTATTCACCCTGGATTTAAAAATATTTTACTAGAACCTAATTTTGTAAAAAAAATGGATCATTTTAAAGCAGATTTTGAAGGACCTTTTGGTTTAATTAAAAGTGAGTGGGAGAAAAAAGAGGGCGTTGTGTATTATCATGTGAATATTCCTCCCAACAGCACCGCAAAACTTACACTCAATTGTAAAAAAATCATAAACAAAGAAGGGCTGAAATTCTCGAAAACAGAAAGGGGAAAATTCCAAACCGAATTGATTGCAGGGCAATACAATTTTAAAATTGATCCTTGATTGCTATTTTTAAAAATTAATATCGCTCTAAAAGAGATGTTTTAAAAGTGTATTTCCACCCTGAGTACTCCCATGCTTTGCTGGTTGTTGATTTTTAAAATATCACTCAAATTACAATGCTGTCGAACTATAGATCAATCCCCAAATCAATTTTATCTTTAGGTGCTTAACTTTATGTCAAAAAAATCTTTTAAATGTGGAAAAAAAAACTCTTTTTAGGTTAAAAGTCTTATTCATTCTATTTCTATTCCCCTGTTTTGTAATCTCTCAAGTTTCAGAGATTTACAGTAAAAAATGTTCAGGGTGCCATGGGATGGATTTAAGTGGGACGCCTGCTGGATCTTCACTACTGGAATCAAATCTAAAATATGGAAACTCCCAATTTGCCCTTTCCAAAGTAATTGAAAACGGAGTTGAAGGTTCTCAAATGATCGGATGGAAGGGGTTATTGAAAAAATCTGAGATCGATTCCTTATCAGAGTACATACTAACCTTCAGAAAACAAGTTCCCAATCATAAAGTGAATTGGAAGTCTGACATTATACTTACAAATGACTACAAATTAAAGATCGAAAAGGTGATCGGAACGGGGATCAACCACCCCTGGGGAATTGATTTTGTAGATGATCAACTGGCCTTCATTTCGGGAAACAGAGGAGAATTGTACCAAATAGTGGATGGCAAATTAGACGATTCCAAAATCAAAAATTTACCAGAGGTATATGCTTATGATATGGTGGGGGGCATGATGGATATTATATTGGATCCCAATTACACTTCAAATGGATGGATTTACCTAAGTTTCAGTCATACTCCAACAGGCACAAAAGATCCTAATGCTCCAGGAATGACAAAAATTGTTAGAGGCAAGGTCAAAAATAATCATTGGGTGGATGAAGAAACCCTTTTTGAGGCATCGGACTCGATTCTGGTCAAAGGCGGTAAAAGATGGGGAAGTCGATTTCTTTTTGACAGAAAGGGGTTATTATATTTCACCATAGGAGATATGCAACAGAGTATTCAGTATGGGAACAATCCCCAATTGGCCTACAGAGCAGAGGGAAAAATTTTTAGAATTAATCCAGATGGATCGATCCCCAGGGACAATCCCCTGAGGTCTAAAAAAAATGTTTTACCTAGTGTTTTTGCATGGGGAACAAGAAACGTACAAGGCTTGGCCCAACACCCAACTAAAGACATGATCTATTTCACAGATCATGGACCCCGAGGTGGAGATGAAATTAATATTTTAAAAAAAGGGGCAAACTACGGATGGCCGATTATAACCTACGGTTTGAATTACAACAAAACCGTTATCAGTCCATTGACAGAAAAAGAGGGAATGGAACAGCCCATCCATTACTATGATCCATCAATAGCGATATGTGCTGCAGAGTTTGTTACGGGAGAGCTCTTTAAAAAATGGAATAATGACCTGCTAATTACTGCATTAAAAGAGCAAGAGCTTAGAAGAATTAGGTTGATTGACAACCGCATCATCGAGGAAGAAATTCTTTTAAAAGGGTTCGGTCGTGTAAGGGATGTTAAGATAGGACCCAATGGGGCATTATGGGTTTTAACGAATAAGCCCGACCAATTGCTCAAACTTACTCCAATGCCATAAGTCAATGAACAAAGTTCTTTCAATTTTAACAGCTCAATTGAAAGTAATCATCAATAAAAGATTAAAAAAATCTAATTAAATGGTACTCAAAAAATAATTGATTCAATAAATGGTCTCAGGCTTTCTCATTGTCCTTAACCTAGAGCGTTTAATAATGGCCCACTCCATAAAAGACTTTAGTTTGGCTAACTTGAGTGGAAAGAAACTGCCTCAATCTAATCATGAGGTCATTTGTGTTTTGGTTTAAGGAAATTATAATTCCACTTTAGTTGTTTACTATATTTATTAATGTTTTAAAGCGCAAAATGATTAAAAAATTTATTTTATTGCCCCATTGGTTTTTTTCTCTTGCTCTAGGTAAGAAGAAAAAAACATATCAACTTCAGTGGATTATAAATCGGCAGACTAAGTCACAATAAACAATGAAAACTCTTATGACTTTAGGTATAAAATTATTCCACCCCTACCTCAATTGTTGATTTTAATTTACAAAGAGATAGAACATCTCCACCAACTCAAGCATCGTCAAACTTTATTACAAATAAGATAAATCCGATGACTTTTCAGTATTTAGAATCCGATATTTTACTTCTTTGACTATAGAATCTAACTCCTTCTATGTCAAAACACCAATGGAAAGTAATTCTTTAGAATAGCTGCGTTTTTCTAATAAAGGATGGTCTTGAGCCTCAAGAGAAAAATTCATGAAAAGGACTAGGGAAAATAAAATTATTTGAAATCATATTGCCCGAATTAAGTATACCAAACGCCTTTTCTCCAGATGGGGATGGGATCAATGAACTATGGCTTGCTTGAAAGATTCTTCAACATCAAACATACAAGTGAAATGAATTGATCAATTCACACCTTTAGAGTGAACAACTACTGATTGACCCGCATATCCTCCTTGAGGCAAGTCAATGAGAATTTCAGATCTGTTTTTTTCAGGATTCCAAAAAGATTGATGGTTGGGGCTTGATCCTACGAACTTTTTAGAAGCTTTTAAAAGTAATGTACTCAGCTCGCGATTGGGGTCACTGGCTGTAATTTTTTCAATTTGATTTTCTTCATTCATTTGAATCATCACTATACAGGGAGCACTTGCTTCTATAAAGTTATTCTCACCTACAACTAATTTTCCCGCCTTGTAAAACACCATTTGTAATAGTCCGATTTCTTTATGGCGAACCGCTTGTAAATATGGCGTGTTGGATAAAATCTCGATCGGTTGAAGTAGGTTTTTGGTATTCAATTGATCCAAAGTGATGTTGGGCCAAACAATGTATTCGTATGAATCATTATCAGGTTTTTCGCCATGATCGATCCAAGCTTTAAAAATCTCTTTAGAAATGGTTTCTTTAGAAGAATCAATTTGCTTACTTATATTCCACCATGATCCAGTCGAAGCATCATTTTGTATTGAAACATCAATGGAATTGGGAAGTAAATAAGCCACATCATCATGATAAATCCAATCTACCTTAGGATAAACTTTGGAACCTCGCTCAAGGGTTTGTTTTTTCTTCATTGAAGAAATTGTAACCTCCCCATTCAATAAACTCTGATTTATGGTTGTATTGACTTCGTTGGATGCTTTTGAAGAAATCCCCGACCCCAAGCAAACGTATTGCTCATCAAAGAAAAACCAAGCTTTCCGGGCTACCAAAGGGTCGTGTATGCTTTTAAAATCAAATCCTACTGCCCCATAAAGACCATCGGTAGCCGCACCTACAAAATCGGTTAATCCCAATTTTTTTATTTCACTAGGAGGGGGTAAATTTTCTTTTTGAACTACAGTAGTTCCTGAGATCTTTTGATAATCCAAAACAGGAGAAATGTCATCGTACTCTTCACCGTGTGTGTAAATATGATTCGCACCATCTCCCCTATGATGATTGGATAGTCCTTCGCTATTATAGGGGCTTTCCATATTCATGTTTCGAGAAGAATAGAGTCGGACAGAAGTAAAAAAATTAGATCTTTGGAAGGTAAAATGCTCGCTGTTCCAGTAAAAGGTAGCATGGGAAATCATTTTATCTGATTTTCGACCCGATCTCAAACCTATAATATCATTCATTTCTTCTTTTCTATAATTGGTCAGAGCAATAATTTTAAGGGGAATTTTGTTGTCATATTTTTTTGTTGCCCCAGGTCTAGAAATACTTCTGTTTTTGGCTCCATAATCAGGTTTTATTCCAAAAACGGTGGTTTTACAAACCCCATCCAAATAATAATCCACCAATATTTTAGTTTTTTCAGCAGAAAAAGCATATTGAGTCCCTCTTGAATAATAGGCCCACTCTACAAAAGCACTTGCCCAATTTAACCCATAAGACAAGGTATTGTTCACTCCATCGGTTCTGTGATGGAAGCTATTGTCATATTGCAATCCTCTTCCATTGGCTTTCAGAAACTCTATGAAACCACCCGTATTAGATTGGGAATAGGTGTAGCCAAATTCGCTTCCGATCCAGTCTACATACTTGATTTCATTTTCAATGATTTTGATGATCTCTTCAAACTGTTGTTTGTTTCCTAAAAAAAGTTGATTTTTTGCAGCAATCGACGAGACCTTAATTCGGTCGCCTCCAGGTCGTGAACCTCCCTTATGAATATCAGCACGATTGATCATTACCTGAGATTGATTGATGAGTTTTTGTGGTAATTCTTCACCAACAATCAACATCAGTTCTACCATACTATTGGGAGTCCCTATTTGATTATTCCACCAATTTTCACCAATAAAATCATTTTCACACCAAAATTGAAGTCCCTTTGTTATTTTTTTAATCAGGGTCTTGTCCCCATGATATTTTGATAAGGGGGTTTTGTATGCAACACCCATTCTCACTAAGTTATCAAGGTGTATTCGGTTATCAAAACCCTCCCTAGAAACATCACTGTATTGGATATGAGCCCATTTTTCGCCATCAAAATCAGCCAATATCTGATCAATTATCAAATCGTCAAAACCTTTCGCATTGGGATTGATCTTGTCCTTTGAGTAGGAATCAAGAATCTGATTGTAAATCCTACTTTTTATGATCTCTAAATCGTTTTGCTGAGCCTGCATGACATGAGCAAAAAAACATGTACAAAATATCAGGATAGGGCGTATCATAAAAATGGAGAGTGTTCTTATCATTGTTGTCATTCAAATTCAAATATACAAGAAAGATTAAATTAATAGAAAATTACCAAAAAATCAAATCATCCTCAATAGTCCATTTTTTGTATGACCCAAAGACTGGAACAGGAACTTTAATAGGGTAGCCCAGACGCTGATTTGCTTAATCAAGAGATAAAATGATCCCCAAAAGGAAAAAAATGAGGTAGAAACTAATTCCGCTTTTGCCCAATCGATTGCAATTTTTAAAATATCCATCTGTTCAATGTTATATCCTAAAAATTTATAATCTATTCTCTATTAAAAAATAAAATCACAAATAGACATACTTGTACTGCAACTTTGAATAATAGGGGGAGGGTAAATCAGAAATATTTCTTCAAATCATACCCCCTAAAATCCCCAATTAAGCGCATCAAAAATGTTTAGGTTAATACAACCATCAATTTAAAATCCAGATTAGTGGATGCCTAACAGGTAGGTTACGAATTAC
>Ga0233451_10002762_pt1 | contig 15740 bp, 12 predicted proteins | sample 011ome_29_FD_183052 | JGI IMG/M metagenome (GOLD analysis project Ga0233451, IMG submission 183052) | Coastal salt marsh microbial communities from the Groves Creek Marsh, Skidaway Island, Georgia - 011504CT (spades assembly) | ecosystem: Environmental > Aquatic > Marine > Intertidal zone >...
CTAAGATTTTTGCACCCATATCTGGAAAAATTGAGAAGCAAATTATTTCAATTGGTGACTATGTAAAAATTGGTGACCCACTCTATCAGATCATCAATAATAAAAAACTCCGGGCGCATGTAATGTTCCCAGAAAAATTAGCACATATTTTAAAACCTGGAATTGATATCAAACTAGAGACACCCACCACCGACGTCCCTTACACGACTGTAATCCAAGAACTTAAACCACAAATTGTTGCGGACAGTCGCTCAATTGATGTCATTGCCGATATCGAAAAACAGGATGACTGGCAGGCCGGTGCGAGTGTCAAAGGAACCATTGTATTTGATAAAAAAGACTCAGTCTCTGTTCCAGAACCATCAGTTGTATTAAGACCATCAGGCAGTGTCGTTTATGAAGCAGTTAGCGGCAAAGCTGTTGCGCGAAATGTAAAGACAGGTATCACTCAAGATGGTTGGATTGAAATTATTGATGGTCTAGAATCAGATAAAGAAATCATTGTCGATGGCGCCGGATACCTGACCAACGATGCAAACATAGTCCTAAAACAAAATGACCCTGCCTGAAATTTCAATTAGAAGGCATGTGTTTGCCTGGATGATTTCGTTTATCTTCATCCTTTTCGGCTACATTGGTTACCAAAAAATTGGAGTTGATCGTTTTCCGATGATCGAATTTCCAGTGCTCTCAGTCACAACCACACTTGAAGGTGCTAATCCTGAAATTATTGACTCCTCTATTACCAATCTGATTGAAACCGCTGTAAATACGGTTACCGGTATCGAATCAATTAAATCACAATCTTCGCCCGGAGTCTCGGTGGTGACGATAACCTTTGAATTAGATAAAGACATTGAAGTTGCCTTCAATGAAGTCCAATCCAAAGTCAGCCAATTAAGCCGAAGGCTGCCCGATGATATTGTTCCGCCCGTGGTAAGGAAGGTGGAAACAAACGCAAGCCCCATCATGTGGTTAGGTCTAACAGGTGACCGGACCACACAACAACTTAACTTATATGCAAATAATATTCTCAAAAAGAAAATCGAAACCATTGATGGTGTCGGAGAAGTTCGGTTAGGTGGACGACGAGATCGAACCATTCGCGTTAATCTTGACCTTGAAAAAATGGCATCCCTTAATGTCACTGCTGAAGACCTCAAGTCTGCTTTTAGAAAAGAACATATCCAGCTACCGGGTGGATATCTGGTTCGAAATAAGTCTGAAAAAATGTTTAAGCTTGATCTTGAATTTCATAAGGTAAAAGATTTAGAAAATTTGGTTGTCAGCCATCGAGATAAAACGAGCATCAAGTTAAAAGATATATCTGATATTGAAGATGGACTGACCGATTATCGTCAGATAGCGCGCTACAATTTTAATCCCTCCATCGGACTAGGAATTATTAAGGTAGCAAACTCCAATACAGTACAAATCATTGATAAAGTGAAGGAGAAAATTGATACAGAAATTCGTCCTAACCTACCCCCGGGACTAAACCTTGATATTTCAACAGACGATTCAATTTTTATTAAAGAAATGATCAAGTCACTCATCGACCACATCATTGAGGGAACCCTTTTAGCGGCCCTGGTTGTATTCATATTCCTCCAATCAATCCGTTCAACATTCATTATTTCAGCAGCGATTCCTATTTCTTTATTTGGTGCAATAGCGGTGATGTATTTCTTTGGCTATACATTTAACAGCATGACGCTTTTAGCGCTGATTCTCTTAATCGGAGTTGTTGTTGATGATGCCATTGTTGTTCTGGAAAATATTTTTAGGCATCAGAGAATTGAAAAAAATAATATCGAGGCTGCCATCAAAGGAAGTCGTGAGGTGGTATTTGCCGTCCTCGCGTCATCTCTTGCCTTGATTAGTATTTTTGCGCCGGTCATATACATGGACGGGATTATTGGTAAGTTCTTTGAATCCTTTGCGGTTGTGGTTACGGTAGGAATCATTGTCTCTCTTTTGGTATCTCTAACTCTGACTCCCATGCTCTGCTCGAGGTATCTTAACAAACAAGATGCTAAAAAAAATTATTTTAATTTTTTAATTTCTTTTTTTGAAAAGCTGGAACGAAACTATAAACATGTTCTTCAATACGTTCTCAAGCACAGATTAAAAATCTTACTCATTACACTACTTATTGTTTTAACATCTGGATTCTTTTTTAAAGCAGCCAAGAAAGAATTTGTTCCCGAGACTGACGAGAGTCGCTTCACCGTCACCTTTAAAACTCCACTTGGGTCAAACATGGATTACACCGTCAGTAAATTAATTGAAGTTGAGTCTGTTATTCAAAAATATGATTCTGATATTGCCAGCGTCTTTTCATCTGTTGGTCTGGGAAGTCGAGGCCAGGTAAATAGAGGATACATTAGCATTCGCTTAAAAGAAAAAGGAGAGCGGGATAGAAGCCAAACAGAGATCATGGAGCTCCTTAAACAAGATTTAGCATCGCTATCTGGGGTAAGGGCTTTCCCTGCAGGAGTGTCTATTGCCAGAGGAAATCGTTCAGAAAAATTACAATTCTCTCTCATTGGTCCTGGGATTGAAAATGTTTCTAGTTTGGCTGACCAGTTAAATGAAAAATTATCACTGATCGATGGTATGGGTAACATTGATCTGGACCTCCAACTTAATTTGCCACAAATGATTCTCGATATTGATCGTGAGAAAGCAGCCACATTTGGAATATCAGCCGAACAGATCGCAGACAGCGTTTCTATTCTCAGTAATGGCTATGACATTGCAAAATATAATGATGATCCTGGAGATGGCCAACGATATGAAATTAGAGTAAAAGCCAAAGAGGGGTCATTCGAAAATATTCAGGATCTTAACAAAATTTACTTGAGATCAAAATCGGGTGAGCTAGTCAGGATTGATAATTTTACGAAGTTTAAGGAAGAATTGGGTCCAGCCATTATAGGTCGAGAAGAATTACAGTATGCGGCCAATTTTTATACCAACCCAAGTATCCCGCTTGGTGAGGCTATAAACAATATTGAAAATATTAGTAACCAGATCATACCGAGTGAATACTCAATCAAATATTCTGGCCAGGCAAAAGAATTTGGTAAGACCTTTTCGAATATTATATTTATCTTTTCTTTAGCCACGGTTCTTCTATACATGGTCCTCTCCAGTTTATTTAATTCTTTCTTCCAGCCGTTTATTGTGATGCTTGCTCAGCCCCTGGCAATTATTGGCGGAGTTTTTCTTTTATGGCTTACGGGAAATAGTTTGAATATTTATTCGATGATTGGACTCGTCCTACTTGTTGGTCTTGTAGCTAAAAATTCAATCTTATTGGTTGATCTAACTAACCATCATATCCAAGAAGGTAAAAAAGTGGATGAGGCATTGATACTTGCATGCCCGGTTCGACTCAGACCCGTGCTGATGACATCTTTGACTTTAATTCTTGCTCTTCTACCAGCCGCATTTGGTGTTGGGGCAGGGTCTGAAGAGAACGGACCCCTCTCTGTAGCGATCATAGGAGGTATGATTTCTTCAACACTGCTTACTTTAATTGTGATACCAGTAGCCTACTCATTATCCTTTGAGCTAATTAATAAAATTAAGACTTAAAGTACTTATCTATAATTAGGGCACCAATAACATCGCCCTCCACATTCACAGTGGTTCGAAACGTATCAATAAGCCGGTCTATTGGGATAAAGATGGCCACATACTCCACAGGAAGATTAAGAGCACTGAGCACGATGGCCAAGGTTACCATACCTGCACTCGGAATAGCTGGAGCTCCAATAGAGGCTGCCATTGCTAAAAAGACTAAGAAAATTTGATCATATAAGCCCAGATTTACCCCAACCATACTGGCTACAAATAAGGCAACCGCGGCTTCATAAAGTGCAGTCCCATCCATATTTATGGTTGCTCCCAATGGAAGCATAAATCGAGAGACCTTTTTATTTACCTTGAAATCATTTTCTAGGGTACTCATGGTCACAGGAAGGGTTGCTGCCGATGAGCTTGTAGCGAAAGCCGTTATAAGCACATTTTTAATACCTTGCCAAAAACTTTTTATGCTCTCGTTTGAAAAAACTTTTAAAAGTAGTGGTAAAAATACTACTCCATGGAATGTGATGACCCCAATAACAAGGGTAACAAAATAACCAATCTGATAAAACATACTTAATTCTTGTTGAATAATCAGAAGACTCAATAAAGCAAATACTCCCACTGGGGCGACCTTCATAATGCTATTGACTATATTCATTACCACTTCAAAAATCCCATCCACCCATATTTTTACTTTCTTAACATGCTCATTATCTGACCTCAACGCTATACCAAAAAAAATCGCAAAAATAACGACAGCCATTATATTTCCTTGTGATAATGCCTCAAATGGATTCTTTATGAGCGACTTAATAGAGTCTTTAACTGAGTGCGGTTCTTCAGAATTGAATATCGAGTGGGACTCATTGCCCTCTAACACAACTTGACTTCCTCCCAGGTTATCTTGAAATAAATTCATTACAACCATCATCAAGATGATTGCAACAACCATCGTCGACAAATAATAAAATATAGCTCCCTTCCACAACAGCTGAGAGCTCTTATTTTTTTTCAAAGAAGAAATACTACTTGTTAATGAAAAGAAGATTAAAGGAATCATAATCATCTTTAGTAATAAAATAAAAACGTCACCTATGATTTCTAAGATTGGGATAGTAAATTCAACTAACTGAAGCGATTGATAGTGACGTAAAATAAGGCCGAATAGAATGGCTAAAATAACAGCAATACCAATTCTTTGATTAAGTGAACCCATTAGTTAACTTTTTCTAATATAGCTGCGAAAAAACCATCCATATCATGCTCATCAAATTTAGTTTTAAAAAAGTCCTCTGAGCTTACTGAGATATTATACTTATCGAGTATTGGTTGAATACTCATTATCTTAAAATCTGAATTATCTTTTAAAAAACTATTTATAACATCTTCATTTTCTTCTGGGATAAAGCTGCAGGTCGCATAAATAAGTCGTCCTCCTAATTTTGTTAATTTGGAAGCTGCAGTGAGAATATTTAATTGTTTTTTTTGCATTTCAAAAATAGATTCTAGGTCATGTTTCCATTTAAGGTCTGGATTTCTTCTTATCGTTCCAAGCCCAGAGCAAGGGGCATCAACCAGAACTCGATCAAATTTTCCCCTCAATCGCTTGATTCGAATATCATTTTCATTGTTGATGTGGTGACACACGGTATTGGAGAGTCCAGATCGTTTTAATCTTTTTCTTAAATTCATTAATCTTTTATCATTCACATCGAAAGCATAAAGCCGGCCTGAACCCGACATCATTGCACCAAGAGCAAGAGTTTTCCCGCCAGCTCCTGCACAAAAATCTGCCACCATATGTTTTCTATTGGCATCAACAATAAAGGATAATATTTGACTACCCTCATCCTGAACTTCAATTAAACCGTCTTTAAAGATTGGTAAGTTTTGTATTTGTGATCCCCTGGGAAGACGAATGCCAATAGGGCTATGAATTGATGCGGTTACTTTTTTTGGATTAATTGATAAATTATCTTGGAAATTCTTAATTATAACGTCTCTAGATTTCTCTTTTATTGTATTTACCCTGACATCAAGATATGAAGGTGAGTTTAATTTATTAAGGACTAGTTTGATATTTTTATCATCATATGTTTCTGCTAATTTTCGGAATATCCATTCTGGCAGACTATAGCGGATTGATAGATCATTTATTTTTTTCAATCTTTCCTTTAATGTTTGTGTTGAAAAAGTAAAGTCAGGGCATAAAGTTTTAATCTCCTCATCAGAAAAATTTTTCTCAATTATCAAGTGTGCAATGACAAAATGCTCTGGTTGTAAAGATTGCATTAAATTTTCATATAATAGTTTATTTCGAATAATCCCATAGTATGTCTCTGCAACCTCGCTTCTTTCTTTTAAGCCTAAATTAGCATTATTCTTAAAAAAATAACTGAGATTAGAATCCGCCGGATGTTCTGAATTTAAATGATCATACAATGCGGATGAAATCTTTTTAAATAAAAATATGTTCAAAATAGAATGCTCACAATAAATTAAATATATTTCCTTTTGAAATTATCTGATCAACAACCAACCCAATAGGTGTTGGTGTAATTATTCTCACAGGGATATGGTTTTTTTTTGAAAGCCAAATATCATGAGTTAATTCCTCTTCGTTTACCCTCCCTTGATATTTGATACATTCTATAAATCGATCATTTATTTTAAGATTTTCTTCTTTGATTTTTCGGTAAGTATATTTTTTATAATCATGGGAATCTAAGATAAAGAATGTATGACTTTCACCTAACTTCTCAAAACCATTAAATTCAAAAAAATAACTTAATACATCTTGGGTACTTTTTTTTAATTGATATTCCTTTATTTTTTTTTCACTTTTTATATTAATTACCTCTGTGTTGTAATCAATTGTTGTTATTGTTTGTCTATTTTTTTTTAAATTTTTCCGCATAATCGTATCGGGAAAATAATGTTTACCTTTGATGTGACCGCTACTAATCAATTGATAATTACCGAGAAGATTCATGGCACCAAGAAAATTTGATGATGCAATTATCTTATATCGACTTTTATCTTTTCTGTATTTAACATCAATAGATCCAAGTGGTTTCTTTTCAAAACTCAAATCATAAGTGATATCAATTGAATCAGGTAAATTCTTGGCAAGGATAGAGTGACTTAATAAGAGGCTAAATATAAGTGACCAGATTCTCATTCGACCCTCTCTTTTCTATTTGTCCCAGTTGAGTTACTTCTTCGCCATTAGCTTCAAGTATTCCTCTAGTAATAGATACATCTGATGAGTCTACTATAACAACAAATCCAATACCGCAATTAAAAGTTCGATACATTTCTTCAATATTAAGATTTGCTTTTTCCATAATCCATTCAAATATTGAAGGCATCTTCCAACTATTATTATTGATCTGTGCTTTATAATAATTGGGGTAACTTCTGGGAAGATTTTCAGTTAATCCACCCCCTGTGATATGCGACATTGCCTTAATTTTGACTTCTTTTTTCAAATTTAAAATTGATTTGACATACAGCCTAGTTGGCTCCATTAATAGAGAAGCTATTGTTTCTTCTTCAATTTTATCCTGAAGATTAATGTCATGACTTTCAATAATTTTTCTTATCAATGAATATCCGTTGGAATGTGGCCCTGATGATTTCAATCCCAGCAAAATATCACCTTCTTTAATATCTTTACCATCAATAATCTCGTCTTTTTCAACTACGCCGACAGCAAAACCTGCTAAATCATAATCGCCCTCATTGTACATACCGGGCATCTCAGCTGTTTCGCCACCCGCTAATGAGCATCCTGATAATTCACAGCCTTTTGCAATACCCTGAATTACACTCGACGCTTGAGTTACATCAAGCTTTCCGCATGCGTAGTAATCTAAAAAGAATAATGGTTCAGCGCCCTGGACTAGAATATCATTTACACACATTCCGACCAAGTCCTGTCCAATTGTATTGTGTCGTTCTAATTCAATTGCCAGTTTTAGTTTTGTCCCAACGCCATCTGTTCCAGAAACAATGACTGGTTTTTTATACCCTTTTGGAATTTCAAAAAGGGATCCAAATCCACCAATCGAACCTAATAGTTCTGGTCTGGAGGTTTTTTTTGCAAACGGCTTAATTCTTTCAACCAAATCCTCTCCAGCATCAATGTCCACACCGGAAGATTTATAGTCAATTTTGTTGGGAATAGGTTTTTTTTCAGACAATTGATTTCCTGGCTTGTAGTAGAATTAATTAATATTAAATTTTAACTCATTTTTATTTACCAAGATATATATCATGGATCAATTATTACTCAACATTCTTCCCGTTCCACAAAAAAATTTTGAAAACTTTGTTGCTGGAAAAAATATTGAAATAGTTTCTACCCTTCAAGCGTTTAATAATGATTCAGAATCAACGCAGCTTATTTTTTTATGGGGTTGTGCAGGGTCGGGGAAAAGTCATTTAATAAATTCATTAACTAATAATAATATTGAGAAAGTTGAAGATATACAAAACTTTAATCATGATCAGAATAGGAATCTTTTCATGTTAATTAATGACATTAAATCACAAAATAAAAAACTTATTATTACTTGTGATCGATCTCCAGACGAGCTAGTTGGCATTGATGAGGATTTACATAGCCGATTAAAATGGGGTTTGGTTCTCAATTTATCTCCCCTTACAGATGAAGATAAGTATCAAATCATAAAAATAAAATCACAAGAAAATGGCTACCACATTGAGGATAAAGTAATCAATTACTGCCTACGTCACCTCAGACGAGATCTTCACACTTTAATTAGCACATTTCAAGCCCTTGATGAATGGTCCCTAAAATCCAAAAGGGCCATCACGATCAATCTTATAAAAGACTTGCAAAGAAATAATATAATTTGATTAGTTTCTAATTAGATAGTCAAAGGCCCCCAGAGCAGCTTTTGATCCTTCACCCATGGCAATGATAATTTGTTTGTATGGAACTGTCGTTACATCACCTGCAGCAAAAATTCCTGGAACAGATGTTTCACCATGGTCATTGACCTCTATTTCGCCATACTGAGTTAATTTAATATCTTCTTTTAACCAATCTGTATTTGGTATCAAACCAATTTGAATAAAAACCCCCTCAAGAGCAAGATCTTTCTCTTCCTGAGTGTCGCGATTCGTGTATTTAATTGCTGTGACTTTTGTATCACCAAGGATTTCTTTAGTCTGAGTATTTAGCATCACATCAACATTTTTCAATGAATATAATCGATCCTGTAATACTTGATCTGCTTTTAAATTAGGCATAAATTCAAATAAAGTTACATGTCCGACAATACCAGCCAAATCAATTGCCGCTTCAACACCTGAATTTCCACCGCCTATAACTGCAACATGCTTACCCTTAAATAAAGGGCCGTCACAGTGAGGGCAGTAGGCTACTCCTTTTCCTTTAAATTCTATTTCTCCAGGAACTCCAAGTTCTCTCCATCTTGCACCAGTTGATAAAATCAATGTCTTGGATTTTAATTTAGCTCCATTTGCAAGTTCTAGCTCAAACTTATCCTCTTTGTTTTTTGGAATATGAATTTTTTGGGCTCGTTGATGATTCATGACATCAACTTCGTAATCTAAAACATGTTCTTCAAGGGCCTTCACAAGCTTAGGTCCTTCTGTTGCCTTGACTGAAATAAAGTTTTCAATACCAAGTGTATCCATAACTTGTCCACCAAATCGTTCAGCAACAATCCCTGTTTTAATTCCTTTTCTTGCGGCATAAACTGCTGAAGAAGCACCCGCTGGGCCACCGCCTACGATCAGAACATCAAAGTCTTCTTTCTTATTTAATTTTTCTGATTCAATAGCATCACTTCGAGAATCAATTTTTCCGACAATTTCCTCTAATTCCATTCTTCCTTGATAAAACTCTTCATCATTTAAAAAAATGGTCGGCACAGACATAATTTTTTTATCTTTTACTTCATCTTGATAAACGTCGCCATCAATCATCGTATGGGTTATATTTGGATTGAGAAGAGACATCACATTTAAGGCCTGAACAACATCAGGGCAATTATGACAACTTAAAGAAATATAGGTCTCAAATTTATATGAGCCGTTTATTGATTTAATTTGTTCAATTAACTCTTTTTCAATTTTCAAAGGATAGCCGCCTGTTTGCAAAATGGCTAAAATGAATGATGTGAATTCATGTCCCATAGGAACGCCTGCAAAAACTATACCTGTTTTATAGTCTGGCTGATTAACCTGAAATGAAGGACTTCTATGAGAAGAGTCATCTCCTTTTTTGATAGTAATCATTGCAGACATAGCATCTACTTCAGTCAATAGATCAACCATTTCAACAGACTTATCACTGTCGTTTTCAAAATATACAATCTCAATAGGGCTTATAATCTTAGCCAAGTAAGTTGATAATTGATTTTTTATATTTTGATCTAAAGCCATAATTTTCCTTTAAAAAATTGAAAAAGGGACTTGGCATTAACCAAATCCCTAATTACATTAAATCTTACCTACCAGATCAAGCGATGGCTCAAGTGTTTCAGCGCCTGGTTTCCAGGATGCTGGGCAAACTTGACCAGGATTTGCAGCAATGTGCTGAGCAGCTTGAACTTTTCTAACAAGATCAGCAGCTGAACGACCAATACCTAAATCATTTACCTCAGCTGTTTTAATCATACCTTCGGGATCAATAATAAAAGTCCCTCTTAGAGCAAGTCCTTCTTCTTCGATCATCACGTCAAAGTTTCTTGAAATCGCGCCTGTTGGATCACCTAACATTGGATATGTAATTTTTTTAATGGTTTCTGACGCATCATGCCATGCTTTGTGAGTAAAGTGAGTATCAGTCGACACACTGTACACTTCGACACCCATCTTCTGTAGCTCTTCATAATGATCGGCTACATCACCTAGTTCAGTAGGGCAAACAAATGTAAAATCAGCTGGATAAAATACGAAAACGTTCCACTTACCTTTTAATTTTTCTTCTGTTACTTCAACAAATTTACCATTATGAAAAGCTTGGGCTTTAAATGGTTTTACTTGTGTATTAATTAATGAAGACATACAAATTCTCCTAATAAAATGAATTGAATTCGTATTCTAGGTAATTATTAAAGATATGTATAATTAATTATTGTTATATTTTTGATAAGTAAAACTTATTGATAATTATTTCTTTCTTCCCTCTTCTAACATTATCTGTTCTGATTGAAGTTGTTTTAATCTCGATTCTACTCGTGACTTCGCGTAAAAATCATTACTTCGTATGTTTTTTGCAATACCAAATTGAACAATTGCATCTTTTAAATTGTATTGGTAATAAAAATATTCACCCATATTTTCATGATACTCAATATCCTTATTTAACCCTTTGTAAGCTTTCGCCAATAGTTTATATAAATTAGGGTCGGACCTATATTTAAGAATATATTGCATAATTATTTCTTGTACCTCAGCATAATTACCCAACGACAAATTAACTTCTGCCAAACGATAAACATATGCTCTATAGAAAGGGTGTTTTATTAATAACTTTTCAAGTTCTTGCTTAGCCTCTTCGACCTTATTTTTTTGCAATAATATATCAATCTTTAAATTATCAACCAGAGGATTTTTTTCTTTTTGTAAATCTACATATATCTTTTCTGCATCATTAATATTTTTATTTTTTAGATATGCAAGAGCCAGAGCATATTGCTCTCCCTCTAAATTAACATAAGTTTTATTTTTTATATTTTTTTCAAAAATTTTTATATTATTATCATTAGAGTAAAGAGCGCGAATTTTTCCACGGATAAAATGAAAATAATTACTATTATTTACATACCGATAAGGATAATCCTTTAAACGATCACTTATATCTGAAATACGATCAGAAGTTATTGGATGCGTTCGCAAGTATGATGGGGCTGATGATGAATACCTACTTCCCTTTTGAAGTGTATTGAAGAAATCAATTGCAGAACCTACGTTATATCCTGCCTTATACAAGATATCGATACCAATTCGATCTGCTTCTTGCTCATGCTCTCTTGTATAATCTAAAAAGTTTTGTACGTTCATTGCTTGTGATGCCATCATCGCTCCTGCTGCAGCCTGAGGGTTTGATCTGGCAGCTAAAAGGCCTAATGCAAGTAGAAAAATACTTTTATACTTATCCCTGTCCTGTTTAGCAATCACTCTTTGCAAATGCTTTTGTGTAACGTGAGCAATTTCGTGACCAAGGACACTTGCTATTTCAGATTCGTTATCTGCGCTAATAAATAAACCTGTATGAACACCAATTAAGCCGCCCAGCATTGCAAAAGCATTGATAGAGTCATCTTTTAATACAAAAAAAGTGAAGTCTCTTTGAGGGGTATCACTGTGAGAAACTAATTTATCACCGAGGTAGTTTAGATAATCATTTATTTCTTCATCCTGAACTACATCTGGACTAGAATGAACTTGATATAATATTTCCCTAGCAATCATTTTTTCTTGATATGGAGGTATAAATTGATCACTAAACTCACCAAGATCGGGTAAATTGTTAGCCCATGACAGGTGACTAAATATTAAAAAAGTTATAAAAAATTTCTTGGAAAATTTCATACGATACTCTATAAGGAGCTTACTAAATGCTAACTCATTTAGATACAAATGGAAATGCAACTATGGTTGATATTTCAAATAAAAAGACAACAACGCGAACCGCATTAGCATCTGGTGTTATTCATATTACACCTGAAATCTTAGAGGCAATAAAAAAAGATTCTATAAAAAAGGGAAATGTTTTTACGGTAGCTAAAATAGCTGGAATAAATTCCGCAAAAATGACTGAATCTATTATTCCCTTATGTCATCAAATTCCCTTAGATTATATTGATATCAATTTTGACCTCCAAGAAGAAAATTTAATAATTGAAGTATTAGCCAGTGTCAAAACTTCTCATAAAACTGGAGTAGAGATGGAAGCCTTAGTAGCCGTGAATGCATCTTTACTTACGGTTTATGATATGTGTAAAGGTGTTTCTAAAGATATGCAAATAACCGATATTAAGCTATTAAAAAAAACAGGCGGCAAATCTGGCGACTGGGAAACATCATCAAAATAAACTAATTAGTTTATTCACTGATGCTGGAGCCATTGAGATTCCGTATCTATAATGGCCAACGTTATAAAATTTTTCCTTTATTTTTTTGTCCTGAACAATGATGGGAATGTTATGCTTTGAGCCAGGCCTAAACCCACACCAATGATTTATTACTTCAAGTTCACTTAATTCTGGAATAATTTTCTCTGCATTTTTCTTAAGCAACTCTAAATCTTGATCGGTTAAATTATCATCAAAACCAACATTTTCTAATGTACTCCCTGCAATTAATGCTCCATTCTTTCTTTGCAGAAGATAAAAACCATCTTTATATAAAATATGGTCAAGTTGAATATGATTAGTATTTTTATATTCGATCAGCTGACCTCTGACTGGGAAAATTTTATCTCGCATATCATGGTCCAAGTCCTGAGTCCAAGCACCCGAGGCTAAAATAAACTTATCGCCTGTAATTTTTTTTCCATTAATATCAATAAAATTGTTCTTTAAGTCAGTACTAATTAAGTTATTTTCAAGAGTTTGGACACCAAGATAATCTAGATATTTTTGCAGACCTAGGATTAATTTTTTTGGATTGATCTGATACACATCATCTATCGTAATTACGTTAAATGATCTAAATTTTTCTGTTGAAAATGATAATTTATTCTCTTTTAACCACAATTCAATGTCTCTTAAGTCATCAAGCATAACGGTCATCCCTGATCTTAAATATTCGATATCAATATCAAATTGTAAATTAAGTATTTCACTTAATTCTGAATAATACTTTTTTGATTTATTAATTAGGTCAAACACCTCAGTTGAATAATTATTTGGAAGAAGAGGATATAAAATACCGGCCCCGAACATAGATGATCCAGAACCTATAGTATTTTTTTCATAAATTGCAACATCATGACCTAATTTTCTTAATTCAATTGCCTGAATACAGCCAATGACACCACCACCAATAATATTAATTTTAAAATTAGTGGCCACTTTGAGCGAAAATTTCAAATAACTTGATTTCTTCTACATAACCAAGCAGCACAATGACATCACCTCGATCCAGTGTGATGTCATCTCTTGGTTGAATATCTTCAAGCATATTTGGCCTTCTTAGATGATGAACCTGAACCCCATAAACCTCAAAAGGAATATCTTTGAGCATCAAACCTTTTATGTGACTGTTTTTAGATATCTCAACAGAGTATAGTTGTTGATGGCTAGTTAGGTCTTCTGAAAAATCTGTAGATCCTTTAAAATAACCTTTAAAAATTTTATATTTTGATTCGCGAAACTCTCTAATTTTTTTAATAACTCGCCATAATGGTACATCAAACATGACAAGCGCATGAGATGCCAGCATCAAACTTCCCTCAAGAACCTCAGGAACAACCTCATCTGCACCAGCCATCCTTATTTTATCAATAGATGTTTCGTCTAATGTTCTGGCAATGATTGGAATATTCTTATTATGCTCCCTTACAGCTGTCAATAATTTTTGAGACGCACGGTCATCAGAGTAAGTAACCATCAACCCCTTCGCTCTTTCAATACCAGCTGCTTTTAAAACATCATATCTACTAGAATCCCCATAAACAACGTTTTCACCCGCAATTGTCGCATCACTGACCCTGTTAGAATCAATATCAATTGCAATATATTTGATATTTTCTTCTTTAAGGAATCTAGCAATATATTGACCACTTCTTCCAAAACCGCACAAAATTACATGGTCATTAAATTTTTCGGTTATTTGTTCTAAATTGTCTATATTTTTTTGATCATTTTTAATGTAAGACTTTGATAAAAATCTGGCAATCTTGCCATTTATTTGAATAATAAATGGGGCTAAAAGCATCGATAGAATGCTAACAGATAAAATAATCTGCAATAAAATATCATTTAGCATATCCTGTTGTTTAGCAAGTGCAAGGATAACAAAACTAAATTCCCCGGCGTGAGCAAGTATTAATCCAGCTCTAATACCGACACCAAGTTCATATTTAAAAATCTTTACCAAAAATGTAATTAATATAGATTTAAATACTATTAAAAAAATTAACAAGCCAATAATTGGAAATAAATATTGAATCAAGATTGCTAGGTTCAACATCATCCCAACCGTAATAAAAAATAGGCCAAGCAGAATATCTCTAAATGGAGCTATATCTGACTCAACCTGAAATCGAAAGTGAGTTTCTGAAATCAACATCCCAGCCATGAAAGCTCCAAGAGCATAAGATAAACCTGATAAATATGTTAAGTAAGAAAACGAAAGGGTTACAAGGAGAACATTTAAGACAAACAATTCGCTTGATTTTTGCCGAGCAATTATACCAAACCAATAATTCATGACCGGCTTTCCAACTTTAAAAATAATTGAAAATAACACGGCAGTCTTTACGATAACTAATGAAAATGCATTTAAAAAATTAGCATCAGGATTTGAAAGTGATGGAATCAGAACAAGAACTAGAATAACAGCCAAATCTTGGAATAATAAGATCCCAATTGATAGTCTACCGTGTCTGGTATTAAGATCTAATCGTTCCATTAATATTTTTGAAACAATAGCTGTAGAAGACATCGTGATGGCTGAGCCAATAATGAAACCCTCGGACAGTGATAATCCAAATAATGACCCAATGATCACTGTAAATAATAATGTAATTGCTACTTGAGAAAGCCCAATTCCAAAAAGAATTTTCCTCATCGAGTTTAATGTGGGCAAACTAAATTCAAGTCCAATAGTGAACATCAGAAAAACAATTCCAAACTCAACTAAATGATGGTTAGCTGCTGAATCGACAATCACTCCTGCCACACTTGGTCCCAAAATTAGACCAACAAAAAAATAAGCAATCATGGGGGGCATTTTAAAATTTCTTAGAATTGCAACCAAGCCAACCGAGCAAGCCAAAAGCAATATGATTAATTCGAGTGATGAATACATTTAATAAATTTATATTTAAGATTTAATTAACTATAATAAAGATTATTATGAACGATATTAAAAAAATTATCGCCGACTCGGCAAAAAAAGTTTTAGAAATAGAA
>Ga0233451_10002764_pt1 | contig 15720 bp, 31 predicted proteins | sample 011ome_29_FD_183052 | JGI IMG/M metagenome (GOLD analysis project Ga0233451, IMG submission 183052) | Coastal salt marsh microbial communities from the Groves Creek Marsh, Skidaway Island, Georgia - 011504CT (spades assembly) | ecosystem: Environmental > Aquatic > Marine > Intertidal zone >...
ACTCGTAACCTCTGCTACAAAGTCCTTATACTTATTTAAGTCTGCGTTCAAGTTAACCTCCATACGCCTTATATGCTAATAGTGGCACTAGCCACGGATACACTAGGTGTTCCACTAGTTCATATAGAACTAGAAGTGTGAGAACGATTGCCCACACCTTACTATTTTTTGCTTTGTCAGCCACCCAAGTCAAAACTTTGGCATGTGTCTGACCAATTTTGTTTACAAGTTTCATCATTGTTATTATTCTTTCTTATTGAAACAAACTACTAACTGATTCCTCGTTAGTAATACGGCGAATTGCCTCACCAACAAGTGGAGCAATACTAACTTGTCTAGTTTTCTTACAGTTTTTAGGACAGTGATCTAGAATCGTGTCAGTAACTACAAGTTCATCTAACACACTCTTCTCAACTTTTTGACACGCTTCGCCAGTTAGTACGCCGTGTGTAATGTATGCTCTAACTGTAACAGCGCCAGCATCCATAATTGCTTTAGCGGCATTACAGAGTGTACCGCCACTGTCTACCATGTCGTCTACTAGGATAGCATGTTTGCCTTTGACATCGCCAATCAGGTTCATTACTTCACTCTTACCTGCTTCTGGTCTACGTTTGTCTACAATAGCAATGTCGCCTCCAAACATGTCAGCAAATTTCCTAGCACGAACAACACCACCAGCGTCTGGTGATACAAACACTGTACCCTGTTGCATTACATTAGGATCGTCAATGTATCCAATACTGCGTTTAATGTCTTCAGCAAATACAATGCGACTTGTTAGGTCGTCTACTGGAATATCAAAGAAGCCCTGAATTTGTCCTGCGTGTAAGTCCATTGTCAGTATACGATCAGCGCCTGCTGTTGTCAGTAGATTTGCTACAAGTTTTGCAGTAATTGGAGTCCTACTAGCACTTTTACGATCCTGTCTTGCATAACCAAAGTATGGAATAACGGCTGTGATACGTCTAGCACTGCTACGTTTTGCCGCATCAATCATAACCATAAGTTCCATAAGGTTATCATTAACTGGAGAACTTGTGCTTTGGATAATAAAAACATCCTCACCGCGAATGTTTTCCAAAAACTCTACACTACATTCACCATCAGCAAATGTTTTTACATTGGCGGGGACTAAACTGGCGAAGCAATGCTTTGCTATTGCTGTTGCCAAGGGCAAGTTACTATTGCCAGCCAGGATTTTCATGTTCATTCAAACTCCTTAGACATTGTGTTATATTATGTACATTATACATTAATTGTTTGATAAGTCAATAAGTTTTTTACCTAATTTACTTGGCATTAAATATTCTTCAAATAATATTCTGTTGCCTTCTAGTGTTAAATGGAATGTTTCATCTAGATAATCATCTATTTTTTTATTGTATTTTTCTTTGATCCATTTATTGAATGATTTGAGATTTAAATTATTATCACTAATTCTTTCTTCTTCCCAATGGTTATATGTTCTTGGTGTAAAATAAAAAATTGGCATAGAACCATTATCCATAAACTGTAATTCTTTTAAGAATAGATAACTATGAAATACAGCCATGTTACGAAAGGAACCAGTATCATTTTCTAATTCTTTCAAATCTAGATGAATTTTAGTGTTTTTACCTTGATTCATATGCTGCGGATAAACTTCTTGTAGATCATTATAGCGTGGTAATTCAACTCCCACATTACATAACCTAGGGGGCAGCCAAGAATATTTGATATAATTTTTTATATTACGCCTATCAGTCGTAAAAGCACCTTGCATGTCAGCCTGATCCCACCAAGTAGAAGTTCCTTTAATAGGAACCATCCATCTTGACATACCAGTTAACTGGACGATATACATATCATAAGGAGAAGTTGCAAATCTTAAATACTTCATTACCATGTCTTGATAGAGATGTCCATGTCCCCCTTGTGAAAAGTTATGGAATTCTATATTAGGAAATCTTTCACATAGCATGGGAATCCATAGCCCGAAGTTAACATCGATTTTAGAATTATCAAGATAATCACTATGACTACATCCAATAATTGCTACTCTTTTCATAAAATGAATCCTTTTAATTTATTAACAACTTGCATATCGTTTTCTAACATATCTTCTATTCCAATATTGTCTCCCATATATGCATTCATACTGAAGAATTTAATGGGAATATTTTTTGATTGCTTGTATAAACTTATAATAAAAAGTTTTGCATAATAACTCATATCGATGTCTGAATCTGCAAACTCTACTTTTGATTTATGATATAACACATTTCTTAATTCTTTATTAATGGATTTACTAGGTTCATAGTTCTTTTTAGTATGAGTTATCCACATGCTTTCTTTAATATCAAAATTATTTGTGACTGGCGCACAATTTCTAATAGGACCAATCTCTATGCAAATTAAGTCGTACTGTTTTAAATTTTGATATAAGCAATGTTTTAAAGCCATATCCATGAATAGATAATTACATCTATGGTCATTAGTAGAAAATAGATCAAAATATATTTCTGGATACTCACTAGCAAGTACACATGGCCATATTTTATCAGTTGATAATAGTGCTATTCTATTCATTAATAATATTGTGTTCTAATAGTATATCAGCCATATCATTATAGCCTTGCTCAGTTAAATGTAGTGTATCATCAAGTCTATTTGCAAGTCCTTCATCACCGTATTTGTTTTTTAAAATATTTGTAATGCTATCTTTCAAACCAATGTTGTCGCCTATATAATTCTTAACTGAAAAGTATTTTACTCCATTAGTTTTACTAAGTGTTTTAACAAATAGATCTGTATAATAGTCCGCTAAAGAAGACAACTTACCTGGAATATATTGCGATTGTTTATAACTAGGAACAACTAAACCATGTTGCCAGAGAGATATATTCTTATTATCTTTAAACATATCCCAGTGGACACCAGTTCCTGCTATATTTGCTCTAGGTGATGGCAGAATCATTCTATTTAAATTATCTAATGAATCAGGACCGCCATTCCAATATTTACATTTATGCCAAGTATGGTTTGTCATATCAGTTTGTAGTGGAATACTCCATCTATTTGATCCGGTAAGTTGTACTATTATTGAATCATAGTTTTTTTCATATAAACAATGCTTTAATACTATGTCCATATACAGATGACCATGCCCTGATGCAGCATAGTTATCAAATATTATATTAGGATATTTTCTTGCTAAGAATGTAGTCCAATTTATATGATCATTGCTATTTAAATCAGAATGACTGCATCCTAATATTGCAATTCGTTTCAACGGTCTGCTTCGTCCCAATGCTGATCAATATAGTCCATGTCAAAGTTTACACTCTCGCCGCAACCACAACTACTTTGTGCAGCTGGACTTGTAATTTCCAATACTGTGCCAAATACATCTTTCTTTAAGTCCACTGTTGAACCAAACAAATACATAAGACTCATATTATCAATATATAATTTACCACCGTCCCAATCAATAACTTCACAATTTTCAGGCTCAGTTTCCATGAGTTGCCAATCATAAGCAAACCCAGCACAGCCGCCGCCTCTTACTCCTAGCATAATGTTTTTGTTCTGATCTTGTGTAATATTTTGTAAATGCACTTTGGCATCATCTGTAATGTTGATCATATGTTCCCCCTATAATCTGTTTGCTAATGGTTCATACATACTAACCATAGGCAACCGCTCTACTTCATTAGTATTTAAGTATTTGAGGTTGATCAGTGTCGCAACGCCTATAACTTTTGCGCCAGTCTGTTCAACCAATCTCTTTGCCGCCAATACAGATCCTCCTGTAGCGACTAAATCATCTGCCAAAATTACATAGTCAGTGTGGTTAAGCACACCTTCCTGTAATACAAGTGTATCCTCTCCATACTCTAACTGGTATGTTTCTTCGAATAGTTTGCCAGGATACTTGGCACCTTTTTTACGCATCATAACAAATGGCTTTAACATTTCACCTGCTAATGCTTGTCCAACTACAAAGCCACGGCTTTCAATACCAACAATCTTTGTAACGAGTGGACCGAACATGTTGCCATAATCCATCTTCTTACAGAACTGTTCAACAGTCAGTCCCCAGGCTTCGCTGGCAAACAAACTGTTCATGTCATAAAAGTTAACACCCTCTACTGGATAGTTTGGTACTGTACGAATAAAGTCCTGGATTCTAATCTCACTCATAATACAAACTCCTGTACGAAACTAATCATGCCCATAACGAACACTACTACAATAAAAACCTGTGCTAATCTACACGCAATATAATCACTCATCTTTTAAAAACTCCTTGAGTATTGGATACTGATCAAGCATTTCAAGTTTTGCTTCTTCTATCTCTTGATCAGTTAATAATTTTTGGTTATATGTATTATACGGTTGTGTGAATGTAAAACTATACATCCAAGGTTTGTTTTCGTCACTCATTCACGCATCATCCGTTTGTACATGGTAGCCTTTGACCCACTCATACCACTCGCCTGCTCTGGCTTTTGCTTCTTGGTGTAGCGGGTGATAAGCCCACTCATGAACGTGAGCTTTTGTTTTCCAAGTGCTAATAGTGATTTCAACATCGCCTATCTCCTCGCTCTCAATGCTAATAAATCCAGGATTAGTTTCTGCCAACGCTCTAACACGTTTACTGTAATCCTGGTACTCTTCGTTTAGATCTTTGATCTTTGCTATAAAAAATACTTTAACTGCCATTGCCTGGTTTATCGCTCAAGTAACCCATCTTACTTCCGCCTTTGTATGTGCCGCCCTTTTTCTCATTTGGATTCCAACTATCAGCATCTGGTAGTGGCTCCTTTACTCTTGTGATGTTTGGCCATTGCTTACTATAATTGGCATTTATATCTACCCAGTTAAGCGGATGATCTTTAACATCAGCATGTTGATCACTAAGTATGGCGTTTGCTGGACATTCGGGTTCACATACCCCACAGTCAATACATTCATCTGGATTGATGACCAGCATATTTTCACCTTCGTAAAAACAGTCCACTGGACATACTTCTACGCAATCTGTATACTTACATTTAATACAGTTATCGTTTACAATAAAAGTCATTTATTCCCATACTCCTAGTATCATTTTAGTTTCTTCACTCATTGCCCACGGCCCAAACGGCGGATCAAAAGTAACTTTCACATCACAGGTTTTAACCACTAAGCATACAGCGTCGTGTACTTCTGCGATAATCATATCTGCGGCTGGACAAAAAGCACTGGTGAGTGTCATTGTAATGTCACAGTGTGACTCATTGACGTCTATGTTGTATATCAACCCTAAGTCGTATACATTAATACTTATCTCTGGATCATAAACTTGGCGCAGATTTGCGATTATTTCTTCAGTTACAGTATTGTTTTCAGTTTTGGTATTATCTGACTGGCTACCCATTTATTTCCTTCTTCATTCCAGTGTTTGCAATCGCAAAGCCACTTGCTTTCATCTATTCCTTGTTGTTCTGCTATTGTTACTAATCCATGTTCAAACAACGCATTTTCAAATACATTAGTAAATTCATTAAAGTAAAAATATGTTTCGTTATGTCCACCAGTTGCCCACTTTCCTGATTTTGGTTCTGGTATTTTTGGGTTCCACCTTGACCAAGCAAACCACTTAAACGGAACATTTTGATTTCGTACTATATAGTCCATGGTACGAATATGTTGAAAGTTATCAAACAGTTGATGGTTACTATTGTGAAAAAACATGGCTTGTTTCTCCACATAGTCCCTAAGATCATCTACTGCTTCTTGTGGAGGATCTTCCCATATACTTTTTAGTAATCCTTCAAAATAGTTTGGTTTTTCATTTCTTAACAATGGTGCGTACAATATAAATTTATCTGACAGATATGTACTAGCCCAAATATCTGATCCGCCTGTCATTTCTGGATTATTAAATTCCCTACCAGTTATCCAGCCTCCAAAAACATCTCTTGAAAAATAGCCGCCACTCATTCCTGATCTTACTTCTCCAAGTACAAGTTTGGCATTTTTCATCAATCCTCTGTCTGCCACATCAAGCATCATTGTAACTATTTGTTGATTTGTAACACCAGGTAATGCCAAGTTTACCACTGGTAATCCATAATGATCAGAAACAATAGTAGTCCATTTGTTTTCTTTGGCAATAATTGCTTTGCCATCAGGACCAGTACAACTACCATGACTGTGGCTTGACCCAAATACTAACAGAAAAGGTTCGTCAGGAAAGTAACTTCTAATCTCTTCTTCAGTTAGATGTTTTTGCGTTCTTTTGGGTTTGGGTAGTGGTTTGTACATTCTAAATTCCGACAAGGACAGCAACAGCACATAAGACTATCCATATTATACCAATATTTATCAACTTAGTTATCCAGTAACTAAAACTATCTGGCCAAAGATACCAGTAAATTAATGCTAAGATGGCTGCTATCAACATATACATATATTACTAGATAAGTAACGGTATGTCAAGCATTTTCTTGACAAACTAAATATATGTGCTAGACTGATTATTATGTTGACAAAACTCAATCCCCCCATATCAGACATTGAAAATTTTTGTACTGAATGCTCTCAACTAGGCTATGAAAACAACGGTAGTCTCAAAGCAATGAAGTATGAATGGTGTTTGAAAAATGGTGGAGCATGGTGGGCAGTATACAAAAATAACAAAATTATTAGCATGGCTGGCGCTCATCCATTTGAAGATGGGTTTCGTTTCCTGTTCAGAGGAGCTCAAATAGAACATACCCGAGGCGGGTTAAGTAAAAAACACATGACTAGTAGTCCTTGGGAGTACATTTTGCCTGAGCAAATAGCATGGGCTAGTGGCGTTGCCACAGAAGAAACTCCTGCGTATATTACCACAAACATAGAGCATGATGCCAGTGGTAAAATGAACAGAATACATCGGGTATTACAGTTATTAGAAAGACAAGGTATCGTATCTTATATGTGCGATAAAGAAATATACTATACTCTACAAAGTGTATGGAAACTAAATGTAGGAGCATACTATGAAACACTGGTTTAATTTAAACCATTTATCGGAGGCAGGTGGTAACTATATACTACACTTTTACGTTGCTGTTAGAGAAGCAATGTTTTTATTTGCTGTTGGAATATGTAGTGTCTTACATGCGATCTTTCCACCGTTGTTTAACTTTAAGTTACTTGAGTGGAGAGTAAACGCAATACTAAAATTACATAAATTTTTACCAGATCATCCAATCTGGGATAGAGTGAGAAAACAATTAAATGATGGACGTTAATAAATGGATGAACATGGGAGGTTTCGTTTACAGTAGTGGAACGACTGGACCAGCAAAAAGAGTTTATCAACCAGTAAAAAAATTACAAGCAGCAAATCGTGTAGCACTGGAAAGTCAACAAATTACCAGTAACAGTAGAGTGCTTACAGTATGTCGTATGAGCCACGCAGGTGGTGCTCTAGCGCAAACACTACCAGCCTTGACTGCTGGTGCCTTCGTCAAAGTAGAACAATTTAATCCTTATACATTTGTAGACAGAGTAAAAAAGTTTACACATACACACTTAACTCCAGATCATTGTAGAGCAATAATGGGAACCAAATCCTGGAAGACAGCAGAACTAGATGGATTATGGGTTACTTGCGGAAGTGATAGAGTTGAATTTGATATGATTGAACAATTTGTAGAACGTGGTGCTACATTTATGGCCAATTGGGGCATGAGTGAAGTAGGACCTATTGCTATTAATAGTGTGTATACTGACCTTTACAAAGTAAACTATCATAAACAAATGTGTCCTCCAGGCCAGAATATCATGGGCGATACTCATTACTTTAGTGAAGGTGTACGAGTAAATCCTGATGAACATTTTTTAGTTGTTGCTGGTGATATTACTTGTGAAAGAAGTGACAAAATATATGTTATTACCAATGACTTGGTTACTAAAGTAGATGATGTATATTTTTATAATGGAAGAGTAAATGGTACTCGATAGTCCTAATTTTTTGTTTATTAGTTTTGAGCAAGCCGCTCGCGGGCATAGACTGGGCCGAGTACTAGCCGCATTGCCAGAAGTTTATTGGTACAGTCATCCAGATAATGGTATTAAGAGTTGGCACATACTAGGGGAAACAAAAATACAGCAAAGATGGGTAAGCCCTTATCATTATAACAGATTTGTACCTGGAGGAGAACTTCCTCCGCCTCATGACTTGGTGAAGGATTATTTGCCAGATGCCAAAGACTATTATGAAAACAATTTTACAGAAAAATTTACACAAGCAGGTGGCGATACTCTAATAGACTCTTATTATCTTCCGTTTTGTACCCATAGCCTACCCAGAGACATTTATAGATATTTTCCCAATGCTAAGATCATAAACATTATACATGATGTTGACTATGCTGTTAATAGATTTAAAAAAGTAGGTTTGGCATTTCCAGGACTTGTAAAGCATAGATCAGTTGTTCCACCGGATAATGAATATCTACAATACTTAACAGACCTAGAAGAACAAAAAGGATCTCCTATCAGAGTAGCAGATATATGGTCTCATAAAAAATATGGAAAACTATGGGACGACAGTATGTTTGATGCTTGCGTAGCAGACAAACGGTTCTTTTTTGAAGTACAACGGAATGCTAGAATTACAACAGATCATCCTAATGTACTAAACCTTACTAACCTAAGGGATTATAAACTCATGAAGGAATTTATACGTGACAGATAATCCAATAAGAAAATACCTAAAGTATGAACAGTTTAGGTTTCATGAAAATAGACTTACTGAACAAGAGCAAGTTCTTGTGTATAACATGAGTAACGAGTTCTATCAGTATGTTAGTGAAAATATTCAAAATCCTGACGTACATACAACGCTTATTACTTTCCCACAGCAACTAAAATTTTTAAGACTACAAAATTTGTATCACCGTTTTAGTAACAACAAGGAAATGTTTCGTGTGTTGGACCAGGAAAAACGTTATCTGAATATTGGTGCTGGCGCTGGATTTCTAGAATGGATGTCTCGTGAGTATGGCTACAATATTGAAAGCAGTGACTTAAACAGTAGCGATGAAAAGATCTTTACTTTTATGAGAGAAAGCATTGGAGTAAAACTGGACTATACATATAACAGTTTTGTAAGTCAACAGCCTTTTAATATACAGGGTTGCGATAAAAGATACGATGCTCTTCTTATGTTAAGATTTAGACCATTCAAAACACAATGGATGGATGATTTTCAGAGCGAGATATATCACAGTGACGATCCTCCTGTAGACTTGCGAGTACTAAATAGTTTTAAAAATAAACTAATACAACTCAAAAGATACAGCGACGAAATTATTTGTACTGTTTTTGACAGACATCCAGACGGTGATATATTTTATTATCACAATCTGGAAAGTGTAGCATACAAAACAGAAGAAGCATACGCAGAATTAGCCTATTATCGTTTAGATGATTTGATTGCTGAAATTGAGAAACGTAATGGATGAAAGTAAACTAATATTTCTAACAGGTGCTCCTGGTAGTAAGTGGAGTGCGGTTAGTTGGGTATTGAGCGAGGCTCTGCCCGTAGACAAAACAGATAGAACCCCAGATAGACTAATGGTACACAAGGAAGCATACAACGGTGTGCGACATACTGGTGTATACTTTGGTCCTGGTATGGAGTTAGGACACAACTTCCATAGAGTAAATGAATTAAGTAAGGAGGAAATACTAAGTGAGATTCAAAAAGGCTGGCCTACGTGGGACGATAATCTTTATCACATCGTTCGCTGTCATCAGTTTATCAATAATTTCGATTGGCTTGTGGGCACTTTTAGCAGTTCTAAATTCGTAGTAGTAACACGCCGTCCTGAACAATGTGTAGCAGGATGGATGAGTGTTGGGGGTGTTGATATACCTTATCCTAAATACAAAGACTACTACATTGACAATGCTAATGCTGAACGTCTAATCAAAAAAGAAGCAATGCTGGCACAAAGAGCATTCTGGGATCACCAGATGGATACTTATGTGGCGGGCAGTGGACACTTTAAGCGAAAGTTCGGATTAACAATTACAGATGAACAAAGCGATCTCGCAAAGTATATCCGTAGTCTTGAAGGCTACATGTATCAAAACCCTGATCCCTATGCTAAACTAAAGCACGATGTTATGATAGGATACCTAAATTTTGACTGACAAGTATTTTGATAAACCAATATCTAAACAATTTGAATTTGATGACGATGTTGTCAGTGTATTTGACGACATGCTGACAAGAAGTATTCCCTTCTACACACAAGTACAAAACTTAACTACCAGTATTGCCCTACGTTATCTCAAGGAGGGCGACAGTGTAGTTGACTTGGGTTGTAGTACAGGTAGTACACTAATAGATTTAGCACAAAAAAGTAAAGTAAAACTTACACTCACTGGTATAGATAGCAGTCAAGCAATGCTGGATACTGCTATTAAAAAGAGCAATGTATATGAACTAGATATTGACTTTAAATGTGCTGATGTATTTGATACTGAATTAAATGCTGATGTAGTTATAGCAAACTATATACTACAGTTTATTCGTCCACAACAAAGAGAAATATTAGTTCGTAAAATATACGACAGTTTACCAGAGGGCGGAATATTTTTGTTTAGTGAAAAAGTAATAGGCAAAGATAGTACACTTAACAAACATTGTATTGACTTGTATTACGAATTTAAAAAGCAAAACGGCTATAGTGAATTTGAGATTGCCCAGAAACGTGAGGCACTTGAGAATGTACTAATACCCTATACTGATACCGAAAACAAACTAATGGTTATGGAAGCAGGATTTCGACACTGTGAGAGTATATTCAAGTGGATTAATTTTGAGACTTTTGTGGGTATAAAATAATGTACCAAGGTGAAGACTTAATACTTGCTATGGGTGCGCCAGGTAGTCGCTGGAGTGGTAGCATTCGCTGTATACAAAGTCAAACGGATATTAATACCAGTGACGAACGACCTGAGTTAACGTATGATGGCGAAATGGGTTGGCATAGAGGTGCTTATTGGGGACCTAACCATACTCAAGGACACAATTTTGATCGATTGGACAACATGGATTATTCAGAGTGTTTAACAGAATTTAAACGTCCATTTACAGACTGGAACACTGGCATCAAGATTATTAAAAGTCATTGGTTTAGTTATCACATACCACAGTTGCGTGAATGGTTTCCAAAAGCAAAACTAATAGCATTTTATATGCCTGATGACTTTTGTTTTGATTGGTGGCATAAAGTAGGCGGTTGGAACATTACATATCCACATTATGAATGGTATGAAAACGATGAACGTATGCGTCTACAAATCGAGATAGAAAACGCTTGTATACAACAAGAGTTTCACACGGATAAGAAAAATTTAGCCCAAATCCTTGACGAACTTGGGCTAACTAATAATTTACATTCCGCTGATTTTCTTATTAATAAGGATCGTAAATTTAAAGAACTATCGGAATCACTAAACAAATCAGTTCATCAAATTATTGAAAATACATTGTTTAGAACTCCTGTTGGAATTCTTTAACCAGCACTGACAACAGATGGTGTGAATGTTCTACTTGCTCTTTCGTCTGCGGATGCTGCAAAATGAGCATTTCTAGCCGCTTCATCAGTGTATACTAAAGTTCTAGTAACAGTTCCAGATCCATCAGCAACAATACTACCACTATCAACGTTTTCATGATTAATACCACATGGACCGTGTTCAGCAATCCATTCAGCACTATTTGAATAAGTGTTACTGTTGCCAGTAGTTAATGTAGATACATGTGTATATGCCATTTTTTAATCCTCTATCGTAATTCATGCCATAAATCTATGGCGTAACTTCTCCAGTTGTATTTATGCTTCAAGAAGTTTTTTCCTTCGCTCCAACGCACAAATTTCCAGTTTCGATATGTTTTTACATAATGCCAGTGCCATTCGTAATCCATACGTTGTGTTTTAGCACATTCAACAGCCGCTTTTGGAAAAGCATGATAGTATTCAAAATCTGCTTGTACTCTTTTGTTCATATAAATGGATTCTAAAAATATATTAGAATCTATATTGTCGCCAATATTAGTAGCATCTTTAAACACTGGTTCCTGAAAGTGTACATATATTCCACTTATACTTTTATAACCTTCTAACCACATAGCGGCGGCTCTGCCACTACCTGGATGTACTCTCCATCTAGAGTACCAGGGTTCATATACAAGTTGTGGGGTAAAAATTAGATTGTTGTTTCTAATAGCGTCACGGAGCATGTGTATTTTACTAGCATCTTCCAGTACTTCTCTGTTAGGCATACTGTTGTCAGTGACTTCACTTTCACTAAATGCCAGTACGTCTTCAAATGGAAGAGCTCGATAGGTATCAAACAAGTAATCTACATAGTTACCAGGATGAGTAATCTGGTCCCAGTCAAGAGTGACATGTTTTACTGTTCCACCCATGAGGGTATGAACATCGAACCATTTAATTAGTTTGTGATAGGTACTCGGCGATAGCGGCATGCCATTCAGGTCCTGGATGTAAGTTGTCACTTCCTAGTGGCATACTGTCATGTGGTATAGGATTAATAATGTTAAAATCTACTAGTTTAATTTTCCTACTACTACAAAACATATTTAACATAAATTTATTTTTTAGTGCGTTATACTTGTCCCAATGAGAATTTTGTAACTCTAAATGTGCCATTCTCCACCGATATTCTTCATTGGGTTTATTGCTGTTATACGGTTGCCAACGTAGTATTTCGCCAGTTTCGTCCACCCATTCTCGTCTTTGATCAAACGTCCAGCAAACATAGATAACATCAGGATTAAAAGTATTACAATAACTAATAGAACGTCTTAGTATTTTATCGTTACTACTACCAGGCGCACTACAGTTTACCAAGCCAAGCAAACTTGCCCAAGTCTCGTTTGGTTGTACACCGACCCCATAGGTAATACTACACCCAAAAGCGGCTGGCGCTTTGAGTGTAGGTTCTTTGTTTCTCGGATATTCGGGATCTTCTGTTAAATCGAATGTATCAAAATACAATTACAATATTTCCCATCTATAAAAAATGTGATCACCTATACGGCTGATCTTCATCATACCTCGGTCATGTCTCCAGTCTGGAGCAACCTCAATAGTATGGTAATGTGTACTACCTTCTGTGATATCAACAAGTGGATATTTTCCAGTAGCCGCTTCAAGTACTAGGTTAGATATTTCTACTGCTCTCCAAAACGCATCATTGTCATACATTTTGTCGCTCTTGCCATCACAGTACCATGAGAACTGACATCTGTGCTTTCGTGGGTAATACACTCGCTGGTTGTCTGGAAGATCCTTGAACTGCTTGGTCTTCCAACTCTCTTTTACTGGGCCTTGATATACTACTGAGCATACGTCATTGGGATATCGAGGATCAGCAACTCTATTAAGTGTTACCATAGCAACAGCATACATACCAGCATAGCCATCACTACGGGCTTCGTGGTATAGGTTTTCAGTTAAACATTGGATTTCTTCTTGCGTCACACCTTCAACAATACTGGTAGCAAAAACATAGTCACCAGGCTCAACATTTTTATAGTTTACTATTTGTGTATCTGGTACAATACCAGTTGTATCTGCTTTTACTATAGGAGCAGGGTAAAATTGTAGTCCAACTAATACACAAAATCCCAAGACAGTGACGCCATTGAACAGATCTCCTACTATATCTCGTAACATGATTTCCCCCTTAACACACTATATACTGTAGTATTTAACATATTTGAGTTGGTTGTTCGCCAGTTGCCATGGTCATTTTCTTGATAATAACATCAACATCTGACTCTGTTAGAAAGCCTTTTACAGTATCACCTACTTCAGTAATACCAGGCATCTCTACCATGTCGTTATTTTTAAACACACCAATCTCATAAAGTCCTCTGTCACCACCGTAACTGCCTTCATTAGATACAACACTCAGTTTGTAGTCGTCTCCAAAGTAAACAAGTGCTTGTTTGCCTTTTGGAACTGCCATCTCTTGAAATTTAATGTTTTTTATGTTCATAATCCTTCTCGTTTCTTTGTTGTTGATTTGCCCTTCTTATAGCAAACATACGATTTTTTTCTCTCTGAATAGGATCCAAATGATCGAATCCTCTTAGACCATTCTCTTTCGCCCATGCGAAGATCATGTTCATGTCATGCTTTTTTGCCAATACTACCTCCTCTAACTAAAAAACCAAACTAAAAGAGCCCCAAAGAAAATCCATGGAGCAAACTGCCATCCAATTTTAATGGCACCAAATACAACGGCTAATACTATGCCAATTGTAAATCCCAACATAATTAATGGAACTAGAACGTCCCATGCTAAACCAAAATCACCACCCATTATAGGTTCTCCATACAAATTTCTTTCTGCGCTTCAATAGCATAAAGCGCATCGTTCAATCCCTTAAAGATCTTTTCACGAGCGAACTTGGCAACACTAGCATCGTAGTCACTAAGTGTCCATTCAACTTCACGTTCAGCAGTTTTATACATACTGCGAACAACTTCTTCTGTCTCGTTTAGAGACTCTAAATATGCTTTGTAATCCATTATGCGGCCACCTTAACTTTACCAATAATCATTGAGTTATGAATTTTTGTAATAGTACGACCAAATGGTGACGCACCCGCATTAGCAACTTCTACAGTCTTGCGGTTCATCTTAACAATGGTACCTGTTTTAACAATTCCACCATATTCCCACTGGATCGTATCACCCTTTTTAAGGCCTGTTTTAGCCTTGTTACCAATGAATGTCATTTGACGCTTCCAACGGTCAGCAATAACATTCAAGTCTGCTTGGTTATCAATTTTTTTAAGTGCTTCGAGAACTGCTACAAGTTCTGGGCTAAATGTTGTATTCATTAGTAACTCCTGTTTTCTAACTATACCATTATTATACGGTAAGACGCTTTGGTTGTCAAGCCTTTTCTTTCCATGTAGTTAACATTAATCTAACCTCGAACCAGCATAAGCAGTAAAGCCGTATTTCTTAAACACATCAGCGGCCGCTTGGGCACCTGCTTCTAGTGTGTCAACATTCTGACATCCATACTTACTAGGGTTCCACATACAAACACTACCAGTATAGTCTTTTCTAAGGCCTGCGGCTTTCATTGCCTTACCAACTTTAGTGTTCATTTTAACACCATAAATGTTAACCCAAGCAAAACCACAAGCATAACGATCAACTCCACCAAGTTCTTCTTTAAAAAACTTGTCAGCAGCCTCATACGCCGCTGTCTGTGCCTCTTGAATGATACCTGGGATCATTTCCACTGTTGCTGTCGTCATATCTAAAATCTCCTAATTTCTAACTATATGCATAGTATACGGTAAGACGCCTTACCTGTCAACACTTTTTTTACTTTTAACCCCAATCTTTATGGTCACCAGCAATTTCGTTGTCATAATAACCTGCTTCATAAGCGGCTATTTCAGCGTCTGTCATCTCTTCTTTTGAGACTTCAACACCGTGATAACTACCTTCGGTAAAATAGTGAGGGTTAAATCCACGCCGATAATAACTGTCTGCGCCACCACGATCATAAGGACCACCATGTCGCTTATCATAGATAGCGTCTACCTGCTTTTCAATATCAATACCAAGTTTACGCACAAGCCTTCTCCCAACGTTCTGCGACGCTCTGGGTATGTTTACATTTACC
>Ga0233451_10002769_pt1 | contig 15712 bp, 9 predicted proteins | sample 011ome_29_FD_183052 | JGI IMG/M metagenome (GOLD analysis project Ga0233451, IMG submission 183052) | Coastal salt marsh microbial communities from the Groves Creek Marsh, Skidaway Island, Georgia - 011504CT (spades assembly) | ecosystem: Environmental > Aquatic > Marine > Intertidal zone > Salt...
GCGAGCGCTTGGACACTGAGTACTCGATCTCTTCGGAGCCATCATCAGGAGTGATGATCATCTTGCGAAGCTTCTCAGCATCCTCAAATCGAATGCGTCCTGCTGCCTCACTAATTGGGGCAACACCCTTGGGTGTGCGTGCCTCAAAGAGTTCCACAACACGCGGTAGACCGTGCGTGATGTCATCGCCTGCCACACCACCGGTGTGGAAGGTGCGCATGGTGAGCTGAGTTCCTGGCTCACCAATGGACTGCGCCGCAACGATACCGACTGCTTCGCCGACGTCAACGAGTTTGCCCGTTGCCATGGATCGGCCGTAGCACATGGCACATGTTCCAACATGGCTCTCACATGTGAGAACCGTGCGAACGCGAACCTTGTCGGCGCCATCGGCAATCATTTGTTCCAGGCGAGGAATGTCGAGTTCTTCACCTGCGGTAGCAACAGTCTTACCATCGACAACGACGTCGCGAGCAAGAACGCGCGACACCAATGCTGTATCGAGATTGTCCAGTGGCCGAAGTGAGCCATCGACCAATTCAGCGATCGCAATTTCCGCACCACGTTCGGTACCACAATCAACTTCACGGATGATGACATCCTGCGATACGTCCACCAGACGACGAGTCAGGTAACCCGAGTCAGCGGTGCGAAGTGCGGTGTCAGCGAGACCCTTGCGCGCACCGTGCGTCGAGATGAAGTACTCGAGAACGGTGAGGCCTTCACGGAAGTTTGCCTTGATTGGACGCGGGATGATCTCGCCCTTGGGGTTGGCCACCAATCCACGCATACCTGCGATCTGACGTACCTGCATGTAGTTACCGCGGGCACCAGAGTCAACCATGATGTGAACCGGGTTGGCTTCAGGGAAGTTCTCCTGCATGGCCTTGGCAATCTCATCGGTTGCGCGAGTCCAGATCTCGATGAGTTCCTGGCGACGCTCAGAGTCGGTGATCAAACCCTTTTCATACTGCTGCTGAACCTTGGCATCCTTTTCTTCGGCGGAAGCAACCAAACCAGCTTTGGCCGGCGGTGCCACAACGTCAGAGATGGAGATGGTCACACCGGAACGTGATGCCCAGTGGAAGCCCAGTGACTTGAGTTGATCAAGAGTTTCAGCAACTTCAATCTTGGGATACAACTCTGAAAGGCGGTTAACCGTTGTGCCCAGGACCTTCTTGTCAACTTTTTCATTGACGTATGGGTAGTCAACGGGAAGTGCTTCATTGAAAAGCGCCCGACCCAGTGTTGTCACGAGGATCAGAGGCTGACCGAATTCCCAGCCTTCAGGGACTTCATGACCCAAAGGTGGAGTGACGTTGTTCAAACGGATCTTGCACTTGGCACCCAATGCAAGTGAACCACCATCAAAGGCCATAACGGCTTCAGCGATGGATGCGTATGCGGGAAGCTCATTTTCTGGAGCATCCTTGCTCTCGCTTGTCATGGTTGTGAGTGCGTAAATACCAAGCACCATGTCCTGTGTTGGTGTGGTGATCGGACGACCGTTCGCTGGCGAAAGGATGTTGTTGCTCGAGAGCATCAAGATTCTTGCTTCGGCCTGTGCCTCTGCGGACAGTGGTACGTGCACGGCCATCTGGTCACCGTCGAAGTCAGCGTTGAACGCTGTGCACACGAGTGGGTGAATCTGAATGGCCTTGCCCTCAATGAGTTGAGGTTCGAATGCCTGGATGCCCAAGCGGTGCAGCGTTGGTGCACGGTTCAGCAGCACGGGGTGCTCACGAATGACTTCTTCGAGGACATCCCATACGACTGGGCGTGAACGCTCAACCATGCGCTTAGCGCTCTTGATGTTCTGAGCGTGATTCAGGTCAACGAGACGCTTCATGACGAATGGCTTGAAAAGTTCGAGTGCCATTTGCTTGGGCAGACCGCACTGGTGCAACTTGAGCTGCGGACCAACCACAATCACGGAGCGACCAGAGTAGTCAACGCGCTTGCCCAGAAGGTTCTGGCGGAAACGTCCCTGCTTGCCCTTGAGCATGTCAGAGAGTGACTTGAGTGCACGGTTACCCGGACCTGTCACGGGACGGCCACGACGACCGTTGTCAAAGAGCGCGTCAACAGCCTCTTGGAGCATGCGCTTTTCATTGTTCACGATGATCTCAGGAGCTCCGAGATCAAGAAGGCGCTTCAAGCGGTTGTTGCGGTTGATCACGCGACGGTAAAGGTCATTGAGATCACTCGTTGCGAATCGGCCACCATCGAGCTGCACCATGGGACGCAGATCTGGTGGGATGACGGGAACGGCATTCAGCACCATGCCCATTGGTGAGTTCGTGGTGTTCTTGAATGCGTTCACCAACTTGAGGCGCTTGAGAGCGCGGGTCTTCTTTTGACCCTTGCCCGTTTCGATGACCTCACGAAGATGAATGGCCTCTGCCTCAAGATCAAATGACTCGAGGCGCTTTTCAATTGCAGATGCACCCATGCCACCGTCAAACCAACGACCATAGCGATCGCGCATTTCGCGGAAGAGCATTTCATCGCCCTCAAGGTCTTGAACCTTGAGAGTGCGGAAACGATCAAAGACACGATCCAAGCGATCGATTTCCTGATCAGCGCGACGGCGCAGGGCAGCGAGTTCGCGCTCCCCCGACTCCTTCACCTTGCGGCGAACTTCGCTCTTTGCGCCTTCGGTTTCGAGTTCAGCAATATCGGCTTCCATCTTTTGGGCGCGACCTTCAAGGTCTGCCTCAAGACGCTTGGTGATCTGCTTCTTTTCCACACTCAACTGGTTTTCAAGGGAAGGCAGCGCTTCGTGGCGTCCTTCTTCATCAACCCAGGTGATCATGTAGGCCGCGAAGTAGATGACTTTTTCAAGGTCCTTCGGTGCCAGGTCAAGCAGGTAACCCAATCGACTGGGAACACCCTTGAAGTACCAGATGTGCGTCACGGGAGCAGCGAGCTCAATGTGTCCCATGCGCTCACGGCGAACCTTGGCGCGAGTTACCTCAACGCCGCAGCGCTCGCAGATGATGCCCTTGAAGCGCACGCGCTTGTACTTACCGCAGTAGCACTCCCAGTCGCGAGTAGGTCCGAAGATCTTCTCGCAAAACAAGCCGTCTTTCTCTGGCTTGAGTGTGCGGTAGTTGATGGTTTCGGGCTTCTTGACTTCACCGTACGACCAGGTACGGATGTCGTCTGCGGTAGCAAGACCGATGCGGAGTTCGTCGAAGAAATTGACGTCTAGCACGTGTGCGTCCTTCGTTAGTTTCGGATTAACTTCTCGGTTGGGTAACTGATCGTTGGTATTTAGAGCTCGTCCACGCTGCTGGGTTCGCGGCGTGAGAGATCGATACCGAGTTCTTCGGCGGCACGGAATACGTCGTCATCGCTGTCCTTCATTTCGATGGCGACACCGTCCTTGGAAAGAACCTCAACATTGAGGCACAAGGACTGCATTTCCTTGACCAAAACCTTGAAGGACTCCGGGATGCCTGGTTCAGGGATGTTTTCACCCTTGACAATTGCTTCGTAGACCTTGACTCGACCGAGCACGTCATCAGACTTGATGGTGAGAAGCTCCTGAAGTGCATAGGCAGCGCCGTACGCCTCCAATGCCCACACTTCCATTTCACCAAATCGCTGGCCACCGAACTGTGCCTTACCGCCCAGTGGTTGCTGGGTGATCATGGAGTACGGACCAGTGGAGCGTGCGTGGATCTTGTCATCAACCAAGTGGAGCAGTTTCAGAATGTAGATGTAGCCGACTGCGATCTCACCAGGAATTGGCTCACCCGTACGACCATCAAACAGGTTTGCCTTGCCGTTGGGGTTAACCAACTTGAGGCCATCCTTGGTTGGCGTGGTGGAATCGAGCACGAGTGAGAGTTCCTCCTCACGCGCACCGTCAAACACAGGCGTTGCAATTTTGGTACCGGGCGGCACCGACTTCACAGCATCGGGCAAGCGGACCGCCCGAGGATCGGTGACATCGACATTCCAACCGGCAGCTGCCGCCCAACCCAAGTGGGTTTCGAGGATCTGACCGATGTTCATACGACCTGGTACACCCAGTGGGTTCAAAACGATGTCAACCGGTGTTCCATCTTCGAGGAACGGCATGTCTTCCTGCGGAAGAATCTTTGCAATAACACCCTTGTTGCCGTGACGCCCAGCAAGTTTGTCACCAGCGGTGATCTTGCGCTTCTGTGCAATGTAAACACGCACGAGCTTGGTCACACCCGGTGGAAGTTCATCGCCTTCATCCATGTCAAAGACACGAACGCCGATGATCTTGCCGGACTCACCGTGGGGAACCTTGAGTGATGTATCGCGAACCTCGCGAGCCTTCTCGCCGAAGATTGCACGAAGCAAACGCTCTTCAGGTGTGAGTTCAGTTTCACCCTTTGGAGTCACCTTGCCCACGAGCACGTCACCGGGGACAACATCAGCACCGACGCGAATAATTCCGCGGTCATCGAGGTCCGCGAGGACTTCTTCAGACACGTTCGGGATATCGCGGGTGATTTCCTCCGGACCGAGCTTGGTGTCGCGTGCGTCGATTTCATGCTCTTCGATGTGAATCGAGGAGAGAACATCGTCTTGCACGAGACGCTGGTTCAGAATGATGGCGTCCTCGTAGTTGTGGCCTTCCCATGACATGAATGCCACGAGCAGGTTCTTGCCGAGCGCCATTTCACCGAGATCGGTTGATGGGCCATCAGCGAGGACCTCGCCAGCTTCAACGCGCACACCAGCGGACACAATTGGTCGCTGGTTGAAGCAGGTGCCCTGGTTCGAGCGACGGAATTTCTCGAGCTTGTAGCTCGTGTAGGTGCCATCGTCGTTCGCAACTTCGACCATGTCAGCGGAAACTTCCTTGACCGCTCCCGCCTTCTGAGCGATAACACAGTCGCCTGCGTCATATGCCGCACGGAATTCCATGCCGGTACCGACCAGTGGCGCCTCTGCGCGAAGCAGAGGAACAGCCTGTCGCTGCATATTGGAACCCATGAGCGCGCGGTTGGCATCGTCATGCTCGAGGAATGGAATCATTGCTGTTGCAACAGACCACAACTGGCGTGGTGAGACGTCCATAAAGTCAACGTCCTCAGGGCGAACGTACTCAACTTCGCCACTCTTGACGCGAACCAGAACGCGGTCCCCTGTCATGGTGCCATCAAGTTCAATGGGCGTATTCGCCTGCGCAATGACGTGCATGTCTTCTTCGTCAGCGGTGAGGTACTGGACTTCATCGAGGACGCGACCGTTGATCACCTTGCGATATGGAGTCTCAACAAAACCGAATGGTGAGATGCGGCCATAGGTTGCGAGAGATCCGATCAGACCAATGTTCGGGCCTTCAGGGGTTTCAATGGGGCACATACGGCCGTAGTGCGAGGGGTGAACGTCGCGGACTTCAAAGCCTGCACGTTCACGGGAAAGACCACCCGGTCCAAGTGCCGAAAGACGGCGCTTGTGGGTTAACCCAGCAAGTGGGTTGGTCTGGTCCATGAACTGCGAGAGCTGCGACGTTCCAAAGAACTCCTTGATCGACGCAACAACCGGACGGATGTTGATCAGAGTCTGCGGTGTAATTGCTTCAACATCCTGCGTAGTCATGCGCTCACGAACAACGCGCTCCATGCGGGAAAGACCCGTGCGGATCTGATTTTGAATCAATTCACCAACCGTGCGCAGGCGACGGTTGCCAAAGTGGTCAATGTCATCGGTTTCAACAACCACTTCACCGCGCGGGGTGTCCATTGTTGTTTCGCCAGCGTGTAAGCGAACTAGATACTCGATGGTGGAGACGACATCTTCGAGGGTCAATGTGTTTTGCTCGAGAGGCATTTCCAGACCCAACTTGCGGTTGATCTTGTAACGACCGACCTTGGCTGTGTCATAACGCTTTGGATTGAAGTAGAAGTTTTCAATCAGATTGCGGGCATTCTCCAGTGTGGGTGGTTCACCCGGACGCAGTTTGCGATAGATGTCAAGCAGTGCATCATCTTGGGATTCAATGTGATCCTTGTCAAAGGTCGCCATGAATGTTTCATACTTGCCAAAACGCTCACGAATCTCTTCACTGGTCATGCCCAGTGCCTTCAACAGAACGGTGACAGGCTGCTTACGCTTGCGGTCAACACGGACTGCGACGAGGTCTTTCTTGTCAATTTCGAATTCCAGCCATGCACCGCGGCTGGGAATGATCTTGGCGATGTAAACATCTTTATCGGTCGCCTTGTCCACTGAGCGCTCGAAGTACACGCCTGGGGAACGAACCAGCTGGGAAACAACTACACGCTCGGTGCCGTTGATGACGAAAGTTCCCTTTTCGGTCATGAGGGGGAACTCACCCATGAACACGGTCTGGGACTTGATTTCACCGGTTTCATTGTTGGTGAACTCGGCAGTCACGAACAGTGGCGCTGAGTAGGTGAAGTCCTTTTCCTTGCACTGCTCCACCGTGTACTTGGGTGGCTCAAAGCGGTGGTCACGGAATGAGAGGGACATCATGCCTGCGAAGTCTTCGATGGGTGAAATTTCCTCGAAGATCTCGGTCAGACCAGATACCTGTGGGATCTCGGTGTTGCCAGCGGCAAGCGCTGCGGCAACTGCCTTTTGCCACTTCTCATTGCCGAGCAACCAGTCAAAGCTGGCGGTCTGCAACCGAAGTAGATCCGGAACCGCGAGGGGCTCACGAATCTTGGCAAATGATGCCCTGTGTAGTGATGGGGAGAGCGGGGTGACGTCGTGGGATGCCAAGACGATTCCTTCCAGTGCGCTGCGGGCCAAAGCGCTGACATTCCAATTAAGCCCCAATTGTCAAATCTGAAAAATCAGACAAGTCAACCCTGGCTAGAAAGTGAGGAGACAGCGCAAAGCAGCAGCATACCGGATCCGGCAAGCCGCTGTCTAACGGGGTCCCCGGCAGGGGGCCGTTTGGGCCTTCAGCACGCTGGTGAATCCCTCGATCTGAGAAACCCTGGGGGCCGACAGCAAGTCCCAGCGGTTTCGGATCATCGTTTTCACGTGCGCGATGTTCTTCAAGCACCTAAATACTGACCCCTAAATGGCAAAAGGTCAAGCCGGGCGCGGCATTTTTGCCCGTTGTAACCACTTTGTAATGCAATTTCTCATGCGAAAAGGGGCGACCACCTGGCCGCCCCTTCCCATGAATCAAGTGAGTTACTTGAGTGTGACCTTGGCGCCGGCGCCTTCGAGGGCTTCCTTTGCCTTGTCAGCTGTTTCCTTGTTGACCTTCTCAAGGATTGCCTTCGGAGCTGCTTCAACCAGGTCCTTGGCTTCTTTCAAGCCGAGGTTGGTGAGTGCGCGAACTTCCTTGATCACTGCAATCTTGTTTCCGCCGTCAGCTTCGAGAACGACATCAAATTCGTCCTGCTCTGCTGCGCCGCCGGCGTCTCCGCCGCCTGCAGGTGCTGCAACGGCCATGGCCATTGGTGCAGCTGCTGTGACGTCGAATGTTTCTTCGAATGCTGATACAAACTCTGAGAGTTCAAGAAGGGTCATTTCCTTGAAAGCATCCAGGAGTTGATCGGTGCTCATCTTCGCCATTGTGGCGTCCTTTCAGTAGTTGCTTGGCTTGCACCAAGCGGTTGTGAATACCGGCCGAGGGCCGGGTGGGCTTTAGCCCTCGGTGGTTTCTTCTGTTACGTCTGTTTCTTCTGCCTCAACAACGGCAGCAAGTTCTTCTGTTTCGACCTCTGCCTGAACTTCAGCAATTGGTTCGCCTTCTGTTGGGGCAGCTTCGTCAGCGACGGGAGCCTCTGCAGCAGGTTCTGCCACAGCCGCGCCTGGATCTGACTCGAGCTTGCCTTGAAGTGCGGCCAATGTCCGAGCGGTCTTGGACAGTGGTGCTGCGAAGAGCGCCGCAGCTTGAGACTGCTTGGCCTTCATAGCTCCTGCCAGCTTGGCCAGCAATACTTCGCGTGGTTCAAGGTTGGCAAGCTTGGTGACATCCGCAGCAGAAAGCACTGCGCCGTCCATGATGCCGCCCTTGATCACAAGTGCGGGGTTTTCCTTTGCAAAGTCGCGGATACCACGTGCAGCATCCACCGGATCGCCTGAAACGAATGCGATCGCACTCGGTCCCTCAAGCAGCGAATCGAGGCCAGTGACACCAGCATCTTTCGCAGCAATTTTGGTGAGAGTGTTCTTCACCACGGCGTAGGTGACTTCTGAGCCCAATGCGCGGCGCAGTGATTTCATTTGCGCAACGCTCAAGCCACGGTATTCCGTGAGCACAGCCGCGGTTGACCCGCGGAAGTGATCAGCGATCTCAGCAACTGTGCTTGCCTTATTTGGCCGTGCCATGTTGCTCCTTTCGGTATTCCCCAACAAAAAAACGCCCCGGCGCGAGGCGCACGAGGCGTGAGGATTCAACCGAAGCTGAGCCTTACTAATCGTTCACCTGCGCTGGCCGCCCACTTGGTGGGACCTTCAACCGGCAATCCCGTTGGGAACTGTCGGTGACCTGCGGTCTTTGGTGAGATGAAAGATACCTTTAGTAAATGTCAGCCATTGCGGTGGGGTACCGCAATACCAAGTGACATTAGATTGCTTCGAAATTCCTCAGGCCGATCGGGTGAAAATGCAGGGCTGATGTGACCACCTAGATTGACAATGAAACCAACAGACTTTTTGGGCCGGCCCAGATCAAGGGGCATCCAGTACTTCGGGTTCGTGGTCCCCCAGATTCGCAACTTGCCCCACACCCAGGTCATGTCGAACTCGGTTACGTGCTGAACCAAAGACAGGTCAACGACCTTCTTTGTTCCAAGGGGAAAGTAGTACCGAGGTAGCACAAGTTCCGTGTCGGTGAGAGTAGCGGTCGAATCCTGATAAAGAGTGGCCATATGGCACCGTAACGTGATTGTGGGGCCGACCCAAAGGCCGACCCCACATTCAGACTAACTGGTGATTTAACGAGCCCGAAGTGGCTTCTTGAGTGGATCACCCATGTACATCCGGTCGTTATTCACACCCGGTACCGCGTACACGATCCGCTTGGCTGAAGTCACCTTCTTCGCTGTCTTCGCGTTCACCATAGCGTTGAGTCCACGAACTGCACCCAGCAATTGCTCTGGCGTGTAGACACAGTGACCAACACCAGAGTTGCCCAGTGCTGCAATGGAGAGAGCGGCATCTGGTGCCTTACCACCCGGTGCGAACTTGGTCCAACCATCTTCCGGTGGGATGGTGTAGAAGGCAGCGGCTTTGAAGTTACCGCGGGTCTTCTTGTTCATCTTTTTGTAGGAAGCCGTCAGCTGGTTCATGAAGGCTGCTGTGTTGCCTGCAGGAACAATGCCGTCAAAGGTGGTGGTGATCATCAAGGTTGGAACCTTGTAAACACCCTTTGGCGCTGGCAAAGCATTAACGATTGCAACTGCCTTTGGGTTTGCTGGATAACGCGCGGTAGTGCTACCAACGGTTGAATCCAATCGAGCAAGCATTGAGTTCAATGGATCAGCAATAACAGTCGTTGCGTTCAGCGTGTCACCGAACTCACCGCGTTGCTCGTCAGAGAGCAACTTCGAGTACACAACATTGACGTTGTCACTGAAGTTGGCATTTTCCGTCGGAGCTAACTGCCCGATCGTACGAACACGCATTTCGAGTTCGTAGCGACCAAGGATACCCAGTGCTGCAGCGCCACCAACGTTTTGGAACATCGCAACTGCCGAGCTGGCTCCAGCAGACGCTGGCTGGTAACCGCCGCCAAGTGCTGCGAGAGTTCCCAACTGAGCAAACGCTGGGTTTTGGGTGAGGCCGTCGTAAACATTGCTCTTGGTTGGTAGACCTGCCATCAGACCCGCAAGGAGGTTTGACTGCGCGAATGGGAAACCAGCTGGGGTCACCGGTGTTGTTGCAGCGCCACCGAGAAGGGTGAGGACTGTTCCAAGGTCAGTGAGCGCTTCGACATAACCGGCCGCACCTGGGGTGTAGTTAGCCACCTTCAGGTTCGGGGCAACCAGCGTCTTCCACGAGTACAGAACCGTCATGGCCGAGCTGTATGCCTGGAGTGGACCTTCAAGGACGCCACATGATGGAAGCGATCCAGCGATCTTGCCAGGGTTGCGCTCTGCGATGGTCTGAGAGATCAAACCACCGAGTGAGTCACCCCAGACCATGATCTTCTTGGTCTTGGGAACCGCACCAGAGTTGATGTGACGAATCAGGTTCTCGCCTGCTTCAACACCCTCAGCACTTGCCCAACCTTGGCGCGCATAACCTGCACCAGCAAGTGCGTAGCCCTGAGCCAAGAGGTTCTGAGCCACCGTGTCACTGGGAGCAACCGCTGCCTCATTGGACGCCTGGTAGGCCACGGAGCTGCCAAATGCCGCGGCAAATGCCGGGTAATTGATTGCTTTGTACGCGCCCGTGTTGAGTCCCAGTGGGGTCGCCAGTGCTGCAGGAAGTGGAGTTCCAATGCGGTACCCGTGCGAATACAAGAGAACCGTGCCATTGAAGTTCTGTGGCATTTGGATCTCAAAAGGTGAGTCCCCGAGGGAGCCCGATAGGACTCCCTCGCAGGTCGCACCTGCAGCGCAAGCATCGGCTGCGCTTGCAGAGGCAACTACTGGTGCACCAATTGTGACCAGGCTCGCTGCCGCTACTGCCGCGACACCGCGGCGCATAAATGTGAATTTCATAGTTTTCCTTTTCACTTAAGTGCGCGTGTTACGGCAGCAACTTCTTGGTGGGAGATGCAGGACGGAAAGTAGCCTTCTTCGCGGTACCTGAAGAAGAACTGGTAGCCAACATCACGTAGTTGGTGAGTCGCTGAATATCGAGATTCGCGTTGTATTGGCCCATGTAGTAACCCGTCAGACCCTGATGGGACTTTGAGTTGATAACCATGGGAACAATCGCTGCCGAACGGAAATTCTTGGACTTAGTTTGCAACGCATTGATCAAGCCCTTACGGGTCAAGTTCTTGCCTGCAGCCTTGATTGCCTGCGCCAACACGTACGCGGTGTTGATTCCGTAGTAGGTGTAGAAGTTCCATTCCAAACCTGCCCGTGAAGCGATGACCTTCATCTGGCTGACGTAGGCGTTCTTGGTGTCCTGAGCAGGAACCAAGAAGCTCGGTGCGTAGACGCCCTTGAGCAATGGACCCGCCAGTGCGCCGAGTGAACCCTTCAGAACTGATGGATCAGATCCGACTGAAGTGATCATCCACGTTGGCGCGAAGCCTGACTTGGCTGCTGTTCCGAGCAATTGTGCTGTTGCAGAGGTAACACCGAAGAACACGACAAGCTCACAGCCTGCAGACTTCAACTTGGAAATCTGAGCGGAGAATGGTGCGACCTGCTGGCCCGAGTAGTACGAAGTGGTTGTTGCGAACTTCGTGCCGGCGGCATTGAAACCAACCTTGGCATTGTCGCCGAACTCACCATCTTGGTAGAACAGGCACTTGACCTTGTCCTTCAGCGCTGGGTCGTTCGCCATGTAGTAACCCATGACCTTGGACTCGACAACGTAGGAGGGGAAATACGGGAAGGTAGTGGGGTACTTCTTGGGGTTGTCAAAACTAGCTCCGCCCGTGTTGACAAAGAGGTCAGGAATTCCACGACGGTTAAGGTCCTGGACAACTGCTGAGTGAGTAGGTGTTCCGAGCGCGCCGTACATCGCGAAAATTTTGTCGCGCAGAATCAGCTGGCTGGTGCCCTTCTTTGCAAGTGCAGGGTTGTACTGATCATCAAAGACCCTGAGATCAATCTTGCGACCATTGATGCCACCATTGGCATTCACGTAGTCGAAGTAGGCCGCGGCAGCCACTGGAATGTCCTTGTAGCCAGGTGCTGCTGGACCCGTCAGTGGTGTGGTCATGCCGATCACGATCTTGTTACTAGTAACCCCCGGGTCTGCTGCTTGCGCAGGCAATGCAGTGGCAAATGCCATTGCCGCCGCAGTTCCGAGAGCAACCGTTCCGGTTGCAAATTTGAATCTCACGAATGCTCCTCCAACGAAGGGCGGTCACAACTAGTCATTCCCATACATGAATAGCCAATGAACGCGATGTGTGTACGAGACTAACTGCGTCGTGCAGATCTTGCAATGTCTTCTCAGAATTATTATGAGACATTGTGCTTGCAATAGTTAGCACATTAAATAGTGAGTAAATCCGCGTGCTAACTGAGCGTGGCCCGGCCTCTGCCTTTCGCCTTATCAATCCATGATTTAAATGTGCCTGTGATTCCACCCGGCGCCAAGAGCACCACGGCAACGACCAGGAGGCCGTAGAGCAAATTCGGTGCGTTGTTAGTTATCTGCTCTGGCCAGCCTCGTTCACCCGAGAGACCGTCGACCAACTCCGGCAACCACACCAGCAGAAGGGCTCCAATGATCGCCCCCAGCAACGAAGCCCTACCACCGAGAACGATGCCAACAAGCAATGAGAGGGACAGGCCAAGGCCAAATGCTCCTGGTCCAATGAAACTCAAGATTTGGGCAAATACCGCACCTGCCAGCGCCGCGAAGAGGGAACTGACCACGAACGCCGAGACTTTTGAGCCAGACGGGGAAATACCAACCACTGCAGCAGCAACAGGATCATCGCGTACTGCTTTCCACACTCGACCCTGGCGGCCCCGGACCAAGTTCAGGGCCGCGAAGGCAACAATGCATGCAACGGCAATAGCCATGGATGCTTGCCAGCGTTCGATGATGAACTCGGAATCGAAGCCATCGATAAATCCGCCACCCGCAATATCTGTGCCGTCAAGACCTGCACCATCAACACCCGGATCCTCTGTTGGATCCACCACATTCTCATCGATGCCCAAGTCTCCCCCGGCACCAAAGTCTTCTTCCGTGAGCAAGTCATCTTCCGTGAGCAAGTCATCTTCCGTGAGCAAGTCATCTTCCGTGAGCAAGTCATCTTCCGTGAGCAAGTCATCTTCCGTGAGCAAGTCATCCTCGGTGAGCAAGTCCTCTTCGGCCAAAGGATCGGTACCCTGATCGAATTCCGACAAATCAAGCTCGGCGTATTGCTGGTCCTCGCCAGTTGCACCCGCATCGGTTTCAATATCAACGGCGGCGTCGCCACCCTCATCCGTTGCCACTTCTCCCCCAGCGTCTATCGCGGCGTATCCGCCGGCAGGGTAGGGAACCGTGAGCATCAATCCATTCTCGCCGCCCAGAAGTTCAGGGAATCGATTTGTGATTGCGGGAACACCCACAGCAACGCCCAGCGTTAAGCCTGCGAGGTATGGACCTTTGAGTCTGGCAGCAAGTCCACCGATGATGCCACCGATCAGAACGCCGCCAAGGCCGGCAAAGACCATGGACCAGATGGCATTCCATTCCCACCCAAAGAAGGGAACTGTCTGCCAATTCATGGATGTCAGTGCAAAAACGTACCCACCCACGGCCATGAGCGCGCCATTACCAAGCGATACCTGACCTGAGAGCCCAACCAGAATGGTCATGCCAAACATTGCGGTGGCATACATGGCCACCAATGCAAGATAAGAGCTGTAGAGCGGATCAATGTTGTTATTTAGCAGGAGTAGCAACAACCAGACAACACCGACAATGATGGCGTGCCAAATAATCCTGTTTCCCGGGAATGAACGCAAAGTCTTCACACTGACCTCGCTCCGTGATGACCGAACACTCCATCAGGTTTGAGGAGCAGGTTCAGCGCCAACAAAATCAATGCCACGATCGGCGCATTGCCCGAGTCGCTGTAACCGGAGACGAGTGAGATCACGAGCCCCGTGCCAATACCGAAGGTCACCGCGCCAATCAGGCTGTCCAAACCGCCGATGACGGCTGCAGTGAATGCGAACACCAGAAGAATGTCAAAGCTGTTGGGAGAAATAGTGGAGACGGGGGCAATCAGTACGCCGCCCACTGCGCCTGTTGCACCCGCGATGGCCCAGCCTGTGATCAGCATGCGATTGACTCGCACGCCGGAGAGCCGAGCGACCTCTGGATTGAATGCTGCGGCACGCATGGACAGTCCGAGATTGGTTTTGGTGAACAGGAGGGTCAGCCCGATAACGAGTGCGGCTGTGACCACCAAGACCAGAACGTCATAGAGCGATATTGGCCAGATGCGTCCCGCAAATTCAATACCGCTGTTGTCTACGGGGGTGAGGAATCCCTGCGGGTCACCGCCCCAAATCATGCCCGCGCCAGCTTGCAGCGCAATCAATACACCAAAAGTTGCAATGATCGCGCCAGTTGAATCGCTGTTCTTAACGGGTCGTATAACTAAGAAGAAAACAACGATGCCGAGCACTAGTCCAGCAGCCATCGCGACAACAAGTGCAAGGATCCATGAACCAGTTGATTGCTGGATGGTCAACGCGACATAGGTCGTGAACATCGCCTGACCCACCTGGGCAAAGTTCACCATGCGGGTTGAGCGCCAAACCAACACAATGGCCAAAGCCATCAGCGCAATGACGGCGCCGTTACTGAATCCACCGAGTAGGTAGTCAACAAAATTTGTCATGACTCAGTACCCCAGGTATGCATGTCGAAGTTCCTCATCTGATGAAATTTCCTGAGCTGGACCTGACTTAACCACTTCTCCGAGGTTCAGAACAACACCAGTTGTTGCCACGCGCAATGCTGTAACCGCATTTTGTTCAACCAGGAGTATCGCGATATTGGTTTCCTTTGCCAGAGTGCTCACCAACTCAAGGATCTGCGTAACAATCAATGGTGCAAGTCCCAATGAGGGTTCGTCGAGCAACAGGCAACGCGGATCTGACATGAGTGCTCGGCCAATCGCAAGTTGTTGGCGCTCACCGCCGCTGAGGGTGTCCGCTCGCATGTTCTTTCGCTCAGCAAGAATCGGGAAAAGGTCAAAAACTTTTTGTTGGGACTCCAAGCGACCAGCCTTGTCGCGCCACAAGCCGCCGAGCCGCAAGTTTTCTTCGAGGGAAAGCTCGGGGATAGTTGAGCGGCCTTCAGGGACAAGGGCCACGCCCATACGAACAATGTCTTCAGGCTTCTTGCCCGTGATCGAAACACCATCCAGCAGGACTTGGCCTGTTTGCGGCCTTACCAACCCGGCGAGTGTGCGCATCAAGGTCGACTTACCTGCACCATTGGCACCAATGACCGCGGTTACTTCTCCCCTGGGCACGGTGAGGTTCATCGACTTGAGAGCCTGCACTGCTCCATAAGAGACGGAGAGATCTTCGGTGTGCAACATCAGTGCCCCTCTCCTTCATCACCCAAATAGGCCGCAAGAACCGCCGGGTTATTGCGAACTTCTTCTGGTGTTCCCGAGGCAATGACTTTGCCAGCATCAAGCACCCAGATCAGATCGCACACATCCATGACGAGTTCCATGTGATGCTCAACAAGAAGGACGGTGCGTTCTGGAGTCCAACTCTTGATCATGCGACCAAGTTCAGCCATGTCTCCCGCACTAATTCCACCAGCTGGCTCGTCCAGCAGGAGCACCTTCGGGTCAGATATCAGGCTGCGCGCAATGGCCACTCGCTTTTGCACGGGGTAAGGCAACTCTGATGGGTAGCGGTCAGCGACATCGGCAATGCCGAACTCGGTGAGAGTCTCCATAGCTTTCGCTCGAAGTTTGTTTTGCTCGTGATCGGCCCACGGCATGCCTAGGGAGTCAGCCACGATCCCGCTCTTAACGCGAGCGGAGCCACCTAACATGACATTTTCCAATGCGGTCAAGGATGCAAACAAACCGACGCCCTGAAGTGTTCTGGAAATGCCCAACTTGGTTAAG
>Ga0233451_10002774_pt1 | contig 15695 bp, 20 predicted proteins | sample 011ome_29_FD_183052 | JGI IMG/M metagenome (GOLD analysis project Ga0233451, IMG submission 183052) | Coastal salt marsh microbial communities from the Groves Creek Marsh, Skidaway Island, Georgia - 011504CT (spades assembly) | ecosystem: Environmental > Aquatic > Marine > Intertidal zone >...
TAACATAGATATCATCATTTATTTTGGCTTTGTTTCTAAAAATTATCTTATTGGAAAAACCAATTACAGTAATTGAAAATGTAAGTTTATTTGAAAAAGTTGTATCACCACCACAAAGTTGGATATTATATTTTTTTTGTTCCTCTGATAAAGATTTGGCAATTTCTTTTAATTTATTTCTGGAAAAAGTTTTTTTATTACCAGACCCAGATATAAAATAATATTTAGGTGCAACACCTTTGCAAATAAGATCAGAAATTGATGCTCTTAAAATCTTTTTAATTACTAATGAAGCTTTGTCAAAATTAGGAAAATGAATACCTTCATTATAGGTATCTACAGAAATAACTAACTCTTTTGATTTGTCAAAAAAGACATCATCGTTAAGATTTAAAGCAGATTTATTATTTTTTGTTAATTTTGAAAAATAATCTTTAATTAAATCAAATTCATGCATTCTTAGATCTTAATTTTTTACCAATATTATCTAGTAAAGCGTTTAAATATTTTGTTTGAGAGTCTTCTAAAAAAAAATTTGATGAGTTTAAATATTCTTTAATAATAATATTTATTGAAATATTTGGTTTATATAAAAATTCATAGGTAGCTGCAGTTAAAATAATCTGAAAAACTTTATCTAAGTTTTTAAATGAAAATTCCTCACCAAGTTTGGTATCTAGTTCTTCTTTAATCAGTTCATTTCTTTCTAATGACCCCAAAACTATATCTTTAATAAATTTTTTAAAACGGTGTTTAGGAAAGGTAATATGTTCCTCTTCATTAAAAATTTTACCATATAATTTTTGAATAATTATAACTCTTGGATTATTTTTAGGACTATAATGAGTTTTCATCTTATTAATGGCTCAAAACAGAAATAACGGCATCAGCGGCTTCAGCTCCTTTTCTTTTTCTAGCTTTAGCTTGTTTCATATTCAAACAAGTAATTACGCCATTACCAATTGGTTTTTTTGAGTTAACTGACAAATCCATTATTGCATTTGTGGTAGCTAGAGAAATAAAATCAAAATGTGGTGTTTGCCCTTTAATTACACATCCTAAAGCTAAAAATCCATCATATCTTTTTATATTCTTAGATATTACAACTGGTATTTCAAAAACACCCGGTACTTCTTTAAAATCAAGAATATAATTTTTTGAAAATTTTTTTTTTGCAGATTGAATGAGTCCTTTAGAAATATCTTGATAGTAATTTGCTACAACTAATAATATTTTTTTCATTAAATAATTTCTTGATTTAATATTTTAATACCAAATCCATCTAAACCAACAACATTTTTTGGTGTTTTAGTTAATAATGTCATTTTCTTAACTTTTAACTCTTTCAATATCTGAGCTCCTATTCCGTAATTTTTAATTAAATATTCTTTTTTACTTTCTTTAATTTTTGAATAAGTTTTTTTTGATTTAAAAGAAACATTATTTAAAGATAAATTATTTTCATTAATAAAGACTAGGATACAGTTTTTAAATTTTTTGAAATACTTCATTGTTCGATTGAAAGTATCAGGTAGTTTTCCTCCTGTAAGAATATTTTCAAGCAATAAATTTGATGAAATAACCCTAACCTTTGGAATGATTTTAGATCCAAGTTTACCTTTGGTAAAAGCTAGATGTTCGGATCCATTGATTTTATTTTCAAAGATTTTAAGCTTAAAATTTTGCTCTTGGATTTTAATATCTAAATTTTTTTTAAGCTTAATTAATTTTTCTTTTTTTAGTCTATAAGAAATTAAATCTTCAATCTTAGCTATTCTAAGATTATGTTTTTTAGCGAAAACAAAGAGATCTTTACCTCTTGCCATAGATCCATCATCTTTCATTATTTCACAAATTACCGCAGAATTATTTTTTTTTGCAAGTTTTGAGATATCAACGGATGCTTCAGTGTGTCCAGCTCTTACCAATACACCGCCATCTTTAGCTATTATAGGAAATATGTGACCTGGTGAGACTATTTCTTTTTTCGTAACATTTTTTTTTGAAGCAACTTTTATTGTTCTAGCTCTATCTCTTGCAGATATACCAGTAGTAATACCTTTTTTAGCTTCTATTGAGATAGCAAAAGCAGTTTTATTTCGTGATTGGTTTACTGGGGACATTAAACTCAAATTCAACTTTCTTGCTTGTGAACTTTCCATAGCAAGACAAATTAATCCCCTTCCATATTTAGCCATGAAATTAATATTTTTTGTGTTTGCAAACGATGATGATATTACGAGGTCACCCTCATTTTCTCTCTTTTCATCGTCTACAAGAATAAACATTTTACCCTGTTTGGCAGTTTTGATTATTACTTCTATTGGAGAAAAATTATTTTTTTGCATTAAAATAGTTCTTAACGTATTTTGAAAGAATATCGATCTCAATATTAACCAAACTATTTTTTTTTAATTTTGATAAATTAGTTAATTTATATGTATGGGGAATTACCCAAATTTCAAAACCGGATGAAAGAACTTTTGATATAGTTAAAGAAATTCCGTTAACACTTACAGAGGCTTTTTCTATTAAATCCTGCTTAAAAATTGAAGGTATTGAAAATCTAAATTTATAAGATTTATCAATATTTTTGATTGAAATCACTCTTCCAACACAATCTACATGACCTTGACAAATATGACCTGAGATTTGTTGTTTGTATCTTAATGGAAGCTCTAAATTTAAAATCTTTCCAACAGTAATATTCTTAAAGTTTGACCTGACAATAGTTTCATTTGATAAATAAAATTCTAACAGTTTATTTTTGACTGATATCAATGTCAGACAAACTCCATCACAAGCAACTGATACTCCTAGATCTTTAGGAGTTAACTTTAAATTTGATTTTAAAAAAATATTTATTCCCTTTGGTCTTTTTAAAATTTTCTTTACTTCACCTGAGTTAAAAATTATTCCATTAAACATTTAATTATATAATGTTATCTTATCTTTATTTAATTTATTTAATATTTTTTTTTTATGTTTAAAAATTTTTTCCAATAAATCAGCATTATTAAATTTTTTAAAATTATTTTCCAAAGAATCTTTTTTATTGCTTCTAAATAAGTAAAATTCATTAAAAATTTTTTGTTTTAAACAGCTTTCAGTCAATTTTTGCCCTCCCTCAACTAAAAGATTTCGTATTTTCAGATTGTAGAGTTTTTTTAAAATCAATTTTAAATCAAAATGTAAATTTCTATTTAGTTTTAATCTTATTAGTAATGCGCCTTTTTTTTTAAGCATATTAATTTTTTTTTTTAAACCTGAATTATAAAAGATTATGGTATTTTGTTTATTGATAGATTTAAAAATATAAGAACTTTCATTTAATTCTAAATCTTTATCAAGAATTATTCTTTTTGGAGAAAATCTATTTAAACCAGTTAAGCGACAATCTAATCTTGGATTATCTATATTAATTGTTTTTGAACTGATCAATATAGAGTCATTTTTGTATCTTAAGTAATGAGTTAATTTATCTGATTCAATAGATGTAATTTTCTTAGTTTGATCACTGTGAATAACATTATTTTGAGTGATCGCTATTTTTCCTATAACGTATGGAATATTGAGCTTTCTATTAACTATATATGAATTGTAAAAAAGTTTTGCTTTATCTTTAAGTATGTTTTTTTTAACTATAATACCATTTTTAGATAAAATTTTTTTTGCACGATTTTTAACTCTAGGATCGATGTCGTTTAAAGAAAAAATTACTTTTTTTACTCCTGATTTAATTATTAAATTTGTACAAGGTGGTGTTTTACCAAAATGTACACAAGGTTCTAAAGTTGAATAAAGTGTTGAGCCATTTAATTTCTCTATAGCTGAATTGATTGCACTTTTTTCTGCATGAGGCACTCCACTAATTCCTGTTGAACCTACAGATAAAATCTCATCGTTTTCTCCAACAATGACACATCCAACAGCGGGATTAACACCTGTTAAGCCAATTTTGGATTTAGCCAAATCAAAGGCTAAAGACATAAAAAAATTATCTTTGTTAATAGATTTACTTATTTTTGTAGACATCTAATCTGTCAACAAATTGAACAAAATCTTTTTCTTCTTTAAAATTTCGATAAACTGATGCAAATCTTACATAAGCAACAGGATCTAATTCTTTTAAACCGTCCATCACCATTGTACCTATTGTGTTCGTTGAAATTTCACTTTGTCCAAGCTCTTCTAGTGATCTTGAAATTTTACTAATAAATTTTTCAGTTGTTTCAGTGTCTATTGGTCTTTTTTTAAGTGCTATAAAGATTGATTTAGCTAGTTTATCTCGATCAAATGATGATTTTCTACCATTTTTTTTTACAACCATTAACTCTCTGTATTGAACACGTTCAAAAGTTGTAAATCTAGCTCCACAAACACAAAGTCTTCTTCTTCTAATTGCAGTGCCATCTTCTGTTGGTCTGGAGTCTACAACAGAGGTCTCACCTTTTTTACAGATTGAACAAATCATCTGTTAAGATTTTTATAAATTGGAAAAGAAGAACATAACTCAACTACTTCTTTTTGAACTTCTAATTCAATTTTACTATTGTCATTAGGATTTTCTGATAAACCTTTAATAACTCTAGTTATAAGTTCACCTACTTTTTCAAACTCTTTTAATCCAAAGCCACGTGTTGTTGCAGCTTGAGAACCCAGTCTTATACCAGATGTAACCATTGGACTTTCTGTATCAAATGGTATTCCGTTTTTATTGCACGTAATGTTTGCTCTACATAAACTTTCAGCTGCTAGATTTCCTTTTACGTTAAATGGTCGTAAATCAACAAGCATCAAATGTGTGTCTGTTCCACCAGAATAAATTTTAAATCCTTTATTTTTTAACGTTTCAGCTAAAATTTTAGCATTAGCTAAAACTGATTTTATATAACTTTCAAATTCTGGTTTTAGAGCCTCTAAAAAACCTGCAGCTTTACCAGCTATAACATGCATCAAAGGTCCACCTTGATAGCCCGGGAATACAGCAGAGTTAAATTTTTTAGATAAATCCTCATGGTTGGTTAAAATTATTCCACCTCTAGCACTTCTAAAAACTTTATGAGTTGTTGAAGTGACAACATGAGCATAATCACAAGGATTTGGATAACCTTTGCCTGCAACTAATCCAGATATGTGAGCCATATCTACCATTAAATATGCTCCAACTTTATCTGCAATTTCTCTAAATCTTTTAAAATCAATTACGCGTGAATAAGCGCTTCCTCCCGCAATAATTAATTTAGGTTTGTGTTCAAGAGCTAATTTTTCAACATTATCATAATCAATTAACTCTGATTCTTTATCAACATCATAACCAATTGCATTAAACCATTTTCCAGACATTGAGATTTTCAATCCATGTGTGATATGACCACCAGAATTTAAACTCATTCCCAAAAAAGTATCTCCAGGATTTAATAAAGCTAAAAAAACTGCACCATTTGCTTGTGCACCAGAATGAGGTTGCGCATTTGCAAATTTACAATTAAAAATTTTTTTAAGTCTATCTATTGCTAATTGTTCAGCTACATCAACATGTTCACATCCATTGTAGTATCTTTTTCCAGGATATCCTTCAGCATACTTATTTGTTAAAACGGATCCTTGTGCCTCCAACACTGCTTTTGAAACAATATTTTCTGATGCTATTAACTCGATATGGTTTTGTTGTCTTATTAATTCATCATTAACTGCTTTAAATAACTCTGGATCAGTCTCAGATAAACTTTTTTCAAAAAAATCTTTGTATTGAGTATTTAGATAATTTGTTTCTTTTGACATAATTTTACCTATATTTTTTTAACTCTCTTTAAATGCCTACCACTTTCAAAAGGTGTACTTAAAAAAGTATTTATGCACTTAAAGGCCAATTCTTTTTTAATCAACCTTGAACCTAATGTAATGACATTTGAATTGTTATGCAATCTTGATAATTTTGTATTTTTTATTGAATAACAAAGAGCAGCTCTAATTTTTTTATGTCTATTTGCAGCCATAGACATTCCCATTCCTGATCCACAGACTAAAATACCTATATTTTTATTATTTAAACTAACTTTTTTACACAATTGGTGAGCAAAATTTGGATAATTTACAGACGTTGTAGAGTTGCTTGTGCCTAGATCAATGATGTTGATTTTATTTGAAAATTTTTTTTTTATTTGCTCTTTTAGTTTAAAACCAGCGTGATCAGAAGCAATGAAAACTTTTTTCAATTTAATTAAATTTATGATTTAGAACGCAAGCAACTAAATGAATTCTATTTTCCTCACCACCGTTAAAAAAATTATGGTATTTTGTGTTATTGGTTATCCAACAAGAACCATCAGCAGGCATATGTTTTGCAACATTGTCAATTACCATAATACATCCAGGGTTAGTTATAATTGGAATATGTAATCTTGGTTCAGGATCTCTATGCCAACTTAAAGTTGATCGAGGTTGTTTAAGCAAAATTCTTACTCTACCTAGTTTATATTTTTTTGTCAGAGAATCAAAAACTTCCTTAAAATATGTATTTTTAAAATCTTCTATAAATTCTGAATATTTATCTTCTTCAATAGAAACATCTCTGGAAACTTCTTTTCCACTTGCATCTGGTTTTGTCCAAAAAACACCTCTGGCTTTATGACCTTTAATAGACTCGGGATCTCCTGGGATTTGTGTTAAAGAAATTGCACCAAAATTAGTCACTTCCTCAGGACTTTCAAAATTTTTAATCTTAATTACTTCTTTGTAAGCTTCTTGCAATTTATTGATATCAAACTTTAAATCTAGTTGCTGAAAATCGTCAAAATTTAAATTCATGATTTTTAATTACTCTTTTAAAATAAGATTTATATAATACATTTGTCGCATTTTATAAATTAATATTATGATCACAGGTAAATATCCAAGTCTTAGGTTGAGAAGAAACAGAAAATATGACTGGACAAGGAGACTTGTTCAAGAAAACACCTTAAGTTCAAATGATTTTATTTTGCCAATTTTCTTACTTGACGGAAAAAATAAAAAAGAAGCAATACCATCAATGCCTGATGTGTATAGATATTCAATAGATAGAATTTCTCAAATAATAGATAAAGCGATAAAAAATAAAGTTCCAATGGTGGCTCTGTTCCCAAAAACCAAAAAAATCAAAAAAAATGAACTTGGAACTGAGGCTCTTAATGAAAATAATTTAGTTTGTAGAGCTATTTTACAAATTAAGAAAAAATACAAAAATGAAATTGGCATCATGTGTGATGTTGCACTTGATCCTTATACATCACATGGACATGACGGTTTAATAAAATCAAATGAGATAATTAATGATGAGACTATTGAAGTTTTAATTAATCAATCTTTACTACAAGCAAAGATGGGTTGCGATGTACTTGCACCATCAGACATGATGGATGGAAGAATTAAAAGAATTCGTTCTGCTCTAGATAAAGAAGGATTGAAAAATATTAATATTTTATCCTATGCAGCAAAATATGCTTCGAGTTATTATGGTCCTTTCCGAGATGCAGTGGGTTCTAAAGGTTCACTAAAGGGAGATAAAAAAACTTATCAAATGGATTTTAGAAATACTGATGAAGCTTTAAGAGAAATCTCTTTAGATATAAAAGAAGGTGCCGATATGGTAATGGTTAAACCTGGTATGCCATATCTAGATATTATAAAATCAATTAAAGACAAATTTAAAATACCAGTATTTGCTTATCAAGTCTCAGGTGAATATAGTCTACTGTCTAATGCTATAAAGAAAAACATTATTGATAAGAATGCTATTTATGAGAGCCTTATTGCATTTAAAAGAGCTGGTGCAAATGCAATAGTAACTTATTACGCAGATAGATTAGACAAAATTTTAATTTAATTATTTTAAAGAATTTATAAACTGTTCTCTAGTCAAAGGGTGATTAATATTATTTGGTTTAAGAATTGTTTTATCCAAAAAATCTCCAACTAATTTAAGTCCATTTAAAAGATCTTTTATATTTTCTTGGTTTTCATTTTTGTCTATCAAAAAATTTGGAACTAATTTTCTTTCAGTTGATGATTTAGCAAAATACACAGTTTTATTATCTAAAATTTCTTTATTAACCATTTGTTTAAGATCTAAATTGAAACCAAGAATACTTAAAAGGTTAAGTTCCCAAAAAATATATCTTTTTAACCAATCTGGCTCTTCTAAAATTTTATATAAATCATTTATTGATTTATAAATGTCCTCATTTCTTTGAGAGTCTGCTGTTAAAATTTTTATCAAATTCATAGATGATGAAATGCAATTTAACTTTTTTGGATCATCAAAATAAATAGGGGTAAAAGCTTTGAAAATTTCAATTTTAAAATAACCAATTCTATTGACTGATTTAGAGTTATAATTTGTATAAAGTAAATTTCCAACTTGGAGATAATTCTTTATTTTTTTTGATGTTCCGCCAAAAATTATACCAGAAACCTTTCCTCGTTCTTTTGTAAATATTTCTGTTATTATGGAATTTTCATTATACCTGTTTTTTGATAACAAAAATCCAGTATCATCCCAGTTCATAAATTACTGATTATTTTCAAAACAAATAATTGCTGCATTTTGCTCAGCATCTTTTTTTGATGTACCTTGACCAATATAGAATTTTGTATTTGGAAGTTTAACTGCTACTTTAAAAATTGGTTTGTGTCTTGGTCCAGTATTAGAAATTATCTTATATGTAGGTAGTTTTTTAAATTTTTTAAGTGAATATTCTTGTAATTTAGTTTTTGCATCTATCTGAGTAATAACGCTTTCTTTAATATTTTTACTCCAAAAAGTTAAGATAAAATTTTCTACAGCCGTAAAGCCTTTATCTAAATATATAGCACCAATTAATGCTTCACAACAATCAGCAATCACTTTATCTTCAACTTTAATTTTTTTATTTTTAGGATTAAATGTTAAAATATATTTTTCTAAAGAAATATTATTAGCTATTTGAAGACATGTTTTTTTGTTAACCAAAGATGCAAATTTCTTATCTAAAATACCTTCCTTTTCTTCAGGATAAATTTCTAAAAGTTTTTTTGCTATTATAAGTCCTAAAACTCTATCACCTAAAAATTCAATTTTTTCGTTATTATTGATTTTATCATAACTTTTGTGTGTTAATGATTTTACTAGAAGTTTTTTATCTTTAAATTTATAGTTAATTTTTTTTTCTAAATTGAAATAATCTATTTTCATTAAATAATTTTCTTAAAAAATCTATTAAATCTAATAGATTTATGCCACTTCCAAAATGCAAAAAAACTACCGATTGATTTGTCAGAAGAAAAAAAAATAAATTGAGCTTTACCAACAAGATTATCTTTATGAACATATCCAACACTTGATAAAAATCTACTATCTTTAGAACAATCTCTATTATCTCCTAGGAAAAAATAATGGTCTTTAGGGACAATAAATGGATCGGAATTATTGAATGGAAAATTTTTTAGATACACAGTTTTATGAATCTTGTTATTTGGTAATTTTTCCTCAAAAGTAAAAACATCTATTGTTCTATTGCCACAAAAAATTTTATCAGAAATTGATGTACGAGATTTTAATATTTCACTATTATTAATATAAAGATTTGTATCTAGGAATTGAATTGTATCACCAGGCAAACCAATTAATCTTTTTATATAATCAGTTCTGTTATCAGCTGGAGTTTTAAATACAACGACGTCCCCTCTTTTAGGCTCAGAAAACATTATTCTTTTATTTAGAATTGGAGGACTGAAAGGGAATGAATGCTTGCTATATCCATATGAATACTTTGTGACAAAAAGTCTATCACCAACTAAAAGCGTAGGCTCCATAGAGGATGACGGAATATAAAAAGGTTGTAATAATAAAGATCTGATAATTACCGCAATAATTAACGCATAAAAAAGAGTTTTTATATTATCTATTATTACAGCTTTAGAAATCATTAAACTTTTTGAATAATTGTAAAAGCAACTGAGTAATCTTTTTCATCAGAAATTGAAAGAAACAATTCAAAATTATCAATTTTTTTTATCTTTTTAATAAATTGCTTAATTTTAATATTTTTTAAATAATATGGTTTCCCAAGATCATTATTTAGTACTTCCACATCTTTAAAATTTAAGCCATTTCTGAAGCCAGTTCCTAGAGCCTTTGCAAAAGATTCTTTTGCAGCAAATCTCTTTGAATAAAAGTTTATTTTATTAGAAATTTTTTTTGAATTTAAAATTTCCTTTTTACTGAATGTTCGATTAATGAATTTCTTATCTTTTACTAAATTTGTAAACCTTTTGTTATCAACTATATCAACACCAATACCAACTGTTTTCATTATTTAATAATTTTTTTGAATTTTTTTATGACATTTTTAATCCCATAAAAAATTGACTCACCAATAATAAAATGACCTATGTTGAATTCCCTTATTTCATTAATTTTTGATAAAATTTCTGTAGATTTATAATCTAAGCCATGACCAGCATGAACTTCAAGTCCTATATCATCTGCTAGTTTACAAGAGGATTTTATACGTAATAATTCATTTTTAAATTTCTTTTTTGATTTTACTAAATTAGCAAATCGGCCTGTATGAATTTCTATACAATCAGCTCCTAATTCTTTAGATAGCAATATGTCTTTTGAAGTTGGATTAATAAAAAGACTAGTTCTGATATTATTTTTTTTAAATAAATCTATAATTTTTTTAATTTTATATTTATTTTTTGATATATTTAAGCCACCTTCGGTAGTTATTTCTTTTCTGTTTTCTGGAACAATACAAATATAATTAGGTTTAATTCTTAAAGCATTATTAACTATTTCATTTTTTATAGAAATTTCTAAATTCACCAATAAATTTTTTATTGAACAGATTTTTTTTGCATCCAAGTCTCTAATATGACGACGATCTTCTCTTAAATGAATTGTGATAGAGTCTGCTCCTTGTTGATTTACATATTTAGCAGCAAAAAATGGATCTGGATGAAATTCACCTCTTGCATTTCTTAGTGTTGCAATATGATCGATATTAACTCCTAACCTTTTCACTTTAAAAATCTACTTCCCGGTTTTGTAATTGGAATTGAAGCTAATTCTTTTGGTAATTGATTTGATTTATATGTAGGAACATCAATTTTTAAATGTGAAATAATTTTTTGTTTTATTTTTAAAGTTTTTTTTGTTGATCTATCTATTATGGATGCAAATCCAACTAATTTTGCTTTTGATTTATCTATTAACTTTACACATTCTAAACTTGATTTACCTGTTGTAATTACATCTTCAATTATTAGAACTTTTGAATTTTTTTTAATATCAAAACCTCTTCTTAGTTTAAATTTGCCATTAACCCTTTCACAGAATATTGTCTCTTTTTTTAATAGTTTGCCGATTTCATATCCAATAACAACACCTCCCATTGCTGGTGCTAAAATTAAATCAATTTTTTTGTAATTTTTTTTAATTTTATTTGCAAGAGATTTACAAATTAAACTAGCTTTATTTGGGAAACTTAATAATTTTGCACATTGAATATATTTTGGAGAATGAAGACCAGAAGATAAAACAAAATGACCCTCTAAAAGAGCATCAGTCTTTTTTAAAATACTTAAGGATTTTTTGAGTGAAAGCATTTCTTTTATCTTCGTGTCTAATTATCTTAAATTTTATACCTTTTTGCTTTAACTCCGCAATAAAATTAGTGAAATTTTTTAAATCTCTAATGATTAACTGGAATTTAAAATTTATATAATTTGGATTTTTACCAGCCATAACTAAATTTGAAATATTCAATTTGTGGTCACCTATCAATGAACTTATACTTCCTAATTGTCCTGGTTTGTCAGCTAATGAAATCCATAATGTAGTATTGTATTTTTTAAGCTTTTCTTCTTTCTCTTCTCCTTTATCATGCCAATATCTTCTTATTGCGGCTCTTGCCTTACCTGTTTTAGTAACAGGTATCCAGTGAAGTGAGGGAGATTGATTTTTAGAAGTGATTATATTTACTGTATCTCCATTTCTAAGAATACTTTGCATTTCACTTTTATTACCATTTATCTCACAGCCAATAGCAGTATTTCCAATTTTAGTATGAACTGCATAAGCAAAATCAATTGGAGTAGCGTTTTTAGGTAATTTTATCACTGAGCCTTTAGGTGTAAAACAAAATACGTTTTCTTGAAACATTTGTAATTTTGTATATTCATAAGAATGTTCAGGATTTTCATTTCTTTCAATAATCTCAACTAAGTCTTTTAACCAATCATATTCCTTCCATTGAAGAGAATTAAATTTTTCAGAAGATTTATAATTCCAATGTGATGCTATTCCTCTTTCAGCAAAGTCATGCATTTCATTTGTTCGAATTTGAATTTCAATTGGTTTTTTAAATGACCCAATTACAGATGTGTGAAGTGATTTATATCCATTAATTTTTGGTGAAGAGATGTAATCTTTAAATTTTCCTGGTATGCAATTCCATTTTTTATGTAAAACTCCCAAACAATGATAACACTCGTCTATATTTTCTAAAATAATTCTGAATCCAATAATGTCTGTGATTTGTTCAAGCGAAACTCTTTTTTTTTGAACTTTTCTCCAAATTGAAAAAGGAGTTTTTTGTCTACCATAAATTGAGGATTTAATATCATTTTCTGATAATAAATTTTGGATTTCTTTTGAAAGAGCCTCAAAAAGATCTTCTTTGTCTTGTTTAATTTCAGTTAATCTATTTTGAATAAGTTTTCTTGCATCATTATTTAATATTTCAAATGATAAATCTTCAAGTTCATCTCTTATTCTGTGCATTCCCATTCTATCAGCAAGGGGAGCATAAATTTCCATGGTTTCTTGTGCAATTCTCTTCCTTTTATCTTCTCGAGAAATTGATTTGATTGTCCTCATGTTGTGCAATCTATCTGCAAGCTTAACCAATAAAACCCTAATATCTTTTGATGTGGCTAAAATTAATTTTCTGAAATTTTCAGCTTTAGAATTAGCTGCAGCAGTATTTTCGAAAACTGAAATCTTTGTAACCCCCTCAACTAATTCAGCAACTTCCTCTCCAAATTCACCTTTGATTGTTTCGTAAGTTGCAAACGTATCCTCAATTGTGTCATGTAGTAAGCCTGTAGCAATAGTGGCTGAGTCTAATTTTAAATCAGTGAGAATATTTGCTACCTCAATTGGATGCACAGAATAAGGATCACCTGAAGCTCTTTTTTGATTACTATGAGCCTTTACCGCAAAATTATAAGCTTTATTTAAGCGTTCTAAATTAACAAACTTATTATAAATCTTAACTTTATTTATGAGGTCGTCAGAATTAAGCATATAATTTAATATAACATTAAATCATATTTGTTTAATAGTTGTAATATCTTTAATTGGTAAAGAAAAAATTAAATCTTTAACACTTTTTTTTGTTATTGGATGTATCCAATCTGGGGCTATTTCAAAAAGAGGTAATAATACAAAATTTCTTTTCGACATTCTTTTGTGAGGAATTTTGATTTTATCTAAAAAAATTTTGTCTCTATAAGAAATTAGATCAATATCACAAGTACGAGGTGAATTCCTTGGACCTTTTCTTCTACCAAGTTTTTTTTCTATTAATTTGAAAATTTTGATTAATCTATCTGCGGGGATATTTGTATTTGATTCAATTATTATATTTATGAATTTTGGATTAGAAGTATCTGGCCATGATAATGTCTCATAGTAACTAGATGACTTTAGAATATCAATACCATGAGATTTCAGCAGATATTTTGCATTTTCAATATTTTGAATTCTATTTCCTAAGTTAGAACCTAAGCCAATATATATCATCAACTTGATTTTCTTATGTATCTAGCTTTGTCACGATTCCAATCTCTATTCTTTTTAGCTGCTCTCTTATCGTATTGCTTTTTACCTTTGGCTACCGCGATTTCAATTTTTGCTTTTCCTTTTTTAAAATACATTTTAGTTGGAACAATTGTAAATCCATCTCTCTGCATTTTACCAATAAGTTTATTTATTTCTCTTTTATTGAGTAATAATTTTCTTTCATCCATTGGATTATGATTTGTCATACTTGCCTGTTTATATTGAGCAATATGAGAATTGATTAAAACAATCTCTCCATTTTTTTCAACAGCATAGGATTCAGCAATATTAACTTTACCTTCTCTTACTGATTTAATTTCTGAACCTTTTAAAACAATTCCTGCCTCTATAAGATCCTCAAAAAAATAATTAAAGCTTGCTTTTCTATTTAAACAAATAATCTTCAAACCAGGACTGGTTTTTTTTTTCATTAGACTAGTTTAGCTGTCTCTAGTGCTTTACTTACTATATTTTTTGTTTCGTCTGTCACTTTTACAAGTGGTAATCTAACAGCATCATCACACAAACCTAAAATTTTAGCTGCATATTTTACTGGACTTGGATTACTCTCAACAAACATAGAATAGTGTAATGGTTGTAAAACTTTATCTAAATTTTCAGCTTCCTTTTTTGATTGATCATCAGGCAGTAAAGATAAAGATTGAAAATCAGAACAAAGCTTAGGAGCTATATTGGCAGTTACACTAATTGCTCCAACCCCACCTCTTCGATTAAACTCTAAAGCATTATCATCGTTTCCTGTTAATTGTATAAATTCATTTCCCATTGCTTTTAATTGTTGGTCTACTCTATCTAAATCACCTGTTGCGTCTTTAACACCAACAATGTTTTTTAATTCAAAAAGTCTAGCCATAGTTTCTACGGACATATCAATTACAGATCTTCCGGGTATATTGTAAATAATAATTGGCAATCCACATTTGTCATTAATAGCTTTATAATGTTGATACAGTCCTTCCTGAGTGGGTTTATTGTAATATGGGGTCACGATTAACGCTGCACTGGCACCTGCTTTTTCAGCATGAGATGTTAACGATATTGCTTCCTCAGTAGAATTTGAGCCTGTTCCAGCAATTACAGGTATTTTACCCTTACTTTCTTTTATACATAGATCAATAACTTGCTGATGCTCTTTATGACTAAGTGTTGGAGACTCACCTGTAGTGCCTGCTGGCACAAGTCCACTAGTCCCATTATTAAGATGAAAATGAATTAATTTGATATAACTATCAACATCAAGATTGTCGTCTTTAAATGGTGTTATTAACGCTACATTTGATCCTTTAAACATAAATACTTATAACATAAATTATTGATTCACATACTAAAGATTATGCCAAGAAAACTAACAACCATTCTTACAGCAGTTATATTTTTATTGATTACAAACAACTTTGCATTTTCTCAGAATAGTAAAATTATACCAATTAAGAAACCAATACTGACAGATGATGAAATTCAGAAAAAAATAATACTGAACATTTTAAAACCCCTTCCAAAACCAAGTTTGAAAGAAAAAACAAAAGTTGTTGAAAAAATAATAAAAGATAAAAAATCTTTAAAACCAAAATATTTATTACCCAAAAAGAAACCATTAATAGCTGGTAAAAATACCAAACCTGAGATTGATAGGTCTAAATTTTATACTAAAAAGGATTTTTCATTTGCAAAAAAAGCAGTCGCAGAAATGAAAAAATCCAATTGGAGTAATGCCCTAGGGGTAGCAAAAAAAGCTAAGGATAAATCAATATATAATTTTATCCAATGGAGACACCTTTTAACCAAAGGAAATAAATCATCA
>Ga0233451_10002801_pt1 | contig 15612 bp, 9 predicted proteins | sample 011ome_29_FD_183052 | JGI IMG/M metagenome (GOLD analysis project Ga0233451, IMG submission 183052) | Coastal salt marsh microbial communities from the Groves Creek Marsh, Skidaway Island, Georgia - 011504CT (spades assembly) | ecosystem: Environmental > Aquatic > Marine > Intertidal zone > Salt...
CCCCCAGGAACATGGCCCAAGAGAACCGCAGGAGGTGATTCATCCACCCCGGGGAGAACGATTTCTTGCTCCAGGGTTTGGCACCCCACCAGGGCGAGAAGAGGAAGAGTAATGAGGAGGAGAGGCTTCATCCTCGGAGTGTAGAAAGAAGGAGAAACATCCCGCAGATTTTCTCCACAGGCGCCCTAGAGCGGGGTCACTCCCAAGCGTCGAGCAGCCGCCATCGGGTTTTCCTCGCGCACTTCGTGGAGCAGAGCGCTCTCTAGCTCGCCATGAACAACCTCAGCATCCACACCTGCTGCGGCGACAACACGACCGCGGGGGTCAACAATCTGTGAGAGGCCCACACCCGAGGACTCCGGGTGATCACTGGCCACCACAAATGTTTGAGTCTCAATAGCCCGGGCGGTGAGTAAGGTCTGAAAATGGTGAGCCTTTGACTCCCCCGGCACCCACTGCGCCGGGGTCACGATGACCTCTGCTCCCGCGTCAACCAGGCGCCTCGACACTTCGGGGAAGCGCAAGTCATAACAGGCCATCATCCCGATCTGAAGACCACCGCACGAGAACAACTCGGGCTCGCTCAGGGCTCCTGGTCGAATCCAGGTGGACTCTCTGGCCCCAAAGGCGTCATAGAGGTGAATCTTCTCGGCACGAGCAAGAATTCCCTCCGGCCCCACCGCCACCTGCGTGTTGGCCGGTCTCTCATCACCGGGCGAGCGCAGCAACATCCCCGCGACGATCACCATCCCGCCGTGTCTCGCCGAGAGCGCCGTGAGTCCTCGGACGAATTCTCCCTCAGCGCTTTCGGCAGACGCAGCCCACCGATCTCCCAGCGACGGGGTGAAGGCATGACTGTACTCGGGAAAGACCACCATCTGTGAGCCGGCCTCCGCCGCTTCCTGGACGAAGGGCGCCATGGCGTCCAGGTTCGCCGCAGCGCTCTCTCCCGGTGCGAACTGCACCACAGAGACGCGAAGCGTTGACATAGCTCAAGCCTAAGCGGGAAACACAAAGCCCCCTCGTGAGAGGGGGCTTTGTCATGGTTGCGGGGGCAGGATTTGAACCTACGACCTCTGGGTTATGAGCCCAGCGAGCTACCGAACTGCTCCACCCCGCGGCGAAGCACCCATGGTAACACGCTTGGACCCTGGCTGTCCTCCTACTGGTCGCTCAGCACCAGGGCACGAGCGAGAGCATCGGTCAGTCTCTGGTCAGCTTCAGCAGCCCCTACGAGATCGTTAGCCCGGTAGGCAGCTTCACGATCGGTCAACGCCTGGCGGGCATCAGCAAGCGCAGCCTGGAGTTCAGTCGAGACCACAATGCCGGTGTCGGAATCGGTGTCAGCACCTGCATCCGCATCCGTGTCAGGAGTGGGGGCAGGAGTGGTGGTCTCCTCAGGAACTTCGACAGTGCCCGGAGCGCCATCGGAGTCACCGGCGTCAGCACCGGAATCTCCTCCGAAGAGGGCATCCAAAGCCTGATCGAGGGTGTCCTCGAAGGCAATTTTTTCACCGAAGGACACCAGGATCTTCCGCAACAGCGGATAGGAGGTGTCACCAGTGGACCGAACATAGACGGGCTGGACGTAGAGCAAACCGTTACCGACCGGCAGGGTCAGCAAGTTACCCGAGATGACCTCGGTTTGGCCCTGACGCAGAAGGTTCAACTGCTGACCGACGTTGGCGTCAGAGTCAAACTGTGCCTGCACCTGACCGGGTCCTGGAACTGTGGTCTGCTTGGGCAAACGCAAGAGCGTCAGCTTGCCGTAGTCATCCCCGTAATCCGAGTTAGCTGCCAGGTAGCCATAGAGAACGTTTCTCGATGCCTCACCGGTGGCTCTCGGAATGAAGGTGGAGTACAGGGAGAACGCGGGGCTCTCGGTGCCTGGAACCTGCATTGTCAGGTAATAGGCGGGCTGGAGCCTCGGCGCTGCAGGGTTAGAGATCGGGTCGTTGGGGGTGACCCACTCGTCCTCACTGGAGTAGAACGTTCCAGAGTCAGTCACGTGGTAGGCGCCCAGGATGCTGCGCTGAACCTTGAACAGGTCGGAGGGGTAGCGCACGTGATCCAGGAGCTGCTCCGTCATCTCAGACTGATCTTTCAAGCTGGCGGGGAACACGCGGTTCCATGCGGTCAACAGCGGATCTTCGGTGTCCCAGGCATACAGGGTGACCTCACCGGAGTAGGCGTCCACGGTGGCCTTGACGGAGTTCCGCATGTAGTTCACGGTGTCAAAGGCCAACTGAGGTGTCGGACGGTAGGTATCGGCAATGGCCTCAGAGACCTGAACCTGAGTGGAGTAGGGGTAATCCGCACTGGTGGTGTAGCCATCCACAATCCAGACCAGTCGACCGTCCACCACTGCGGGGTAGGGGTCGTTGTCCAAGGTGAGATACGGGGCAACCTTGCCCACGCGGGTAGCGGGGTGGCGGTCATAGAGAATCTGGGAGTCGCTGGTGATCGCATCCGAGAGGATGATTTGCTCGGACTGAAACTTCAGCGCATACAGCAGCTGCTTGAAGAGGTTGTCGAGTTCTGGACCGCCATCACCACTGAAGGTGTAGGTGGCGTTGTTCTCGTTGCCCTCACCACCCGAGGGGAAGTCAAGCTCCAGCGGGGTGGAACCCTCAGGTCCGCCCACGATCGAGTACTCCGGTGAGTTCTCTCCGAAGTAAATTCGGGGCTCGTATTCACCGAGCACCTCGGAGACAGGAATTCCGGACTCAATGAATCGCGGCTGACCATCTTCGGTGCGCTGGTTTCCATACGCGGCCACCAAGCCATAGCCGTGGGTATAGACAATCGTGTTGTTGTACCAGGACTGGGAGTTCAAACCATCGAGGTTGATTTCTCGAACAGCCAAGACCGTGTCAGTACGCTCACCGTTGACGTCATAGCGCCCGACATCCAAGTAGGTGGGGAAGCGGTAGTACTGACGGAACTGCTCGAGCTGTGCGAACGCATCCGTCACCAACGCGGGGTCAATGATGCGGATGTTCGCTGTAGTTGCCGCATCTGCGCGAAGTGCTCCAGCAGAGGTGTCCGTGGAGGCCTCGTAGTTGATTTCCACGATGTCTGAGACGCCGTAGGCATCCCTCGTGGCGTCAATGTTGCGGTCAATGAACTCCGCCTCCAGGGTCCTGGCACTCGGGTCGACCTGGAATCGCTGAATCAAGCTGGGGTAGGCGAGGCCAACGACCAGGCCGGACACGATGTAAAGCGCAGTTCCGACAACCGCGAGACGCCAGCGTCCGATGATCGCGGTGACGAGGAAGAGCAGAGCCACAAGGACGGCGATGCCCGCCATGATGGCGCGAGCCGGAATGGTGGCATTCGCTTCGGTGTAGCCAGCTCCAAAGGCAAGGAAGCCTGAGCTGGCAGTGACGAGCGCCTCATACTGCTGAAGCCAGAGGTTGACGCCCTGGGCTGCAAAGTAGAGAACACCCAGAATGGCCAGCTGAACGCGCATCGTCCGAGAAATGCGCACCTCACGTCCAGTGACGGAGATAGACCCGTAGAGGAAACCGGTCCCTGCCGCACCCAACGCCGAGAGCACAAGAATCGTCGACACGTAGGAGATCACGCTGGAGTAAACGGGCAACTCGAAGATGTAGAAGCCGATATCCAGGCCAAACTCTGGATCGACGGTGCCAAAGGGTTCGCGGTTCATCCACAGCAAGAACTGAGGCCAGGTATTGGCAGAACCCAAGCCAGAGAAGAGAGCCAGCAGAGCGGGGATTCCGAGCATCGCTGCCCGCCGGATGGGGTCGATGATTTGGCGATACCGGTCAAGTTCGTTGGAGAGCTTCGCGTAGACCGGGCGGAACCGGAACGCCAGCGAGATACTCAACCAGACGGGAAGGAACATCGTGATGAACCCAATCAGGAACATCGCTACCGAGCCGCCCCACGAGGTCAGAAGGACCTCGAGGTAGCCCACCTGGTCAAACCACAACACCTCGGTGTAGAGCGAGGAGAAGAGGAAGAACCCTCCCAACACTGCAGCCAACACGGCCACGGTAATGATGAGGGGAAGTCTGCGACGGTCGAACAACTGCGGTGCGGCTTGAGACACGAGTGAGTACTCTCTTTGGCGGGGTCAGGGCCTTCAGTCTACAAAGAGTGGCTGGGGGAATGCCTAAGACCCAGCACAGCGGGGAAGCTCGTCACCCGCACGAATGCTCTCCAGCGCATCAAGAGCGCCCTCGAGTGTCGCCACGGGAATCACCTGAAGGCCATCGGGGATGTGGCCGAGAACGTCAGGACAGTTATCGGCAGGAGCCAAGAACCAGGCCGCGCCGTCATTCAATGCACCGTGCATTTTGTGACGAATACCACCGATCGGCCCGACAAGACCCTGGGCATCGATGGTTCCCGTCCCCGCAATGACCTGGCCTTCGGTGATGTCCTCCACCGTCAACTTCTCGACGACGCCGAGCGCAAACATAAGCCCAGCGCTGGGTCCGCCCACGTTCTCGAGGGCGATGTCAACATCGAGAGGAAAGTCGTAAGTTCCCGACACGAGAATGCCCACCATCGGAACTCGCTCCGGACCCTCCGACATTCGCGGAAGAACCTGGACGTCAACCGGGGATCCCTCGCGCTCCACAGTGATGGTCATGGGTGTAATGACTCCCGAATCCGCAATCATCTCCCGAAAACTGCTGACGGTGTCCACGCTCATGCCGTTAGCTTTGAGAATGACATCACCGGAAAGGAGAACACCTTCGCTGGGTCCACCCTCCAGAGCTTGGGACACCACCATGCGGCTTGTGTAGGCGATGCCGAGATAATCCAGGGCTGCCGCAACTGCTTCTTGTTGAGAGTTCTCCATCTCAATGGCGGCAGCTTCACGATTCTGCTCCACGGAAATTCCCGGCGGGTAGGCAACATCCACGGGGATGACGGTCCGGGTGGGGTCAAACCAACCCTGGAGGACATCAAGCCACCCGGGCAAACTCTCTGGGTTTCCCGACCGGGTCACCGTCGTCAACAGGAGTGAACCGGTGGTCTCGTAGGTCTCCTCTCCTGAGATCAGGATGAGCTCCATCTCCTCTTCGCCCACACTCACGGAGCCCAGAGTGTTGTAGGTGGGACCCGGGTTATCGATGACGTAGGGCGCAGGAAAGAAAGACAAACCGATCACGATGGCCGCGGTAAAGATCAGCATCAGCCATCCCGCGAGGCGGGAGCGTCGCTGAACCTGATCCGATGGATCCTCGGTTTCATAAATGGCCACTGGTGACTCCCCGCTTGATAACCGGGAAAGCATAGCCACGGAAACCGGGAACAAGCCGTTAGCGAAATTACAAACACCTGCGCCAGTCACCCTTGTACCGTTGTGACATGTCCGAGGACTCTGGCGACGACCCCCGCTTTGGCGATGAAGAGTGGATGAAGGACGCCTTCCGGAAGTTTCTTAGTGGCGATGAGTCCTTCAACCCTGAAGAACTCATGAAGGCCGCGGGACTCAACGTCTCGCCCGAAGAACTGCAGAAGATGATGATGCAGCTGGGTACCTCTTTCGCACCCGGCGGCGGGCTCAAACCACAAGCCTCGAGGGATCACGCCGTCTCGGTCGCAGGCGAGGGTGCGCTCCCGCTGGACCCTGCCACCAGACAAGCCTTGAGCCAAGCCGCGACGGTGGCAGGCCTGTGGCTCACGGAGGTGACCGCCATCTCTGATCTTCCCGAGACTCCTGTGGTGGGCACCCGCGCTGAATGGGCCAGAGTCACTCTTCCCGTGTGGGAGGACATCGCCGACCCCGTCGCGACCGCTATCCCCCGGGCCATCTCCCAGATGATGGCAAGCCAAGCACCTGAGGACATGCAAGGGCTCATCGGCGGAATGAGTGGACCAATGGAGCAAGTCTCCAAGAGCCTGTTCACGATGCAGCTCGCCGGAGCGGTCGGGAAACTCTCCGGAGAAGTTCTCTCGGGAGGAGATATCGGCATACCGCTGGTCAGCGGCAGCGACGAATACGACGTGAAAGCGTTTCTGCTAGCCCAGAACATGCGAGCGTTTTCCCGTGACCTCGATGTCCCCCAGGAAGAGGCCGACATCTACCTCGCCACCCGAGAAATCGCACATGCGAGACTCTTCCGCCACGCGAAATGGCTCCGCCTCCACATGATGAGCGCCATCCGAGATTTCGCCGGAGGCATCAGCATCGACCTCTCTCGCGTGATGGAACTCGCTGAGGATTTTGACCCCACCAACGCTGAGGCGATGAAGGAACTACTGACGACGGGGGCACTGCTTCCCGAGCGCACCGAGGAGCAAAACAGAGCCTTGGAGCGCCTCGAGGGAATGCTGGCACTTGTCGAAGGCTGGGTGGACCATGTCACCGGTCTCGCGACAGCCCGGTTACCAAAATCCGGCGCACTCGGGGAAGCTATCCGACGTCGTCGTGCCAGCGGTGGACCTGCTGAACACGCCTTCTCCACCCTCGTCGGCCTGGAGCTTCGTCCCAGAAAACTCCGCGAAGCCAGTGCTCTGTGGGCGGAGATCCACCGGGAGCTGGGCTCTGAGGCGCGTGATGAACTATGGCGCCACCCCGACACATTGCCCCACCTCGAGGACCTCGATGATCCGGCAACCTTTCTTCAGCGGATCGCTCACCCTCCCACTGATGACGACTTTGACCAAGCACTGCGCGAGCTCTTGGATGGGGAGACTCCCGAGTCCTAGCTGTGGACAAATTCCCCGCTACCGCAAGTGTTTCCGACACGATGGCGGAATGTCACGACTACTCCATCTCGACTCCTCTCTTCCGGTGGTGTGGCGCTCACCTGAGGGTCTCCAAATCGGTGTTGATCCGCCAATAGCGCTCATCGACTCGATTGATCAGCGCTACCTCCCGGTGCTCGCAGCCCTCCACCGAGGAATTAGTGAGGAGGGATACGACGCGATTGCCTCCCACGAGGGACTCACCCCTGAGGAGACCGATCTCTTCCTTGACGAGCTCTCGGGAGCGCTCACCCCGCGAACCCCCGACGCACTTCCCCGGCTGAGCATTACCGGGTCAACCACACATGTGGCGTCCTTTGCCCGCGTTCTTCGCGACGTGGGCTTTCTCGAAGCGGACCCTCCCGACGAGGCACTGCTGGTCTCTTCTTTCGTGATGCCAGCGTCCGCCTATCGCCCCTGGCTCGCCACCGACGTCCCCCACACTCCCATCATCATGAGTGACCAGTCGATGACCGTGGGCCCTCGCGTGACGCCCGGTGTTGGTCCGTGTCTGCAGTGCGTTTGGGAAAACCATGCCGCCCGCGAGCCGGCACTCGTTGCTCTGGCAACTCAGCTCTCAACTCTCTCTGCCGCGACAGATACCCCGTCATTCCACGCGGTGGCGGCCTGGCACACCCGAGATCTTGTGCGCGCTGGAGAGCCAGGGCTCACCTACCGGATTGATCGCTACACCCAAAAAGTTCAGACCTACCGCGAGGAGCCCTCAGGCTCCTGTCTTTGCCGCTCGCTTGGCTAGGGGGCCGCAGGCGAGAGCGATTGAAGGAATCTGCTCGGTGCCCGCACGCTCTGGTCCGATCGTCCCCGCTCCGCCATCGAGAGATAGAGCGCGTGCTGGGCTCGGGTGATGGCGACATAAAACAACCGTCGCTCCTCCTCGATGGTTTCCTCCGTGTTCGCATACGAAATGGGGAACATCCCCTCAGAAAGCCCCACCACAAAGACGACTGGCCATTCGCGACCTTTCGCCGAGTGAACGGTCGTAATCGTGATCGCTCCCACCTCGGGTGCATCTCCCGCGCCGGCTCGATCCGCTAACAGGTCAGAAAACTCCGCGACTGTGCTCCCCGGAGGCATGGAAAGAGCAAGTGCGCGTAGGGCAGCCAAATCGTCATGGCGGTTTCGCTCAGCCCCCTGGTGATCGGGGGCCTCTCCTTGCAACCCCAGCCCAAAGAGAATGTCGTCCACGACCTGGGTGAGCGAACCCGCCACTCCTGCCACAGCAGCGCCGCGGATTTCCATCAGGGCACGCTTGACATGGGACTCTTCAAAGAACGGAGTGGACCCGTGAACTCTGACACCCACGCCCTCAGCCCGTAATGCTGACTCAAGCTCTAAGGACTGCGCGCCAAACCGAATCAGAACCGCAATTCCATCCGGGGGTGTGCCCTGCTCGATGAGGCTCTTGATGGTGCGCGCCACATATTGCGCTTCGGCCTCGTCAGTGCGCGCGATATGACGATGGATGGGCTCCAGCGAGCCACCCTGGGCTTCGAGTGTGAGAGCACCGGGGCGACCCAGCATGACGTGGTTCGCCGCCCGAACAATGTGCTCGCCTGAGCGATAGTTGCGCTCCAACTTCACCACCGTTCCCGACGGGAAACGCTCGGGGAATTCCAAGAGGTAGGAGCTCGAGGCCCCCGCGAAGCTATAAATCGTCTGGCTAGCATCACCTACAACCACGAGGTCTTCTCGACCCCCAAGCCACACATCGAGAAGCTTCTGCTGGAGCGGGGACACGTCCTGGTACTCATCCACCAGAAATACGCTGTATTGCGCTCGAACCCGCTCCGCTACGCGAGATTCGCTCTCCAACATTCCCAGTGTCGCGAGGAGGACGTCTTCAAAGTCAATGCGACCTTGTTCATCTTTGACCTGTTCGTATCGCTCATGAATGCTGGCGACAACTTCTAGCGACAAACCTCCGGGGAGAGTCTTGCCCAGCGTCGCGCGCTTGTCGCGATAGTCATCCAGCGTGTAGGCCTGGACCTTCCTCCACTCGATATCTCCCGCCAAATCACGAATGACGGCAGTGTCCACCGACAGTGACAACTGGTCCAAAGTCTTGGCAATGAGAGGAGCCTTTGAGGAGGCGATGTCGGGCAACCTGCCCCCGGTGATGCTTGGCCAAAAATGCTGCAATTGGCGAAGCGCAGCAGAGTGAAAGGTTCTCGCCGCAACGCCAGAGACACCGAGTGCCCGCAAGCGCTGACCCATCTCTGAGGCCGCTTTAGTGGTGAAGGTCAACGCCAGCACCTGCTCTGGCTGGTACTTTCCTTCGGCAACACCGTGGGCTATCCGATGCGTCAGCGCCCTCGTTTTGCCAGTGCCTGCTCCCGCCAACACACACAGTGGTCCACCCCATGTGGTGGCGACCACGCGTTGTGCGTCATCCAGACCGGAGAGTGTGTCCACCACTAGGAGCCCTCGGGAAGTTCCTGCCCCAGCCAGCTCTCAATCATGGCGCGCGCGATGGAGGGGCGACCAGGCAGGAGAACCTCACCGAGTGAGGCTAGGAGCTCCTCGCGCGAGAACCAGCGCAGGTCAATGATTTCGGTGCCATCGGGTCGAATGTCGGCGAGTGACGCTTCGTCTATTTCTGCTCTAAACCCGACCATCAGCGAGGCGGGGAATGGCCACGGTTGTGATCCCACATACACGGGGTTGGTCACCACCAAACCGGATTCCTCGAACACCTCTCGGATGACGGCCGCTTCGAGCGATTCACCGGGCTCAACAAACCCGGCCAGCAACGAATAGCGTCTGGCTTCCCACAGCGCATTACTGCCCAGAACAATCCGATCGTGCTGGTCGGTCACGAGCGCAATCACGGCAGCATCGGTGCGGGGGAACAGGTCTTTTCCGGTGGATTGATCCACACGAGTCCACCCCGCTTGGTCAGACTCGGCTGGAGCTCCGGTGATCGGGGAGAACGTGTGAGCGTGGTGCCAGTTCGCCATGGCGAGTGCCTCCACCACGATGCCCGAGTCGAGATCATCCAGCGCGTGCGCCATGGTCCGAGCCGACACCCAGCGAGCCATGTCTTTCGACACGAGGGGCCCGCCCTCATCATCCAGCACGGCAGCAACAATGCGCGTTCCCTCGGGAATGTCACGAACACCCTGCGTCGTCACCCCCAGGTAAATCAAGAGGGAGCCTGCCGGGACCTCTTCAGGCACAACCAACTCGATGCGCGTGCGAGAGTCCTCCGCTAGGAGAGCCTCACCCCGCCAAATCAGCACAACTCGGGTGGTGTCCTCCCCCATGATCTGCTGCAGAAAGCCGGGAATTTTCCGCGAAATGGCATCGCGGTTAATGCGAGTGCGCGAGAGCGGCAACTGGGGGGTTAACGACATCCGCCACTCTCCTTCGTCATGACCTGCCTGTGTGGCAGAAGCTTCGGTGTGGCAGGAGGGCTTGGCAGGTCTTCGCGCTTACCCTGGAGCCATGGGCCACACTGCTCTCATGCTATCGGCGCTGGCCACCAGCGCTGTCCCCGGTTTCCAAGCTGTGAGCACGCAAACACTCTCGAGCGCGGAGAAAGACGCCGCACTCGTCTATGACGTCAACCAGGTTCCCTGGTTGGTCGAGCTTCCCACCTCAGCCTCAGCAGAAGCAGCACACGCAGAGACCCTTCGGGCTCTGCGGGCGCTCAGCGAGGGGCTGCGCTCAAGGCTCTCCTTCCGTGTCCCCCGGCTGGCAGGAACGACCGAAGTCGGACAGCACACCCTCAGCGTGTGCGAATACCTTCCCGGACAAGCTCCCTCCGCCCACAAGGTGACGCCCCTTCTTGCGGCGTCGATTGGCACTGCGCTCGCCCAGATCCACTCACTGCCCACCAGTAGCGTCCAAGATTTTGACCGCCCGGCAGAGAGTGCGATCGACTCCCTGAGGGAGTGCGCAGGAATTGTGGACCGCGCCGCCGCTACCGGGCTCATCCCCCAGGCTCTGCTGCGCCGATGGGAAACAGCCTGCGAGGACTCAAGCTTGTGGCAGTTTGAACCCACGGTGATTCATGGGCTGATGCAGCTGGGCCACCTCCTGGTGGAGAACGAGAACGTTGTCGCGGTGGACCAGTGGCGAGATTTCCGGGTGGGCGACCCTGCGAGGGACCTCGCCTGGCTCACCACTCCGGCTGCAAGCGGCTTCCACATGGCTGTAGTGACCTCCTACCGCAGTGCTCGCGCCAGTGCCGATCGTTGGGTCTTGCAGCGTGCACGCTTCTACGCTGAACTCGATGTCGCCAAGTGGCTCCTCCATGGCATGGACTCTCACAACGAGACGATCACCGAGGACGCCACCGAAATGCTCTCAGCACTCCATGACCGAGTATCCGGGGATATGGATCAGGCTCTCACCCAGCCCATCTCGCAGGCTAAACACCCACTGGAGAACTAGTCACTCCAGAGTGGCCGGAAAATATCCTCGAGTTCGACCAGCGTGGGCAGCACCTCAGGGGTCAGCAGTGTTGAATCTCCGGCATACCAAAAACTTGCGGTGACGCTCTCCTGGGAAACCCCAGTCCACTGAGACCACGCTGCCCGGTAGGCAGCCAGCTGGAGCGCCTTTGCCTCGATTTCCCGGGGCTCGGAGGGCTTCGCACCGGTCTTCCAGTCCACAATGTGGGGGCCTGTGTCTCCCGGGAACACCGCGTCCAGCTTGCACACCACGAGGTGTCCAGCCACGGGCAGGTGTAACTCCTGTTCAATGGCGAGTGGGGTCAGGGTTGCAAAAGGCGAGGACTCAAAGGCCTGAATCCACTCCTCCATGCCCAGAGTGTCGCCGTCGTCATCGCTCTCCAGTCCACTGAGTGGATGCAGGGGCTTCTGCTCAAAATGCTCCTCGACATAGCTGTGGAACAGGGTTCCTCGCAGTGCCTGGCGATAGGGCTTCTGCGGGAGGGGGCGGCGAAGTGCAGCTCGTTGAGAGTCGGGGTCGAGAAACCACCGCTCCAGTGAGGACGCCGGAATCCTCCGCGGAATTCTCACCTCGACACCGCTCGAGGATGAGCGGGCTCGATCGAGGCGGGTGATGAGTCCCGAAGTGGCAGGGGTCACAGGATCTCCCATCTCGCCGGCCTGAGCCTCGCGGACGCTCGCAGCTGCCTGCTCCACGATAGCTCGCCTGGACCCCAAGGGGTCAGAGGGCCAGACCTTCTCTTCGGATGCTTCAGCCTCGGGAGGATTCTCGTTCTGCGAGTGGGTGGGCAATGCGTCGACAATCCCCGCCTCCTCCAGGTCCCTCAGGAACACCGAAGGTGGACGAGAGGTGGTGTGGTGAGCCCAAAACGACCCACTAAGGAGTACTCGATGCCTCGCACGCGTGATCGCGACATACATGAGGCGGCGCTCTTCCGCACCCCGATGCTTTTTGACGTCCTCCACAAACGCCTTCTGAGCATCCACTAGCTCTTTTCGAGTTGTGGCGGTGCGCCAGGAAAACACGGGAAGAGAGTCCCTATCTCCTCGGAAGTGATACGGAAGTTCGCCCATTCCCAGCCACGCGGAAGTCTCCCGGGGTTTGGCGGGAACCTCGTCTAGTACTACTCGGGGAATCACCACATGGTCCCACTCGAGGCCTTTTGCACCATGGATAGTAAGGACCTGGACACACCCCGCCTCCGGTGGTTCGGCCCGCGGGGTCAGGTTGTCACGTCGCTCGGCATCCTCCAGCCACTGAACAAAACCCTGCACGCTCGAATCCTCGGCAACACCCACATAGGTGTGAAGCGCATCGTGGAAGGCTTCCTTGGCGGCCCGCGAGGTGACCCTGACGGGATTGGCCGCAACCTCGACATCGAGTCCGAGCGTTGACTCGATAGCGCTCACCAGTGAGTCCAGGTCTCCCACCTGCATCCGCGAGAGAGCTACGAAGGTCTCCCACGCATCCCTCAAGCGAGCGGGTGCTTCGGCGGAATAGTCCCGCCACTGGGTGTGGTCCTCGGGAGCCTGAGCCATGAACCGCAGCGCATCAAACAACCCCGGAGCGTCGTGAGCTGACACGGAGTTCTTGAGCCGCGCCTGGACATCTTCGGGGAGAGCAACACCGTGGTAGTCCCGGCCCTGGAGCCAGCGGACTGTTCCGGCGAGCGCGTGGAGATCAGCAACACCGAGTCGCCACTTAGCTCCGGCAAGCAGTCGGATCAGTTCCGATTCGGCTGAGGTCTGAGCGAGAACCCGCAGGGTGCAGACGATGTCAGCGATCGCTGGGTCATCCAGCAACCCGCCAATCCCCAAGACATGGACGGGAACCCCACGCTGGCTGAGTGCGTCAACAAACACACCCTGGTGCGCTCGGGCTCGCACGATGATGGCAGCACTGGGCGGCGGATTCGACTCACCCAGGCGATCGGCAAGCCACGACGCCACCTGCTCGGCCTCCTCCGCCAGTGTTTCGGGATAGACCACCTCCAGGGTGTGATCACTGGCCGTGGGCGAGGGTTTCAGGGTCTCTACTTCGGGTCCGGGGAGTTCTCGAAGAGGTGCAGCAATGGTGTTGGCCGCATCAAGAATGCGGGCTCCATTGCGCCACGAGGTCGACAAGCTGTAGGTGGCAATGGACTCACCAAAGCCGGTCACAAAGTCAGCCAGGTTGCTACTACTTGCTCCTCGCCAGCCATAAATGGCCTGGTGGGGATCCCCCACGGCCATCACCGGGTGCCCGCGAAACAGCTCTGTCAGGAGCGTCGTCTGGGCGACACTGGTGTCCTGGTATTCATCCAAGAGCACCACCTGATGACGAGAGCGCACCTGCTCGATGGCGTGCGGGAAGCGCTGCACAATCTCGAGCGCCAGAGCAATCTGATCGGAAAATTCCAGAACTCCTCGGAGGCGCTTAGCCTCCTGGAATTCCTCGACGAGCGCCATCAGGGTGGTGAGCGAGTCAATCCGCGCTGCCCACTCCTCCACCTGCTTATACGTCCCCGTGCCCCCAGCGGGTAAGTCCACCACGGCATGAAACTCCCGGACAAAACCCTCCATGTCACCCGGCGCGACCCGGTTCTCCTGAAGGCGTGAACCCAAGGTGCGGACAATGCGCACCAAAGTCGGAACCGTAATGTCCCACTGGGAAAGCTCAGGCAGCGTGCTCGTCGACACCACCCGGGTGGCGAGTGACCATGCGCTGGCCTCCGAGAGAACCCTCGCATCAGGGTCTCGACCGAGCACCACGGCGTGATCTCGATAGAGCGATGCCGCAAAAGAGTTGTAGGTGGAAACACTGGGGGTGTGGAACTCATCTGTGGTGGGGGCTAGCCCGCGCTCATGCAGGGCGCGAAGGCGGGAGAGAATGCGCACGGACAGCTCCCCCGCGGCTTTGCGGGTAAAGGTGAGACCCAGAACCCCATCGGGCTCGACATAGTTATTTGCGACGAGCCAGAGCACTCGGAGTGCCATGGTCTCGGTCTTTCCCGAGCCTGCCCCTGCAATTACCCGCGCAGCACCCTCTGGGGGCGCTTCAATGACCGCAATCTGCTCTGCCGTGGGCTCGGGAAGCTCCAGTGCCGCAGAAATATCTCTCGCGCTATGCATCTCCACACACCTCCCCCACAAAGTGCCAGCGGTGCCTCGACGGTGTGCCAGCCGGTCCGAAGCTCAAGGGCCCCCCGGTGAACTCATGAGACGCCATCAGAGCAGCGGCCTGTTCCACTCGAGCGAGGAAATCTGCCACACCCTGCTCATCGACCGGGGGTTGAGTGGTCAGGCGATACGCCTTCCCCCTAATACCTTCCTTGACGAAAAGCAGCGACGCCCCCGCAGAGACGAGATTCTCGGGGAGGACAGCACTGAGATCGTCGGAGGTGAGTGCCAGCTGGTACGCCAGGAGCTGGGGGTCTTCCACAACCTGGCTTTCCGTTCGTGACGAGCCGGTCTTGAGGTCGACCACCATGACGTGGCCCTCAGGGGTCATCTCGACTCGATCGATATATCCGGTCATGGTGGCGCGACCATGGGTGAACTGAAAACGTTGCTCGCTGGCGAGCACCGTCCACCCGTCCTTCTCGTGGTCACGCAGATACTCGGCAAGCGCCGACACCATCGACTGAGCAAGACGGCGCTGATATTGCTCAATCCAGCCCGCGTCATATTCCAGCTCCGCAAACCGCGCCTCAACACTCGCCCACAGGGTCTCAGTGTCTCCCGCAGGGTGCTCCTCCAGCGCGGAGTGAATCAGGGACCCCAATCCGCGCTGGGGAGTCGGGTCATGCCGCGCAATAGTCCCCAGGAACCACTCCACGGGTGATGATTCGAGGGTGTCCAGCGCGGAGGGTGACACCGGAATAGGGCCTTCAGGATAGAGCGGCGCAACCGTGGAGGGTGGGAGCAGTCCCCACCAGGTCGAGGGATCAGCGCCCGGAAGTCCGCGAGCTGCCAACACGGCGAGGTCATGGGCGAGGGGGTGCGGATTCGCGCCCTGCTCCAGCGCTCTCACCAGAGCGCGCCGGAGACCCCCGACCACGGTGGCGCTCGAGGAGGCACCCTCTTCGGAGGATTCCAGCGATGTCGCGTGGCGTTCGATCAGCGAAAACAGGGGACTAGGACCTGACTCTTCGTCCATGGTGGCGGTGACCACCACGCGCTGGGTGGCCCGGGAGAGGGCAAGAGCGCAGACGCGCAGCTCATCATCGAGAACCGCTCGTCGTTCATCAAGGATGGCGTCCGAAAGACCTTGATGGGCGTAGACCATCTGGTGGGCGCCGATCAGCGACTCTCGTGGCCGAAGGTCCGGCCACACACCCTCCTCAAGTCCCGCGACAATGACCATCTCGAATTCTCGGCCAGCAACTCCCGGTGGTGTGGACACCACCACACAGGGCCATGAGGGTTCAGGAACGAGCACATCATCGGGAATCTCGGCACCCAC
>Ga0233451_10002805_pt1 | contig 15591 bp, 17 predicted proteins | sample 011ome_29_FD_183052 | JGI IMG/M metagenome (GOLD analysis project Ga0233451, IMG submission 183052) | Coastal salt marsh microbial communities from the Groves Creek Marsh, Skidaway Island, Georgia - 011504CT (spades assembly) | ecosystem: Environmental > Aquatic > Marine > Intertidal zone >...
AATCCTTAGATTGTTTGCCCTCAAAGAAATACTTATTATAGTTTAAATCTCTATTATCAGCTGGCACTCTAAAATAATGTTCGAGCTCTTCAGCAACTAATCTTTCTTCTCTAGAGAGGAGGGTTTCATGGATTTTTTCAGCATGACGAATCCCAATATTTTTAATCTCAACTGGAGAATTATATATTTTTTTCATTGTTGAAGCTAATTCCCCTATAGTTGTTGACGGAGATTTTTGAACAAAAATATCCCCTGAATTTCCATTCTCAAAAGCAAATAAAACAAGATTTACAGCATCATCAAGAGTCATCATAAATCTTGTCATGTTTGGATCAGTAACTGTAATGTCATTGCCCGATTTAATTTGATCGTAAAAATGAGGAATTACTGACCCCCTTGAGGCCATCACATTTCCATATCGAGTTCCACAAATTACAGTTTTATCTGAGGTCCTAGATTTAGCAACAAATACTTTTTCCATCATGGCTTTGGAAGTCCCCATTGCATTTATAGGATATACAGCCTTATCAGTGCTTAAACAGATTACTTTTTTAACATTATTCTCTATTGCAACTGATAACATATTCTCAGTTCCTAAGACATTTGTTTTAACTGCCTCAATAGGGAAAAACTCACATGACGGGACCTGTTTTAGTGCTGCCGCATGAAATATAAAGTCAACACCTTTTACTGCGGATCTTATACTCTCTCTATCTCTTACATCACCAATAAAAAATTTGATTTTTGGATTATTATAAACAACTCGAATGTCGTGTTGCTTTTTTTCATCCCTGGAAAGTATCCTTATTTCTGAAATTTCTGAGTCAAGAAACTTATCTAAGACAGCATTCCCAAAGGAACCTGTACCCCCTGTTATTAATAATTTTTTGTTTTTAAACATTATTTAGTTTGTTAAAAATTAAATCAATGGAATTTTTAATCTTAACAGTCGATTTTGAATGATTTTTATTTGATAAAGCTACTAAAATAGTTTCAGTAATACTTTTTTTATCGTACGGGTCAAATGTATATGATGGATTTACAAGTTCATTTACATAATTTAAATCAGAAGCAATTACATTACAATTTGCCAGAATCCCTTCAATCAATGGAAGTCCAAAAGACTCTTTTAATGAAGGAAAAATTAAAAATTGTGATTTATCATATATATAACTTAGTTGATCTTGTCCAATAAATCCAAGGAAATTTATTTTTAGATTTTTGGGTAAAGTGAGTTTAATTTTATCAATAGTTAATGATAAAGTAAAAAATTCTTCTGTTCTTAAAGCTGCTTCTATAAATGCTTCAATTAATCTTTTGTTGTTTTTATGAGGCTGGTTACTAGTAGGATAAATAAAAGAATTTTTATTTTTAGATATAGCAGAGCCCTTTTGTGAATCAAAAATAGGTGACTTCAAAATAGCATTTGAGTTTACCTTTAATTTCTTTTTCAATAAAATTTTCATGTGTTCAGTTTGAACAAACCATATATAGTTAAAGTTTCTTGATTTAATATAAATCCATTTGAGTCTAAAAAGAAGTTTACTTATAATTGAAAAACCTAAGTCTTTAGAATTCAATAGAATTTCATTGTGGAAGTATATAAAAGTTTTGGGTTTTATTTTAAAAGGTGGTGGAACATTTCCAAAACAGAAAACTGATTTAAATTGTCTTACATTTTTTTTATAAAACAAAAACCTGGAAAGTTCATTTTTTGAAACAGCAACTTTTTTGATTTCAAAGTTATTAAAATGAATAGAGTTTCTTTTATCTATTAACAATAAAAATTGATTAGTATTTTCATTTTTGAGTAAATAGTTTAAAAAGTACATTGCTAAATTTAATCCTCCAGGGCTGTTTAGATATACTAAGTCAATCAAAATCATGCTGGGATTTTTAATGCTTTTCTTAACTCTTTTATAATTAGTAAAATGAATGAATCTTTTTTTAAATTTTCTTTTTTACTTAAATATTCTAAAAACATATCGAGCAATGTTTAATGCTCCATGACTATCGATATATGTTTAGTCAATAAAGATCATAAATTCATGATGTATTTTTTAAGCCTGTCTTTTGGTTTCCAATCTAATAATTTTAAAGCTTTATTATCTACTCTTAACGTTTCTCTGTAATTACCAAATTGATCGTCTAGATGAATTTTATCAACCCCAAATTTTTCTTTAAACATTTCATAAACTTCATTCAAACTATAGTTTATACCCGTTCCTAGTTCCCATTCATTATTAAATTTAGTTTTATTTAAACCTATTTTTAATAGAGCATCAACAATATCAAAGACATGGGTAAAATCCCTCTTTTGTTCACCGTCTCCTACAATTGTTAATGACTTATTATTTTTAATTTGAGATCTCCAAATTCCAATCACTGCAGCCCATTTTCCATGAACAATCTCGTTTGGCCCATAAACATTGTAAAATCTAACTATTTCAATATTCATATCATAAACCTTTCTATACATTTTACATACTTCTTCTCCTAGATATTTATAAAAAGCATAAGGAGACTGGTACGGGTCATGATGAAAAGAAGATGATCCAGAATAAATAATTTTTGTTTGGTTTTGCCTAGCCCACTCAACTACTGATTCCACTCCTTTTGTGTTTGAATTAAAAGTAGATCTTGGATCTTTGAATGATGGTTGAATTCGTGAAAGCCCTGCAAGGTGATATATTAAATCAAAATCATTATTGATTTTATTAATCTGATTAACGTCAAGATTAATATATTTAACCCCATCAATATGGTTTTTTGTTGTTCCAATAGAATAATTGTCTATGGAAACTAAAATGTGATTTTGTTTTTTTAATTCAAGCAATAGGTTTGTACCTATAAACCCTGTTCCTCCAGTTACTAAAATTTTCATTTAAATAGTTTTATTTTTAAGATAAAAATATGCTTTGTAGCCTCTTTCATAAGTTTGTAAAAAAAATTTCTTGAAGAATGCTCACTCTTGGCGAAAAAATATTTATATGAATTGAACAGAAAATTTATTTTACTTTTCTTGACTGAGTAATATTTATTAATTGAATTATATTTTACGTTATTGAATTCATAAGATTTTAATTTAGAAAGATTAGTGTCATGCTTTCTAAGTTTTAATAAAAATCTATCTGTATTCATAAATGAAAAATCATTAATCATTCTCAACCACAAATCATAATCATCTGCATAAGACTCTTTATATCCTCCAGCACTTAAAACTGAACTTTTCTTATAAATAACTGATGGATGTATAATTGGAGATTCAAAAGATTCTAATTTTCTTTTAATTGATAAGTGATTTAAAGGCATTTTCGTTTTTTTAATAAAATTACCTTCTTTGTCAACAACTAAAGCATTTGATCCAAGCACGTCAACTTTTGTTTTTTTAATTAAATCATATTGAATTAAAAGCCTGTCGTTAATCATTATATCATCACAGTCCATTCTAGCTATCAATTCATATTTTGATTTTGATATGCCAAAATTTAGAGAATCACTAATCCCAGTATTGTCTTTTTTAAAATATTTAATTCTACTATCGTTGAATTTATTTATAATTTCATGACTGTTATCTGTTGAACCATCATTAATAATTATAAATTCAAAATGAATAAAACTGCTTTCAAGAACAGACTTAATGGATTTTTTTAAAAATTTTTCTCCATTAAATACAGGCATAAGGACTGAAATCATTTAAATAATGATTTAATTTTTTTGTAATATTTTATTATTGTTACTGGTAATTTCATGTAGATAAAATCCTTTAAAGGAATTTTTTCTATCGTTTTATTGATCAATTTATCTACTATGTTTTTATTTATTAAAATGGAGCTGTCTACTGGTGTAATATATTGATAGCCATTTGAAGACATAAAATTGTTAAGTTCTTTAATTAAGTGACTTTTATTTATATCTTTTATTTTATTTTTAAAACCTATCTTGTTAAGATAATTGATATATTCTTTTTTCAAATTTTTCTTATGTATTAAGATGTGATATAGGTAGGAAAAATAATGATTTTCAGTATTTAAAATAAAATAGTCATTAAATAGGGATTTTTGACTTAACATTTTAATTTGCCACAAAGTATCAAAGTAATTATCCCCCAAAAATCTGATGTCAAAATCCCTAAATTTATTATTAATTTTAATTTTATATGATGAAATTCCCCAATTTCTTTTTCTTAAAAATAAATCATTTACAAACCAAAGTTTGTTTTCGCATAAGACATCTATATCTTCATTTACATTATCTAATTCCTCGTATTTTCTTAAGATTAGATAGTTATTTCTTATGTTGGCGGATGAAAAAAAAAAATGTAGAGAAGACCATCCATTAACTTCATTATATGTTAATTCTTTAATTATTTTGTTCTCTTTAAATGGATTAATAAGTGAGAAAAATTGATATAATTGATTTTCACTTAAATTTAGGTCTAAATTTTTATTAAAATTTCTTTTATTCTCGACTAGATTAATTCTAAATCTATTTGTCTCAATTCTAAAAAATATTTTATTAAAAAAAATTAAATCGTTAGACCCAATATCAAAATCGAATTTTTTTTTAAATTTTTTAAAAGGCATTTTGCTATTGGTTTCGAAATAGAAATTATACTCCATGTTTTTCATTATAAAATTTCTCTATTTCGTTCATATAAATTTTTGTTCGTTCTAAATATGTATGATTATCAATGCAATTTTTGATCATTCTATTTTTTATTTTTTCTCTAATTTTATTATGGTGTTTATAAAAATTTATTTGCTCTACTAGTTCATCAATTGTATTAAAACAAATCATATTCAATCCAATTTTAAAATATTTTTCTAAAAAAGGAGTATAATCCGTAATTATAAATCCTCCGTACATCGGAACTTCGAAAACCCTTGCCTTTATGCCATCATTTAACTTAATTTTGTTTTTATTTATTAAAAATTTAATGAAATTATAAATAGATTTTGGATTAAATAAAATGTATCTTAAATCAAAAGAGAAACCATTTTTAATGTTTAAATTAATTTTAGTTTGTTGAATAATTAATTTGTACTCTTCGTATGTTATCAATCTATTATTCCATCCTTTTCCAAAACAAACAACATTTATTCCGTTTTTTTTTAAATAACTTATTACCCACTCTCTGTATTTACTTTTTGTTCCAATAAAAGAAACATCATATTTGTATTTTGGTTTTTTACTTAAGACACTATCGCTTTCAAAACCAGCATATTGGCTTAAACATACATAATTTAAACCTTTAAGTTTATATTTATAAAAAGCAAAATGATCAGTTGTAATAACTGCTGTAAAAAAATCAGAATATTTTTTTGAAAAAATTTCAAATCTCCAACAATCATCTCCAAACCAGTTGAATGTAAAATATTCATTTTTGATCCTTTTGAGAAATTCTATTGATATTTCATCTTTTATAATTTTAAAAAAAATAAATTTTGGATCAAATTCTTTTGCACAATTATAAATATCTGTTTCCAATTCATTTTTATAATCATCTATCCAAATTGTTTTTAAGATAAAACCTAATTTTTTAAGAGGCTCTATTATAGACTGATGATTAATAGATAGCCCATTTTCTTTTTTATAATAACTGTATTTAGAACATACAACTAAAATTTTATTATTATTTTTCACTTTTATTTAAAATTTTATAAATGTTTTTCGAAAAATCATATAAACCAAATTTTATTGTAAGTGGTATTAGCATTCCTATAAATTTAAATTTAATGGCATTTAAACTGTTAAAAAAATAATTTTTTGATTTAATATTTTTTATCAGTTTCTTTAATATTCTATCATTTATTTTTGATTTTGAAAAGTGTTTAAGTTTATTTAAATAAGTTATTCTGGCAAATTTCAAATCATTATAATAATAGTGATTATTTGGATTATAAAACATTTCCAATAGAAATTGTTTATTTTCCATATTATTAATTTTTTTTAAGTCGATATACTCTAAGTTTTCTTCATCTAATTCTCCAAAAGAGGCAAGAACACTATTACCAATAAAAAGAAAATCATTAATATCATTAATTTCTTTTTTTAATTTAAAAATTTGCTGATTTAATTTTACTGATTTATAAGGTTTAGCATAATTTAAAAAATCCAAACTATTATCATTTAAAATATATTGAGATAAATAATATGCCTCTTGGGTATTATCAGTAATATGGATTGAAGATTTTTCAATCCCATAGAGTTCTCTAAGATGGTTTTTTATTTTAAGAACATTATCCAAGGAATTTTCATCAAAATAAATAGCATTAACTATGTCAAAAGAATTAAAACATTCTGAAAGTTTCTTATAAGCACCACCATAACCATCTTCAAAATTACCAACCCAATCAAAAGACTTATAGGTTTGAGTAATAAAATTGTGAGCTCCAATAGGGGTTAACTTGAATTTTTTGTGATATACAACATTTTTAATTGTATTAAACACATTAACTTTATTATTTGCAGAAGGCCAAATAATTGCCAAATATGTTTTGTTGGAATATTCCAAATATTTTTTTACTGCTTGGTCAATATAAATCGAATCTAACCCTCTCTCTTTAAAAAAATTATAACCATATTTAGTTGATGGCAAACTTGTATTTTTCACGTATATTTTTTCATTAAGAAAAATACAAATTGACGTTCTATGTGATCCTTGAGTTAAGGTTTTATCTTTTGATAATGGAATGACTGATTGTTTAATTTCAAAACCATTTGAAGAGATTGATTCAAATAGTCTATTAAACTCCTCTAAATAATCTTCAAACCCTTTTTTGTTTGAATTTGATTCGGAGAAAGTTCCACTGGTAAATATTTTTAAGTGTTTTCTGTAAATTTTTGTAGCATATTCAGGATAATTATTTTTTATGCTTAAATAACATAATTTAAAGGCTAAATCCAATCTATTGAAATTTAATAAAGAGTAAGGATTAACCTCATAAATTGCTCTTTTATCTGTTTTAATAGTCATAATAAATTCTTAATTATTCCAAAATCAAAAATTGATTTTAATTTCACTACATGATATTTTCTAGTTTTCTTATCAAAAAAATCATAAAAAATTTCTAATACTAGAATTGAAATAACAGTTGCATAAGCAACTCCAATGACACCACTTGTTTTTAATAAAATAAAATTTAAAATAATATTTATTATTATTCCAAAAATTGATCTTTTGAATAAATTAACCTGTAGGTTGTTTTTGTATAATTCTTTTACGTAAACTGACGAAAACCCAATAATTAACATCGGAATAACAGATATTTGAAATATTACTTGAACTGTATCAAATTGACTGTCAAATAATCTTTCTAATAAATATCTTTTGAAAATTAAAATGATAAAAAAAAGAATAACGGAAGACCAAAAAGAAACAAAATATATTTTTTTCTGAGTATAACTCTTGTCTTTTAATTTTAATATTTTTGGGTAAAATGTATTAGCAAGAATTATGGGAAATGAATATAAAAATGAAACAATTTTGTATGAGCCCGTGTAATTCCCTAGGTCTTCTAAACTTAGAAATTGCTCAATCATTATAATATCTACCCTAGAAAAGAGATTTATCCCTAATCCATAAAGAAAAATAAAAAGTGAGTTTTTAAAAATTTCAAATTGTAAACTCGTATCTAATTGATAATTCTTAATAGAAAGAGTTTTGCTTTTTAGGATTATTACTATAAATAAAAAAAGGGATTTAAATAAGGCTTCAAGAATAATAATACCAACAAAAAAAATTAAATCTAATTTATATTCAATTGCTATTACTTTTAGTATAAAACAAATTAAATATGAAATAGTGGTTATTATAGAATTATACCTTATTTTATTAAGTGAACTAAAGTAGTGCTCAATAAAATAAATTGGATTTAAAAAAAGTAGGAATGAAACATAGAACATTGCCTTCTTTATATTTGTATTGAGAAAGTAAAAATTCCATATGTTGAATACTACAAAAAAACAAGCTGATATAATTAAACTGAGAAATAAAGAATTATAAATTTTATTTTCCCAGTATTGTTTTTTTTGTGAAAAAATTTTGATAATCTGAGGGCTTAGGCCAAATTCAGATAATCCTAAAAAAAATAAATAATTGCTTTCAATAAAAAGGAGGGTTCCATATTGAACAGGACCGAGATGGGAGGAAAGTTTGTAAATAATAAATATTCCAAGAAATATTCTTAAAAAATTCTCTATAAGTTGATATGAAATTTCTAACGTAAATAACTTAAAATATTTAGATGTTTTTAAAATCATTTAAAATATGAGAAGTTATAATTTTTGAATTATTAATAGAGCAGAAAACTTTTGCTTCAGGAGATTTTAAGAATCTATCTCTTGCCTTTAAATATTTGAAATGGTCATTAATGTTTAAAGATTCTGTATAATCAATTAATTTTTTGATGTTAGAAAAATTGTCTAGATTAATAAAACAATCAAAAGGTATATAATTGGAAATATTTGGTGCTCCTGAATAAATAGGAATTGTATTTGAAAAAAATGAATCAAATATTTTTTCTGAAATATATCCTTTTGTTGATTTAGTGTTTTCTATTGAAAATTGAAAAATAAATTCAGAGCATTTATTAATTTTATTAGAAACTGTTCCTTTATAATTTTTATAGGCTTTACCTTTTGGTCTTTTTATTTTTAATCTGTTGAATAAAACCTCCAAAAATTTATAATTAAATGTCATTTTATCCCATCCAATTCCATAAAATTCAAAATTACTGGATTTGTTCTCGAAAAACTCTATGATTTTTTTTCTTGTAGAATAATTTTCTTCATTTGAAAATGCAATTTTTTTAGCACAAACCATAACATATCCTTTTCTTTTTGTAACCTTTTGTGAAATTTTGATTTTTTCAAAATCATATGATTGATTATAAAATTTTATAATTCTCTTATTGTCAATTAAATCATCATTCCAGGTGAAAATTTTTTTAAAAGAATTAAGCTTGATTAAATTGTGATTATCAGGAATTATAGTTGGTGGCTCCCTTACTATCAAATAATTTTTTTTCCCTTTTGGATTTGGGTTGTAGTCTAAATAAATAGTGAAATCTGATTTTTCAGGAGGGATAATATCTTGTGTATGAAGCTCGATATTATTCTTTTTAAATTCTTCTTTTAAATAAATATATTTAGAAAGCTTAAATAATGGTTTTTCATTTAGCTCTTTTGAAAATATTTTATTATTTAAATAATATTTTTCAACATACAAAGTGCCATAAATTTTATTTTTATTTAAAAACATTAAATTTTGAAATATCAGGCCAGTCTTCATATTTCCATTTTCTAGGAATACTTATTTTAGCATTTTCAATTTTTTTTAATCCTAAATTTGCTGTTTCTGGTGTCATGTAGTAATGATAGCCTATGGTTTCGATATTTTGCTCTCTCCAAGGAATATTAGGCAGCCTTCCGTCATAGGTCATTTTTTTTAAATCATCATAAGAATTTAAATTAGGACATAAAATAGCACCTCCTCTTCCAAGGGATAAATGTTTTTGATATTGAAAAGACAAACACATAAACTTTCCCATTTGATAGCTGTTTTCTTTCCATAAAACTGCTGCGTCTGCTATTTCATCATTTAAAAAATAATAATCTTCCCATTTACTATCTGACCATTCTAATTCAATACCAATTTTATTTGCTAAAAAAGGAATTGAGATATACGTCCTTTTAGGAACAATGATTTTTTTTGAATTTAAATATCTTAAACAGATTTCTATCCCATGTGTACATGAATCAACAGCAACAGCATAGGGCGAACCAAAAAATTCAGCTATTTTATGTTCAAATTTTTCTACAGTATTAAAGTCCATTATCTTTTTTTGCTTCAACATTTAGACTAATTAAGGTGCCATTTTCTTTATCCATATGAGGATAATAAGCCTGGGAGTGATCATCAATTTGTGAATGTTCTGTGTTTCTCCAGTCATACCTTTTTACATTATTAAATCCTAAACTTTCTAAAAGATTTTTAATCTTTTTGTAATTATAAGTTGTTCTGTGGTAAAGCTTAGTATCATTATTTATTGTCATCTTTCCATAAAGAGGACCAATTATCTTATCAAGATCCCTCCCGGTTTCATTGTATAGCCAAATTAATTGATCAAAATCTGGAACTGCTATTCTAACCAAACCATCTTTTTTCAAAACCCTATTCCATTCCCTTATTACTTCTTTAGCATCTTCATAATCTTTATATTCAAGGGCATGACTACAATAAATATATGAGACGGTTGAATCTTTAATAAAATTAAGATCCCCAATATCACTTTTATAATCAATATGATCTCCTTCACATAAGTCTATATGAACAAACTCAGGGATATACCTATGCCAACAACCTAAATGTAATTTCATTATTTTATAGTATCAAGCCAAAATTCTATCATATCATCCATTAGAGTTTCAAAAGTGAATTCAGGTTCCCAATTAAATGTACTTTTAAGTTTTGAACAATCGCCCCTCAAATAAGGTAATTCTTCTGGTCTTAGATATTTAGGATTTTGTGTAACATAATCCATGTAATTCAAATCCAATTTAGTAAAAACATAGTCTGCCATTTCTCTTACTGAATGAGTTACTCCAGTAGAAACCACAAAATCATCCGGTGTTTCATGATTAATAATCATATGCATTGCTCTTACATAGTCTTTAGAATGTCCCCAATCTCTGTAAGAATCCATATTGCCTAGTTCTAGTTTATGTTTTAGACCACGTTTAATTTCTACTGCAGTTTTGACAACTTTATTTGTAACAAAATTGCTTCCTCTTCTAGGTGATTCATGATTAAATAAAATTCCATTAACTATATGAAGCTTATATGCGTTTCTATAATTATTGCAGATATTAAATCCAAAGACCTTTGCACATCCATAAGGACTTACGGGCTTAAATGGGGTTGTCTCTCTTTGATATCCATCATCGTCAACAGAAGAGCCAAACATTTCAGAAGAACTAGCTTGATAAAATCTTGAACTAGGGGAAGATTGTCTGAAAGCTTCCAAAATATTAAGAACTCCAAGTGCATTAGTTTGAACCGTAAACTGTGGAACGTCATAACTAATTCTAACATGACTTTGAGCTGCAAGATTATATATTTCATCTGGTTTTACATCCAATAATACTTTGTTAATTGAAGAAATATCTAATAAATCTCCATAATGCGTATATAAATTCTTTAAGGTTGGATCTAATCTGGAAGATTGATGTTCGGGTGTAGAATTTCTTCTCACAATTCCGTGAACTTCATAACCTAGGCTTAATAAATATTCTGCTAAATAACTTCCATCCTGTCCAGCTATTCCTGTAATTAATGCTTTTTTCAAATTATTATGATTTTTAATTAATAAAAGTTTTATCCATTTCTACTCCCAAATAAGGCCCTGTTTTATATTCTAAAACAAGAGTATTGTCTTGTAAAATTTCATAATTATGTCCACCCCTAAAAGTCATTGAAAATTCTCCTTCTTTTATGATTTGCTCAGAAATAATTGTGTCATCCAAATCATAAAATATACACTTAACTTTTCCTTTGTAAACAAACCATGACTCTTGAGCAATATCGGTGATTTTTTCATGAATTATATGTTTATGGGGTTTAAAGGTTTTACCATTTGGTAGATTTAAAATCGCTAATTGTAAATATTCATTTTCTGGTGCAATGTCAACTCTATTAACATTTAAATTATTTATTGACCCCGTTAAGTGAAGTAATTTTGTTGGTTCTATTTTAGAATATATTTTTTTCATTTACCTATTGAAATTAAATTGTTACTATTAATAATATTTCTACCATCAAAAACAAATTTATCCGAAAAATCAACTTGTTTAAAATTTATCCATTCAGTAAGTATTGCAAATGCATCAATTTTAGATTTTTTAAAAGGTAGATTATCTATAGAGATTCTTCTTTTAATTTGATGTTTTTTTAAATTAATTTTCCAATAATTTTGTATGTCATCAATAATTAGTTCTTTATTAACTAGTGGATCAAAGATTAATAAATTAGCTCCTGCATTAAAAAGATATTCTGAAACAAATATCGATGCTGATTCTCTTGAATCATTTGTGTTAGCCTTAAAAGCCCACCCTAAAATAGCAATAGTTTTACCGGTTAAATCTCCACCAAAATGATTAATAATTTTCTGAGCAAATCGGTCTTTTTGGTAATCATTTATTTTAACTACCTGATGCCAGTAATCTGCAACCTCATCAAGACCGTTATATTTACAAAGGTATACTAGATTTAGGATGTCTTTTTGAAAGCAACTCCCACCGAACCCAACAGAAGCTTTTAAAAAGTGTGGTCCAATTCGGTGGTCCATTCCAATAGCTTTTGAAAGCTCTTCAATATTAGCCCCTGTTTTTTCACAAAGGGCTGAGAGACTATTGATGGATGAGATTCGCTGGGCAAGCATTGCATTTGAGGCGAGTTTAGCTAGCTCTGAAGACCAAACATTGGTCGTTAAGATTTTCTCTTTTGGGATCCAATTTGCATAAACATCTACTAAGGCCTGTACTGCTTTTTGACCAGATTTTGTTTCTTCTCCGCCTATTAATACTCGATCAGGTGACTTCATGTCAGAAATCGCTGTACCTTCCGCTAGAAATTCAGGATTGGATAAAATTTCATAATGGATTGAGCTACTATTGGAATCTAAAATTTCCTTAATTTTTTCAGCAGTACGAATTGGAACGGTAGATTTTTCAACTACAATTTTATCTGATTTGGAATACTTAGCTATATCTTTTGCACAAGCTTCAATATAACGAAGATCCGCTGCCATACCAGCACCCTCTCCTTGTGTTTTAGTTGGGGTGTTAACGGCAATAAAAATTATTTGGGCCTTATCAATAGCTTTTGAAATGTCAGTTAAAAAAAATAGATTTTTGTCTCGGGTTTGTTCAACGACCTCAGCTAAACCAGGTTCATAAATGGGTAATTTTTCTAAAGGGCCATTCCATGCCTCTATCCGCTTTGGATTTGCATCAACAACGGTAACATTTATATGAGGACACTTAAGGGCAATAACCGCCATAGTTGGGCCTCCTACATACCCTGCTCCAATGCAACAAATGTTTTTTATCTGCATTTTATTTTTTTAATAACCAAGAAGAAGACTGAATTTTATCTCCAAGTCCTTCTAAAAGTAGTATTCCTTTTTCTTTGCAAACAGGAACCTCCGGTATGGAATCGTTATTCTGATCACCCCCATTAGCAAAATAAAGCTCATAATCAGGTGAAAATTTATCCGCTAAATTAGCCAGGGTAGCACACTGAGTTTTATCTTTATCAATGGAGATAATGGCTTTATCAACTATACCTATTGCACTTACTATTAATAAACGCTCATCCTGATCCATAAACTCCTTACTCCCTTTAAGTTCTCTTTGGAGGTCGCTATTTATAATCACCCAAAGCTGATCTCCAGCTTCTTTTGCTTTTTCAAATAGCTCTAAATGTCCTTTGTGAAGAGGGTTGAAATATCCCGAAACAATAATCGCTTTAGGTTTACTCATTTATGCTCTGTTATAATCATCTTCAATTCGTACAATATCATCCTCTCCAAAGTAAGTGCCTGTTTGTACCTCAATAAAAACAACCTTGTTTTTCCCCTTATTTTCAATTCGGTGTTTTACCCCTTGGGGGATAAGCACGGTCTCTCCTTTTGTATATTCTTTATCTATACCATCCAGAGTAATTACTCCAACGCCCTCTACTATGGTCCAAGCCTCAGAGCGTTTATGATGGTATTGATAGGAGAGTCTTCCACCTGGATCCACCTCTATTCGTTTAAGCTTATAATTAGGCTCATCATGCAAAACAAAAAATCGCCCCCAAGGGCGCTCTTCACTTTCAATAGAAATCATTTGTCTTTTGAATTAAAAAGTACAATATTTTCTCGGTCTGCTAAAAATTTTGAAGCCAAATAAAAACTCACCTTTCGACCAATTAAATCTTCAATTTTATCCTCTAGTTGGGAGATGTATTCCATGTTTAGCCCCTGGCCGATTAAAAACACTTCAATAAGCCCAGAATCATTTCCTCTAGCGTAGTCCCCAACTAGGATAATCTGATCCACATCTCCCATGCGCTCTAAAACCGTTTCAACAACATCCTCGAGTCCTAGGTGTTTAAAAACTACTTTTTGCATCACTTCAAAAAGCGGGTGTTTAATGTTGGCCTTATACTCTACTTTGTTATCCACTTTTACTTTTTCTAAATAGCCCGCACCCTGAAGATGATTCAGCTCTTTTCGAATAGCGTTGGTAGATTCCCCCATCTCGGTAGCAAGCCCGTTTAAATACCCCCGATTGGCTTGGGAGATAAAAAATTTAATTAGTAGTCGAAGGCGCGTTTTAGAAGTGATTAGCTCACCTAGCATAATTTAGAATTTTTGGTTTTTTAACGGCTCCGCCGCATCTGTCCCAATTGGTCAAAGGTATATTACTTATTAAAAATTTAAAAAAGTTAAGACTTAAGCTGCCTGTTTTTTAAGGGTAATTCGCATCCCTAAAGAGGCGAGCTCTAATTTAACTTTTGTATTATCTGTTTCAACTACCCTTCCCGAAACCCCTGAAAAAGGCCCCTCAGTAATCTTATGGATATCCCCCACACTAAGGGTAGTTACTATACTATCATTATACACCCCGTTTAAATAATTCTGCATTAGATTAATATGTGAAGCTGGGATAACCGCTGGTTTACCAAGGAAAAAGAGATAGCGTACAATTCCAGAGCAAGTAAAAACTTTGTTGCGCTCATTTTGTTCTAACTCAACCATAACATAAGAAGAAAGAAGGGGTTTAGTTACTTTTTTCTTTCTATCGGAATAATGTTTTATAAGGGTAACCGTTGGGCAGTAGTTTGTAATTCCCATAGCAGTCAGCTGCTGAGCTACTTTTAGCTCCTGTTGGGGTCTAGTATAAACAACAAACCACTTTTTTTGCATTATCCTGTATAATCAAAAAGCCCCCTTAAAAAATTGAAGGTTTACCAATTCATTAAGTGGGCTTAAACTTTTATCAAATGAAATTCCAAGCATTAACTAGTACCAAAAGTACTTGATAGCAAATAAAAAAACAAATTTTTTATCAAGTTTTTTTAGTATTTGCTTTTAATTAAGAAAATAAAGTAAGTCATTAAAACAAACAACTAACTAACAATTAGCTATTTAAAGGAGCTCTAAATTGAAATACAAAGTGAAAACAGAAAAACTTAAGAAAACTTTTTTATCTGCAATACTGATCAAAAGTACCTGCTGCTTGAGAAAATCCGAAATCCCTGGCTGTAGCAAGAAGCGGACAAGCTCCTGTAGAATCTCCCATTTTAATAAAAATAAGGGCTTTGATGTATTCGCACTTTCCGTTAAGGGGGTTCAATTCATTAATTACCACGTCGATTTGCTGCTCCGCCTTTACAAGATTCCCTATCATATAATTGGCTGTAGCTGCATTTTCAAAATATACATACTCTAAGGGGTTGGCCTCAAAAGCTTTTTCAAACTCCTGCGCCGCGTTTTTGTAATCTTGCTTGTTAAAATATTCTAAGCCTTTTGCTGAAAA
>Ga0233451_10002831_pt1 | contig 15538 bp, 16 predicted proteins | sample 011ome_29_FD_183052 | JGI IMG/M metagenome (GOLD analysis project Ga0233451, IMG submission 183052) | Coastal salt marsh microbial communities from the Groves Creek Marsh, Skidaway Island, Georgia - 011504CT (spades assembly) | ecosystem: Environmental > Aquatic > Marine > Intertidal zone >...
GTGTTAATATAAGTTATCCTAACAGTAACACATGAGGGCATTATGAATTACACTGTAGAACAAATCCGCGACATCGTAACTGAAGCACAAGAAGAAGCAGCCACTGCCGCTGAAGCATTTGAGAACCGTTACTTTCCCAATGGTGGCTGGGGAGCATGTGGCTTTGCTTGGGTAGACATCTGGGGCATCAAAGGCAACACCAAGTTGGGTCGTGCTATGAAGGCAGCAGGTATTGACAAGGACTACAAAGGTGCACACAGCATTTGGAACCCTAGCAAGTATCCTACGCAGAACATAGACACGCTAGAAGCTGGCGCACGTGCAGCAGCTGATGTATTCAAACGCTACGGCTTCACAGCTTACGCAGGTTCAAGACTGGACTAAGGTCATACATAATTCGCAATAGACGGCGTATGATCCAAGGAGGCAATCAGAAATGGTTGCCTTTTTTTCTTTGGTCGGTCCATAAAGAAAAAAAATTTTTTGAGAGGTCGGTCACTTAGTAATAAAAAAATTGACACACGCACAGCTAGTAGTAGTGGGGTTGCGAAATCACCACCCTGAATCTATAAGTACTTGTTTATAAAAAACTGCGGTGCAATTTTTTACAGTGTAGGACCCTTTTCGGGTGTGTTCCAACGATCTGGACCCGTATACCAAGTGTCTATCCAATCAGGTGGATTGCGCATTATATCACATACTCTACAGTCGTTACTCAATACTAGGAATACTGTTAGGGCTATCGCACACAGTATTGCTACTGCTTTATAGTTAGTCTCTTCCATACAGTATATAGCACAGTGGTCTACCTTTGGTCCTATTACGTGGACGCAACTGTTCGTCTACCAGTAATACACTGGGTATATAGAACACTAAAATCGCACTGAGTATACTGTATTTCATATTGTATATATAAAAAATCTCATACATAACGAGTGACGGAGTCTAACGAAGTTATCGAGCTCGCGAGATATTCAAGGTCGAATACGGTTAAATAACATATGGCTCAATGGTTTATACAAGTACATAGATCAAGTGAAGATCCTTTCAATTATCCCAATCTGGGCAAAGTACAGTACTTCAAGATAGAGCTAATGTATCACAAGTTTGGTATAGTAGAACATCCTGATTATCCCGGTTTACATCGTGCTCGCTTTATAGCACTACATGAATGTGATAGTCGTATAAGTTATGTAGCTATGAAGTATCACGATACAGTACCGTTCTCTTATGATAAAATGACTTCTTTTGTATAACCATGTCGTTAGGGCTTTATCGACATGCCGTTAGGTAGCTAACGACACGGTGTAGATATTATTTTTCATTACGGTGGTTGTAGTAGTGTGGCACTAGATTGCGCTAACCGCAAGCTAAGTGTAGCTTTTTTAGCTAAGCCGCAAGCGGATTTTTGGGCTTACCGTTTCACGGCTCTGTAGGACTCTAGGTGTTCCGGCAGGTACGGTCGGGCTGTCCTACGCATCAAATGACTGTAGTTGTGTTCACCGTTTGTATCAGGGATTAAACCATTTTCAATGTTGTGCCACCATTCGTTCAATCTTTGTACAGGATCCAATTCCCAATCCCAAGGAGGTATCTGTACATCATAACCTTTTTCGGCTAGATCACTATAGAATCCAGGTTGACCATATATCCAAGGACGACCAGTGCTGGCTAGACTCTTGAATGTTTTTTCTGTTGCCATCAACCACGGATTTTCCTTGTCCGCATATGATTCTGCTATTAGGTGTATGGCAGTGTGATGATATGCTCGCCATATGGGCTGACTTTCATGTTCTCCGAACAGCGCCATGTTGGCCAAACAGTCAGTACCACCTAGGAATTCGGGCAGATGAGTTTCCGTTAAATTGGCCAAATACTCCTGTGGCTGAGGCACACCTGTGTACTTTCTGTAGTTTGGTCTACTGGTAGGATGGTCATAGTATGGTTCATAGAAATAATCGTCATAGTCGTGCGATGCGACATCGCTCCAATAGTTGTGTGTGCCTTGTGAGATCCAAGTGTTTTCAGCTAGACCGCTGCGCAACAGTCTATAGTGTATGGCCAGTCTATCTGGTGTAGCACGTCTACTCATCCACAGATACTTTCTGTGATATTTAGGATCATATGGATCGTCCCTTCGTCTTTCTGCCCAGTGAGCACACTGTCGACCTGTGCTGTGTTCCCAATGATTGTAAACAAAGTATTCTGTATCAGGATGTTCTTCTTGTAGCCAACGGCCTTGTGGATCGCTCACAGTGATGTATATGGGTGATTCTGAAACTGCCTTTATCTGATCAGGTACAGTGCTGTAATCCCAGTTAGTTGCTTCGGTGCCGCTGTATACCACACAGCGTTTTTCAATCAGTGGCAGTATATCTTCAGGTATTGGATTGCCCTGTAGCAGCCATTCATGATCAAACATCACAAGATTATCTGGATCTCTTGCCTGTGTGGTTTCAAATAAATTTTCAGGATATATAGTTTCAGTTGGGTTGCCCACCACAGTGGTATATCTCATTGTGTCTCCGGTAGTGTTGGTGTTGGGTTGTTGGTTCTACGTACAAAGTGTTCAAGGTTGTACTGTACACTGCTCCAATCAATTTCTATGGTTTCCAAGTTTTCAGCTATGCGTTGTGCTCTACCGCACCAGTCTGGTGTGTCCACTTGTAAGTTAGTGGTTGGTTGATAACCATATTCTTTTTGTAGTGTCCAGTTTGCAGTTCTAGCACCATACAGTACCAAGGCTCTACCCAGTGCTATAGGTGTAAATGTTTTTTCTGTAAGGAACGCACTAGCTCGTTGTGTTCTTGTGTGTATCACTGTTTCCGTTACAATGTTACACTGTGCGCTCTGTACAGTATGCCATACTGTATCGTGATTGAAGTAGCTGAATTCACAGTCTAGAATACGCCATGGTTGTTGACTGCGTTGCCAAACCTCAAGCTGGTTTCGCATGTCTTCGTCCAGTGTGTGTAGCTCTTGTCTTACATGTTCCGCAGGTTCGGTGTCTGTCCACGCACTGTCTTGACTGAATGTGTACACAAAATCATCTTGACGGATGCGATCTCTCATGAGATACAACAGCCAAGCTCGATGAGCAGCATACCTTCGATTCAAACAACTGAAACGCTTGTTGGGTTCCATTTCCTCAGGCCATCCACGTTCGTCTAGTTCAAATCGTGTGTATGTTTCCCAGTAGTTGTAATGATGTATCTGTATACCTGGATATCTGTATTGTAGTTGTGTTAGTATATCACGTTGACTACATGCTACAATCACTTGAGCAGGTTGTACGTGATCCATTACTTGATCAAGAAATTGTCTATACACCCCCATGCTGAGACTTATATTCTCACTGCTGAGATCCACAAACATTCTGCTAAGAGGATGTCTACGCAAATAACTTGTGTAGCGTTTGAATGTTCTTCCTTGCGGATGGTATTCGTCTGTGCTAACACCTGCTTCAATTTCGTGTACATCGTATACAAATACATCTTTGCTTTTCAAACGTCTTGGTGTTTTTCTAGGTTCACAGTGTTCTACGCCAAACAGTTTGGCATAGAATTTAGGATCAGCTATGTTATAATTTACATGTACCTGTCTATACATTGTACATATCCTTGAATTGTTCCATGTTGCTGGTGCTGTGTAGATTGCGTATGTAAGCATGTAGCAAAGGTATTTCGTTTTCTATATCTATGTTGTATAGATTTTCAGCATGTTTGTTCATCATCAAAAATTGCTCAAAGTGTTTTGAGTCGCCATCGCCCAACATCCAATCTAGTATGCGCTGATCTTGTATGTTGTTGCTATATATAAATTTTAAATTGTTGGGCATGTTTTGTATGTTTAGCCAACCAGGCGACTGTACCATTTCTAAATGTACATCAAAACGATCGTAGTTCTTTTCTGTCCAACGTATTAGAGTGTCTTGGTCTAATGCTGTGTATATACTAACAGCACTGTTGATTGCTAAACTTACATTTGATCTATTTTCAGCTAGGTTGTTCCAATAGTCAAAATGTTTGTGTTCTTCTATCAATGATATCATGCCTTGACGTTGTAACTGGTTAACAGTGTCCAATCCATCCTTGCTTACAGTAATATGTAAACTTTTTACCATGCGGAACAATTGATCAAACTCTTTACTAACTGGCACACTGTTGTTGGTAATGATTTCCAAATGTATATTGTGCCAGTTGATGTGTTCCTTACTCCAACTGAGAAAATCTTGTACACCAGGAGACATCAACGGTTCTCCGCCAAACAACTTAACAGTGTTGATATACTGCCAGTCTAAGTTTTTGTATTCTTGATTTTTAAGAACAGTATCGCCAACAACACTTTTGCCCAATAAGTCACGTTCACGCTTTGCTGCTTTGTGACTGTATTCACTGCTACACATCAAGCATTCCATATTACACACATTGTCTACACTTAGATCTACACTGGTTATGTTATCTGTTCCTGGTAGTTTTTTATTAAAGTGTTTACGTAAACTATACTGCTTGTTTTCTTCTTGCTTTCTACAACTAGCACACCCAATAGAAGGTATACCCTGTAACATGTTTTGCTGTAGTTGTGGTCTGTTGAACTCTAACTTGTTTGGCCAAAGGCAACAAGGAGTGTGACGCCCATCTGGTGTGATGTGTACGTTACTCCAGGCTGCTGTACAAAGTGTTTCAGTGTTCTCCATATATGTGTTTACGCCATTGTGAAAATGTGTAGAGATTTGCGTCTACACAATTTATATAGTCAGAATTGTTACTGTGACGTATCACACCTGAACCGCTGACTATATCACCATCTCTATACTGAAATGGTTTTTGTATTGTGACGTCTACGTATTCACCATAGTTAGTTCCTAGTGTAAGGAATGTAACGTAGCGTCCATTCTTGCCACGGAAGGTTCTACCGTTAGCTATTACACCAGCAAAGTTCACTCTTTCCAAATATTTCTGGTGGACGCCCAAACCCTGTGGGAACCCTCTGTGCCACCATCCTGGCTCAGTGAGTATGTCTCGTCTGTGTGCTTCTGTTTGGTACACCCAGCTTCTGTAGCTTCCTTGGCAGTGCTTGAGATTGGCTCTCCAGAATGCTTCTGGGTTGTGTGCTTTTTGGTAGGCAAGCGCCCATATAAGTCTGCCAAGATTGACCGCATGTGCTCTACATAGTCCAAAGCCAGATAATTCCTGTAGTGCTGCCATTGCTTCTTGTTTTCTAGGATTGTTACCCATTCTTTCAACAAACTCAAGAATCTTTTCGTCATGTTTTTTAGCAAATGCTCTACGGTATGAATCAGCTTCATATGAATCTACTCCTATAATATTTGATATAATTTCAATAGCATCATCTTCAAATACAATGCTATCCTGCATTGTTTCTTGGCTCCAGTCTTGGAACACTGCTGCTTTCTGTCTACCTGACATAGCAACAGGTCTAACCATTGCTGTAGCAAACACACAGTCGTGTACACCGGTGGGTTGTATAGCTCGAAACAGTCTACGCATAGCAGGTGATTCCCCTTGCGTAACACCCAGTACATCGCCTCTAGCAAGCAGTGCTGCTGCTCGATCGTCGTACTCAGGATAGTCCTCTAATGCTGTATGCGGGTCTATTTCCAGTAGTTGTGATAAGCCTCTGTTGGCTAGTATATCGACTTTGAGGTGTTCGAGATCCTCAACTTCGTGTTTGTCTAATAGTATTTGGTTGTCTTCTGATATAAGTGATTTTGGTAGTTTTCTAGTGAACATTACGATGCCTCCACAGTGTTTTGATATTGCTCTTTTCTTGCCTAGTAATTTGCGCTCTATACGTTTTGCTTCTGTAGGATCTACTCCTACTGATTCGTATGTAAAGCCTCTAGGAAGGTTCCCTGTGGCGCCCAAGCGTTTGGCCGCTTCGCGTCTGGCACTCTTTGGTTTGTACGTGACATAGTTGCTTAACCTTGCCGTCATGCCGGGCCACTTTTTGAATATGCGATTCATAACTTCACCTTGTCGCCAATGTTCAAAGTCGATATCAACATCCGGTAGGTCGTCACGGAGTGGGTTCATAAACCTCGCCACAGGAATCTTCCACTTGATGGGATCCACATCTGTAATCCCAAGCAAGTAACATATAAGACTACTGCCCGCCGAACCTCGAGTCATATGCTTGATGTCGGTGGTGAGGTCTATTATATCGCATATTTGTAGGAAGTAATCTGTGAAGCGTAGGTTAATTATTAACTCAAACTCTTCAACAAGTCTCTCTTGATATTGTTTACCTTCTGGTATTTGCCTTTTAAATCGTGCGAGTAGTTTTTCAATGTTTTCTAAATCAGTTGCCATTGTATGCCTCTTGTAGTTTTTTATATGCCTGGTACTTTAAAAGTACCAGTTATTTAGCATTGTAAAAACACACATATAAATATTTGATGTTTTATCATATTCAACTAAATTGTATACCTCGTAGTGGATCTCATTTATTATTATCGCATCTGTTTCCTCGAGGATATGTTGAATTATCTAATATGCCTAGTAAGGAATTAAAAAGATACAAAGGACTTTGTGTAATTCATAACCATGTCCCAGAAGGAATAAATCTCAGACGCTTTCCTGATAATAAACAGGTTGTAAATGTAATTTTAAAAAGAAATTATTTTATGAGTGCTATTAGTTTGCTTGTAGCTGAATATACAAAACAATATAATTGGGCAACTTATACAGATAATAATTTTGAAAAAATTTATATTCCTGATTACAGGATAGAACAGATGATGCTTGGACATGTAGAAGCTATTAAAACTTGGAAAAAATTTAAACATCCAAGAATTGCTAGAACTGTAATATTAGACTATGATGATTTAGTTAACAATAGATGGACAAGTGTTTATAATAAATTAGGCATTGTACACGAACCTAAACATATTGGAGTAGACGGTCTTGGTACTCCTTTTGATTTAGTTGTAAAAAGTCCGAATAAGTCTAGTATTATAGTATCAAATTACAAAGAATTAAAAAACCGTTATAAACATTTTTTAACTTGAGGATATTTTAATAATAGATATGTAGCATGTTTTTCGTCTATATTACAGAATACTTCTAAATTTAATATTGTACTTTTGTCACCGTAATTAAATTCTCTCCATATTCTTGTACTATATTTTTGAATATCAAAAAAGAAATCACTTCCTAATTCGCTACGTATAAGTTCTAAATCACTATAGGTACAATTTCCTTGAACTTCTGTTTCTAATTTACCGATTAATAGTTTCATAAAAATTTTCTTTATAATAATTTACTGCGTCTAGATCAAAAATTTCTAAAACTGTGTTTATTCCTATTGATAATTGAGAATATGCTTTTGTAAATCTATCTCTTGCTTTTTCTAATGGCACTGATAATTTAGTGTCTGTTGATACAGTTTTGTATAAACTTGTATAAAATTTAAATGCTGATTTATTACTATTTAAATATTCATCTTTTGTAATACCTTCAATATGAAAGGTTTGAATAAACCAACTCCATACCCACGCTTCTACAATATCTTCTGTACTCATTGTATTGGTTGAAGTTACAATATTACTCCATTCAGGTATTTCTCCGGTTAAAATATTGTATCGTCCAACAGTCATTCCATATTCTTCTAGTTGATTGTATGCTTCGGCATTTGGCATAATTTCATATGGAAATACATCAATAGCATAATGACATCCTAAATCTATTGCTTTACATATACCCTTGGTCCATGTTTCTAATGTTTCGTAAGGTAATCCAACTATAAATTCTGTATAAAAAGGTAAGTCATTATTATTACATATTTTATACATTTCTTTTAAATTACTTACTTCCATATTATCACGGTTAATTGCTTTTAGGGTTTTTGGATTCATGCTTTGGACACTCATATTAAGTCCTCTAGCTAAACCAACATCGCTTAACACTTTGTTAATTTCTAATATTTTTTGTCTAGAATTTTTATACCAATTTACATTAATAAATTTTGGATAACCTTGATTTAATGTTGAGTTAGCTAAGTATTTGGCAATTTCTAAATCTCTATCAAACAAAGCACCAAAGTTGGCATCAGCAATATAGATATATTCAATTTTGTTTTTTGCTATCCAATCAATTTCTTTTTTGTACGTTTTAATATCAAAGGTTTTAATTTTGCTTTTTGTAAGTCCTCCCCAATCGCAAAATGTACAAGCAAACGGGCATCCTCTATTAGTTTCAATTATAGCACGTACTTTTCCTTTTTGTTTCTTATAAACGTAATCCATCCAAGGACCATCTACATAAGGAGAAGGATGTGTTTCTAATTGCGTTCTATGTCTCTTATTATAACATGGCTTTAGTTTGTTCTCTAAAAAATCTTGTAGCAGTTGTTTACAGTTTTCTTCACCTTCGTGTTGAACGATTGTGTCTATATAGTCTTGATTTGGTTCTGTCCACCATTCAGGAACTTGTGCGCCACCAAAAACAATTTTACAATGAGGATATTTTTGTTTAATTTTCTTTGCTAAGGCATTGTTAAATTCCCAATTCCATATATAATTGCTAAACAAACAAATGTCAGGATCTTTTATATCTACAACAGCTTGGTGTAAAGAGCTTCTATCATAGATTAAATCTTTAACCTCAAAGTTATTTTTTACAAAATCAAATTGCTCAACGTATGCCCATAAGGCAGCAATAGTATACGGTAACCATATATCTCCAGTTTTATTAGCATCATATGTTGGTTGTACAAGATATACGTTATACATATTCTAATATTCTTCTGCTAAACCCAAATCTGTGACGCAGGGCTAACTTTGCTTGAAAGTCGTCTAAATCGTCCCAGTCTGTAAGATTTTTAGCTTTAACAACGAATGGATTCTTTTTCAATGTTTTTTCACTTGTTAACGCATAGCTTGGAATATTATATTTGATGTTATATATGTCATCTGATAGTTTTTTATAATTTACAGTATAGGTGTTACTTACTGTAATAATATCGTCGATGATTTCTTGTTCAACTTTATTACCTAATAAATTTTGTGTCCATTCGTTAATTCTTTGCTGAACATGTTTGCGATTTGTTTGCCACTTCATTTGTTTTCTATAAACTACAACATCGTCATTTTGCATAATATCCTGTTCTGTTGGATCTTCAAAAAAGAATATTTCTAATTCTCTACGTTGTTCTTGATATAACGACCAAAGCAATGTATCTTGTTTTACACAGTTATCAAAAAAGTCTGTATACAGATCAAACATACTAATACCAAGATACTTATTAGCAAAACGAGTAGTAACTTGTGTCCACCCATAGGCATGAAAATTAATTATTAACCATCCCCACATCCAACTATCTAAAAAGTCATCTCTACTCATATATTTTGTACTAACTACAAAATTATGTTTTTCTGGAATAGAGGTAAGTTGTCTTGGTTCTACAGTATCAAACTCAAATATTTCCATTTTGTGTTCTTTGATTTGTTTTGCTAAATCACTATTGCGTAACAATTCTGTTGGAAATATTTCTAGTGCGCTATGACATCCTAATTCTACTGCTTCGCAAATACCTTTACGCCAAGATTCTTTTGTTTCAAAAGGTAATCCTAAAATAAACTCTGTGTAAAATTCTATATGTTTATCGTTACACATTTCATACATTTTGCCAAGATTTTGACTTTCCATATTTACTCTTTGTATATTTTTTAGAGTATCTGGATTCATACTTTGTACACTTAAAGTTATGCCTCTATTAAGATTAGCGTTATGTAACATTTCTGCTAGTTCTAATACTGTTTCATTAGAGTTTTTATACCATGTAATATTTACATTAGTTGGGTTACCTACATTTTCTTTATTGTAAATTAAACGTTCAATAATTGCTTTATCACGGGCGTGAAAGACTCCAAAGTTGGCGTCAGCAATATATATGTAATCAATACCGTTATTTGCTATCCAATCAATTTCATCAAACACAGTTTGTAAGTCTATCTTTTTTATTTTACTTTGTGTTAGACTACCCCAATCACAAAAACTACACTTAAACGGACAACCTCTATTAGTTTCTAAAGTAGTTGCCCACTTGACTCCAGGATTATCATCAATAATTTTTTGTAGTAAATCACTATGTAAATAAGCACTAGGCTTGTTTGCTAGTTCAATTCTTGGAAACTTATCGTATACTTGTTGTATTTTTCCAGTCTCAACATAATCGATTAACAATGTTTGTAAACTATATTCGCCTTCATTTACAACAACTCCAGTAACAAAAGGATTTTGTTCTAAATATGTGTGTCCGTCTTCGTGTACTTGTGGACCGCCAAAAACAATTACACAGTCTTTGTATTTTTCTTTGATAGCTGATGCTAAAAGTTTATTATATGATTCATTCCAGATATAGTTACTAAAAAAACAAAATTTTGGATTATCGAGTCTAGCAATAACATCTTCAATGGGTTCACGTTTAAATATTACTTCTTTGACTGTATAGTTTTCTTGAACAATAGGATGCTGGTCAGCAAATGCCCATACTGCTGCTATGCTGTATGGCAACCATTGACTTGTATATTTTCCTAATCCAGATTGATAATTTACCTGGAAGAGATAAACGTTATTCACTCTACTTCTGCTCCTAAATTATTTATAAATGCTCTTAGCTTTGTACTGTCTGTATCAGCTTTAATTTTTCCTACAGTGTCGCCATCGCTTGGATCTTCTTTCTCAACTACTGGTGTGTTTGTACGCTTCAGCTGATCAAATACAGTTGATTTACGTTTATCAAATTCTTTGTATTCGTCATCTTCTCCTAAGTCTCTAATACGCAAACTGTCTACATCAAATTCTAAATCAATCTTTTGTCCAACACCACTACTACTTCTAGTTTTCATAAGTTGTATTTGATATCTACCACGCTCACGCATTGCCCTACTTGTAAAGATACCAATCAAGTTATCAGCAGTATTAATCTTAGATATACCACCAGATATGTGGCTGTGGTCAAACTCAATCTCTTCTACACTGCTTCTGTTTAACTGCGATGCTGTAACAAAGATGTTGTTAAGTTCCATAGCCAAGTTACGTAGTTCTTCTGATACATACTTGTCTTTCACAAACAAGTTTTCAGCACTAATCTTAGCAGCAATAGGATGCATCAAATCCAAATAATCTACAAGCAATACGTCTACTTTCTTGCCTGTTTTAATTTCATATTCTTTTAAATAGCTTCTAATGTCATTTGCGTTCTTGCCTGTTGGCATATACTTGACTTGGAAACTACCTGACTTTTTGCCAATCATTTTAACTTTCATTTCAACATCGTCAATATTTTTAAATACATCACGACTTGGAATATCAGTAGTCATACTATCAATACGCATACTAACTAGTGCTTCACTAAGTTCAAAAGTCAAGTATACAACATTGAGTCCTTGTAAACACCAGTTCACTCCTAGGTTGGCTAAAAACAAACTTTTGCCACTACCTGATCCGCCTGCGAAAATATTTAATTCGCCTCTATTGAATCCGCCAAATAGTTTCTTATCAAGTGCTGGCCAGCCTGTACTCACTTGTCCGTTTTTATCTTTAATACCCTCTAATCTAGCTCTTGGATCGGCAAAGTAATCTGTACCTAAATCTTTTTGTAACCCTATCTGTACAGCCTTCTTAACTAAGTCTTCAACCGGACCATACTCACCTTTTTCAAGTAAGTCGGCACTTTGTAAAATTGCTGCTTCAAGTGCTTTGTGCCTGCTAAAAGTTTCAAACTCTTTCAGTAACCAATCATAATGATTTTCGGCTAATTCTCCTGGGTGCTTTAAGTTACTAGATGTAGCAGCATTTATCATATCAAACGTTGGCAGTGCGTTATGCTCGTCAACATACTCTTTTAAAAATGTAGCTGGTTCTTGTAATCTACGGTCAAATGTATCAGGATCAAATACAGCTTGTGCCCTGACAAACGATTCAGCATCTGTAAGCATCATTTCTAAATATACTTTTTGTATATCGTATCCGTAATCTGTGTTTTGTCTTGTCATGAAAATACCTTTACACCATACATTTTAGCAAATTCTTTTGCGTCTGTCAAGTTGTTTACAATAGGTTTGCCTTTGATGTTAAGACTAGTATTTAACAGAATAGGGCATCCTGTTTCTTCGTACCAGCGTTCTAACAATTTTCTAAAGCCCATGCCTTCTTTTGCAGAAACTGTCTGTACCCTACTGGTGCCGTCCCCGTGGATAATAGCAGGTAGTCCAGCATCTTCGCAAATTGAAGTGTATTGCATGAAGGGTCCGACATATCCGGTAAAATAAGAACTCGCATGTTCTTCGAGGATCGCAGGAGCAAAGGGTCTAAACTTCTGTCTGCGCTTAATTTCATTAACCCTGTCTTTGATGTGTTCTCCTCGGGGGTCGGCAAGTAAGGAGCGATTTCCAAGTGCTCTGGGCCCAAATTCTGCCCTGCCGTTGGCAACGCCGCAAATACCAGTAGTAAGCAACTCATGTAAAACTTCTTCAACAGGATAATCTCCTTCAATATTGTAACCTGTGTACATATGTGGCATAGACATAAATTGTTTTTTGTGTGCTAATACACACCCTATAGCACTTCCAGCATCGCCTGGGTTAGGCATAATCCATACGTTGTCAAAATATTTATATGCTAGATGATTAGCCGAACAATTCAGTGCGCACCCTCCCATGAGGACTAGATTAGAACTCCAACCTTGACTCGAGGCCTTGGCTAATATTATACAAAATAGTTCCTCGTATAGCTTCTGGGTAGCAGCAGCAATATCAAAATAGTCTTGTTCTGTAGTAAGGTCTGGTCTCCACCACTGGCACCCTCTATGTAAATTATGCCGCATAGTAATTGGACTACTGCTAGGGTCTATAAAATCGTCTTTCATTTCTTTATAAAACCTATCAGGGTCACCATATGCTGCCATACCCATAAGAATATATTCATCTTCTTGTGGTTTCAACCCGATACGTTGTGTCATAGCACTATACCATAAGCCAACACTATGTGGATAACGTTGGGCATATTTCTTTTCTAATGTATCACCCTTGCCGTGCCACATAGTAAGTGTATCAAACTCTCCTATGCTATCAATACAAATAACAGTAGCATCATCAAAATTACTAGTATAGTAGCCGGCAGCAGCGTGGCTAAGATGATGATCAGTATAAGTAATAGGACAAACAATTCCATAATTTTTCAAATACCTCTTAATATTGTTTTCACGTAGATTAATTCCTTGCCCTGCTCCAAACTGTCTCCATGTTTTTACCAGTGGGCGTTCATACCAATACACACGATCTGGTTCACCCCAGCGTTTAGCATAGTCTATTAATTCACTATTTAAATGCGCATCATTTTTTACACCACTGAATCTTTCACTGTGGCTAGCAAATTCTAATCCGTCATCTGTAAATACAGCTAAAGCAGCATCATGGCTGTTAGCACTTATACCCCATTCAATCATACTTCTAAATCTATAAATTGACCTTGTGTTTCACCTGGGCTTACTGTCTTACCATGTTGATCATATCTACTAGCAGCTTGGTCTCTTAATGCTTGTATTTCTTTCATACGCTCTTCTACTTGTCTAGTTTGATCTAATTTAAGATCTGATCGTGTAGCTGCTTCTACAACTCGAATACGTTCTTTTTCCATTGGTGGTTTAATATGTTCGCTGTTAGGATACACATTAGGATGCCCATACTGACTTGCTTGCAATGCTTGTTTAATTTCTGTCATTTATGCCTCGTCAATCATTTTTTGTATAAGTTTTTGCGGTAGGCTACATACCCAAATGTATGGCACCCAAAACAATATGTTATAAACTATTAGTTCTATCATTGTGAACTTTCTCCCAATACTCGTCGTTTGTCATATACGGACGTTTCGCATCTTCTGCTTCTTTAATTTTACGTTCTTTCATTGCCTTGCGTATACCCCACCAAAACCATATTTTCCAAAACAATCTTGTAGACATAATATATTCACGTAATTGTTTTTTCATTTGTAAATAAACGGATCTCGTTTTCTAAGTTCTTTAATTCTTTTTCTATATGCTATTTCATCTTTAACGTATGTATATGGCCAAATAATTATTTGCCAAATCTTTTTTAAATAAACCATTTTTTAGCTCTCAATCTAATTTTTAGTGGCGAACTCTCTGCTGAATTCGCAATACTGTATAATGTATATAGCCTACCGTATTTACTCACAGCATCTCCTATATCATTAATGCCTGATTCCCATTCTGGCATACTAACGTGCCAACCCTGTTCGATAGCTTGTTCTACTAGTTTAGCACCAGCACGATCTCTATCAGGCACAACATATATATCCTTGCCTAGTCTGTTGAGCAGTAATGCTTGAGCATCATTTATGTCACTACCTGTAAGTGCGCAACCATCAACATGTAGCGCATCAATAGGTCCTTCACATAGTATAGTAAACACCTTATTATGCCCTTGTTCGTCTAAATTAAACACATAACCTGGCTGCGAGTCAGTTAGGTACTTTACTTTGTTTTCCCCTACTGTACGGGCTGTATATCCAACTATACGACCCTCGTAGCGAAAAGGTATAATAAGTCTGTCACGATAAGCAAGTGTTGGCGACCAGTGGTAATCTGTGTCCTCAATACTAAGATTTCTTTCCAACATATATTGAAATAATCTTACTACAGGTTCAGGACACTGTCCTGCTTCTGCCCACATATGTTTAGACAGTGGCTCAGATCTTTCTGGTAGTTGTGTTGTAGTAAACTCAGGCAGTTCAACTCTGTGCTTTTGGACTTCTACACCTTCATTTTCACGCATAACATCTAGTGCTAGTTTTGTAATATCAGCATCAGGTGCGTTCATCCATTGTAATAGTTTTTTAAACTTATAACTTAGATTACGTCCTGGTTGCCAACTTGCTTTGTATCCACAGTTAAAACAATGATACGAAATAACATCGCCTTCGTATATAACACCTCCACGTCCTCTAGTATCAGCATTTTCATTATTGTGAACACAACAAGGCGCATTGAAACTGGTCCACCCACTAGGTGTGGTTTTACGTTTTGCTGGCAAATATACAGTCAGGACGTCAGATACGATGCTCATAGTATCATTATAAAGTGTTTGGACTAGTTTGTCAACCGCTATCCACGCCTACGTGTTCTCACACGAGGATACATCAATCCTGTTGTAGGACGAGTGTTTACGTCTTTGTTGTATGTGTTGAACGCCATATTACCTGATGTTTGCCTGTGATTTTTCCACAGCACAATCCTGTCAATGTCAGAACCATCAAGACTGACTTTGGTGTCGGTATTCACCAATACAGCATTTTGTTTTGGTGCTGAACTCTTGTAAGGATGATCTGAAGGTAGACTGCCTGTTTGAGCCCACTTGTGAGCAAGGTATCCTTCTATGCGTTCTACGTGGCTGACATCTGTGCCACCTGTGCCTGGCAATCCAGCAAACGTAATGAACTCTGCCATTTGACCTTGCATTCGTTCGTTGGATCGGTTTCTAAAAAACCTCAAATCC
>Ga0233451_10002851_pt1 | contig 15465 bp, 8 predicted proteins | sample 011ome_29_FD_183052 | JGI IMG/M metagenome (GOLD analysis project Ga0233451, IMG submission 183052) | Coastal salt marsh microbial communities from the Groves Creek Marsh, Skidaway Island, Georgia - 011504CT (spades assembly) | ecosystem: Environmental > Aquatic > Marine > Intertidal zone > Salt...
TGCTTATTGCTGGAACGACTGGTTCCGGTAAGTCAGTGGCAATCAATGCATTAGTTTTGAGCATTTTGTATAAAGCAAAACCTAGTCAGGTGAAGATGATCTTAGTTGATCCAAAAATGTTGGAGTTATCAGTCTATGAGGGCATTCCACATCTATTAGCTCCTGTAGTTACCGACATGAAACAGGCCGGTCATGCGCTAAATTGGGCAGTTGCAGAGATGGAGAAGCGTTACAAGTTAATGTCAACATTTGGCGTAAGGAACATTGCAGGATTTAATCAAAAACTTCATGACTCCATTGAAAAAAATGACCCATTAACCAATCCCTTCTCGCTTGACCCAGAGAACCCTGAAGTTTTGGAAGAAATGCCACAAATTCTGATAGTTATTGATGAATTAGCTGATCTTATGATGGTTGTTGGAAAGAAAATTGAGGAGTTAATTGCTCGACTTGCTCAAAAGGCTAGGGCGTCTGGAATCCATCTCGTTTTAGCAACGCAAAGACCCTCAGTCGACGTAATAACGGGCCTAATAAAAGCAAATATTCCCTCAAGAGTTGCCTTCCAAGTCTCAAGTAGAGTTGACTCAAGAACCATTCTTGATCAAATGGGAGCGGAAACTCTTTTAGGTAAAGGCGATATGCTTTACATGGGATCGGGTAGCAGTTATCCAAATAGAATTCATGGTGCTTTTGTTTCCGATGAAGAGGTCCATAAAGTTGTTAATTTCTTGAAGGCAAAAGGGGAGCCGCAATATCTTGATGAAGTTTTAAATCCTAATGAATTTAATCATGTCGATGGCATTGAAGGTTCAGGAGCCGAGGGTGAAAAAGACCCTTTATACGACGAGGCTGTCGCCATAGTCCTAAAAACAAAAAAAACGTCAATATCCTATGTACAAAGAAATTTACGGATTGGCTACAATCGAGCAGCCAGAATTATTGAGGATATGGAAAAGGCAGGATTGATTTCACCAATGCAAAGCAATGGAAATCGAGAAATCATTGCTCCTTCAGCGTCAGATGATTAGAATTTTATTCACATTTTTTTTAGTACTTTTTTGGACTCACTTGTCAGCTAATGATGCAAATCGATTCTCAATAATTGTAAGTGAAACCAATACAATGCAGGGAGATTTTCATCAAACAGTCGTTGATTTACAAGGCGATATTATTCAAGAGGTTGATGGTAATTTCTATTTTAAAAAACCAAACATGTTTAAGTGGAACTACAAAAAACCTTTCAAAAATCAGATTATAAGTGATGGAGAAATTTTGTATCTTTATGATCCAGAACTCAAACAGGTAATTGTGAGCCCACTTAAAAAGCTTGGAGGCGTAAGCCCCGCCATGTTACTAGTGAGTGATAAGGCAAGGGATTATTTTGTTATTGAAGAGATTGATAGAGAAGGTAACATATGGTTTAGGGCTACCCCAAAAAACTTAGAAATGACGACCTTTAAAAAAATAGAAATTTTTTTTAACAAGCAAAAAATTTCAGTGATGGAGGTTTTAGACAATTTCGACTATACAACTACAATTGTATTTAAAGATGTTGTCAATAATTCCAAAATCAATAATGCTTTTTTCCTCTTTAACACTCCAGATGACGTAGACGTCATAAAAAATTAGGCATTGCAGAAACATAATTTACCTTTAGCGGAAACATTAAGACCATCAAATATTAACGATGTCATTGGGCAGCAACATATCATTGGTGATGGTCAGCCTTTAAGAGTGGCAATTGAGACCAAAAACTTACCTTCAATGATTTTATGGGGACCTCCAGGTGTTGGAAAAACGACACTCGCGCATGTGATTTCAGAATCATCAAATTATGAGTTCTTAGAGGTATCTGCAGTTCTTTCAGGTGTTAAAGAAATTAGGGAGGCAGTTGAGAAAGCTAAGATGCTTCTAGAACTCCAAAGTAAGAAAACTATTCTATTTGTTGATGAAGTTCATAGGTTCAATAAAAGTCAGCAAGATGCCTTCCTTCCTCATATTGAGTCCGGCCTCATAACATTTATTGGTGCTACGACTGAAAATCCGTCGTTTGAGGTTAATAAAGCGTTGCTAAGTAGGTGCCAAGTATTTACCCTTAAATCTTTAACGCAGGAAGAGCTTGGTTTGATTGTATCGAGAGTGCTAAAGCATTATGATCATTACAAGATTAATGATGCCGCAAAAAAAATTTTGTTGGATTATGCATCAGGGGATGCTAGAAGGCTAATCAATATTATTGAGATAATCTTTCAAAGATTAAGCTCAGATAACTCAGATACTATAAATGATGAAATTGTAAAAAAAGTTATTACAAATAAATCAAGAAGTTTTGATAAGGGCGGAGAGCAGTTTTATGATCAAATATCTGCACTACATAAATCTGTAAGAGGATCGAACCCTGATGCTGCAATTTTTTGGCTTTTTAAGATGATTGATGGTGGTGCGGATCCATTATATTTGGCAAGAAGGATCCTAAGAATAGCTATTGAGGACATTGGATTAGCTGACCTTAGAGCCCAAACAATTGCTCTTGAGGCATATCAAATATATGAGAGGTTAGGTTTTCCTGAAGGAGAGTTGGCTTTAAACAATGCAGTAATATATCTCTCTATGGCTCCCAAAAGTAATAGTGCTTATGTTGCATATAACGAAGTTAAATCCTTTGTAGAAGATCAGCGACATTATGACGTCCCCTTGCATCTAAGAAATGCGCCAACTCAATTGATGAGAGAGCTTAACTATGGGAAGGATTATAGATATGCACATAACGAACCTCATGGTTATGCAGCTGGTGAAAAATATTTCCCTGACGAGGTTGAACCTGTAGAATTTTACAAACCAACAGATAGGGGTTTAGAAAAAAAAATTTCTGAAAAAAAAGACTTTTTAAAAAAGCTAGATTCTGCGAACGAGGAAAGTAAGGACCATGATTGATATAAATTTTTTAAGAGAAAATACCAGCCAAGCCGTTGAAAAGCTAAGTTTAAGGGGATTTCATTTTAATTCAAAACTTTTCTTAGAACTTGAGGAGGAAAGAAAAAAAATTCAAATTAAGACGCAGGAGCTCCAAGAAGTTCGCAATCAATTGTCCAAAAAAATTGGTGTTGAAAAATCATTACTAAAAAATACTGATGATTTAATGCGGGAGGTTTCTAAAACTTCAGCAGATTTAAAAATGATTGAGATCCAACTTCATGAGGTTCAGCAAAAAATAAATGATTATTTAATGGAAATACCAAATCTTCCTCATCCAACAGTACCCATTGGAAAGAATGAAGCCGATAATATCGTCATTAGGGAGGTTGGAAGCAAAAAAAAATTTGATTTTGAAGTTAAAGATCATGTTGATGTTGCCTCGAAATTGGGTCTTGATTTTGATTTAGGTTCAAAATTATCGGGATCAAGATTTACATTAATGCGCAATCAAATTGCGAGACTTCATCGTGCAATCGGCCAATTCATGCTTGATGTCCAAGTAAATGAACATGGTTATGAGGAATGTTATACCCCATTCCTAGTAAATGCAGACTCTTTGGTTGGTACAGGTCAACTTCCAAAATTTGAAGAGGATTTGTTTCTTACCAAAAAAGGTGAAAATGATCTGCTGTATTTAATACCTACCGGAGAAGTTCCATTAACAAATATTGTGAGAAACTCCATACAGGAGGAAGGCGACCTACCCATCAAATTAACTACTTTGACTCCCTGCTTCAGGTCAGAGGCTGGATCGTACGGAAAAGATACAAGAGGCATGATTCGTCAACACCAATTTGAGAAAGTTGAGATGGTACAAATTACTCATCCGGATAAGTCTTATACGGCATTAGAAGAAATGGTTAATCATGCAGAAAATATTCTCACAAAGCTTGAGCTTCCATATCGTGTAGTTTCTTTGTGTTCAGGTGATATGGGATTTAGTGCTTCTAAGACTTATGATCTGGAGGTATGGCTGCCCTCACAAAATGTATACCGTGAAATCTCTTCAGTTTCAAATTGTGAATCCTTTCAAGCTAGACGCATGATGGCCAGATTTAAAGATGACAGTAAAAAAAATAAACTTGTCCATACTCTAAATGGTTCTGGTTTGGCAGTTGGTCGTGCGCTCGTAGCGGTCATAGAAAATAATCAAACAAAAGAGGGGTATATAAATATTCCATCTGCTTTAGTCTCCTACATGAATGGTCTAAAGGTTATAAAAATTTAATTTATATTAATTATATTTAATAATTTCACCATCATTGGCAACTAAGACTACTTTTGCCAACTTAACAAATATTCCATGCTCGATCACACCAGGTATACTTGCAATTTCATGGTTAAGTTTTGACAAATCACTATATTTAAATTTGCAATCTAAAACATAATTACCGCATGAAGTAATGGCAAATGCATCGCCGGCTGCATTGGGTCGTAAAACACAATCTTCGGCAATTTTCTCAATAATATTTTTTGTTATTTTCCATGCAAATGGTGTAATTTCGACGGGGATAGGATAATTTTCACCAATTTTAGATACATATTTAGATTTATCACCAATCACAATAAAGGATTCACTTGCTTGCGCTAAAAGTTTTTCTCGAACTAAGTCGTAACCTCTTCCTTTTAGGACCTCAAGTTTTTTTGTCAGCTCGTCAGCGCCGTCAACATATAGATTAATTTTAGAAATTTGATCTAGGGAAATATAATCTAATCCAACTTCTTGAGCTTTTAGCTGGCTAACAGTTGAGCTGGCAACCACCTTAACATCCAGCGATTCTTCTTTTATTTTTTTTGCAAGTGCCTCTATAAAAATATTTGCTGTGGAACCGGTACCAAGCCCAATAGTCATTCCGTTTTTTACATACTTGAGAGCTTCGTTGGCAACTAATTCTTTGTCATTCATGATTTACCTCTTGATTGTGTTTAATTTGTTTATAATGTCACGTTTTTAATAATAGAGTAGGTTGAGAAAAATAGAAAATGATTATGGGTATTCCTCTTTTATGTTAAATCAAAATGGATATTTGGCTATTGAGTTAGGTAAATTATTTAAGAACAATTTATCTCCTCAAAATAAATCATTAAATATTTTTACATCAACTGTATTTGAGGCCATCCAATTACAGGAGGAGATTAAGTGGTTTTACCCGGAGATTAAAGTCAACCTTTTACCTGATTGGGAAACTTTACCTTACGATGAAATATCCCCCCATCCAGACCTAACCTCCGAGAGGCTTCAAACGTTATTTCAAATGACTCAAAGAGTATTTGATATTAATCTTTTGCCTATCTCGACATGTCTCCATTATTTACCCCCAAGAAATTATATTGAAAGATACAGTTTTTTATTTAAAAAAAAACAGACTGTGGATATAGTTGCCTTTAAAAGCCAATTAATTTCTGCAGGATATCGTTATGTAGATAAGGTAATAAACCATGGTGAATACGCTGTAAGGGGTGGCATTATTGATTTATATCCAATGGGGTCCACAGTCCCGTACAGGCTTGATTTTTTTGATAACGAAATTGAATCGATAAGAACTTTTGACGCAGATACGCAGCGGAGTCTTTATCCGGTCAAAGAAATATCTTTGCTTCCTGCAAGAGAATGTCCCTTGGACGAGGAAGGTATTAGGATTTTTAGAGAAAATTATCGTGAAGCTTTTGAGGGCGACCCCTCTAAATCCCGAATATATAAAAGTGTTAGCAATGGCATTCCTTTTTCCGGAATGGAATGGTACCTACCTCTTTTCTTCGATAGTTGCGACTTGATTTTTGACTATTTGGACTCAAGTGACCAAATATTTTATTTAGATAGCTTTGAAAGTTGTGCTGAAAATTATTGGAGTGAGGCCAGCAAACGTTTTAAATTATTTGCCTATGATGCTGAGAGGCCAATTTTGGAGCCTGAAAAGGTATTAATTAAAATTGATATTTTCCTTAATAAACTTCACAGTTTTGATCATGTTCAAAAAATTAAAAAGAATGAATTTATGCTTGAAAACTTAGCTATTGATCGAGATCGGGATGAACCGCTAGCAAAATTACATGGGTTTATTACCAAAAAAAATAAAAAAACTTTGATAGGTGCTGAAGGATTGGGGCGCAGAGAGACTTTAAGCCAATTATTAGAGCAGAATAAGTTACGCTTTGCTAAAGTAGAAAATTGGGATCATTTTAACAAATCAGATGATCTGATAAATTTAGCGGTAAGTCCCCTTCATAGTGGTTTTGAAACTGACGAATATCTCATAATCACTGAAAATGAAATTTTTCCAAATTTTGTGAAGCAAAAAAAACGATCCACCCGAGATAAGAATTTTAATAGTGACGTCATTGTAAAAGATCTAACAGAGCTTGATATTGGAGACCCAGTTGTGCATGAGCAACATGGGGTGGGGAGATATCAAGGTTTATTTAATTTGGATTTTGGTGATGGGGAAAGTGAATTTCTGCTTTTGCATTATGAGCGAGGGGACAAACTTTATGTTCCCGTAGCGCAACTTCATTATATTTCCAGATATTCCGGGGGCCCAATTGAAACAGCCCCTTTGCATAAACTAGGCTCAGGAACTTGGGAAAAGGCAAAAAAGAAAGCCCTTATTCAAATTCATGATACTGCTGCAGAGTTATTAAATCTTTACTCCAAAAGGTCATTAAAACAAGGAAAACAATTCTCGATAAATATAGATGACTATCAACGATTTGCTGATGGGTTTCCCTTTGAAGAGACACCGGATCAAAAAGAAGCTATTGAGCATGTTATTAGAGATATGGAATCAAAAAGACCTATGGACCGACTTATTTGCGGTGACGTGGGTTTTGGTAAAACGGAAGTGGCACTTAGAGCAGCCTTTATTTCTGCTATGAATGAAAAACAAACCATTGTTTTGGTTCCTACAACTCTTCTTGCGGAGCAACACTATAATAACTTTAGCGATCGTTTTGCTAATTGGCCAGTTCGTGTTGAAGAAATTTCAAGATTCAAATCAAAAAAAGAGCAATCTGAGACTCTAGAGCAACTAAAATCGGGTCATGTTGATATTCTTATTGGAACACACAGAATCATCCAAGATGATGTTAAATTTAAAGATGTTGGTTTAATCATCATTGATGAAGAACATCGTTTTGGGGTAAGGCAAAAGGAAAAATTAAAAAAATTTAGAACTAATGTTGACGTCCTGACCTTAACGGCCACCCCAATACCTAGAACATTGTCGATGGCAATGGAGGGTTTAAGAGAGTTTTCAATAATTGCCACACCCCCTCAAAAAAGATTATCAATAAAAACATTTGTTGTTAACCACAGCCAGGGCATTATTAGAGAAGCAGTTTTGAGGGAATTTAACCGAGGGGGGCAAGTTTATTTTTTACATAATGATGTAAAAACAATTCAGTCTCAATATGAAAAACTATCCAAATTGTTGCCCGAGGCAAGAATTGGCATTGCTCATGGCCAGCTTAGGGAAAAAGATTTAGAGCATGTGATGCAAGACTTTCATCAGCAGCGTATCAATTTGTTGCTTTGTTCAACGATTATTGAGACAGGAATTGACATACCTACTGCGAATACAATTATTATAAATCGCGCAGACAAGTTTGGATTGGCACAACTTCATCAGCTAAGGGGTAGGGTAGGTAGATCGCATCATCAAGCATATGCCTATATGTTGCTAGATGAAGACCGTAAACTATCATCGCAGTCAAAAAAAAGGCTTGAGGCAATTCAGCTTCTTGAGGATTTGGGGTCTGGCTATTACCTTGCAATTCATGATCTTGAAATTAGGGGGGCAGGCGAATTGTTGGGAGATAACCAAAGTGGCCAAATTCATGAAATTGGATTTAATCTTTATATCGATATGCTCAATCATGCCGTCAGACAACTGAAAATGGGTAAGTCTCTTGATCTTGAGGATCCAATAAAGGCTAATGTGGATATCAATTTGCATCTACCGACAATAATCACGAATGACTATGTCCCCAATACCAACGAGCGATTAATTCTTTATAAAAGATTATCAAGTTGCAAAAATTATGAGGCGCTGAAAGAACTTGAGGAAGAATTTATTGATCGTTTTGGATTAATGCCGGAGCAAACGAAAAACTTGATCTTGTTACACACATTGAGAATTATGATACAAGCTTATGAAATTGAAAAAATAGATGCAGGCAGTGCGTCAATCGAAATAGCATTTAAACCTAACGCAAATATAGACCCCGTGAAAATAATAGATTTAATTCAATCAGATCATTCATATAAAATGAACGGGCCTAGCCGGCTCAGAATTATAAAAAACTTTTTAGAGCTTGATGAAAGAATAAACTTTATTGACGATGTGCTAAAACAAATACATTAAATCAATCAACACAAATTAGTTCACCATCTTTGCAAAAATAAATAGCTTTTTTTATAGGGTAATTATCGTTAAAAATTTTTGCATACGTATCCAACTGGGATTTATAAAGACCAGCATGACTTTTTAAATTTGTCTCGTTGAAAACGGTTTTATAGTCAATGAGCCAACGAATCCCGTTGTCCACAAAAGATCTATCTGGAATTAAAGTTCTCTTGGAACCGAGTTCGTCAATAAAGATATATCTTGATTCCAGATAGTCCTCTTTGTGTAGCTTATAAATCCATTTTCCAACTTCTTTTTTTTGTAAATGTTGCAAGGACTGGTTAAGGGTACCTAGCCCCAGTTTAATTTCGCTATTTGAAAATCTCTGGTTAGTAAAAAGTGCTTCAATATAACTTAATTTTTTACCTAAAATAAAATCAATATCTAACTGATTTTTAATTATTAATTCAAAATACTTATGAATAATTTCACCAGTAAAGATAAAAATATTATTGGTATTATCTTTAGCAGCGAGATTGATCCCATCAAGACTATCCTCAAAGTTTAAATTGTTATTATTAATAAAAAATGTATCTTTTAACCTCCTTAGTTTTGGGGTGAATTCTGCATAATCTTCAGCTATTAATTTTGGTTTTATTGAAATTACCTTTGGTTGCATCACTGCAGAAATTATTTTTTGGAATGAACCATGTTTGTGCCGATCTTCATCTTCTTTAGTTTTATTTAATGAACCAATCATGTAACACTCTTTTTTTGCTCTAGAGATTGCAATATAAAGCAATCGTATTTGTTCGTTTGCAATTCGTTCTAGTTCGTTCTCTCTGTGATAATCATATAAATCTTTATCGTCATTTTCATGGATAATTGATATATAACCCTTATCGATATAAAAAAGTGATTTGTTCTCATATTGAACCTGTTTGTTCATACCAGGTATCAAAACAATATCAAACTGTAATCCCTTTGCATTATGGATTGTTAAAAATTGTATTGGATTTAACGAATGCGCACTTGTATTCAAGCGTTCATTCTCAATCTGACGTTCAAGGCCCTCAAAATCAATCGAAATTAATGATTTGCTATATTTTTCAATTAAGCCTAAAAAAATATCTATTATCTCGAGGTCTGACTCATGTATTAATGCGTATTGACCGTTTAATTGAGTCCATATTGATTCAATAAAAAATCTATTGGAGACTCTTGAGCGAATACAAATATTTTTTTTTATAATATTTGCAAAGTAATTGAGCCTTGATTGACTGCTTTTTGATAAAGAACTAACAACCGTCTTATCATTTATTGTCTCCCATACCGTCTTTTCATGATCAATTTCAAATAATTTAACAAAATCAACATTCGTTAAACCAATCCATGGTGACTTCAATACTGTCATCCAAGATACTCTGTCATCAAAATTAAATAATGCTTTGGTTAGGGTAAGGATATCTACGAAAGCTTGATTTTCACTAACTGGGAATATTTTTACAGCTTGGATTGCTAAGGAGCTGTATTCTCTCTTTATAATTGGCAGGAGATCATTCAAATGTGATCTTGATCGAGCAAGAACAGCAATCGTCGCATTTGGGTTTAATTCCCTGAGCTCTTCAAGTTTTTTAGCAATATAATTTGCTTCCTCTTTTTCTCGAATTCGTTTATTGTCAGTTTCAATATCTAATAATTGATAGTGAACACCTTCTCCAGAAATTTCTTCCCCACCTTGAATTACGGGTTTATAGGCGATTCTTCCTAAGGACAAATCATCTTCTGATGGAAAGAGGTTTGCAAATGTATTATTTAAACAGTCAATAATATTCGTGTTTGATCGAAAATTAGTGTTTAGATAAAGTGGTTGAATTTCTAGGTCCTCTCCAAGCTTTTTGTTAAGTTGTAGGCGGCTAAAAATTTCAACCTCAGCTTTTCTAAATCGATAAATTGATTGCATCGGGTCACCAACAGCAAAAAACGTTTTACTCTCACTTGCGCCAAAGTTTTGTGTTAACAATTCGAGAAAACGCAATTGACTGTAATTTATATCCTGAAACTCATCGACAAGGATATGTTCGATATTCATATCCAGAATTTCTGCTAGGTTTGTTTGCTCTAAGGCTTGATTGGCATTGATCATAATCTGTTCAAAATCATGAATCTTTTGCGCTAAAAACTTACCATTTAATTTTTCACAAGTGGCAACAAGAATTAAAAGAAGATCAGGGACTATAGGCAAGAAATGGTCATATTTATTGAGATAATCAACTTTAAAAATTAATTTTAAAACATTGATTTTATATATATTTTTATTTAAAAAATTTTTAATTTTTACCTTTAATTTTTTTCCGTTCTCATCATTACTAATACCCTGTCTTATATCAAATTTTTTCCTTATATCATGATTACTAGTAAAAATTATTTTTGCAAAGGCAAGCCATGTTTGCCATTCCTCAGCATGTTTTGTGGAGCTATGTATCTCATCAACAAATCCGAAAATTTCATTTTTTTCATTACTATTAAAATTTTGACCAATTTTGTTTAATATTTCCTTTATTTCTGATCTTGAATAATTTGAATAATCTTGAGAGAGTTCAGCCATATTCTTATCTTTAAATTTAAGAAGTCTTGGTAACCATTGACCTCTTTTTTTTATGGCATCCACCAGTTGTTGTATTATTTTTGATGTATCGTTATTTTGGTTTTTAAGAAGTGTCTTGATATATTGACTCTCATTGACAACCTCTTTGATCGACTGGATATATATTTCCTCGGGATTTTCATCGGTATAATAATTTCTTCCTAGATTCTCAAATATTGACGTTTGATTTACAATCTGAGTCGCTAATTTGTCAATTGTCATGATTCTAAGATCTTCATTAAACCTTAAGCTCCACCCCAATTTTTTTGCTCTTTGCCAAATAGCCTCTATTAATTCTCTTTCTTCATCATTTTTTTTCATAAGGGCTTCTTCAATTCTAAGCCTCATCTCCATTGCAGCTTTGTTGGTGAATGTAATTGCAATAACATCAGTTGGCTCATCTACCTTTAAGAGAAGATGCAGGAATCTCTTAATTAATATACTAGTTTTTCCCGAACCAGCCGGCGCTTCAACAATAAAAGAGCCCACCCCAATAGCCATTTCTCTTTGAAGCTGATCTGTAGGAATTCTCTTACTCATAACCGCATTCATATTGATATTTTTTTTCTGGAAGCCTAAGTAGCGGTAGAATTCGACAATATTTAAATTCAGTATTATCCTTAAACTTAATACCACATTCTCCGTCTTTATATGATAATGCAGCCTCCTTAATGATCTGACCCCACTGAGATAACAATTCATCCCAGGTCCTGACTTCTTTGGAGTCAATTTTTGCGTTAAATGTTTTTGATAGATTTAGATTTTTTTGTGAAGTTATTCCGTAAAGCTTATTATCTTTTCGATTAATCAATGCTACACCCGCTCCGTTTACTTTCTTTAATGGGGTATAGCAAGCATAGATAGCTAACTGCAGATCATCAATTTCTTGGCTAAATAAACCTCTACGGCTAATGGGATTATTACCAGTTTTGTAATCTAATATAATTAATTCACCTCCTGCTAACTTATCGATTCGGTCGATACGAACGTTGAACTTTAAGGGCCCAATATTTACTTCATAATTTTTTTCAGTATCTAAAACTTCAAAAGGACTGCGCTCACTTTCAAAGTTAAGCCATTTATAAAGAACTGAATGAAGATATTCTTTTTCACAATCCCAAAGGTCATTGCTGATACTTTTTTTTACTTTATGTAACGTGATGATTTCGTTATCGATATATTCTCTAATTATGTTTGTTAATTCTTGACTATTTAATTTAAGAAGGTTTGCTTGAGTTTTATGTTTCTTCCAAAATTGCTCTAAACACTTATGTATTAAACTTCCTTCCTCCATTTTGGTAATTTCATATGGATCATTCGTTTCAAAACGGATGGCACCACAACGATTTTCATAGAATCCCCATGCAGGACATTTTCGTTGGTTTTCGAGAGTATTTATACCTCTATTTAGAAACAGCCCATCAGATTTTATTGGTAATGAAAAATCATCCTGTAAAAATTCTTGGTGACTTAGTAATGAATGCTTTAGAAGTTTCTCAGTAACAATAGTTGAAGTATTTATATGTTCAATTAACGATGGTGTCATGAGTAAATCATTATCAATTTCAGCAAAAGACAGAGTTAGGCTGGATGTCTTGCTGGAAAGTTGGCCAATTTTAAGCTTGGTTAACTCGTCATAAAAGTCATCGGTTTTGATATGATATTTTCCTAAAATAGCTCTGGATAGGAAGGGATTGTAATTAATTTTTCTTGGCCAAAAGCAGGAATTCATATTCATAAGCCAAATTGCGTCATACTCTACGATATGGTCTTCCAAAAAACCGGAAAGTGTGACCTCAAAATTTTGTTGTTGGGCACGTGGCACGATATTTTCAAAGTAATAATCTAGTACGGAGATATACTTTTTAAAATCAATTTTATTAGGAATTATTACTGAATTTATTGAATTAACTACTTTGTTTATTGATTCTAAGATATTGATTTCAAAAGGTAATAATTTATAAATTTTTAACCAATTAGATTTATCTCTTACTTCATTTAGTAATAAGGTAAATTGCTCAATAGATTGTTTTTTATTAATGCAATGTTTTTTTTCTACGATAAATAATAGAAAATTCTTTAAGGAAGCAAGAGCTTTTATTTCAGCATCATTCTGTTTTGAAAGCAAAGAAAGGATATTTTCAATGCTCAATTCCTTTAGTTTTGTTTGCTTTAAAAAATCAGCAAATCTTTGTCTGCTCTCAAGGCCAGCCTCATCCAGCCAGTTGGGGTAATATAAAATAGAATGCCATGTTGCTACATCTAATTCCTCTTCAATGATTAGGAGAAGGATTTTGTTGATAAATTTTGTTGCTGGCTCACTTGAAATTGGCCTTCTTAATTTTGTTCTTATTTTATTTTTTGCATCAATTTTTTTATAAACTTCGGGTTGGATAGCCTTATTAATTTTACTTTCAAGAATAGTCTGAAACTGTTCTAATGCAGGAGTTACAATTAGAAGATTATATTTTTTCAACGCCCTACATTCTTTTATCCAATCTAGAACTGCATTAATTTCGACTTTAGTATTTTGATATTTTTTTGTTTCAGGGGATACTTTTTTTCTTTTTTTATCGAGCCAACTTACCTGATTTTTTTTGGAGAGGGCACTGACAAGTCTTAAAAAATTTCTTTTATCTGGATCAATATTAGCAATTAAAAAACTTTGGTCATGTATTAAATCTTTTTCTTGAATTATTTTTGTAAATTTTTCGATTAAATCATAACGGGTTAGAAAATGATTTTCTTCAACATACTCATAAAAGATTTGACGACAAGAGTGGAAAAATTTAGCTTCACGGAAGTACAAATTATTCTTTAAATCCTGATCAGTAATCTCATACTCCGAAATCAGTTTATTGGATTGTATACAAAACTCACATAATTCATTGATATCTAGGTGTGCTCTATGACGCATATTGTCATTAATAAATTTTGTTAATATGTTTTCCCAAATAAATTTTTCTTCGATGCTATTTATAATTTTTACCGGTATCGTCTCTTCATTTATAAACTCATAATTTTTATATTGGTTTGTAACCCACTGATCTATAGTAAGTACATCGAGTTGCTTGTATAAGACATTTTTGGTTTCATTTTCAATTTTTTGATAGACATCATCAACTTGATTTGAGGTCGAGCATAGTATTACGTTGTAAAATTGGTTAATCATTAACTTTAATATTCATTATGAGTATCAATAAAAATTATATAACACCAGAAGGCTTCAAATTACTTCAGAAGGAATTAAATCATCTTATCAAGCATGAAAGACCCGAAGTTGTTAAGGTGGTAAGCTGGGCTGCAAGCAATGGCGACAGGAGCGAAAATGGCGACTATATTTATGGAAAAAAACGCTTAAGACAAATCGATGCAAGAATAAAATATTTGTTAATAAATATTGAGGATGCAAATATTGTTAATTTTGACCAGAATAGGGACCGATCTAAAATTTTTTTTGGCGCAAAAGTTATAATTTTTGATGTAGTTGAAAACAAAAAAATCAGTATCAGGATTGTGGGTGCGCAAGAAATAAATCATTCATCAGATTACATTAGCTGGCATAGCCCCTTAGCTAGAGCTCTTATGGGAAAAAAAGAGGGTGATGAAGTTGCGGTTGAAATACCGAATGGCTTAAGGACTTATAGTATTCTTAGGGTAAGCTATTAATGAGATATGATATTTTTGCAGAGCGTATAGATAACTTCGGTGATATGGCAATAGCTCTTAGATTGGCAGAGGGGTTGTCTACCAAAAAAAATCCGTCCAGACTTTTCATAAAACAAGATTCCTTATTCTTAGATTTTTTAAAACTTCAAGGAAAATATAATTTTGAATTGATGAATATTGAGGAAATTGAAAATAATCTCGCTCCTGCTAAGGTTATTATTAGTATTTTTGACGCTCAGATTCCCCATAATTATCTTAATAAAATAAAACAGGTAACCCAACTGTATATCTATGAGTACCTATCTGCAGAGCCTTGGGTGGAGGACTTCCACTTAAAAAATTCATTGTCACCAATTTCTTTCCTAAAAAAGAAATATTTTTATCCTGGCTTTACTAGAAATACCGGTGGACTTCTCTACGATAAAAAAAAGAAAAAATTTCCTCGATCAAAGCTTGCAAGCAAAATTCGATCATCAAAAAAAGAGGGAAATATAACTCTTTCTTTATTCTATTACCCTCATAACGACATTATTACTTTGATTCAAAATTTTAGGGAACTAGATATGCGGTTTGATGCTTATATTCCTGAGGATTTACTACAAAATAAGTTTGAGTTAAATGTACACCCGTTTCCCATGTTACCAATGTTTGAGTATGACCAACTTCTGGAGTTGTGCGATATAAATTTTGTAAGAGGGGAGGATAGTCTTTGCCGCGCTATTTTTTCCCAAAAACCCTTCATTTGGCAACCTTATGTTCAGAAAGATGGTATTCATTTAACGAAATTAAAGGCATTTATAGATTTATTTTATTGCTATGCCGATAACCAAA
>Ga0233451_10002856_pt1 | contig 15460 bp, 9 predicted proteins | sample 011ome_29_FD_183052 | JGI IMG/M metagenome (GOLD analysis project Ga0233451, IMG submission 183052) | Coastal salt marsh microbial communities from the Groves Creek Marsh, Skidaway Island, Georgia - 011504CT (spades assembly) | ecosystem: Environmental > Aquatic > Marine > Intertidal zone > Salt...
CGCTTTTAAAAGAAAGGATGGACCTTTTTTTCAACGAGGAAGGAAAAAGAGCAGAAAACGAAAGAAAAAAAAGATTTCTCTCGCGTTTTCTTCATAAAACAAAAAAGGAAAAGAGAGAGAGAGAGATGAGGAGGAGGCGCGAGACGCTTCGTCTTCTTCTTCGGCGGGAGAGCTCTTCTTTACTGAAAACGACGAGAAGCACGAGTTCCAGGACGAGCATTAGGTGTTGCAGTTTCTGCCGCGTTCGAGCTTCTGGGTGGTCGTCCGAACAAGTGCAACGAAAACGAGATTCTGTGAGCGAAGTTTGTCGGGAAACAACACTCGAGACAACATCGCGTCGTCGTCGAAATTTCAATCATCATCGCGCGAGGACGACCGCCGATGGTGATGAGAGTATAAAACGAGGTATTCGTGGTGGTGGGCCAGTCGTTGAAGATTTTATGAAGAGAAATGCGACGAGTAGGGGATTCCAAACCTCCACTCGCGCGATGCAATCTTCTTCATCAGACCCGTACGAAATATTAAACGTCCCGAGAGGCACGACAGACGAGGAAGTTTTGAAAAAAGCGTATCGCGTGCAAGCGTTGAAATGGCATCCAGATCGAAATCCGGAGAAAAGAGTGGAAGCAGAGGCGAGATTTAAGAAAGTGAGCGAAGCGTACGAGACGTTGAAGGATCCGATGAAACGACAAAGTTACGAGTACGGATCGGCGTCGAGCGCGAGCGCGAGCGGGAGGTACCGACAGGCGCAACGACAACAGCAACAACAATATCAACAGCAACAATATAATCAGCAGCAGCAACAGTACACGTACAGAAGAAGCGATGATTTTACGCGAGAAGATGCGGATAGAATTTTTAGGGACGTGTTTGGGACCACGGGTGAGGCTTTCGTGAGGGAATTTGAACGCCAAATGCGAATGAGAGGGTCTATGGGATCCACGGGCGGCATGAACGGCGGCGGGTACGCGCCGTATGGAAATTTCCGGAGAGGTGGGCGACCCGCCGGCGCGCCTCCCGGCTTCGACGGCATAGACATAGAAGAGTTAGCGAGAGCCGTTTTCGGAGGGATGCAAGCGATGACGAGAGGTGCGGCAGCGTTTGGCGCGAGTTACAGCGAAGAAAGATTCCAAGATCAAAACGGAAACGTCGTTTCTCGAGTCACGTCGACGGATATGCGAACCGGGAAGCGAGAGATTGTGGAGCGAGTCATCAGCGGACCAAACGCGGGGAGAGTGGTCAGAAGATCATCTTCTGCGGGTGGTGGTAATACTACTCAACAGCAATACAGTGGCGGGAGCGAAGAACAATCGTACGACTACGGCGGACAGAATCAACACAACAATCCGCTCGCCTTGAGTCCGCTCGCGGCGCTCGCCACCGTCGCCGCGACGTGGATGCGCTCCGCCGGCGTTCGAATGATTGTCGGTGTCGCGTTCCGAGTGTTAGAAAACGTCGCCAGGTTTGTCATTCGGAGAATGCTCGGGGGTAGGTAGGTAGAGATAGAGATGATATACTTCATTAGACTTTTAGATGAGAGATGCGCGTTGTATCTCGAAGACAAGTACGAATGACACGAGCTTGTATTTTCATCGATGCATTCCACACAAATGTACGCGCAGACGACGAAAACTCTTTTTTCTCTCGCGCGACAAAAACAAGTTTGCGAAAAGCAGTCGTTTTTGTTTTCATCCTCGTCCTCTTTTTGCAGGAGATCCAAAAGTGATCGTCGTACGAAACCATCATCGATTGGAAACATCGCTGCCGCCGCCCTCAACTCAAACACCACCACCATGCAAAATCGTCGTCAAACAATCATCAGAGACATCGTCCTGGTCGGCGGCGGACACTCGCACGTCTTCGTTCTGAAAAATTTCACCATGCACCCAGAACCTGGCGTGAGAATCACGCTCGTCGCGAAAGACGTGATGACGCCGTACAGCGGTATGCTTCCCGGAAATGTCTCCGGGAAGTACACGTACGAGGAGTGTCACGTGGACTTGGGGAAGTTATGCCGCGAAGGCGGACATCGATTGATACACGACGAGTGCGTCGGGATCGACGACAAAAGTAAGAGAGTTTTGTTAAAGAATCAACCGAGCGTGAAGTACGACGTGTGCAGCTTGGATGTTGGGATTACGCCGGGGATGTTGCCGGGAGCGGCGTCGTCCTCGAATTCGCCGTCGGAAGCCTCGGCGAAGAGCGAGAGCGCGAAAGAAGAGGCGCTTCTCGTCACGCCGGTGAAACCAATCGGGACGTTTGCGACGAGGTTTGAGACCGTTCTGAGACACTTCAAAGAATTGTGCGATGAGAAGAGGAAAGAAGATGAACGGTTTCGAGTGGTGGTCGTCGGCGGCGGCGCCGGAGGCGTGGAACTCGCTTTGGCCATGGAGCGAAGGTTCGCCAGCGAAGTTGGCCTGACGTCGTCATCCTCTTCCTCCTCCGACGCTGCGTTGCCGTATCAGTTCGCGCTCGTGACGAGGGGTGAAGTCCTCAAAGGACACGGAAAATCTGCGCGGGAGAAAATATTAGCGGCTTTGAAAGCGAGAAACTTTGAAGTGTACGAGAACGACGGCGTCGAAGAAGTGGCGGAGTCGAGTTTGTCTTTAGAGTCTGGGAAGAAACTCGGTTTTAACGAGTGCGTGTGGTGCACGGATGCGAAAGCGCAGAAATGGCTGCGTACGAATACAAACTTAGAGTTGAATGAAAAAGGGTTCGTAAACATTAAAGCGACTTTAGAATCGACGAACATTCCAGACGTCTTTGCGGTTGGCGACGTGTGTAACAACGTCGAACATCCGAGACCAAAAGCGGGCGTGTACGCCGTCAGACAAGGTCCGCCTTTAGCAGAGAACTTACGAAGACGGTGCGTTGGAGAAAACGTCGTCCCGTTCACGCCGCAAAAGACGTGCCTAGCGCTCATTAGCACTGGCGACGGTCACGCCATCGCGTCGTACGGATCTCGATCTTGGGGCGCGCACGATACCGCCGTCGGCGAAAGATTGTGGCGGTGGAAAGATAAAATCGATAAAAAGTGGATGAAAATGTACGAACCGAATTTAGAGATGCTGGAAAAAATGGAACGCGAAGAGCAGGAGAACGCGCTAAATGCTAAAGCGAACAAAGTTGCCGCGTTCGCCGGACAAGAGGCGCTAGATGCGATTAAAGCGACGCCGATGCGATGCGGCGGATGCGGCGCGAAAGTCGGCTCCACGATATTATCGCGAGTTATGAAACGATTAGAACCGATTCCAACGCATCCGAACGTTTTGCTCGGCGCAGGTGACGACGCGGCTATCGTTGAAACCTCTCCTGGTAAAGTTTCTGTCCAAACGGTTGATTTTTTTCGAAGTTTCATCGACGATCCGTACGTGTTTGGCCAAATCGCCGCCGTCCACGCGCTCGGCGACGTGTGGGCGATGAACGCAGACCCCGTGAGTGCGCTAGCGACTGTCGTCGTCCCGTTTGGCATCGAATCGGAAGTTGAAGAAACGTTGTTTCAACTCATGTCTGGCGCGTGCGACGCGTTGCGCGACGCCGGGTGTGCCCTTGGCGGCGGCCATTCTGGCGAAGGCGCGGAACTCTCGCTCGGTTTCTCCGTCACCGGCGAAGTCGAAAAAGATTTGATTTTGAGGAAAACGAGCGTCGAATCCGGTCAAGTTCTCGTTTTAACCAAACCAATCGGTACCGGCGCTTTGTTCGCAGCTGACATGCGGTCCCGAGCGAAAGCCTCGGACGTCCAAAAAGCTTTAGAAAGCATGCGACAACCGAGCAAACGCGCGGCGGAAATTCTCTTCCTCCACGGCGCCACCGCGTGCACGGACGTCACTGGCTTTGGTATTTTAGGCCATCTTCACGAAATGATCAAAGACAGCGCCACTTCAGGTGCCACTATTGATTTAAGTTCACTCCCTTTACTCGACGGCGCCGTCGAGTGCGTACAAAACGGCATCACCAGTAGCCTCCAAAAGTCCAACGCGCGGTTAAACCGAGCGATAGCGAACATCGACGACGTGAAAAATTTCTCCGCCTATCCACTCTTATTCGATCCACAAACCGCCGGCGGTATGCTCGCGACGATTCCAGCGAACGAAGCGACTGAGTGCATTCAAAAACTTCGCGAAAACGGATACGCCTCTTCCTCCGCGATTGGTAAAATAGTCCAGTGCGACTTATCCACCGGCGTCGGCCTCGGTCGCGTGTTTGTCGAAAACGCAGAGGAAGGGATCTCATTTGACGGATTTTAGTCGTAAAAAAGAATGAGCAGAGAATGTAGTCACGACATGGTATACTTATACGAGTAAAATCATCTCGATTATTCTCTTCTTCGTCATCAAACATCTCATCTTCATCTCATCTCGTTGTTCGCATTCGAAAAGTAGTTTTACTACTACTTAGTTGATGCTGAAATTCTCTTTTTCTAAATTCTTCGCCCAAAAATTTGGCGCCAAAATTTGAAAAAAAACTGCTCCTTTCTGCAAATATCTCTCTCCATTAGTATTGATATTGATTACACTTATTGTTTAGTTTCTTTCTCTCTTAATACCATGACGACGACGACTTTTGCGCTTCCGCAACAAACCGCGACGACGACGAGGACGACGAAAAGTTCCTTCGTCTCCTCTTCTTCCTCTTCTTCGTTCTCGAAAAAGAAAGCTTCTTCTCTGACTTTTGCGAGACGAAGGAATAAAATCTCCTCCAAACAACGCGGGGTCGAAATCCTTCCAAAAGCCTCCTTGTTGGGAGATCGCGAGGACAAGAGTTTATGGGACGAACTGTTAGAGGCGGAAGACACCTCTTCCGATGATGGTGGTGGTGAGTACCAATCTGATGCTTCTGCAAAAGTGATGACGACGACGACGACGAGAACCGACGACGATAAAAACGACGACGTATCGTCGGAACAGCCTCTGTGGGAGATGTTAGCCGACGAGGAGGAGGAGGAAGAAGAGGAGAACAGAAGCGCTTTGAAAAAAAAAGCAAACAACAACTTTAAGGCGAAGAAAAAATTATCATCATCATCATCGGCAAAGGCGACGACGAAAGCGCTGCGCGCGAAATCGTCGTCGTCCTCCTCCTCCTCCTCCTCCTCCTCGCAAAAGAAGAGAGAGGACGACACAGACATCTCCGCGGAAGACGCGGCGGCGGAACTCTTTCGCGATACCACGAGAGACGCGTTGAGAATATCGAAATCTGATTTTACCGTATCCTCAATCATCGATAAAATCAACCGAGGGAAGGTTGATTTGAGACCGAGTTATCAGAGAGAGTACGTGTGGACGGTTCGGACGGCGTCGAAGTTAATCGAGAGTTTATTGTTGAACATTCCAGTGCCGACGATGTTTTTCCACGAGGTGAAATCGGGAAAGTTGGAAGTCGTGGACGGGAAGCAGCGCTTGACGTCGATATGGTCGTTCGTGCAGAACGAGTTTCCAGGCGGGCAAGCGTTTAAGTTGAGTGGGTTGGAGGTTTATCACGAGTTGAACGGGAAGACGTTCGACGAGTTGAACGAGACGTTCCAGGAGATTATTTTGGATTACCCGTTGAACGTGCACACGATTTCCAAGACGTCGCAACCGGATTTTGTGTTTGAGGTTTTTGAGAGGTTGAACATGGGTGCGACGCAGTTGAACGAACAAGAGTTGAGGAATTGCATCTATCAAGGCGCGTATACGGATTTGTTGGAGGAGTTGACCTTGAACGAAAGCTTCTTGTTTGCGAATCGATCGAAAATGCCACATTTGAGAATGCGCGACCGAGAGTTGATTTTGCGATTTTTCACCATGCAACGCACGACTCCGAGCGGGTTTTATTTGCCAGCCAAGTCCTGGTTGAACGAAGAAATGCGAGAAAACAAAGATTTGTTGCCAAAAGAAGCGACCGAGATGACTGAACTTTTCGAAAAGACGTTGAAATTATCCGTCGACATCTTTGGTGACTGCGCGTTTCGACCGGCCAAGTACCCGGAGGCAAGCAAGAAAGGCCAAAAAGTCACCGCGGAAGACGTCAGCGGCATATTCGTTCGCGAATACTTCGAATCCGGAGAAATTTCTGTCGCTTTGTGGGACACCATCACGAGTTCGTTCGCTAAAATGGTCCGAGATGAAAACGAAACCAAATTAGCCTTGGAGATCAAGGATGAAATCGTCGCCGCGTGGATCAACCTGGCGACGAGCGATAAGTTCAGACGGAACATGGTAAGCCAACCGAAAGCGGTTTTAGCTAGAGACGAAATGTTTAGAGATATGCTGTTGAGTTTAGGTTTGTTATCTCCGAACGACGAGGACGAGAACGACGGGGAGGAGGAAAGCGAAGGGAGCACTAAAGGACCGAGATAATAATAGACATCGTAGTAGTGAACGGAAAAAGAAGATGTGTAAAAATACTAAGTCTTTTTGCGTGAATCTTCCTCTTATCTGTGACGCGCTTGTTCACACTCACAGAATCATCATAACACACAAATAATGAACGCAAAGAAGAAACATCGACGATCGACACCGTAATAATAATGAGCGGCAATGGATACTTTCAACCGTGGTACACCGTCTTCATCGTCTCCATCTCTTTCGTGTGTTTGGTGAAAGACTACGTGCAATCTGATTTACTGTTTTGTGCCGCCCTCGCACTTTTAATAACCGGGAAAGTAATCACGGTGGAAGAAGGCATACAAGGATTTGCCAACGAAGGATTACTCACCGTGGCGGCTTTGTTCGTGGTCGCGCAGGGCATATCCAGCACGGGCGGTTTAGATTGGTACATGGGCCGCTTTTTAGGCAAGCCAAAGACGATTGCGTCGGCGCAGATTCGGTTGATGATTCCAATCGCCATTATATCGGCGTTTTTGAACAACACGCCGGTGGTGGCAGTCATGATTCCTATCGTCCAGCGGTGGGCGGAGAATAATGGGATATCGAAGAAACAAGTTTTAATACCTCTGTCATTTTCTTCTATATTAGGCGGGACGTGCACGTTGATCGGGACGTCGACAAACTTGGTCGTCGCCGGGATGTTGGAGACGTGGGCGAAAGAGAATAAAGACAAAGTAGGCGCTGAGAAGGTGGATATTGGCCTCTTTGATTTAGGAAAGTATGGCGTACCGGTAGCATTTAGCGGAATAGTGTATGTGCTTATATTTTCTCGATATTTGTTGCCGGGTGGGAATCTGCAAAGAGGAAGACGAACCGGATCGTCTTCGCAAGCAAACAGAGCTGAGAGAGACAACGATAACGAGGACGTTATCGTTGGCGCAAAGGTGACGCCATGGTCGGACGCGGTGGGGAGAACTATCGAAGCGAGTGGAATGAGAGGTTTGCCAGGTTTATACCTCGTTTCGGTGAGACGAAGTGGAAGTTTGATTCGAGCGGTTGGGCCTGAATTCATCATTAATCAAGGCGACATTTTATACTTTACCGGATTGATTGAATCTCTCGGGGGCATATGTAGCGACCACGGTTTGACTGCGATGACGCACGAAGACGACGACCACGACGATTCATCGCCATCGGAAGTTTTGACTGCTGACGAAAATGTGGTGTCCATATCGAAGACTGCTTCCTCGGAAGCGATGAGAGAAATTCTCGATTTACAGGCATTGGCGCGGTCCCAAGCTATTGACGGGAGAGACAAAGCCGCGCATCTATACAGAGATGGTCGCGATACGTCCGATACCATAGGAGGCGCTGAAGCTTCCGTTTCAGCTGCGGAGATGAACGTAGCACTTGGCCCAGCTTTAGTTTCCGTGGAGAAAGACCCGGACGCATCCGAAGACGATCACACGCGAATGGTACTTGGAATCAGCGCAGCCGATAGACCTGGTTTATTACACGACATCTCCAAGAGTCTCAATCGTCTCAAAGTGCAATGTTTACACAGCGAAGCAAGCGCGGTTGGGGGACGCTCTGTCTCTATATGGAGAATAGTAGCGCTGGATCCTGATACGAAGAGAGAAGAGATTCGAGCTGTGGTGCAAGCGATGCTGGCGCCCACTGGCGCCCAAGCGCAAAAGGAACGAGGCCAAATGGTTATGAGATGCAAGGTGAAAAATGGATCGACGTTGGTGGATAAGTTTGTAAAAGACGTCGACTTTCGCGCGACATACGGTGGTGCCATCGTTGCTGTTCAAAGGAACGGACGCGCAACGAGTGGAAAGTTACGAGACGTTCGATTAGAAGCAAACGACGGTTTAGTCGTGCAGGTCAGACCAGATTCGCCTTTGGTGACGTTGCAACAAATAGCCAGGAACGCAGCTTTGAAGGCAAAGCAAGAAGGAGGGCGAGGAAGCGGCTCAAATAGTCGAAGAAGTAGCCACGATAACTTACTCAACTCTTCGGGACGAAACCGGAGCTCGAACGACTTACCGACGACAACGACGGCGGTTTTAGATGTCGAACGCGGAAATGAGGAAAACGAGGACGCCGAATACAACGAAGCGTTGAGGAACGAACTCACCGCGGTTGCCAACATGGAGATGAACGTCGAGGATTTAACCGGCTTAGATAGATGTAAAGTTGATTTTGATATTCCCTGGGAAGATGTCGCGCAGTTGGGCGAGGACGCCAAAGAGTTTTTGATCGGCGTACAAATTGAAGACACAGCGAGGCAATTCATTGGAAAGAGCGCGATTGAAGCCGGATTGAGAACATTGCCGAAACTTTTCCTCGTCTCTATCGAGCGCGGCGTGTACGATGCTAGCAATGTGTTACAAGAAGAGTTGACCATCGATGTTACGGAGCAATTACAGCCCGGTGACATCCTTTGGTACGCGGGATCGGCGGTCGCAGTTTCTTCCCTTCGAAAAATCCCAGGCTTGACGACGCTCGGCTCTGACCAAGCATCCAAACTATCGTCTTCAAATCAGGACCGAAGACTTGTTCAAGCCGTCGTCGCTAAAAACGGGCCTTTAGTTGGGAAAAGTATCAGAGATATGAAGTTTCGTACGCGTTACAACGCAGTTGTTTTAGCAGTTCATCGTGAAGGCCAAAGAGTCCATGCCAAAATGGGTGAGGTTGTGTTGCACGCTGGAGATGTGTTACTATTAGACGCAGGCCCAGATTTAGTTCGAGAAGGATTTGCTTTGGTTTCCATCTTAGAGGATTCAGCACCTCCGCGGCTCTCCCTGTTAGTACCGGCCATAACCTGCGCAGTGGCGATGATTGCTTTATATACATTTGGCGTGATGAGTTTACTAGTCGCCGCAATTTTCGCTTCTGGTGTCATGATTGCCTCGGGCGCGCTGTCTCAACAAGAAGCGCGAGATGCCATCAAATGGGACGTCATTATCACCATCGCCGCCGCGTTTGGTTTATCTAAAGCGCTGCAAAATTCCGGCGTGGCAAGTTTTATGGCCGAACAGCTCGTGAAGTTGGGAACGGCGACAAATACTGGAGAGATTGGCTTATTCGTTGGCGTCTACCTGGCGACGTTTTTGATATCCAACGTCGTCACGAATAACGCCGCCGCGGCTTTAATGTTTCCCATTGCCGCCGAAGCAGCTGCAGAAGCCAACATATCGTTACTCAAAATGTCCTACCTTCTCATGCTCGGCGCCTCGGCGTCGTTCATGTCGCCGTTTGGGTACCAGACGAACTTGATGGTCTACGGCCCTGGAGGATACGTGTTTAAAGATTTCTTAAATTTTGGTTTCCCGATGCAACTCGTGCAGTTAGTCGTGTCTGTTGCCGCAATCGCCGCGGATGATTTATGGTGGCTTTTATGGATTGTCTTAGGTGGAATCTTGTTCGTCGTTTCGTTGGCGAAAGTTTACGGCATATCAAACGGGATGAAGATATGGAAGAAAAACAATTAAGAAGAAGAAGAAGAAAAGGTATTTACTAGCAGTAGTAGTGAGTAGTAGTATATTAGGTAGTATAATGTACAAATCTAGAAAGTAAGCTCCGCAGAAAACAGCATCATATTCATCGCATATTCATCACATATTCATCATGCCTTTCTCTCTCTTTCCTTTTTTTTTATTGTTACATGCGTTAATTACACACGCAAGAAGAGATAGTTTTGTATCTCATCTCATGCTGCTCCACGCCACGGACGCGTTCACTCTCCGCCGCTCGATATCCGAAGATTCCACTCCTTCTCCGCGAACGCTGCTGCTCGGTCCATCGTTTTGGTGGTGGTGGCGTCGTAATACCGTCGCCTCCTCGGCTTTTTCTTCTCCCGCACTATTTCGTTCCTCCTTCCCTCCTTTGTGCTGACTGGACGATAAAACGTGACTGGACACCCATCTCGAGGTGGGCACGAGCGCGCTCTCTCCACTCTTCATGGTTTGGATAAACCCGTACGCAAACCCGCCAAAAATGGACACTTTGGCCAAGTTTTGCGTGTTTCGCAAAATCGCGTTGGAAATGTTCGTTATTATCATTCTTCTTCTCCTTTTAGTGGTATAACAAATGTACAGTCACTTCTGTAAAAGCGTGCTGTGAGGGCACGGTCCGTAAATTCTTTCGATTCCGAAAAGTGCGCTAAACGCGCGCGCTAAAGAAGCAAAGTTTGTATCGAGTATGAGTAATACACCAAAGAAAAACAAAGACAGAAAGTATTCTTCCGTCCTTTTCGAGCGAGAAATGCGCGTATTTCTCTTCGCGCAAGTGTTGTATGAAAAGCGTTTAAGCGCGTTTCTGTGTGTGTGTGTGTTTGGAAATTACAGTTGCGTTTTTGGTTTTTGCGATATTTTCTTCGCCATGTCTGCGCTTAGGGTTTAAGGTTTGAGAAAAAAATTTCTTTCTCGAGGAAAAAAGCCCGCCAACTTCTCCTCCAAAGTTGAACCACCACTCCTCCGCGTGGCGCTTGGAAATAGAGAGAGCATTACTCCTACTACTGTCGAGCGCAAGGCGCGTGTTAGTATTAAACGGATAATATACAACGCGCACGAGGAGGCTAGGCGAAAACTTTTATTATTATAAACGTGTGGTGGTGGCATCCAGTGAGTGAGAGAAGACGAAGAAGAGAGACGACGGCTGTTTGAAATCTAGAGCAAAAAAAAAAGATGTCCGTGACGACGACGACGAGGATGGACAAAGAGAGCAGAAAGAGAACCACGAGCGGGACGACGACGACGACGGTTTCGTCCGCCGCCAGTCTTTTGAAAGGTACGCGTCTCTTTTTCTTCTCTGTAACTCTTCTGAGTTTGAGCGCATTAGTAGTACTAAATCTCGCTGATTTTAAAAACTTCGACACATTTGACTTTTCCCCACCGCTGACTTTTCTCTCTTATTATTAAAACAGAAACGGATGTCGAAATGATGCTTCAAACGCCGTTGCGCCCGAACTCAAAGTTAAAGATGGAAGAATATTTCTTACACTGGGTCCACGAGGCGAACAATCGGATCGCGGTACGTTTACGCTTCTCTCTTCTTTGCCGAGTCGCTTTTAAAAATCATCGGATCGAGACGACTCTTCTCGTTTTCTTCGCCTGATATTTTTCAAAAACGCTCTCAATATTTCAACAACGTCTCACATTTCTTCTCTTCTTCTTCTCTGTTTTTTTCTGTGATGCAGATATCGAACGCGTTTCTTCGCGAGGAAGAAGAAGCGGCGAATGCGACGTCGTCGTCGTCGTCGATTCCGTTTGGTTCGCCGGTTCGAAACAAAAACAATACCAACCTCGCGCCGCCGAAGTCGCCGACGAGGAGTAGTTTTTATACCAAGTCGAGCGTTACGGCAGCGTCGCCGCCAAAGTCGCCGATTAAATCGCCCGGGTCGATGTTGTCGCCGACGAGAGAGAGTAAAAAGAAGCAGTTGAAGTTTGGTGAGGGTTTATCGACGTCGTCGTTTTCTTCGCGCGACGAGGAGAAGAGGAACGACTCGGAGCTGCCGATTCTTGATATCCCGGAGAGCGACGATAGCGAAGATTTTAGCGTGAGAACAATCACGAGTTCCGTGCAACAGTTAGCTTTGGAGGCAGAGAAGGAGAACGTAGTGGAGAAGCAACAGCAACATCAAAAGTCCTCACCGTTGATTTTGGAGAATAAGACGCCGTTTGCAAAACAGCAACAAGGTTTGAGTCCAAGCCGAGGTGGACAAAGAAACGGCGCGTTGAGTTCTCATTCGTCTGCATCCTCGTCGTCATTATCGTCCGCGATTTCGCCTTCGCCGAACTATTTGATTCCTCAGTTCTTCTTCCCGAACAAGAAGTGGATTCCAGAGATCAAATCGGCAAAGATTATGGAAAAATTTACGCAAAAGTTCAACGACGTCTTGCATAACGAAACGCCGGGCGTTTTGAGCAAAGAAGCGTTTTCGAGTTTGGTGAGAGAATTCATCGGCATTCCGAGTTATTTTGGCCCGTTGATTATGAAACGCGCGACGGATATGTGCAGTAGTAAAGTAGAGGATGGTCCGACATCGTCGGTATCGTCTACAAAATCAGCGAATACGACGGAAATGAAGGATTTTGAAGATGACTTTGGAGAAGAGGATTCGGAAGACGTGACTCAAATCAAAAGAGATGACTTCTTGCGCTTTTGGAAGAAAACATTGTCGAGATATAACGACGAGACGGAAATGATTTACAACATCTTGAAAGATCCGAAGCAAAAAGGCGATTTCGTCTCGCAAAACGATTTCAGATCAGTTATTCGAGCGTTGCTCGATACTCATCCGGGATTAGAGTTTTTGAAGCACACGGCGGAGTTTCAAGATCGATATTTAGAAACCGTCATATATAGAATCTTTTACACGGTAAATAAAGATTGGAACGGTCGAATGACGTTGAGAGAGTTGAAGAAATCCGATTTGATCAGCGCGTTTAAACAGTGCGAAGTCGAAGAGGATATCAACAAAGTCTTGAGATTTTTCAGCTACGAGCACTTTTACGTGATTTATTGCAAATTCTGGGAGCTCGATACCGACCACGATTTCTTAATCGACCGAGACGATTTGTTGCGATACGGGAACCACGCTTTGACGTATAAAATCGTCGATCGCGTTTTATCGGAAAGCGTGAAGCCATTCACTTCCGGCGTTCCTGGTAAAATGGGATACGAAGATTTCGTTTGGTTCGTCCTATCCGAAGAGTACAAATCTCAAGACTTGTCCATTAAATATTGGTTCAAGTGCGTGGACATCGATAACGACGGGTTCTTATCTAGCGGTGATTTAGCGTATTTTTACGAGGAGCAATTGCAACGAATGGAGTGCTTGGCTCAAGAACCAGTGTTCTTCGAGGATATCGTGTGCCAATTGACGGATATGATAAAACCAAAGATTGAAGGTTTCATCACTTTAGAGGACATGGTGCGCTCGTTGCCCATGAGTGGGAACACGTTCAACGTCTTGTTCAATCTGAACAAATTCATCTTATTCGAAACCCGAGATCCGTTTACTATTCGTCAAGAGCGAGAAGAGAAACACTTAACCGAGTGGGATCGATTTGCACGAGTGGAATACATGCGTTTATCTCAAGAAGACGACGAAATAATGTCCGAAGCCGACGACGTGGAGAACTTGTCCTCGTTCGCGGTGAGCATGAACGAGGACGAGGACGAGGATACTAATAATAATAGCAGTAACAACAGTAGTGATAGTAGTAGGAGTAGTAGGAGTAGTGGTGGTGGAAAAACGAACACTTCATCTGCCTGGGACGACGACGACGATGATGATGATGATGAAGAGTATTAGTTTTCCGTCAAACACGAAGAGAGAGTTTGTATTTTTTTAGTACTCGTTAGAAATTTGTTGTAATAAGAGAGACTTGGCACAAGACCATCCATCTCTCTTTCTTTTCTCTCCCGTTCGAGATTACGAGATGAGATTTTTTCCAACACTCTTGCGTTATCGCCAGAAAATTTCCAAAGAGACGCTTTTTATTATAAAGACACACTCGACGACACACGCAACCTTCACGGGTTCTATTTTCACATCTACACACACACACACCATGCACGCTGCTACCGCACGCGCGCGCGCCCCGGTTGTTGGGTTATGCGCGAGGTACGTTTTCGTTTAAGCGCTTCGAAAAATTTCATGAAAGAGAAGAAAATGTGTCTGACTCACGAGTTTTTGGACCCCTTCGTCTCTCGCGTCGCTTCCGAATGTTTTTTTTTCTTTCCTCTTTTCCTCTCTCTCTTACTCTCTCTCGTCGTTGTCGATCTCGACGATGATGATGATCGTCGTCCTCGCTCGAACAACGCGAAAGATCTTCGCATTGGGTGGTCACCCGCCCGATCATCGAGTCGATGATCGATTTTGTGAGAGTGCGATCTTCAAAGAGGAGAGAGTAAAGAGAGAGAGTAGAAGGTCGTGTCTCGCGTGTCGTTTCCTCGTCGAAAAAAAAAAATTTGTTCTCTTTCTCGCCTGAAAATGTTCGATTTTTTCGACGTGTCGAACGCTCGAGGGAGAGAAAGAGGTGCCTCTTTCTTTGAGATAAGACGAAAAAAAGAGGGCCCTAACAGCTGAAGAAGGAGAAAAAAAAATACCAACAGCTCATAATACTGACATCATCGATCGCTCTCTTTTAAATTAATCTGCAAAAACAATAATAACAAACAGAACGACATCGACGTCGAAAACGACCCGCAGAGCGAGCGTTGTCGTCACGCGCGCTTCGGCGACGGACGAAGCGAAGAAAGTCGTCCCGAAAGTTATCATCGATAACTTGTCGGACCCGTTGGCGACTATCCTCGAGATTGAGTTTGGAGACAAACTCGGGGAGCTCGCGGATACCTGCGAAGCGATTAGAAATTTGGGTTTGGATATTTCCCGAGCGGAAATTACGGAAAGCAACCAAAACCGCTTCTACGTGACGGACCACCAAAGTTCGGAGAAGATAACGGCGTCGGCGAGATTGGAGGATTTGAGACAAACGGTGTTGACGACTATGTGCTATTATCACCCGGAAGCGCAAGAGTTTGTGCAGCAAACGGCGAGAAACTCAAAGCCGTACGAAGTGGCAGACGATGCGGAAACCGAATACGTGACTCCGACGAAGAAGAAGAGACAAATTGTGCCGACGAGAATCACGGTGACCTCCGTCTCCAACGGGACCAAGTCCAAGTTGTTGATTGAAACTACGGACAGACCGGGGTTGTTGTCTGAGATTGTTCGCGTGTTGAAGGATTTGAATTTGAACGTCGTCCAAGCGGAAATCGACACGATTGGTGCCGCGGCTGTGGATACCATGTTGTGCACGTACCACGGAAAGGCGTTGAACGACAATATGGAGCAGTTGGTGGTGAACACGTTGCAATACTATCTCGGTCGTTTGGACAGAGACGAAAGTTATTAAGAAGAAGAAGAGAATAATAAAAGTGTTGCTGCGCGAAAAACATCATTGCATTGTCATCAAAAACAACAAATAGAATAGCTAAAAGTGAGAGAGGGAGAGAGAGAGAGGAGAAGAAGCGCGCGCGTATATGCGTGGAGATTAACAGAAAGAGGTGAGAAAGAGAGCGCGTTTTTGACGGAAGAGATAAGAACGCGCTCCGCGAGAGGAGAGTAAAAGAGAAAG
>Ga0233451_10002865_pt1 | contig 15429 bp, 3 predicted proteins | sample 011ome_29_FD_183052 | JGI IMG/M metagenome (GOLD analysis project Ga0233451, IMG submission 183052) | Coastal salt marsh microbial communities from the Groves Creek Marsh, Skidaway Island, Georgia - 011504CT (spades assembly) | ecosystem: Environmental > Aquatic > Marine > Intertidal zone > Salt...
TTAAGTGAGTATAAAGTGTCGACGTGGGTCAGTTTTATGGCGAGATATCTGTGATTTTTTTTTTGTCTTTTCGGCTGAAAACTGCTGCTTTTTCTCTGCGTGCGTTTGGTGTGTTCGTTTCCACGCTGAGAGAGAGAAGAATGTTTCTTTTCGAGAGGAGCAGACTCTTTCTTGAAGAGTTTCTTTCTGCTTTTCTTTCTCGTCGTCGTCGCTGTCCTTTTTTTTCGCAGAAAGAAAACAAGCAGAGCAGCTTTTTAAGTTTTTTGCTTCTTTGTCTGTCTTTTGCTTTTTTTTTCTTTCGTTCGTTTCACACGAGAGAGACGTGCGTTTTAAGGAGAAAAGTCATCTCACACATCGTCATTATATAAAGCACGATTCGTAGCACACCGCGCGCAGACGCAGAACGCAAAAGCGCACGACATCAGAAAAGAGAGGCGCTTTTTTTTAAGCTTCGCTTCTTTGTCTTCTTCGTTTTAAACGTTCCCTCATTCTTTACGGAGTCAGAGAGAGTCAGAGAGAAAAGTCATCGCACATCCAGTGAAATTCGAAAGTCAACGCCGCACTTCTTCGTGACATCAAGATGCAAGTGTTACAAGTCAACGCACGCCGCGAGACCGGGAGAAAAGCCCAAATGCAAAACATATCCGCGGCGAAAGCGGTGTCTGATGTCGTTCGAACGACGTTAGGCCCACGGTCGATGTTGAAGATGATTCTGGACGCCTCTGGAGGCATCGTGATTACGAACGACGGGAACGCGATTTTGAGGGAAATCGACGTGACGCACCCGGCGGCGAAATCGATGATCGAGCTCGCGAGAAGCCAAGACGAGGAAGTTGGAGACGGGACGACGAGCGTGATTATCTTAGCCGGGGAGATTTTACATCTTTCCATTCCGTTTTTGGAGAAAGACGTGCACCCGACGGTTATCGCGAGAGCGTTTTCAAAGGCGTTGGAGAAAGCGGTGGAGATTATCGACGCGAAAATTGCGTTTCCGTTGGACGTGGAGAACAGAGAAGAGTTGTTGAAGATTGTGAGGTCGAGCGTGGGGACGAAGTTTACCGCGAGGTTAGGGGATTTGGTGCCGAATTTGGCCTTGGACGCGGTGCAAACGGTGAAGACCGTAGGCCCGGACGGCAAGTCGGCGGAGATTGATATTAAAAAGTTCGCGAAAGTGGAAAAGATTCCCGGTGGGGCAATCGAAGATTCCACCGTTTTGAAAGGTGTCATGATGAATAAAGACGTGTGTTTACCGGGTAGGATGTTAAGGAAGATTGAGAAACCGAGAATTTTGTTGCTCGATTGCACTTTAGAATATAAGAAAGGCGAAAACCAAACGAACGTGGAGATTACGAAGGAGGAAGATTGGGAAGTGCTTTTGAAAATGGAAGAAGATTGGATCAAACAGCAGTGCGATATCATTTGTTCGTTTAAACCGGACGTGGTGATTACCGAGAAAGGCGTCTCGGATTTGTGCTGCCATTACTTGGCCAAGGCAAACGTGACTGCGATTCGACGCGTGAGAAAAACGGATAACAATCGCATCGCCCGAGCGACGGGCGCGACCATCATCCACAGACTGGAAGAGTTGCAAGAATCCGATATCGGTACCGGTGCCGGGTTATTCAACGTCGAGAAAATTGGCGACGAATACTTCACGTTCATCGTCGATTGCGATGAACCGAAAGCATGCACGATTGTCTTGAGAGGCGCCTCGAAAGACGTCTTGAACGAAGTGGAGCGTAACTTAATCGACGCCATGGGTGTCGCCCGAAACATCTTAAAAGACCCTCGCTTACTCCCAGGCGGTGGTGCGGTCGAAATGGCCATCTCTAGAGAACTCTCCAAGTTTGCAGATACTGTCCAAGGGGCGGAACAACTCCCTTTTCGCGCCATCGGCACGGCGTTGGAGGTGATCCCGCGAACGTTGGCGCAAAACTGCGGCGCGAACGTCATCCGAACCTTAACCAAACTGCGCGCGAAACACGCGGAATCTCCAGACGGAGAAAACTCCACGTTTGGTATCGACGGTGAAAAAGGAACCATCGTCGATATGAAAGCCTTGGGCGTTTGGGAACCGTACGAAGTCAAGGCGCAATCGTTGAAAACCGCCGTGGAAAGCGCGTGCATGTTGTTGAGAATCGACGACGTCGTCAGCGGGTTGAGGAAGAAAAACCGAGACGGGAACCCCGGGGAGGTTGAGAATATGAGTCCAGAAGAGGACGACTAATAGAGTGATCGAAGAATTCGATCGAGGAAGAGGAGAGGGAAATGAAGAGAGAGAGAGAGAGAGTAAATAAGCTTTTAAGTAGTAGAGTAATAATGAATAAAACTGTAGGACGAAGCAAATTAAAAAAAAAGAAAAAAATTGTTCGAAAGAGCTGCTCTTTTTCTGCACACCAAAGCACGCTTTTCGAATACCTGAGAACAACAACGACAACAACTTGAACGCGTCAAAGGCAGATTTTCGTTTCGATCATCTCGAAGCACGCAAAACCTTGCTTCTTCTTTTTCTTTTTCTTTCTCGCAGAGGAGAGAGAGAAATGTCCTCCTCCTCCTCTTTAAAAGATGATGAGGACTTTGAAAATTCAAAATCGATTGGAAAAATGGGAAAGTGGCAACGCTTTTGGTCGTCGTCGGCGTCGCTCTCCTCCTCCTCGAAAGTCATTTTCAACCCGCATTTAATGTGCCGCGATTCTCTGAACGAAGTTCTGGAGAAAACAAAACACCTGCGCGCGTTGATGCGTTTGTGTTTGCACGAAGACAAAGAAGAGAAAAAGTCAACACCAAATTCGAAGAAAACGAAATTGCGCTCGCGGATGCTCTTGTTCGCGCTCTTGGAACTTTCGACGCAAAAAGCGAGCACGGAGACGTTCAAGAAATCGAGCCAAGCGTGGACGTCGATCGCAGTTGGGAGACACGCGGACGCGATACGACCTATTTTAGAACATTTTTTATATTTTGGTCTTTTGTCGAGACCGCTGGCGACTTCGGCCGGGTACGTGAAAGTCGACGTGGAGCGAAGGTTGGTGGAGCGCGCGACGGAGGCGACGGCGAGGAAGTTGTTCGAACGGAGGAGATTGTTAGATTTAGAGTCTATTTTGGACGACGACGACGACGATTGCGGGAAAGTAAAGAGGAGTAATAATAATAACAGTGGTAACAACGCGGAGAGCGATGTGACGATGATGCTCTTGAGAGTATTGATGGAAGCGGAAGATATCGTGGCGTTTGGGATACCAATGGCGTGCGAACGCGCGTGTTATGCTGGTTTTGGATTGATTGAGTCGATGTTAGCTTTGGCGTATCATGGGAGAGTCTTGAACATGCATTTTGGCAGAGAGAAGTGTTTGATGGCGCTGGCATTCGCGTTTGCCACCGCGAGGGTGAAGAAGAGAAGTGAGAAAATGCGAGGGAAAAGGAGTGAAGGAGGCGGAGGAGGAGAATTCGTCGCGAAGAAGGCGAGGGAAACCGTTGCGGTGGCGTTGAGAGATGCGAGGGCCCTGAGTGCACCGTACGCGTTAGAAGAAGACGGGTTTGATGATGGATTATCTTTGGTATCCTCTTCCTCCTCCTCTGTCTCCTCGTCTCGGGCGAAACTGAACGCGACGTCCCTTGCGCTCTTCCCAAACGTCAAAAATGCACTCGAGCTCGTCAAGCGGCGCTGCGTGGATACGTATTTCTCTGGATCAAAATCTATCGCGCTCGGTGCTTTCATCAACAATTGGACTATTATTGCGAGCGTCCTATTGACTGCTAAATCTGAGAAACCGTTTGGTATTGGTCAAGCTTGCGTTGCTGCGATTACATCCACCCACAACGCCTTCGTGAAGCTCGAAGAACTATTCTTCTCGAGCGCGGATGGCGAAGGAAGATTTGGATCGGTCGTTTTAGATGCCGCGGAGACACATTGCGCGAACGTATTAAAGCTTCAAGCGGTCGTTGAAGCGCGAGATGTGCACAAATTCACTCACGGCGACATCGTGTATCGGCGAGAGGATGATGGCGAAATCAACTGGGCGCAAAAACCAATCTTGGAGTGTGAAAAGTTGACGTTGTACGAAGACGCGTCGTACGTAAGCGCGAATAGTGTAAAAACAAGAGCAAGACCATTGGTAGAATCCTTAGATTTCGAACTCAACGCTGGAGAGTTGTGTTGCATATCTGGACCACCGGGTTGCGGCAAAACAACTTTGCTGCGAGCGTTTTGTGGATTGCATTCCGCTGGCACTGGTTCCATCGTTTCTCGATTTAATACTGGTATTTGCTCCAACGGGCTGTTTACGGATGACTTTTCGTACGATCGTGAAGGATATCCTAGCACAGAATACGTCGAGATCGATACGGAAAAGGAGAGCAGGGATGGTAGCACTGCCGGTGCAAAGATGATCCGCGATGGAGACGACACCACGTTCTCTCTACTCTTGAAAAGAAGACAAAATATTGCAGTGGTGCCAAAATACCCGAATTTCCCCAGGGATGGCGAAACGCTACTTGGCAACGATGTTTCCGTTAACACTCCAGATGATGAATTGTTTGTCTTTCCAATTCTTGAGCGACTTGGGCTCGGGCGTTTTTGTTCAAGTGAGGCAATCCAAGAATGCCGAGTGACGGGTTGGAACAATGTGCTCACTAGAAGCGAACGCGTCGCGGTTGCGGTGGCCAGAGCGGTGGCCAGAGAAGCGACGTTGGTTATCGTGAGAGACAATTTGAGTCAAATGGAATCGAGCGCGTTGCGAGCTGAAGCGTATGAGTTGCTTCGAGATGCCAACTGCGCGGTGGTCGCGACATCGTCAACACTTTTGGAGGAAAAGAACAAAAAGAATAAGAGCGACGAGGAATTCAATGAGTTTGAATTTGTCGTAAGTTTGTCAGCCGGAGATAAAAAGGAGTGGAAATTGAACGTGGATAAAGGATATCTTTCACACTCGGCAAAAAAGAAAGCGCGTCCTACGGAGGACGGGCGTTTGAATGAGGACGAGAATAGTGCCATTTTGAATTCAGCCGGTCGAGCAAGACGGGCGCCTTTTGATGCACTTCAGCGCAAGTTTGCGAAAAAAGAAACAGAGGAAGATTCAAACATCAAGCGAAAACTCGCGTTGTAAAAAGAGGTATTAATAATTTGTATATTACGAATGTTAATGAAGCACCGCGTATTGTTTTATTCATCACCTTGTTTACAAACTGAACTAGGCAAAACCAAAACCTTGACTTCCTTCGCGTATAGAATAGAGTAATCTTTCTTTTAATTCCTCCTTGGTATCGTAGGCAATCAAGTCCAATTGGTTGAAACATGTGTGCGCCGTGCACAATTGATTCGGGTCGTTTGCCTGCGCTTTGTGTATTTGAAATTTTTGTAAACCACTCATACCGCGCAACTTCTCAAAGCCATCGAGTGGAACTTTAGACGTACCGGTACAAAACATCAGCAAGCGCGCGCGATCTTCAACATTCATCTCGCGCACGATTTCCCAAAACCAGCGAATTTGCGGACTCGTAGCCGTATAACCACCGTGGTATTCCGTATTCACCTTTAAATCGTCCAAGTCAATATCGGGCGTACCGGAAATGAGAAGTTCGAGCTCACTGGCGTTTAAAACACCGATAACATCGCGATCAACTACTTCAGTGAATCCTTCTATGAATGCCTCGAGTTGATCTTTGACTGCGTCCGTCATTCGGAATGCCGTAATCAAGTTGACGTAGTCGAGCTTATTTACATTTGTCACCGAAACGTTTCGCCCGTTTTTAATCAAGTCCACTGTCTTCGTTTCCCCGAAAAAATTCTGCGTGTCGCTGAAGTTCAAATCCAAAACACCCTCGATATCGTTATCAAGCATCCATTTGATATTTTTGTAGTAGTCTGGATCGACGCCTTCCATATCCTCAAACGTCAACGGTTGCCCGAGGAGATGCTTATAAATTGGTCGCGTGAAATACGCGTCGAGTAATACCCCGTCGTACAAAGCTTTACCAATTAATCGACCGACGAAACGGAAATATCTTAAATGTTCCGGATTAATCGAGGAATGCTTGTTTGGCTCGTAGCACGCTTCGCCGCTCGGAGCGAGTTGGAACAGACCCCAATCGGGATTGAAGATTTCTCGCGCGAGGATTTGATACCATTCTCTCGTTAAACCGCCCGCATCGATCCCTTCTTCACCCGCAAAGACGATTTGCATGCGACCTTTCATTTCTTCTTGCGTTCGCGCCCGCAGTTGATTGTATGAATCCTCTAATAGATGCGATCTGCGAATTTTGAGCTTTGATGTTCCACGGGAGACGTATTTTTCCTTCTCCTTTTTTAGTTTGAGTTGAATGTGTGCCCGTTTAACATCAAAATCCACCAATGCTGGCGTTCGGAGTAAAGTTTTCAAAGACGTCGTCAGTAATTGCGGGTTCCGTCGAAGTAGTGCGTTTATGACGCCACGATGCCTCTCGGCAAACTTCCAAGCTTCGGTGGATAGTCTTGATTTCAGCTCTTCTGCTATGGTGGTATTTTCGAGTAATGCATCTAATCCAAGATTAGAAGTGAACTTGACGCTGGACGCACGAAGTAAACCAGGAGTTGACGCTCGAGAGGGTTGGGACAATTTCATCGGCGTGTTATTTGCGGTTCTATTGACAGCAGCAGCGCTCGTCGCATTCATTGTCTGGTCGGCATTTCCCGGATATGCCACTTCATCTCGTTCTTGTTGCTTCTCTGCCATCTTTTTAGAGACTTCCTCGAGCTGATCTGGCGCCAGCGCATCGGCAAGGGCAAAATACGCCTCCACTGCTGGAAGCATCGCTGTTATAGCGAGTGGAGCTGGCGGAGGAGCAGCACCAGGCTTGTGTGGCGTGACGAGTGCCTCAACTTTTTGCGCGGCAGTAGAGAGCGCTTTCCACGCCGGTTTCATAGCTTCGGAAAGCTTTAAAAGTGCGTTTTCACCCGGCGCTTCTTCATCCTTTGATTCTTCACCAACTTTCATCGTTGAAGGCTTTTGGGAGGCATCCATGGGGGATGCTCCCGCAAAAGTATCTGGCACTACCCGTCGCCCAGAATTACTCTTATCCGACTTCGCGCCCTGCGCGCGCTGCTTTGTCAACTGCGCGAGCGCTCGCACGACTCGAAGGATTGAATCGCACCCAGCGTGTAACATATGCGTATCAGTATTACCTGTCGAGCATAAGTTTAATTGCGTCTCCGCAAAGACTCTCGATATCTTTGCTTGTTTGAGTAGCGCATCCGTCAATACACTCGCTTGCTTCTGAGAAGCCGTCGCAAAGTGACGCATCAGTGAATAGACGTGAGAAAGAACGGCATTACCGAAGCGACCTTGGTTGATGAAAGAGAGCGCGTCCAAAAGTTTCGCCAGCGGTTCGAGTTGATGGGGTTTCAATTTGTCAAACGTCAATCTAGCCTGGTTTACGTTCTCATCGAGATGTTTTTCACTGGCACGACCTTTGATCTTCGATATCTTTGTCGCGCGAAAAGATTCGTTCAAGATCAAGAGCTGATTCGCTAGCATAGATCCCGGGTGTTTGAGAGCCACCGGACTACTGAGAGATTCCAAAAGACGTTCAAAGACAGTAATACCCATGGGTGAACCACACACCGTCGTCGCAGAAATCGAAGGTAGCCGACTACTAAACTTCCCCTGGTGTTGTGTGAGCCAGTGCATTGTAGCAAGAGCCCGTCGAGCGCGAGCTTCGCTGTGAACAAATCCATATCGATCCATCTTCACATCTAATTGTCGAAGGACCGACAAGGACGTATCTGATTGGCATAAAACAGGGTCAATCATCGACCATATTTCTGTTATGAATGTATCTCTGCACACAGCAAACGTCGATAAACTCAAAAGCGCGCGTTGGTAGGACTCTTTTTGAAACCTTCTGCATAAGTTTTCGCAGATTAAAAGGCATCGCGCATCTTCTTTGGTCAAATCGGGCATCTCAACTCGATACGGGGTGATTTTCAAGGTCCTCTTTGCAATATCCAAGGCTTCTTTTGACTGTGCCCATTTTTCCTCGTTTTTTTCTTTTAGCAGCTCCTCTTTCTTTTGTTTCTCAGCGCGGTCTAGCGCCACTTTTTTCGACTCAATTGCTCGCTTTCTATTCAGCAACATCGACGATCTCGCAGATTCAAGTATAGATTTTGCCTGAGAGAGCGCATCTTTTTGAATGTCTGGCGGCAAGGCTGCTAAAAACGTCGCATCCACCTCATCAAAATTCCGCGTTTGATGCAACTCTTTCGGAGGCGATTCATTTAAACGTTTCACAATTACGTTATAACGTAAAAGCTCGGTTTTTATATTCTCTGGCAAAGCGTTCAACGATGCTTTATCCGGTGATTCGAGGGAGAGCTTTTCCATCGCTTCCGGTATCCAAGAAGCGTCGTCATTGAAAATGGAGAGATCTACCTCACCGTTCTCAGTATTAGAACGAGCAGTATCATCTTTTTTGAGTGCTTCCTCTTTTTCCATACTGCCGATAGGAGATGATCCGCCGCTTTTCCCCTTCTCCGTCTCTCTCGGTGTTTTGTCCGTGCTTTCCTTTCCCTTTTTTTTATCTCGCTCTACACTTCTCCTCTGTTGTTGTTGTTGCTGTTGTTCGCTCGTGCGCAAGCCTTCATTAGTAAGCGCTCTTAAGACCGTTGAAATCGACGTTGAAACCAAGTTTCTCTCACTTCTAGTCAACGGGGCATTTGGTGCCAGCGCGGTTGATCCGTTTCCTAGAATTGACCTCGCTGAATCCGTCCAGGCATGTCGTCTTGCGCGTAAACCACTCAAATCCCAAGCAGGTTCAGGAGATATCGCCGTTTCTCCAAGAGCGTCTTGATCGACTTCGCCGTTCAGAACAAGATTTCCACAATATATCAACACACCACTCATAGATAAAAGATCGTTTCCGGTGCCATCAAAATCGACGTTAATTCTGCCCATATCTTCTTGGTGCCTTTCACCTCTAGACGCGCCGCCAGCCTCGGGGGACAGTATTTGATTCCTGGTCAGATATGGCTCGCCATTAATATCAACAAAGCCGTAGGGATCAAACGAATCAAGATTATCTGGACTTGAAGAAGCACCTTGAAGCATGGGGTTTCCTGATGATCGAGCAAATCTCGCAAAATCACTGGACAATGTTCGCAAAACATCTCGCATTCTATTCACAACATCTGGAGGTGCGTCCGCGATAGGCGTTGGCATATTTGCCGATCGATGTGCAAATTCATCTGTATTGGAACTGTTGACACGTAAATGCATTTGTTGCCAATACCGCTGACCATCTGGACCCGTCGTTACATTGTGTTCACGAATCATTTGAGCAGACCAGCGAATGTAAGCATCATTCGGCATATCATCTACTCTAGTTCTAACACAAATCGACTGGGCAATAGGCGGAACGCTCGACGTGGCACCATCTGCAGCACATCTCATCTCAATGGCGTATGAGGTAACATTAGGACAATCATCTCTTACTACGAGAGGATGCGCATCAGGAAATGCCCGCCGTGACGGTAGATGTCTTCTCGATATCCCCATTCCTTGTGCATCCTCGCATTCGCAAAGGTATCGTTCGCCGAATCGCGATCTGAGTCTCGCTCGAATATTTCGTCCACCATCCATATTCGTAATGTACGCCGTACCCGTGTCTTCACGACGGGGACCACCAAACGAAGAGGCTTCTCGTTCTCGTCGAGTATACTCTCCATTCGCAAGACGACGAAGATCTTCAACCGTAAGTTCGAATACGTTCATCTGCTGGATGGGATTTTCCGGAAGCCCGGTCGGTTCCAAATCCGCGTAAGTCTCTAACTCTAACTCTAAACCAACGTCTAAAGAATTAGTAGGACTCGATCGGTTGTTATTACCATCCCCTTCTCGCTCTCTTCTTCGCATGACACGGCCAAGACCAGAGTCTAAGGATAATTCGATATCGCTGTGAAACCCGCTGTCATCGTCAGCCAATTCGCTATCATCCTCGTTGCCAACGAATATTTCTTCATCTTCCTCCTCCTCTTCTGCTTCCTCCCCTTCTCTCTCTCTCCTCCCCCTTTCATTAGCTCCGTATTCATGAGCTCGATGGACCACCTCATTTATCGTCATGCGGGGACCTTGAAACTGCTCAGCCAAAAATGGATCAGCAGCTTCCCCGCGAAATGAACCCCCACCTCTTCTGAACGCGCCGCCGGGATTGCGTACAAACACTGCGTCATCAAGAAAAGAAACGCCCACATCACGGTTAGTATCACGCACAGAGCCACCAATACGCGCAATATTTGCGCCACTTTGATCGCGACTCATCACTTCCTCGCCATTTGGACCGATCGCAACGTTCTCCTCATCGATAAAACTGTTCGGATTTTCAAAATCACCTTCTTCATCCTCTTCCGTCTCCTCGTCATCTTCCTCTCCTTCTTCATCTGTATAACCATCTTCAGGATCATCTGCGGAGGTAGCATCATCTCCATCACTTTCGGCTAGTCCGATTGGAACCAAGCTTTCTCCATCTTCTCGGGCATATTCATCGATCATACCGCGCTCTACAAGCCTCTCCATCTCTCTCTCGTCCTCGGGATCGAGTTCATCATCACTGTAGTCGTCTAGGTGATCTTCGCCATCGTCCTCTTCATCTCCTGCATCATCATCGTCGGTGCCGTTTTCACCATCATCAGAGTCATCTCCATCGATGATTAAGTCACTTGAAGCATCGTCAGATTCCGATCCTACTTCGAAACCTGCTTCTCCATCACCGGCATCGTCGTCATCGTCACTTGTCGTCATGTCCTCGTAAATTGCTTCTTCTAGCTCCGCATCTTCCATTGCGCGCATGTCTTCCATCATAGCTTCTTCATCTGCGAGCATAGCATCTTCTTCCTCCTCGTTATAGCTATTCTCATTCTCATCATCTTCGCGCAGCACCGCATCGATCACAGCGATAAGACTTTGTTCGAGGTGACGCTGACCATTCCGCCCCTTATCTTGATCTCCAGATGCGGGGATTTCCTTCGACATTTTTTCGTACACATTCGATAATTTATCTATGACGGTAAGTGTTGCGTCTAGAATACCGAGCTCAGGGCGATTGCCGCCTTGCAGTTCATCAACGCAGTGATTCTCTACAGATTTCAAAAGCAACGGAAGAATTTTGTGGCGGTGCATTGCAGCGAGTGTTTCGCCATTTTGAAAATTGGCAGAAGAGAGTTTATTCGATATGTCCCTTATAGATTCTGATCGCGAAGGCATGCAATGCGCCACAATCGTCGCGAGAATATCCAGAGCAGCGCGAAGATGTCCTTGGTATCGCGCATTACTACTCTGCGACTTGTACGAGCCGGAAACTACAGTAAAATCATTCTGAAGTAATTGAGCAACCATTGAGAAGAATAACTCTCGACAGCCCGGAACGCGAATCGTACACGTCGCTAGAAAATGCGCCGCACGTTCTGCTCCTTGCCAAGCCGGGAAACTATTGTTTTTATAACCGTTTATGCCGGAAGGAATCTGCTCTGGACACGTTGGCGGCTCGTGTATTCCCAGCGCCGTTAATTTCTCATTCCAAGAAGTCGTCTCCTTTGAGATCAATCTGCAAAACGTGTGCGTCAAAACCCCTCCAACAGACGCATCACTTTTATCGAGCTCTACGAGGACCGCACCAGCAGCAGCGTGTACTTCTATGAACTCTGACAGAAGTCTCAAAGCAAATTTAACCTTTGCGATGGCATGGATATCCGTTGATCGGCCGTACGGCTCTTCGTAGCGATCGTGAGTGTGAAACAGTGGGACCAGGTTTGAAGAATTCGGCGTGGTGAGAGTTTCCGGTGCCGGTACCGGGCCATCTGCAAAGGCAAGCTTTAAATCAGCCACAGTGTTTCCCTTGACGACCTTGAGGAGTGTACGGACAAGCTGAACAAACGATTTTGACGGCGGTGGAATTCTATCTCCTTCGTTCGATTCTCGGTCGATTTTTTCTACCTTTGTGTTTTTTGACACGTCCGTCCCCAATTCGTTCACATTTTTCTTCTCTGTTTCAAAACGCGGAAGAATGAGCAATTCACCTTTTTTATTCTCTTTTGGATTTGGCACCGGTACGCAATATGCACACTTTTCTAAAGCAACGAAGAAAGTGTGCACATCTCGAGCCATCACCGGAGACATTAAGGTCAGAAATACGGATGCCGATACCATACCGCCATCGCTTGAATGGAATGCAGCCTCAAGCGATTTTTTTATTTCGCATTCCATGGCGTAGCGCAGCGTGTTTGGGTCCTCTGCGACATGGCGAAATATCGATGCTAGCAAGTTGGTGAACGCAATGAACGAGTGTTGCGGGAGCGATCTCAGCAGCATCAAAACTTCGCATCCCCACAATTTGGGTAGAAGTATATTTGGTGCTTCTTTGCGCTTATTATTACTGAGCCAAGTTGTCACGTTTTCATAGGATTTTGTAAAATGCTCCAACAGTGTCAACGCGGCTTGAATCTGAGGAGCGCATGTACCTGGGTTATTGGCATTAGGCACCTTACTGTAAAACTTGGCCTTGAAGTTTGCAGCTTCGATATCGCAAGTCACGAGTGCTTTTTCTACTTCGACCTTGTCGTGCGTTTCTCCGTCTGGTGTCTTAAAAGGGCCCTTATGATCGTTTGGAATATCCTTGCCAAGGAGACGCACGTGATCGTAGCTTTCGAGAGTTGAACTCCCAGATATTGCACACCATAGATTATATTTATGAAGCAACGCGCTCTTTTCGTACGTTTTATCCTTTAATCGTACGGGTTGACGAATTTCGTGCAATTTTTTTCTCGTAAGAGGACACCTCGTCGCTTCAATCGCAGCATCGCTATCGACAAAAACCGTGGGAATACAAGGACTGATAGTCGGCGGCGAATACATCTGTTTTTCATAGACATTCGGCGATTGCGCCCACGCATAAAATCGAAGTATGGCATCGAGCGACTCGATGATGCGTTTTTGCTCAGCTTTGGCGACAGAACCAAACGGTCGGCCGCCGATTATACCTATCTCTTTCGCAAACGCGCTAACATTGCCACCAAGAGAGCTAGCATCAGAAAATGGTCCATTTAGTGGAGAGGACATACCACTTTCTGCCGGTAGCCACTGAGCGTACATGTGTAGAACCATTATGGTCGTTTGAACAATCTTCCGAAAGCGACACAAAGGTGATGCGGCAACGATATTGGTTGCTTTTTCGCGACCTGAAAGTGAAACGTGCGAGTGCTCCACAAGTATCTCGATTCTTTTCAAGTAGTCTTCAACTGCCAATCCATTCATCTCTTGGAAAATTTCTCGAAAGTTTGAATCTCGCGAGCAAAGCAGCAACATGGCTTGTTGTTGGATCCCAACAATCGCATCTATCAACACATCATTATACAGTGGTATACCTAACTTACCCAACTCTTTCGCAGGTGACGCTTCAATGTACTTACTGAGCAATTCGTTCGTGACGTGCGCTTCTGGAAACCCTTTAAATGGTGACTTCATGATAATTTTAGCGACAGACTTGCGACGGATGTCGTTTATTTTCGCTTCGTTTACATCGAGGAGGAAGGCATCGCAAACCACTTCGACAAATTCAAAGAGCAAAGCAGAGTCGTCCTCACATTCTTGTTCATCCTTCGCTGAAACTTCGATGTTCGATTTTACAAGTGCCACACTATGTGTCTTTAGCCAAAGAATTTTCCACAGAGATTCAGTGAGTTCTGGAACTCGCTCTCTCAGACGCTCCTCCAAAGGCTTAGAGAGCGAATCGTCTTCGCCAGATGAAGAGTCTTTCCTCATTTTTGGAGAACCTATCTTTTTCTTTGATTTTGCCACTTTGTCATTTTTACCATCGGATGCATCAGTTGCAGCATTACTCGAGTTTTGATGTTTGTTTGCTTCTTCCTGTATCTCCGGGTGCGCAAGCAAATATTCAGCGATTGTTTCCGCGTTGATTTCTTCGGTGCGACTTCTTTCGCGTAGTCGCATTACCGCCATTTGAGCAGCACGCGCCGAGAAACCCATCTCTACGATGAGCTGCAACGTTTCCGGCGAAATTTCCACATCATTAATAGCTTTATCGCGGAGCAAGGACTGCTCCCTCTGTCTGTCTTCTCCTTCGTCCAAATACCTAGCTATATCGTTGTGTTCGATACATTCACACAATCCTCGTTCGTAGAATCCCGTTCCACCCTGCTGCGTTCCGCGAAAGCATCGCGCGAGTATTCTGAAGATTCTGACGAGCACATCTTTCGCGTAAAGCACCGATGAGAGCTGGGGCTGAATAGCATCAATTTTTCCATCTTCGTTTACATGAAATTCGCGAGATATAGCACGTTCAATTGTAAATGCGACGTGAGCGCACTCTTCGTGCAAAGAAACACCCAAATCTTCAGGCATCTTGCATTTTCCCAATCGCTTAGAGACTTCCTCCGTTGTGTATGCCGCCCGGAAAGAGCGGCCAAGAATATTCCAGCCGTCTTGCATCATGCGATTCTCGAGCTCTTTCACCCAATAATCGCAGTCGTTTGCATTTTCAAAATCAATCTTATGTCTTTTCTGCTTTTTCGATTTGTTCGATTTGTTCTTGGAGCCGTCGCTTTCATCGCCGAGCTCTCCAAGTCTACTAAGCAATAATTCCCAGTCCACTGTTATCGGAATAGATGCCGCTGTATATAATTCACATCTAGTAATCATTGTTGGAAACGCTTGGAGGTTCGATAATTTCTCAAAGAAAGAAATTATGGTAGAGATGCAGATATTTGCGCTATGCAGACACGCATCCACAATCTGCCCGTTCGGCGGCGCCTTTACGATTTCTGTTTCCGTGACAGAAACACGTGTTAATAAAACTCCGAGTTCTATAACTTCAGGTAGAATAGCGCGCGAAATAAGATCAATGATGCCATATTTTCGTGCGAGAACGATTGCCGGGGCAAAGGCTCGACGGCTCTTATCTCGGCGCTCAGTAGAGTATCCGAGAACGGAGGTAACTACGCGTACATATTCTTCAATTTCGCTGAATATGAACAGAGAAGTGCATGGAAAGTTATCACCATCACCCAACTGCAAATTTTGTCTCTTATCGATGTATTGGCGAACATCTCTTTTCACTTTCGCGATTTCTTCGTAGCTCTGAAACATTATGTCTTCTATTTGCAACAAAATTGTTGCCACGGAGGTCCATTGTGTCCTCTCGTATACTTTAGATTTCTCTCTACTTAAACGCACCCAAGAAGGAGTCGCGGGTGCCGGTCGTGCTATGATGACAAATGCACTGACAATGGCTCCTTTAAGCCGCTGGAACGATTCCCGCGTCCATCGAGCCGTTTCGGCGTTCCGAAACGCCGCAATGCTTGTAGAATCGTCGTATTTAACTTCTCCGTCCACTAGAATTAAGTGACCCCTTAAAAAGTCGATGGAAGAGAGTGCGCCACCGTGAGCGCGA
>Ga0233451_10002873_pt1 | contig 15390 bp, 16 predicted proteins | sample 011ome_29_FD_183052 | JGI IMG/M metagenome (GOLD analysis project Ga0233451, IMG submission 183052) | Coastal salt marsh microbial communities from the Groves Creek Marsh, Skidaway Island, Georgia - 011504CT (spades assembly) | ecosystem: Environmental > Aquatic > Marine > Intertidal zone >...
TCGTCCTACCTCGCCGAGCGCGCCGGCGCCCTCGGGGACCGCTTCGGCAACGCAACACCGCGCGAGGCGCTCATGGCGCACCGGGTCTTCGATGCGGCCCTGAGGTCCCAGCGCACTGAATCCCCCAGACCCCCTGACCGCGGTGCTTGGATAGGAGCATGGCGAACACGGAGGGGGCAGCCCCCGGAGCGCGTGGCAAGGGCAAGGTCAAGCGCATTCCCCGGGAGTTCTACGAGAAGACGCTCTACCAATTGCAGGGCGAGCTCGTCACCATGCAGGAGTGGGTCAAGTCCACCGGTGCGCGCATCGTCGTGGTCTTCGAGGGGCGTGACGCCGCGGGCAAGGGGTCGACGATCAAGCGCGTCACCGAATACCTCAATCCCCGCATGGCGCGGATCGTGGCGCTGCCGACTCCCACCGAGCGCGAGCGCACCCAGTGGTACTTCCAGCGCTATGTCGAGCAGCTGCCTGCGGCCGGCGAGATCGTGCTCTTCGATCGCTCCTGGTACAACCGCGCGGGTGTCGAGCGGGTCATGGGCTTCTGCACCGCGGAGGAGTACCGACGCTTCCTGCGCCAGGCACCGATCTTCGAGCGCATGATCATCGAGGACGGCATCTTCCTGCGCAAGTACTGGTTCAGCGTGAGCAACCACGAGCAGGAGAAGCGCTTCGCCTCCCGGCTCAACGACCCGATGCGGCAGTGGAAGCTCTCGCCGATGGACCTTGAGTCCATCACGCGCTGGGAGGACTACTCGCGCGCCAAGGACGAGATGATGGTGCATACCGACACGTCCGAGTCCCCGTGGTTCGACGTCGAGGCCGATGACAAGCGCAAGGCGCGGATCAACATGATCCACCACCTACTGTCCACGATCCCCTATGAGCCGGTGACCCGTCCGCCCCTGGTGCTCCCCGAGCGGCCGGACGGACACGGCTACGAGCGGCCGCCTCGGGATCTCACGCGCTATGTGCCCGACTACGCGGGAGAGCTGCTCTCCCGCGAACGTCCGGCCTGATTCGCCGACGCACCCACGCGGCGGCTCAGTTCGGCGTTGCCGATCGCCCCGATGAGGATCACGTACGCCGAGATGTAGAGCACGAGACTGAGGATCACGGTGCTCGCGAGGGTGCCGTAGATCGCCTGGTAGCTCGTCGCGAAGCGCAGGTAGATGCCGAAGCCGATCACGACCGCCAGGGTGCCGACCGCACCGAGTGCGGCACCGGGCCAGTTGAGGCGTGGCGCCTCGCGCAGTGCAGCCGCGCGGAAGAGCGCGACGAGCACCCCTGTCCCGAGCGTGAGGCCGAGGGCGATGCCCGCGATGAAGGCGAGCGCACGCCACGGCTCATCCAGGGTCGAGGCCCAGGCGGCGCCGGCTCCCGCCGCGAGGAGGAGGATCCCGAAGACGAGGATCGAGCTCACACTGCCGAGATAGGCGACCGCCCGTGCGCTGACGTAGTGCTGCGGATCGAGTCCGTAGGCGATGCGGACCGCCCGCTGGAAGGCGTAGATCCCGCTCGAGACCGCCCAGAGCACGGTGATCAATGAAATGGCCAGGCTCCACGACACCGTGGCGCCCGAGGCCTGCGAGGCCGTCTGGAGTTGATTGGCGAGCAGGTTGCCCAGGGAATCGGGGGCGAACTCCTGGAGCGACTTCAGGGCTTCGTCGAGGACCCCGGGATCGACCAGTCGGCCGAAGATGATCGCCATCGCGATGAACGCTGGCGTGATGGCGATCGCCGCCCAGAAGGCCACAGCGGCGGCGGACAGTCCGATGCGCTCGGTGGACTGCGCCTTGATCACGGCGACGACGAAGCCGACGGCTTCGGAGGCGCGCGGATGCTGGCGGAGGAAGCGCTCGGCGCGCTCGGTCACGGCCGCCATGTCAGAGGGGCCAGGTCAGACGATGGCGGAGATGCCCGCGACCACAAGGCTGACGATGCCGAGGTAGGTGAGCACGACGCCGATGGCGGCAATGCGCAGCGGTGCCCGCTCGTCGCTCACGGCAATGCTGAAGGCGTGCGTGTAGACCTTGCGGAAGGGAGTGGCCTCGCGAGCCGGGTTGCCCTGGGGGTCGCGCTGGAACCAGTACGCCTTCTCGCTGGACATGCCGTAGAAGGCGAATCCCAGGCCAAAGAGGATGAGGAAGATCCCGAGGATCAGGAAGACGAGCACCGTGACGGACACGGGCAGCACCCTAGCGTCGCAGGAGCCGGGAGACCTCACGGCCCATGGCTGAGTAGGCGGGTGCCGTGGGATGGAGGGCATCTCCGAGATTGCCCGTCCCGACGGTGACGAACCACGGGTCGGATGAGCACAGTGAGTGCCGGTCGACCGAGCGCGGCCAGTCGACATACCGGGCACCTGCCGCGCGCGCGGCATCGCGGATGGTGGCGTCGAGGCGTCCCTGCAGAGTATTGATCGCCGTGATCTCGCGAGCGTCCAGCAGGTTGCCGACCAGGGTGTTGGCGCACTGCCGTGGGCCCGAGAGCAGGCGCGGGTAGCCCGCGAGGACGATCTCGGCCTGCGGTGCCCGCGCATCGATCGCACCCGCGATGTCGGCGAGTCCGCGCGAGACCTCGGGCAGCCGTGCCTGCGCCTGGGCGATCTGCGGGAGGCAACTCGGCGCGAAGGGCAGCAGGCACGCGGCGGCGAGGGACCCGAAGCCGATGTCGTTGCCCCCGACCTGCACGAGCACCGAGGTCGCGTCCTTAGGGACCGTCGAAACCTGCTCGAGCACCTGCGGGATCCGGGCGCCGGGGCAGGAGCCATCCGAGAGCGCCTCGCCGGTGCGGCGCGAGGCATCGGCTGCATAGGAGCGCCCGGAACGGCGACAGCCGGCGTCGTCGACATAGTCACCGGCTCCGATGCCCGCCATGTAGGAATCGCCGATTGCGGCGAGGGGTGCGGGCTCGGCCTGGGCGGGCGCCGTGGCCATGACGGCTGCTCCTGCCGTGACGACGAGGGCGGTCACGATCGCACGCAGCACCCCCTCACGCTACCCGCCAGCCGATACCGTGGCGCGGTGGCGAGCCCCCGAACCGGTCAGGCGGTGGAAGTCGCCGTGGGTGACGGCTCGGTCCGGATCTCCAGTCCCGAGAGGCCCATGTGGCGCGAGGGTGACGCACTCATCACCAAACTCGACGTGGCGCACTACTACGCGGCTGTGGCCCCGGCTCTGCTCCGTGCGGTGCGCGATAGACCGACGACGCTTCAGCGATTTCCCGACGGGGTCCTCGTCGACGGTGCACGGGGCGAGAACTTCTACAACAAGCATGTGCCCAAGGGAGCCCCCGACTTCGTGGCGACCGCCCGGGTCACCTTCCCTTCCGGTCGCACGGGTGTGCAAGTGTGCCCCGACAACGCCGAGACGCTCGTGTGGGCCGCCAATCTCGGCTGCGTGACCTTCCATCCTTGGCCAGTCCGCTGCACTGACGTGGATCGTCCCGATGAGTTGCGCCTGGACCTCGATCCCCACGACGGACGTGGCTTCACGGACGCTGTGGAGGTCGCGGGAGCGCTGCGCGGAATCCTCACCGATCTCGGCGCGGAGCCCTACGTCAAGACGAGCGGAGGCCGGGGGCTCCATGTCTTCGTGGCCATCGAGCCGCACTGGGAGTTCCTCGACGTGCGACATGCGGCCATCGCCCTCGGGCGCGAGCTGGAGCGTCGCATGCCCGACCTGGTGACCACCTCGTGGTGGAAGGAGGAGCGGGGGGCGCGGGTCTTCATCGACTACAACCAGATGGCCCGGGACCGCACGATGGCGTCGGCCTGGTCCCTGAGGGCGCGTCCGGGTGCACCCGTCTCCATGCCCGTGACGTGGGAATCACTCCCCGAGGTCGACCCCTCGGCGTACGACCTGCGCACTGTGCCGGCATTGCTCGAGGCCGGCGGGGACCCCTGGGCTGGGCTGGGGGAGAGGGCCTTCGACATCACGCCCTTGCTGGACATGTGGCGCGTCGACGTGGAGGAGCGCGGCCTCGGGGAGATGAGCTTCCCTCCGGACTATCCCAAGATGCCCGGGGAGCCGCCGCGCGTGCAGCCGAGTCGAAGGCGCTCGTAACTCACTCGAGCAACACCGACGCCCGGCGGGATGAGCGAGGCGCCGACCGAGGCTGCGGGGTGGGGGCCTACGCCGGGTCGATCTGCATGACGACGGCCTTGGGCTCCGTCATGAACTCCCGGCTGAAGTTGCCGCCTTCGCGACCGACACCGGAGTCCCCGAAACCGCCGAAGGGCAGACGCAGGTCGCGGATGAAGAAGCAGTTGACCCACACGGTGCCGGCGTTGAGCTTGGCTGCGACACGGTGCGCGCGCGAGAGGTTCTCGGTGAAGACCATGGCGTTGAGGCCGTAGCGCGTGTCGTTGGCGAGGGCGATCGCCTCCTCCTCCGTGTCGAAGGGGGTGGCGACCGTCACGGGACCGAAGATCTCCTCCTTGACCACGCGCGCATCAGCCGGTGCATCGGTGATGATCGTGGGCTTCACGCTCCAGCCCTCACCGAGGCCTCCTGTGAGGACGCGGCCTCCGCCCAGCGCATCGGTGCCGAGGTAGCCCTGCACCTTGGTGAAGTGCTCCTGGCTCGCCAAGGCCGCGGAGAACTGCGTCGCCGGATCCTTGGGGTCGCCCATGACGAGCGCCTCGGCCGCGGCCTTGTAGCGCACGAGGAACTCCTCGTAGATGCCGCGCTGGACGTAGAGACGGCTACCGGCGAGGCACACCTGTCCGGCGTTGCGGAAGATCGCCTCCACCGCCCAGTGGACGGCGTTGTCCAGGTCGGCGTCCTCGAAGATGATGTTGGCGCCCTTGCCGCCGAGCTCGAGGCTCACCGGGGTGAGGTTGCGGGCGGCGACACCGCTGATGATCTTGCCCGTGCCGGACTCGCCCGTGAAGGTGATGCGGTCGACGTCGGGATTCTCCGTGAGTGCGGAGCCCGCCGAGTCCGGACCGTAGCCGTGGACGACATTGAGGACTCCGGACGGGAATCCCGCCTCGATCGCCAGGCGGCCGACGATCGTGGCCGAGACGGGGGTGTCCTCTGCCGGCTTCCACACCACGGTGTTGCCCCAGGCGAGCGCGGGCATGACCTTCCACGTGCCGAGCATGAGTGGGAAGTTCCATGGCGAGATCGCGGCCACGACACCGACGGGCTCCCACCGCGTGTAGGCGTGATGGCCCGTGTCCATGGGGAGTGTCTCCGCCGTGGACATGCGTGCGTGGTCGGCGAAGAAGCGCACGTTGAGCACTGAGCGCGCGACGTCGTGACGGGACTGCGTGATCGGCTTGCCCATGTCGCGGGTGTCGGCCATGGCGAGCTCGTCGGCGTGCTCCTCCATGAGGTCGGCCAGCCGGTGCATGAACTGCTGGCGCTTCTCATAGCCCATGCGCGGCCACGGACCGGTCTCGAAGGCCTCCCGTGCGACCGCGACAGCGCGATCGGCATCTGCCTTGCCGCCGCAGGCGATCGTGGCCCACGGCTCGCGGGTGTAGGGGTCGATGTCGGGCATCGTCGCGCCGTCGAGGGAGGGGACCTCCTCGTTGCCGATGATGTGGCCGTAGAACTCCATGGTCCGCCCTCCCGTGACTGGTGAGGTGCATCGTGCCACGGCATAGACGCCAGGACCCACGAACCCGTCCCGATGAGGGGAACGGCGTCCGTGGGTCCGGGAGGCGAGGATCAGGCCTGCGGGATCGCTGCCTCGAGAGCATCGCGTGCTGCGTCCACAGAGGTGCGGAAGGCATCGGCGGCCGACTTCACCGCGGTGCGTTGTGCCTCACGGGCCGGCTCGATCGCGGTCTTGTAGGCCTCCCACGCGGCGCGACGCTCATCGCGCGTCGTCGCGGCCGCAAGCGCTTCCTTCAGCGTGGCCTGAGCCCCCTCGGTCGTTGTCTTGAAGGCCACGTGGGCGGACTCGACGCTCGCCCTCAGCTGCTCGGTCGCCGTCGCCATCGCCGTGCGGTACGCCGTCACGGCGGCGAGTTGGTCAGCGGGCAGAGTTGCAGCGTCGAAGGCGGAGAAGGCTGCCTGCACCGCGGCGATGAACGCCACGCGCGCTGCCTCCTTGGCAGTCGGGTCGCCCCCGGCCGCGTCGATGGCGGCCTTGAGCGCGTCGCGCGCCGACTCCAGCGCGGACTTCAGCGCGCTCCGAGCCTCGTCCGTCACGGTGCGATCGATATGGCGCTCCAGCCACCTGTCCTGGACCTGGACACGGCCATCCTTGTGCCCGTGGCCGATGCCGAGGCCGATGCCCGGACCGGGACCCTGGCCGGGGTGGCGGCCTTCGCGGGCCTGGGCAGCCGTGGCGCCCGCGGCGGCGACTCCTGTGCCGAGCAGCAGGACGGCGGCGGTGGCGGCGATGGTGCGGCGAGTGGCCATGGTGCCTCCTCGGTCGTGGATGCGTGTGTCGCATCGCTGAAGTCACGCTGGCACGCGATCGGCCGCGGAAGCGCGTTCACGGGACTCTTCCCAGGGCTTCCTCACACGATCCTGACAATTCGCCGCGGATGCCGGGTCGATCCTCAGGAGACGCAGCGATCTCCTTGCGATCGACGAGCTCAGTCGAGCAAGGACGTGATGTCCACCGGTATCGGCACGTGCACCTGCGCGTAGGTGCACGTGGAGGCTGTGCGATCCGGTCGCCAGCGCAGCCAGGTGCCCACGTGGCGAAGTCGATCGCCCTCGAACTGGTCGTAGGCCACTTCCGCGACGATCTCGAGTGCGAGGGGATACCACGTCTGGTCCCGCCCGCGATTCCAGCGATTGATCGCACCCGGGCGTCGCACGCGCGCATCATCCTCGAGCCACGGGTGGCCCTCGACTTCGGCGAGGGCGTAGGGAGCGAGATGCTCGGTGATCTCGCGCCTGCGTGCCGCGGAGAAGCCCGAGGCTGCGCCGACATGGTGCAGGAGCCCGTCGGAGTCGTAGAGGCCCAGGAGCAGCGACCCGACCTCGTCGGGGTTCTTCGCATGGGCACGCCACCCGGCGACGACGGTGTCCAGGGTGCGGCGGTGCTTGATCTTGAGGAGAGTGCGCTTGCCCGGTGCGTAGGGCGAGTCGATCGGCTTCGCGATGAGTCCGTCGAGTCCGCCGCCCTCGAACTCGTGGAACCACCGGAGGGCCAGGTCGCGATCGCGAGTCATGGGGGAGATGGAGAGGGGACCGGTCGTCGTGAGGTCGTCGAGGTGGGCACGCCGCGCGAGATAGGGCTCCGTGATCAGGGCGCGATCGCCTAGGGCGAGGATGTCGAAGCCCACATAGGTCGCGGGGTGCTCCTGTGCGAGCCTGCTGATGGTGTCGAGGTCGCTGCGTGGTCGCAGCCGTGTGCCCAGGGCCGGGAAGTCGAGGACGCCGTCGTGGGTGATGACCGCCTCGCCGTCCATGACGATGCGGTCAGGAAGCACGTCGAGCAGCGCGGAGGCGACCTCGGGGAAGGCATATGTGAGGTCGTCGCCGCTCCTGCCCTGAAGCAGGATGCGCCCGCCCGACCGGAAGACCAGCATGCGGAAGCCATCCCACTTGGGTTCGAAGGCCAGGTCGTCGCTCTCGGGCACGGTGTCGCCGGCAGGGGACGCGAGCATGGGGGAGACCGGGGGCGTAATCGGCAGGTCCCAGGACGTGGGGGCCGTGACCCCGTCGGGATCGCGCGCGTCCTCGGTCATGCGCCGATGGTGGCATGGGGCGACACGACTCGAGGCGCGTAGCATCCGGCACGTGCCCGGACGCCTCGTGGATCGAGACCCCCGGGTGTCCCCGGAGCGCTTGCTCACCGACCTCGTCCCGCCGCCGCACTTCGCGCACGTGCGCTTCGCGAGCTACGTCCCGGATCCGGCGCAGCCCAGTCAGGCGGCCGCGGTGGCGGCGCTCGAGGCCTTCGCGGCACGGCTGGAGGCCAAGCCGTCACGGCGCTGGCTGCGCCGCGCCGCTCCGCCGGAGGAGCGCGCGGGTGTCTACCTGGACGGGGGCTTCGGCGTCGGCAAGACCCACCTCCTGGCATCCCTGTGGCACGTCGCCCCTGAGCCACGTGCCTACGGCACCTTCGTGGAGTACACCAATCTCGTCGGCGCGCTCGGATTCGCCGAGGCGGTGAAACGCCTGTCGGCGTACAAGCTCATCTGCATCGACGAGTTCGAGTTGGACGATCCCGGCGACACCGTGCTCATGTCGACGCTGCTCGGCAATCTCGTCGACGCGGGGGTCAAGCTCGCGGCGACCTCCAACACCCTGCCCGAACGCCTGGGGGAGGAGCGCTTCGCCGCCGAGGACTTCCTGCGCGAGATCCAGGGACTGTCTGCTCACTTCGACGTCGTCCGCATCGATGGCGACGACTATCGACACCGCGGTGCACCCGAGGCCCCCCATCCGCTCAGCGATGAGCAAGTGCGCCTGACGGCCCAGGATGACCCGGGTGCCACGCTGGATGACTGGCGTGACCTGCAGCGACATCTCGCTCGCGTGCATCCTTCGCGCTACTCAGCCCTGCTCGACGGCGTGACGGCCGTGCACTTCACGGATGTCCGGAGCCTCACCGATCAGGTGGAGGCCCTGCGCACCGTGGTGCTCGTGGATCGCCTCTACGACCGCGATATCCCCGTCCGCACCTCGGGAGTGCCCCTCGACCGGCTCTTCTCCGAGGAGATGCTGCGCGGCGGCTACCGCAAGAAGTACAGGCGGGCCCTCTCTCGTGTCATCGCCCTGGCGCGCGAGGGCGACACGCCCAGCGATGGGGGACATCGTCCTCCGGCCGTGCCATAGTCCCACCCATGGAAATGAGTGGCTTCTTCAGCATCCTCGGCGTGGGCATCGTGATCGGTGTCATCGCCCGAATCCTCGTGCCGAGCATGCAGCCGATCGGCTGCTTCATGACCATCATCTGCGGCATCGTCGGTGCGGCGATCGGCAGTTGGATCGGGGTGCAGTTCTTCGACCAGGTGTGGGGCTTCAGCTGGCTCACGCTGATCCTGCAGATCCTCGTCGCGACGATCCTGGTCGCGATCGTGGCCGCTCTCTTCCGCAGGAGTAGCGTGTAAGCATGAGCTCGTGGTCCCAAAGTCGCGCCCTCACCCGACAGTCCTGGGACGTCCTCAAGGACAACCGCTATCTCATGGCCTACCCCGTGGTGGGCATCGCGATGGGCGTCGTCCCCTTTGCCGTCATCGTCGCGGGGGTGTTCGCGATCGCCGCCGACCAGAACTGGATCGGGTGGGGGCTGGTGCTCGTCGGCCTCTACCTGCTCACCCTCGTCACGGCAGTCGTGCAGGCCGCGCTCACGGTGAGCGCAGCGGCGGAGCTCGAGGGGGGTAGCTCTTCGCTGGGGCACGGGCTGGGCGTCGCATTCGGTCGCCTCGGCCGATTGGCTCGGTGGGCCTTCGTCAGCACGGTGGTCGGACTGCTCATCGGCCTGGTCCGCGGCAATAGCAACGGGGGACTGGCCTCGGTCATCTTCCGCAACGTGCTGGCTGCGGCCGCCGATGTCATGTGGCAGCTCATCACCTTCTTCGTGATGCCCGCGATGATGCTGGACGACCTCGGCATGATCGCGGCGATCAAAAAGTCGGCCGCTACCTTCAAGGAGCGCTGGGGCACTCAGCTTTCGGGAGGCGTGCGGATCGGGGGCCTCATCGGGCTCATCGCGATCCTCCCGGCGATCATCGCCCTCGTCGCCGGAGGCTTCCTGGCCATGTCGGGTGCCTGGGCCGTGGGCGTACCACTCGCCGTGGTCGGGCTCATCGTGCTCATCGTCGCGGGGCTCGTGCTCAGCGCGATCCGGGGTGTCTTCTCGGTCGTGCTCTACCGCTACGCGTCCCAGGGGGTCGTCGAAGGCGGCTTCACCGAGGAGCAACTCGCCTCGGCCGTGCGCGTCAAGTCCTGACGATCACGACGACGCGCTGGCCCACTCCATCCCCTGCCGTGTCATCGCCTCGCGGAGGCTGGCGGCCAATCCGTCGACGTCGCGGGCACTGTCGAGCGCTGCGGCGTCGAGGAGCATGACCACGCTGCCGTCGGACGTCTCGGCCACCACACAGGGCTCTTGTCCGTCGGTTGCTGAGTGGACGGCCGCAGACCTCTCGTTGCGGTGGACGACTGCGAAGGGCACCGGCAGCGTCGCGACGTAGTCATCCCAGGCACGTCGACGACGGACCGGGGAGTGGGTGATGTCGCACAGGGAGCAGTGTCGGCCGCCGAGCTTCCCGGCGAGATAGGCGAGCTCACCGCGCAGGCCGCCGTCGGCGTCGTAGACGCCCACGATGCGCTGGATCTGGACCATGCTGTCGGGCCTCCCCGAGGGGCAGGACTTCCCTGGTGGGCGATACAGGATTTGAACCTGTGACCTCTTCCGTGTCAAGGAAGCGCGCTAGCCCCTGCGCCAATCGCCCGTGCCGGTGGTGCAACTGCTGGTGGTGCTCCGAGGTGGAGACGGGATTTGAACCCGTGTACACGGCTTTGCAGGCCGTTGCCTCGCCTCTCGGCCACTCCACCGAAAGGTCTCGTGGACCCTTCGAGCGGACGACGGGACTCGAACCCGCGACCCTCACCTTGGCAAGGTGATGCGCTACCAACTGCGCTACGTCCGCGTGCACGGCACCCGAGGGCGCCGCCAGGGAGAAGACGATAGCCGACACGCCGAGTGAGCCTCAACGCGGCCCCGACGCGACAGGATGGGCCCGTGATGACCGCCGGTCAGGAGCCGGCCGCCCACCTCGGCGGCCTCGTCGCCCGTGACCTTGTCGAGGTGACCCAGGATCCGCGGGCGTTGGACGCCGGCGGGCGCTGGGCGGTCGTCGTGCCCTACGCCGGAGAGCCCGTCTTCGCGCGCTTTGCCGACTGGCGTCCCGGATCTGCCGAGGAGGTCGCGGGACCGTGGCGAGGGCCGTCCACGTGGACCACCTCCCTGGAGCGCGACGGCTACATGTCCGCGGTGGAGCGCATCCGCGAGCACATCGCGGCAGGGGAGGTCTACCAGGCGAATGTCTGCCGCGTGCTGAGCGCGGCACTGCCCGATCCTGCGCAGGCAGACGTCGGTGGCCTCTACGCGCTCCTCGCGCAGGGCAATCCAGCGCCGCACGCGGCGATGATCCGCATCCCCGGTGTCGTGGAGGTGGCGAGCGCCTCGCCCGAACTCTTCCTCTCCCGAGACGGGGACGTCCTGGAGACCGGCCCCATCAAGGGCACGGGGCGGACCGCGAGCGACCTCCTGCCCAAGGATCGGGCGGAGAACGTGATGATCGTCGACCTCATGCGCAACGACCTGTCGCGCGTGTGCGCGGTAGGCAGCGTGACGGTGCCCGCACTCCTCGCCGAGGAGGAGCACCCCGGCCTTGTGCACCTCGTGAGCCGGGTGCGCGGCGTCCTGCGCGAGGACGCGTCGTGGTCCTCGATCCTCGACGCGACCTTCCCCCCTGGATCGGTCACGGGTGCGCCCAAGGGCGCCGCACTCACATGCATCGATGAAGTGGAAACCGCCTCGCGCGGCATCTACTGCGGTGCGGTCGGCTGGGTGGATGCCGATGCGGGCACAGCCAGCCTGGGTGTCGCCATCCGCACGTTCTGGGTCCAGGACGGCATCGTGCGCTTCGGCACGGGAGCCGGCATCACGTGGTCATCCGATCCGCTCGGGGAGTGGGAGGAGACCGAGTTGAAGGCCGCACGTCTCATTGCCCTCGCGGGTGGGTGCTGGGAAGGGAGGATGGCGCCATGAGGTTCTGGCTGTCTCACGCGGGTGGCCTGGTCGATGCCGCCGATGCCCGGGTGTCCGTGCTCGACCACGGCTTCACCGTCGCCGACGGTGTCTTCGAGACGCTCAAGGTCGCCGACGGCGTGCCCTTCGCGCTGACTCGACACATCGATCGCCTCGAGCGCAGCGCGGCGGCGATGGGCTTGCCCGCCCCGGATCGCCGTCAGGTCGTCACGGCCGTGAGCGAGACGGTCGAGGCCAATGCCGCACTGCTCGGCGCGCTGGCACGCCTGAGGATCACCTACACGGCGGGGGATGCGCCACTCGGCAGCGACCGAGGCGAGACGGGGACCACCCTGGTCGTGGCCGTGTCGAGCATGAAGCCCTGGCCCGACTCCGCAGCCGTCATCACCGTCCCGTGGCCCCGCAATGAGCGCAGCCCCCTCGCCGGAGTGAAGTCCACCTCGTACGCCGAAAACGTCCTCGCGCTGGCACGGGCACATGAGCACGGTGCGGCCGAAGCGCTCATGGGTGACACGCAGGGCCGGCTGTGCGAGGGCACGGGCAGCAACGTATTCCTCGTGCTCGACGGACGGCTCATCACTCCGAGTCTCGCGACGGGCTGCCTGGCGGGCGTCACCCGAGACCTCGTCCTGGAGTGGTCGGACGCGGTCGAGGTCGATGTGCCCCTGCCTGCCCTGGAGCAGGCCGAGGAGGTCTTCATCACCTCGTCAACGCGCGACGTCCAGCCGGTGCACAGGGTGGACGCCCGCAGCGTGGCGGCGCCCGGCCCGATCACGGCGGCGGTGCGCGATGAATTCGCGCGGCGTTCCCGTGCTGACGTCGACCCCTGATCGCGGTTACCGTGGTCGGGTGAGCGCCCCGCGACCCGAGGACGAACCCGTCCCCGAGGAGTCGCGTCTGCAGCGTTTCGAGGATTCCCTCGAAGACGCGGCCGAGGATCTCGTCGAGGGTTTCGAGGAGACGGTCGATCGCGTCCTCCCGCCGCACCTGCGTGCTCGCGCCTGGGCACGCCGGCGCCGGTCCACGCACGTGCTGTGGCAGGCCGGCGTACTCCTCGTGGGCTTCGGGCTCGTCATCGCAGGCATCGCCATGCTCGTGCTGCCCGGACCGGGATGGGCGGCGATCATCCTCGGTCTGGTCGTCCTCGCCTCGGAGTACGCCTGGGCCCGCAGGCTGCTCGACCCCGTCCGCCGCTGGGCCACGCGTGCTGCCCAGGCGGCACTGGATCCGCGGGTGCGGCGCCGCAATCTCGCGATCGCCGGAGCGCTCGTCGTGGCTGCTGCCGCGGGTGTCGCCTGGTACGTCACGGCCTTCGGGCTGACGCTCGCGCCCGTCACGGGCCTGCTCGTGCGGTGAGGGGAGTGCGGTAGTCTCACGCTCCGCAGCACTGACGGGCGATTAGCTCAGTGGTAGAGCACTCGCTTCACACGCGAGGGGTCACTGGTTCGAACCCAGTATCGCCCACCCTCAGAGAGCTCCCGCGCTGGCGCGGGCCTTGCCTCCCGGATCCGCGATGAAGAGATAGACGCTCACCACGAGCGCCCACGCGGGAAAGAGGTACTCGACGTACGGCACTCCGAAGGGGACGAGTAGCAGCACGAGTCCTGTCACGGTCCCGAACGCCGTCAGCCACCCGGGCAGCACCTTGCGCAGGCGGCCAAGCGTCGAGAGCGAGAGCGCGAAGACCGCGGCCATGCGCGGAGCGTAGGAGGCCAGCAGCTCGTTGATGGTCGACGCCGGCACGATGCGCGAGGCCCCCTCCGGATTGATCCCCTCCGCGAGAAGGCGGAGCTCGGCGGACGCGAGGGCCCCGATCACGAAGAGGATGACGATGAAGGCGATGCCCGACCCGGTGAAGACCGTGGTGAAGAGGCGGTTGTCGGCGTGACCGACGCTGTAGTTGAGGACCGCCGTGAACCACAGAAAGGCGATTCCGACGTAGGGGAGGATGTTGACTCCCAGCTGCGCCCGGGCGATGTCGTCGGCCGACGGGAGTGCATCGGTGGCCAGGAACGCCCCGACAGGGAAGGCTGAGCGCAGCAGGTAGATGGTGAGGGTGAAGGAGACGGCGAAGACCAGACCGGCGATGGCGGCCGACCGCGCCGTCCGCAGGCTCGCCAGCCACGCCAGACGCCGGGTGCTCTCCTCGGGCTCGCTCACGGGCGGGGACGATACTGTGCCCTCACCGCGCCGATGACGACTCGGCGGGGAATCCGGAGGGAGCGTGGCTGCGGTGGCAGACCTGGCGATCGCGGTCGTGACGCCGGAGGGCGAGGAGGCCCGCTCGGTGCCCGAGGGGGCAACAGCCGCCGATGTCGTGGCCGACGGCAAGCGCGTCGTCGTCGCCCGCATCAACGGCGAGCTCCGCGACCTGGCGACCGCCCTGGCTGCCGGCGACGTGGTCGAGCCGGTCGGCGTGGACACACCCGAGGGCCTGGCCGTCCTGCGGCACTCAACCGCGCACGTGCTCGCCCAGGCGGTGCAGGACACCTTCCCCGAGGCCAAGCTCGGCATCGGCCCACCGGTCAAGGACGGCTTCTACTACGACTTCTCCGTCGAGCGACCCTTCACGCCCGAGGACCTCAAGGTGCTCGAGAAGCGCATGCAGGAGATCGTGAAGTCCGGACAGCGCTTCTCGCGACGGGTCGTCACCGACGCGGAGGCAGCGCGCGAACTCGCGGGGGAGCCCTTCAAGCTCCGCCTCATCGGCAGCGAGGGTGGCGCCGAAGTGATGGAGGTCGGGGGCGCCGAGCTGACCATCTACGACAACGTCGAGGCCAAGTCGGGTGCGACCTGCTGGGGCGACCTCTGCCGCGGCCCGCACGTGCCGGATACGCGCTACATCGCGCCGAATGCCTTCCGCCTCATGCGCACTGCGGCGGCGTACTGGCTCGGCGACCAGGCCAATGAGCAGTTGCAGCGCATCTATGGCACCGCCTGGCCCTCCAAGGAGGAGTTGCAGGCCTATCTCACCTTCCTCGAGGAGGCGGAGAAGCGCGATCACCGCAAGCTCGGTGCCGAGCTCGACCTCTTCAGCTTCCCCGAGGAGATCGGGTCAGGCCTGGCGGTCTTCCACCCCAAGGGCGGCGTCGTGCGCCGCGTCATGGAGGACTACTCGCGTCGGCGTCACGAGGAGGCGGACTACGAGTTCGTCAACACGCCCCACGTGACCAAGGCCGCGCTCTTCGAGAAGTCCGGTCATCTCGACTGGTACGCCGAGGGCATGTACCCGCCCATGCATCTCGATGCCGAGGTGGATGCCGACGGCAATGTGCGCCGCCAGGGCGTCGACTACTACATGAAGCCGATGAACTGCCCGATGCACAACCTCATCTTCGATGCGCGTGGCCGCTCCTACCGCGAGCTGCCGCTGCGGCTCTTCGAGTTCGGCACCGTCTACCGCTACGAGAAGTCCGGTGTCGTCCAGGGCATGACACGCGCGCGTGGCTTCACCCAGGACGACGCGCACATCTACTGCACGCGCGAGCAGATGGCCGACGAGCTCGACAAGCTCCTCACCTTCGTCCTCGACCTCCTGCGCGACTACGGACTCGAGGACTTCTACCTCGAGCTGTCGACCCGCGATCCCGATAAGTCGGTCGGCTCCGACGAGGTCTGGGCCGAGGCGACGGAGGTCCTGCGCCAGGCTGCGGAGAAGCAGGGGCTCGAGCTCGTGCTCGACGAGGGTGGCGC
>Ga0233451_10002874_pt1 | contig 15389 bp, 9 predicted proteins | sample 011ome_29_FD_183052 | JGI IMG/M metagenome (GOLD analysis project Ga0233451, IMG submission 183052) | Coastal salt marsh microbial communities from the Groves Creek Marsh, Skidaway Island, Georgia - 011504CT (spades assembly) | ecosystem: Environmental > Aquatic > Marine > Intertidal zone > Salt...
TCAAGCCCTTCAACGGCGCACTCTGCAACGTGATCGACGACGATTTGGAGCAGGAGGCTTTTATGCTACTCACGCGCGTTCTTCTTGTGGAGGAAACTCTGGCGTTAGTTACAATCGGAGTGCTCAAAGACAACGCCGACATCCTCTCTGGGTATAATAGTAGGTAATCTGCGTGTGTGTTTAGGTGCGTTGAAGATATATATCAACGCGTGTTAAAGTAGTCTGTGTCTGTAACCCGACGCGTAAATATAATGCGGTTATGTTCGTTGTTTGGTGGGAGAAAGAGAAAAGAAAGAGAAAAAATTCCCGCCGCCGCACAAAAAATCTAGGAATAAAAAATGAAGAATATGGTTTTGTCTTCTTCGTGTTGTCATCATCATCGCGCGCAACCGATATCAGCATTAGGAGCAGCATTAGGAGCAACAGCGAAACGAAGACCAACAGGGAGGAGTAATAATAATAATAATGTTCGAACGACGACGACGCCCAAAAGAGGAGGAGGAGGAGAAAGAGGCTCGATGATAAAAACAAACGCGTCGTCGTCGAACTTCTATCTTCCATCGTCTTCTTCTGAAGGGGAAAGGCACGTCGTCGGCGTGAACAATAAGAGTACTTATAATATTGGAAGAGGAAAGAGAAGAAGAAAACCTCTCATCAACGCGGCAAGACAAAATACAAACGGAAGAATCGTCGTCACGCGCGCCGTGTCGGATGGAGGAGGAGAACAACCGCAAAAGAAAATCTCGCAATCTGAGTTTACCGAACGAGCCTGGGAAGCCATCGTAGCTGCTCCGGAAAACGCGCAAAAAGCGTCGCAACAAATAGTCGAAACCGAGCACTTATTTTTGGCTCTGTTGGAACAACGAGAAGGATTCTCCGGGAAAATCTTGAAACATCTAGGAGTGGACATGAAAACTGTGATCGATAAGACGAACAAATACATCGAGAGGCAACCGAAAGTGCAAGGCGCTTCGCAACAAGTTTTGGGGAGACACTTGGAAATAGCCGTGGATAACGCGCGAGACCGAGCGAAGCAGTTACAAGACGCGTTCGTGGCCGTGGAGCATTTGACGCTGGCCATAGCCGAAGATGCGAGATTTGGCAAAGATTTGTTCGAAAAGGATTTAAAGATCTCGACGGAACAGTTGGAAGCAGCCATCGTTTTTTTACGAAAAGGCCAAACGGTGACGGACCAAAGCGCAGAATCGAAATACGACGCGCTGTCGAAATACGCAAGAGATTTGACAGACGAAGCGAAAAAAGGTAAATTGGATCCGGTAATTGGGAGAGACGACGAGATTCGTCGCTCGATTCAAATCTTATCACGACGATCGAAGAATAACCCCGTTTTGATTGGCGAACCCGGGGTCGGTAAAACTGCCATCGCCGAAGGGTTGGCGCAACGCATCGTCAACGGAGACGTGCCTACTTCGTTACAAGATGTTTCCATCATGTCTTTAGATATGGGTTTACTCATCGCCGGTGCCAAATTTCGAGGCGAGTTTGAGGACCGTTTGAAAGCGGTGATGAAAGAAGTTGTCGACTCGATGGGGAAAATTATCTTGTTCATCGACGAAATCCACACCGTCGTTGGTGCCGGTGGGAACGGCGGTGGTGGCGGCATGGACGCTGGAAACTTGTTGAAGCCGATGTTAGGAAGAGGTGAACTTAGATGCATTGGGGCGACAACTTTGGACGAGTTTCGACAGCACATTGAAAAAGATCCCGCGTTGGAGAGACGCTTCCAAAAAGTTTCGGTCGAAGAACCTTCGGTGGAGGATACGGTTTCAATTTTGAGAGGTTTGCGTGAGAGATACGAATTGCACCACGGCGTTTCTATTTCTGACGCCGCGCTAGTGGAGGCGGCGAACTTATCCGACAGGTACATCGCCGATAGATTCCTTCCGGACAAAGCCATCGACTTAGTCGACGAATCTGCGGCGAAATTGAAAATGGAAATTACCTCGAAACCGACGGCTTTAGACGCCATCGACCGGGAGATTATTAAGTTGCAAATGGAAATCTTGTCTCTGTCCAGGGATGGATCGGCCATGACCTCGGCGACTGACAAGAAATCGACCGAATCGAAACTGAAACGCATGAAGAAAGAAATTGACGCGTTGAAAATCGAACAGAAAGATTTGCAGGATCGTTGGCAGGAAGAGCAAGATAAGTTGATCCAGGTGCAAACGCTGAAAGAGGAAATTGAACGCGTCGGCGTAGAAATTGCAAACGCGGAACGCGCGTACGATTTGAACAAAGCCGCAGAGTTGAAATACGGAACTCTGATGGAGTTGCAACGCTCGCTCGGTGAAGCCGAGGAAGTTTTGATCGCCGAAAAAGACAACAAAAACAAACTTTTATCGGACGAAGTCACCGAGAACGACATCGCGGAAATCGTCGCGAAATGGACCGGAATCCCAGTTGCAAAGTTACAACAAGGTGAAAGAGAGAAGCTTTTAGATTTGGATTCGGAATTACATAAACGAGTCGTCGGTCAAGACGAAGCGGTGAAAAAGGTCTCCGAAGCTATTCAACGTTCCAGAGCTGGGTTGAGTGACCCGAACAAACCGATCGCCTCGTTTGCATTTTTGGGTCCAACTGGCGTCGGCAAGACAGAGCTCGCCAAAACGCTCGCGAATTTCTTATTCAACACCGAAGATGCGATGATTCGAATTGACATGTCTGAGTACATGGAAAAGCACGCGGTATCCAGACTGATCGGCGCGCCGCCCGGATACGTCGGTTTCGAAGAAGGCGGACAACTTACCGAGGCTGTGCGAAGACGTCCGTACTCTGTCATACTGTTCGATGAAATGGAAAAAGCGCACGCGGACGTGTTCAACGTCTTGTTACAGATTTTAGACGACGGTCGCGTGACCGACTCTCAAGGGCGACTGGTGAGTTTCAAGAATACCATTTTGATCATGACCTCCAACATCGGCTCTCAATTTGTTTTGGACGGTTTACTCAATGCCGGCGAGGAAACGGAGCAACAGGCGAAGAAATCCACGGGTGAGAGGAAGACGAAAGTGATGGATGCAGTTCGTGGACACTTCCGTCCAGAGTTTATCAACAGAGTCGACGAATGGATTGTTTTCGACCCGTTGCTAAGTTCACAAGTCGAGGCGATTGTGCTGCAGCAAATCGAACGCGTTCGATCTCGATTAAAAGACAGACGCATTGCGATTGAAATCGAGGAATCTGCGTTAGAAGCGCTGTGTGTGATTGGATACCAACCCGCATTTGGCGCGCGTCCAATTAAGAGAGCGGTTCAGCAATACCTCGAAACCTCCATCGCGAAAGCTATACTCCGAGGTGACATCTCCGAGGAAGATGTCGCGGTGGTTTCAGCGAAACGCGTCGAAGACGACGATTTGATCGAAGGTGGTCAACAGTATGAGTTTGAAGTCAAGAGAAAAGCGAGAGCGAAGAAACAAGCAAAGTCCACGGACTCTGTCGATGAGGAAGTTACTAAATAAACTTTGAATAACATCATATATAAGTATCGCGCGCGCGTGCATGTGTGTTCTAAATTCTCTAAAAATGAATACTATTCTCTACTTTAATCTACCCTCGACTTTCGAATCGAGTCTCTTTCAAATCGCTCCATAACCACACCCGGTCTTTCAGCTGCCTGATTTTACACTGTTCGATTTCATCCACTTTCCTTCCAAACTTGTAAATCCCTACCGTCGGCGTCCATCGCATAAACTTGGCCGTTTCCGGTAATAAATCCACATCTGTGAATATAAATTCCGAATTCGGATACTTCTCCGCCTCATCAAACACGGAAGGCGAGAGTTTGTGACAGTGTTTGCACCAACTCGCGCCAAAGTTCACGACGACGAGTTGTTTTCCTTTCGTTTCGTCGAGTTTTTTTTTGAAACTTTCTTCGCCTTTAATCACCGAAACGTTTCTTTGCGTCGTCGTCGTCGTCGAGGAAGAAGAAGAAGACAAAGAAGAAGAAGACCAAGAAGAAGATAAATCAGAGACAGAAAAAGCTATCTCTTCTTCACCATCGCCTCTCATTTTTTCTCGCTTCTTTCTTTCTTTCTTTCTTTCTTCTTTGATGAATGAGAAAAAGGATGAGATGATTTTTGTGATGATGTGTTTGTTGTTGAAAGAAAAAAAAATAAATCGCAAAAAAACACATAAAGAAGAGAGAAGAGATCTCTCTCTCTCTCTCTCCTTGCTTCATTTTTTACCACCCGCCTCTCACTGTCTTTTTTCTGAGCTCTTCGGGTTTGTTTGCAGCAAACACTCGATAAAAGTATATATAAGTTATCATTTACACGACGACAGAGAGAGAGAGAGAGAGAGAGAGAGAGAGAGAACAATAAAGAGAGAGAGAAGAGAGAAAGAGGAAATCTTTCTTCTCTCTCTCTTTTTGTAAATCCAAAATCAAATCCGCTGACGTTTTGCGCGCTCGACGGCAGTTTGACGGCGGCCAACCCGGGCGTCCCGTTCAAATGACGAACAACGCGAATATCGATGTTCAGCAGCTCAACAGTAACAACAGTCCGAAATCCTCCTCAAATATCATGATAGGAGGAGGAGGCCAGAAGTTTTTCGCCTCGAAATGGCTGACGTTACTTCTGTCTCAGTTGGTGATGGTCTCCTCGGGCGCCTTGTATTGTTTCCCTTTATACTCGCAAACTATGAAGGAGAGATTAAATTTGACGCAAGAGCAGTTGACGTTTATTGGTACGTGTGGGAATTTCGGGGCGTTCTTCTCTGTTTTAGGCGGGATGTATTTCGATCGATTCGGGAGTAAAGCGACGTTGTTCTTGGGAGGAACGTGTAAAGTGATTGGGTTCGGAATGACGACGATGATTTTACGAGGGATTATTTTTCCGCAAACAGTGTTTTTCTCGAGCGTGGCTGCGTACATTATGGGGACGGGTTGCTCGACGAGCTTGACTGCCGCGTTGGGGGCGAATTACGCGAATTTTACGGACAAGACGCAACACGGGAGATTAGTCGGTTTAATCATGGCATTTTTTGGTTTATCGAGCGGCGTTTTTAGTATAGTTTTTGACGTGTTTTTCATGAACACCACCGCCGGAAGTGATATTGGGAAGAATAGCGTAGCGTTCGTGCAGTTCTTGGCAGTTTTTTGCGGCGGCGTTGATATTTTATGTTCCACTGTCGTCGGCGTTCCGAGAGGATTCGCTTTGCCGTCTTCATCCGCTTTGGATGAAATAAACAGTAATAACGCTATGAATATAAATAACGAAAGTAGTAGGAGTGTAGGGTCGATGACGGACGATGTTAAACGAGCATTTGTCACTGGAAATTTAACTGTCGACGATCGTTTGCGTTGGAGCTTGACGATTACGGCAATAGGCGCGGTACACGTCGCGGTTTCAGGGTACTTGGCGCACCAATTTGGATCGCAAGCGACGTCCCCGCTTGCGTTGTTTATTTTTGCGTGCATCGCGTACTCGTTGTATCGCGTGACGATGTTAGGCACAAACTCGTTATTACATCATAAGAGTGAATTAGTCGCCGCGAGTTCGGTGGTTTCGACGGATCAAAAGTCGTCGGAAATGAAATCGATGGACGACGTAGAAAATCCGCAAGGTACTAATAGCAACGCTTCAAGCAGAATGACAAACTTGTCACCGACAGAGGTTTTACAGGAGATGAACTTTTATTTACTCTTCGTCGCACTCATGTTCTCGCTCGGGTCTGGCGTCACGGTGATTAACAACTTGACGCAAATCGCGAAAGCATTCGGAGAGAATTTGCCGAGTTCGATGCCGTTGACGCTTCTGAAAATGTTTGCATGCACAAACACGTTAGGTCGATTACACGCTGGTTATTGGAGCGATAAGTTATCCAAGCGACCTTTGGATGGTAGCGGCGTGAAAGAATCGCATTCATCGCGAAAGCTACGCACTTTGGGAGGATCTTCTTCGAATATCGTTTCGAGCTTTATGTCAAACTTTGACACCTCCGGGCGCGTCGGTCGCGTTCGGTTTACGTCGTTTTTAATCGTCGGCGCATTTTTTGGTATGATTGCGTGTTGGACCGCGTCGGAGGATATGCCGAGTAGTGCTTTAGCTTTAACTTTAACCACTGGATGTGCAGTCACAGGTTGGTTTTACGGCGCTTTGTTTTGGTCCATGCCGACGGTGACGATTGATGTCTTTGGACCGAAACATTTCGGCGCCAACCGAGGTTTGGTTGGTTTAGCGCCCGCTCTTGGTGGGTATCTCATGAGCACAAAGATAGCAGGTGCGGTGTATCAGTACTCCGCCGTTTTTGATGAAGGATGGAAGTGCACGTCCGGTCGCGTGTGTTACGCGCAGGCTTTTTTTATCAATACGATTCTCGTAGTCATCGCGTATTGCTCGGTTTTACTTTTGTGCAGAAGAAGAAACGAATGACCTACTCGTCGTAACTATTAGGTATTTTTATTATTATGGCAATAAATATATTACAAGCTTCCTGAATATGTAGTGTGTTGCTGTTACGTGTTGTTATTGATGTTGTTGTATATTTATACATACTATATATCTAGCGAAGAAAACGTACGCAAAACGCGATTCATTAATCCCATCCGCACAATTTTGGTCGTATGACCTTCTCAAACACGCCAAACGCCTCGTCCGTGGATTCGGGTAACACCGTCGGTAACAACCCGCCGTTAACTCGAAACGTGATTAGAAAAGAGTTTGTCACGGTTGCACTTACGGTTTTCGGATTCACCACGATCGCTTCAACTTGCATCACGATATCTCTTTCAATATCATTCCCGCTTTCGAACACGTTTGTCTCTTTCAGTTCTAGAGTTTTCTTATCGAACTCTCCGGGTTCGCCGACGTGGATGATGTGCGCTCGAAACCTCAACAAATCGCCAACCTCGACTGGCGCTCTAAAATCCACGTCCGACATGTTCACGAAAAGTGGAAACGTACCCGCAAACGTGTACGCGTTCGCTAACGCCAATTCAAATCCACGCCGTAACAAAAATCCACCAAATATCCGCCCGGATAAGTTCACCTGCTGCGGTTGCGCGACGAACAAATTTTCGTGCACCGTCTGCGAAGTCAAAACTATCTTTGATAATTTCTCGTCCAACACCGCTCTCGAAGGCATCTCTTTTGCCACTCGGGACATTTCCCGCATTTTTTTAACCCATTGTTTACGAAACACTCGCACTTCCTCACGCATGGGCATCTTATCCATCTTTCTGTTCTTCTTCAACTCAATCTGCGCTTTCACTTCGTCGAAGGTTGCTTTCTGCTCCTCGGTCAGCGTCTTCATGTCCAACTGGTTTACCGGCGTCGCTTTACCAGTCACGTTCGACCTCGCCGCGAATGTAAAATCAGCTCGCATTAAGACTTCGCCTTTTTCGTTTTTCAAATCGCATCTGACCACGATCGAGGACGTCCCGACGTACGCCACCGACCCGTGTAAAAACGTCTTTTGGTCTAACCGTAACTTCATAAACTGTCGAATGTTATCCGCGCTCGCGGTCACCGCATTCGGAGGCCTCGTCGCCGGGTCGTTATCGTCTATGTGTGTAAACACGACGTTCCCAGCTAACGAGTCCATATCCTCCAGAACTCGACCGATTCTCGCGGTGTTCCACGGCGTCGCGTAGTCTCTCGCCAACTGTTTATCGTTCTCAAAATCGTACAAAACCACGTGCTCTTTGATTTTCTTCGTTTTTATCAAAGTTTGTTCCGGCGCGTGTGGATGTTCCACGTTCATTTGCTCCAATCGATCGTTCCACAAACGTTTCGTGATTGCGGTTCTTTGGTGCGAAATGTATCCCATTTTTGAACGAGTGGACGTGGAGATATTGTTCGCAGACTTTTGTTTTTGTGTTTTTGTCGTCGTCGTCGTCCATGTGTTGTTATCCACTTTTCCTTGAGTACTAACTGTCGTCCTACTAAACGTCTTTGCTCCTTCTCGATTTTGATATCCGATGAAGAAGGAAGAGAGAGACCTATAACTACTACAACTACTACTGCTACTCGTTTTTGTAGCCGTCTTATCGAAACAACGATAGTTATTCGACGCGGCGGCGTTCATGATGTAGTTCATGAGTGTTTGTGTTCTTCTTCTCATCATCATCATCGTCAAATTTTATATGTGACTTGTGAAGTATTTGGAACGAACGAAAAGTTTTTTTCTTTCAAATGAAAATTTTTTTGTGCTTCACATGAAAGTTTGTCAGAAAATACTCGGAGCTTTTTTCTTTAAAAGCAGCAGACAATAAACATGAACGCATCGTTGACCGGTAAAGGTGGTAAAGGTGGTGGTAATGGTGGTATTAGTGGTTCAGGAGGACTGATTTCGCGCCGGACGACGAGCAATGGCGGCGCGAACTCGTTACCCGGGGAATCGCCATCCAACGAAACGTTCGTCACGCAGACGTTAAAAACAGTCGACGTGTTCAAAAGAAACGACGCTTTAGAAGAGTTTAGCAAAGAAGGCTCGAACAAAGGCGGCGTGTTGACGCTCTTATTCGCGTGGTTTATTTTTGGATTGGTCACTTCGCAAGTGCAAAAGCTATTCGCGACGTCGATGAGGACGGATTTGAGCGTCGATCACGACATGGATCCGACTTTGGTCATGCAATTTGATGTGAGCTTTCCCGCGATTAACTGCGAGCACCTTTCTGTGGATTTAGTCGATGCGGTTGGTCACAGAGCGTTCAACTTGAGCGGTGAGAGCATTTATAAGCACTCGATGTCGAAAGAAATTCCGTATTTGGCGATCGAACACGCGACGATGGGTGTCGGGTCGAGGCAACATTTTCACGCGATCGCGCCGAGGTCGCTACACCCGTATTGGGAAGGAGATGAAGGTAAACCCCTAGGACGAATCGTGCAAGGCGACGAGTTCGATTATATCGTCGGCGATGACGATAATGAATACGGCGGTGAAGTAAACGACGAAGAAGAGGCAAATGACAAAAGCAGTCTCGAGCAACGACGAGACGAGTACGGATACAGGCGTTTTGCTTTGCTCTTAAACTCGGAAAATTTCAAGAGAAACGTCAACGCACACGGAGTTCTTTTAGTGAATTTCCACGCGCCTTGGTGTTCGCACTGTGCAGCATTGGCGCCGCACTTTGAACGAGGCGCTCAACTCGGTATTTCACATAACGTCATTTTATTTACACACTTATTTAATAACACAATCTCACAGTTCAAAAAGCTCTCGCAAAGTCGTTGAACTCGAGACTTTCTGCCGCGTTCGCCGGCGTGGACTGCACCGCGGAGGAAAATAAAAAGCTTTGCGACGACGAAAAGATACTGGCCTACCCGACGATACGAGTGTATAGAGGAAGTTCGAGCGACGCAATCTTGCTCAATAAGAGTAAAGGAGACATTCGTCATTTCGAAGTCTATCACGGACCAAGGACATCAGAAGCTATGGCCGAATTCACACTGAGTTTGTTGCGAACGATGCGGGAAAACGATACTCGAACGATAAACGATGCGCCTTCTACATCTTCTTCTTTTTCTTCTTCTGATGGAGGTGGGGGCGAAGAAGAAAAGCCACCGAGAAACGTTCGGGCGCATCGCTTAGGGTACGATTTCGATAGAGATGGTCGACATGAATCCACCGTTCGCTCGTCTGGATGTACGGTGGAAGGAAGGATTCGTTTGGCGAAGGTTCCGGGAGCCGTATATTTTAGCGCTCGAAGTTACGGCCAAACCATCGATCTTCACCGAATCAACAGCACTCACATCATCAACCACTTTTCGTTCGGCGAGTACGTGCCAACAACGTCGACGAAACGTTCGTACGTCCCCAAGAAGTTTCGTAAAGCGTGGTCTTTAGCGGCCAAAGACGGCGGCGGTAAATTCGCCACGGAGAAAGGCTTCGCGAAAGGCGAAAACATTTTCAGTTCGCAGCATAGAAATACCATCCACGAACATCACATGCAAGTCGTCACCCGGTCGATCGTTCCGTTGAACGCGGCTACGTTGACGTTGAACGAATACACGTTCTCTTCGAATAAGTTCAAAATCTCACCTTCGTCTGCGCAACAAGAGAGTTCGTCGTATTTCGACGGCGTTCACGGCGAAGATAACGACTTCTCCAACGGCGCGACGCACGCGATATCGAAGAGAGGCGCGTACGTCAAGTTTACCTTTGCAATATCACCGATAGCGATTTCGCACGTTGAAACGGAACAGAATATATTCGAATGGTTGATTAGTTCAGTGACGGTTCTCGGCGGCGTCGTCGCGTTTACGTTTGCGCTCGAGTCGATGTTACACTCGAGCGTTCGAAAAGCGGCGAGGATGTATCGGAAAAGAATGCTCGCCGCCTCCAAGTGCACGTGAAAACGAAAAAACTTCTACTAATCATACACCTATATATATAATATAGTACATACGTGTACCACACTGTATACACGCGCAAATAATAAGTAATCCTAAAATCATAACATTCAATCTACAACGTCGTCGCTAACGACGGCTTCGGCGGTTCCGCAGGTCCGTCTTCCACCGGTTTCAACGCCGCTACAAACTCCTCCATAATTTCTCGACTATTTGCACACAACACTCGTCTCGCGTTTAAATGCATCTCCTCACCACTCGGGTCGACCACAACGCCGCCGGCTTCTCTGACAATCACCGTCGCCGCGCAGTTATCCCAGGGACCTCCGAATCCAATCTCGAAGAAACCGTCTACTCTTCCGCTCGCCACGGCGCACATGTTCATCGCGCACGACCCGGTACACCTCACGCTTCTCGAGTTTTGCACGATATTTCTTATCCGTCCCATGATGGCATCTATAGTTTTCTCGTCTCTTCCTACGCCAATTTCCGTGGCAATCAACGCTTTCTTTAACGTCGTCGCGTTCGATACCCGAATCGTCTTTACGTCCGTTTCTTCGTTCAAGTCGTTTCCGCCAACGTTGATCAATTGCGACCCTCTCCCCTTCACCCCGACAAACATCTCTCTCGTTATCGGGTTAAACACAACTCCGACGACGGGTTCTTTCTTCATAGTCAAACCAATCGAGACGCAGGAGTTTGGATACGAGTGAATAAAGTTCGTCGTTCCGTCGACTGGGTCGATGTACCACGTCGGTTTCGCACTCATTTCGGGAATAACGTCCCCACCAGCCGCGGTTTCCTCCTCACCTACGATCAAATGGTCCGGAAATCTCTCGCGTATGTATTCTTTGATCATCTTTTCGCACTTTTCATCCGTCAAAGTGACTAAATCCACGTCGTTCTTCTTCGTGTTTTTCACTTCACTCGAAGTCGTTCCCCAGGCGTTTCTGATTTCCTTCCCGGCGAGAAAGGCGCACCATTTGGCCGCGCGCAAAGTCTCCTCCAGAAATAACTCCTCTTTTCCTTCTTCTTCTTCGTCTTCTTCGTCTTCTTGAAAAGGAGGAGGCATTATATATATTATATGTGTGTGTAGAAAAGACTTGTGCGTTGTTTTCACAAAAACTCCTCTGTCCAATGTTTTTTTTTGACGAAGAAGAGAAGAGAATTTGATGACACTTTTTCTCTTCTTTCTCATCGAGAAGAACTTTTCTTTTTAGCTCTCCCCCTCGAAAAAAAACAAAACGTCACACAACACGAAAAAACTTTCCTTTTTCGTGTGTTCTTCTTTTTTCTTCATTCATTTCATTTCTACACACGCAGCAGTTGATTGACGACACGAGAAAGAAGAAGAAGAAAGATGGAAATTGAAGAGGCGCAGCTTTTCGAAGAAGAAGAAGAAGAAGAAGAACGAGGAGGAGGAGAGAACGAGAGTAGTGTGCGGTACGTGACCGTGGAAATCAAAAGCGACGATATTGCGTTATTCGATGATGATTCGAGAGAAACGGACGATTTTGGTGAGAAGAAAAAAAGAAAAATCAGAATCGACGCGAAGAAAACGGTGAAAGACTTGAAAGTTGACGCGAGCAAACGCTTAATATCAAAGTCTTCTTTACATAAACCAACCAATCCGAAATATATCTGTTTTTTGTACCAAGGCAAAGTTTTAAAAGAAGACGAGGAGACGTTGGAAAACGCGCTGGGGTTGAACCGAGAGAAACTGAGATATCTGAGCAGCAGCGACGAGGAGGATGTAGTAGACGAGGAAAGAAGACGAGGAAACGAAAGAAAAGAAGACGACGAAGACGAAGTGAAGATTGTGCACATGATCGTGAGAAAATCAAATCGAGAACTGGAACGCGAGAGAGAAGAGAGAGAGAAGAGGAGATTGGAGGCGAGAGAGACGAGTGACGATAATAGGAATAGGAGTAGTAACGTCGATAGGAACGTTTTGGCGAGCGCGCAACCGAACGCAACCTCGACGCCACAACAACAACAACAACAACAACAAGTACAACAATCTCCACCGCCAGGCGCGGTGATGGTTTCACCAATGGTGATAAATGCGTACAATGCGGCTTATAATGCGGCGTTTAGGAGCTTGCGACCGAACGCGACGGTAATTCCTAGATCGCCGGGATTGGCGTACGTGCAAACGAACGCCGCTCTCGAACAATCAACATTTTTTCAACGGCAAGAAAATGTGACGAGCCAAATAGGAGGAAGCGGTGCGAGTGGCACTAACGTCGCAGGAGCAACGGCAGATGCTGCCCCAAACGTGCCACAAGGAGCCGAAGCATTAGGAGCAGCGCTGGCCCGGGCGAATAACAACAACAACAATCCAGACATCGATTTCGATCCGAATCAACCGTATCAACGCATCGTTCGAAGAGGTGAGGACGGCGAAGAAATTGTCGAAGTAATTCGAGTCATCCAGTTTCGAATCGACTTGAAACTCATGTTCAAGCTCATTTTAATCACCGCATTCGCTTGTCAAGACGCGTCGAGGAAGAAAATGGCCATGTACATCACGGCGGCGGTCATCGGATACTTGTACCAAACCGGCGTTTTAGAATCCGTTTGGGACGCTCTCTTTGGCGCCTATTTACCTCCCGAAAACGAAGCGCAACAAGGAGGTGGGGCAGACGCTCGAGCGAACAACAACAACAACAACAACAACAACAACAACAACGCGAGAGACGAAGGGAATAACAACAATAACAATAGAAATAACATCAGGAACGGACGTCGTCAACGCTACCGACGACCGCCGCATGTCGCGGGATATACCGACGCTATGCCGCAAAGTTGGTTCGGCGAGTTGAAAATATTCGCCTATTCCTTTTTGGCTTCGTTGTTCCCGGCGTGGAGAGTTCCAAATTTGCAACAACAACAACAGCAGCGGCTTCAAAACGAACAGAACAACGACAACAACAACCCACAGAGACACCTTCATCAAGATTAAAAAACCCACATTTTTAGAGAGAGAGCACCACTTGTATCATCATCAAACGAAACAAAAAATAACGAACTCTCTTCTTCATACGAATACACGCACACACAAAAGAGAACAATCAATGCCGCGGCAGATTTTGCTGCCTCGGCGTTCTTGCGTACAGACGACGATCGTGAGAAGCGCGATGATGGTCCTACCGTCGTTTACGTTTACGTCGTTCGCACCGTTCTCATCATCATCATCCTTGAACAACAACAACAACAACGTTGAAAAAAAAATCGAATTTCCAATCGCCGTCGGCAAAACCTTACGCGTGATGGATTTACACGGGGGAGGGAAGAAAATAGTGGTTCGAAATGTAGACCCCGGCGACGAACGCGTGGAGATTTCTTCTTTTTTGTTGTCTTCTTTATCTTCTTTATCTTCGTCGAGCAGAAATGAAGGCGGTGGGAGTGGTGGGCGATTACGACTAAAGGCGGAAAAGCTCGAGAACGGAGACGTGTACGCATACACCGTCTCAGACATCGAAGGAGAAGACGAAGACAACAACAATAACAACAATAACAACGAGGTGTGTGTCATCGAGTGCAAAATTCCACCTCGATTTGTATCCTTAGACGTGCTGATGGGGAAGAAGAGTTCGTTGACGGTGAACGCGAATATCGCCGAGGCGAGCGTGGACGTGACGGTGGTGGACGAGGACGACGACAAAACCGACGAGGATGGAACGGACGATGCGCCATCGGCATCATCATCATCGCCGCCGGCATGCGTGCAATTCTTAAAGAGCGTCAAAGGTGCGTACGTGAACGTGGAAACGTTAAACGGTGATGTCTTATGCGAAACGATACAAGCGAACGCGTCGATTAAAACGAACGGCGGCGACGTGATTGCCAAGAGAGTGGTAGCGAACGATTTGCGAATAGACGCCGGAACGGGTGGTAACATTCACATTGATTCCGTTTTCGTGCACGATTGCGAGTTGCACACGAAGAAAGGCGAGATACGCTCGAAGAAGAATTTTCGCGCGAGTGGGAATACCAAATGCATCACGAACGGTGGTGACATATCGTTAGAAAACGTGGAATGCGGGGACGAAGACGCGGAAGTGACGATTGACGCGCGAAGTCAAGGAAGCGATAATGGTGGTGATATATCCATACATTTCGCCCCGAGAGTCACGAACGTTCAAGTATACACGAACAACGAAGGTTCGATCAACGCGCGAGTCCCGAGTGGGTTCCCAGCGTTCGTCCTTCGACGAGAAGAAAACCAACCGGACGAAGTCATCGTTCCCGAGACGAATAAAAAAGAAGCAAACCGCCGGTCTTTCAAAAGCTTCGGCGAAACAACCACGACAAAAGAACTTTCCCAAGACGACAAAAATACTAAAGCCGTCTCTTCATTCGGTGCTCGAATAGTCCACGACACCGACGACGTGCTCGCGCGTAAAATGCGCGCAGAATACGAGTCGAAATCCAGCGTCGTCTTCTCGCTCGGCTCCTCCGCTTCGACGAAATCAAAGAAACGTGTATCGCTCGTCGAAACGTCTTGGTTGGATGAAGTTTTGTTCAAACAATAACAGAAGACAAATAAATGTTTTTAACCACCACGAGTAAAAAGAGAACAGAATAGAATAGAATAGAAAGAGTAGTGACGATAGATAGATTATCAGTTAGCGCTTGCGTACCGTATAAAATAATAGTGTAGAGAGATGCCAGATTTATAGACGATTGAAAATTTTGCACTTTTTTTTTTCCTTCAAAAAATGACTGAAAAAGAGTTTTGACGGCTTCTTATCCACCTCTTCGAAAACGACAGAAAAATAAAAATAAAATGGTTGCATACCACTCCATCTTACGAAGAGGCTCCCGGGCGGCGTTGAATTCGCTCGCATTTGCGAATTGTGGCGGCAAGTTAACGTGTTCTTATTCGTCCGTTCCGAACGTCATGGTGAGTGGTTGTCGTTTTTTGTCGTCTCGTATTGTTTTATTGTTTTACCTCTGCGCTCGGGAAAAAGTTCGTTTCTAAAAGGTCTCTCATCATCTCTTCGCCGCCTCTCTCTCTCTCTCTCTCGCTGCTGCTGCTGCTGCTGCTGCTGTTGCTGTTGCTGTTGC
>Ga0233451_10002879_pt1 | contig 15372 bp, 11 predicted proteins | sample 011ome_29_FD_183052 | JGI IMG/M metagenome (GOLD analysis project Ga0233451, IMG submission 183052) | Coastal salt marsh microbial communities from the Groves Creek Marsh, Skidaway Island, Georgia - 011504CT (spades assembly) | ecosystem: Environmental > Aquatic > Marine > Intertidal zone >...
TAGCTGGCAGTCTCCGCATCTCGAACGATTATCCCCTCTTTGATTTCAACCACTCGGCGTTGCATCTGATCCACGATTCCCCTGTCGTGGGTGGCCATGACGATGGTCGTGCCGGAAAGGTTAATGCGGCTCAAAAGCCCCATGATCTCTTTGCTGTTGTCGGGGTCAAGGTTTCCTGTTGGCTCATCTGCCAACAGGAGCTCGGGACGGTTCACAAGAGCACGCGCTATTGCCACACGCTGCTGCTCACCACCAGATAAAGCGGCTGGGAAACTCGAGGACTTATCTTCAAGTCCCACAAGTCGGAGGACATCCGGCACGCTGGTCTCAATAAAGGCCCTCGATTTGCCTATGACTTGAAGCGCAAATGCAATGTTTTGATACACGGTTTTGTTTGGGAGCAGACGAAAGTCCTGAAATACAATCCCGAGTTTTCGACGGTATGACGCTACTCTGCGCTGTGGCAGGGTTCTTAGATTCTCACCCAAAACAAATATGTCACCGGAATCTGGTTTTTCTTCACGAAGCATGAGCCTCAACAGAGAGGACTTGCCCGACCCCGACGAGCCAACCAAGAAAACAAACTCTCCTCGGTCAATTTGCAGCTGAACCTCTGCCAACGCTGAAGAACCTGCCCCGCGGTAGGTCTTAGTTACGTTTTCTAGGCGAATCATCTCTAGCCAAGCCTAGGTAAGAAGGTGAGAACAGCTCCGATAGCTGGCAGGGTGTTAGCGGTTTTGCTGGGCTCGCCACTTTATCCCTGCAGAGATGAAGCCGTCCAACTTTCCACTTAAGACATCATCAGGATTGTTCTCCTCGTGTTCGGTTCTTAGGTCTTTTACCATTCTGTAGGGAGCTAGCACGTAAGAGCGCATCTGTTCCCCCCAGCTAGCCTTCACGTCTCCTGCAAGTTGCTTCTTTTGGGCGTACTCTTCCATGCGACGAACCTCAAGGAGTCTTGATTGAAGGACCCTCATGGCCTCGATCTTGTTCTGAAGTTGCGACTTTTCGTTTTGGCACGAAACAACAGTTCCGGTGGGAAGATGGGTAATTCGGACCGCAGAGTCAGTCGTATTGACACTCTGACCACCAGGTCCCGAGGATCTAAACACGTCTACCCGAATGTCACTCTCTGGAATTTCGATTTCATCCGAGGATTCGATTAGTGGAACTACCTCTACAGCCGCGAATGATGTTTGGCGTTTTCCAGCTGAATTAAAAGGGCTCATTCTCACCAGCCTGTGAGTTCCCGACTCAACTGAAAGCTTTCCGAAAGCGTATGGTGCGTCGAACTTGACAGACGCCGACTTTATACCCGCCCCCTCGGCAAATGAAGTTTCCAAGACTGTTGACTTCATTCCGGCAATTTCGGCGTAACGCAAATACATTCGCATCAACATTTCGGAAAAGTCCGTCGCATCGTCACCCCCAGCTCCACTGCGAATGGTCATAACTGCAGACCTGGAGTCATATTCACCACTTAGCAGGGTCTCGGTCTCGAGAGATCCCAGCAAGTCCTCGAGCTTCGCAATGTCCACGTCCACTTCGGCCGCTGCAGCCGAATCATCCTCTTGGGAAGCAAGCCCAAGAAGCACTGAAGTGTCTTCGAGAAGACTCTCGATTTCAACTAGCCGATAGAGAAGTTGCTTTTTATGTGAAAGTTCTGAGGTCACTCTCTGTGCGTTCTCTTGGTCCTCCCATAGGTCTGGGTCTGCTGACTGTTGCTCAAGGTTCTCAACCTTCTCAGACAAGTTTCTAGGTTTCAAAACTGCCGAAACCTGCCTGAATCGCCGACCTAAGTCACTCAGCCGTTCACTTGGTTCCATTTGACTCAAAGAAGGTAAGCCTAACTGTTCTGCAATTGACGGCAAAATGGCGGTGACGGTGGGATTTGAACCCACGGTGGACTTTCATCCACACAACTTTTCGAGAGTTGCACCTTCGGCCGCTCGGACACGTCACCAAAGGTAAGTCTAAGGCAGGTTTCAGTTCCTCTTCTTGCGAAGCTCCCGAAAGAATGCTTGGAGGGCTTGGGGTTGTGTTTCCAACAAGTCCCCTTGTAACTGAATGACCTCAGGAGCTCGACCAGGCAGGCGAGTGTCTCTCAAAACATCGTAAGTGTCCGAGGATTGAGACTCAGACGAGACAGAAAACAAAACCTTGCTCAATCGGGCCTCCCTGATTACGGAAGAGCACATTAAGCAAGGCTCAAGACTGGAATAAATCGTTAGACCGTCCAGGCGCCAGTCACCCAGCTTCTTGGCTGCCAACCGGATAGCTACAATCTCCGCATGGCCGGTGGGGTCCGCATCTGCTTCTCGAGTATTTCTTGCCTCAGAAATGAGCCTCCCATCCGGAGCAAGAATGCAAGCAAAAACTGGAACGTCAATAATCCCTCTCTGGTCTGTTCCAGCCGGATTTGGTGATCTTGAACCCTGACTGCCGAGGTTTTGTGAAGTCAACTTATTTTCTAGTGTCTCTACTTAAGAAATCCCTGTATGCAAGCTGGAGCCCCTCAACAAGAGACGTCCTTGGGGCCCAGCCAAGGTTATTGAGGAGTGAAGAATCTAGGACCTTTCGGGGAGTGCCGTCAGGTTTAGCCGCGTCCCAGTTTGTAGTTCCTGTGAATCCCACTACTTCAGAAATGAGACTTGCGACGTTCCTAATGGATATCTCAGATCCAGAACCGATGTTAATAGGCACATCACTGTGGTACTCATCCAACAAGAAGTGGAGCGCCTCTGCAACGTCCTCAGAAAAAAGAAAATCTCTTGTCGGTGTCCCCGTGCCCCAATTCAAAACTGCATCGGCCTTAGTGAGCTTTGCTTCGTGGTACCGCCTAATCAAGCCAGGTATGACATGGGAGTGGGTCGAATGATAGTTGTCCCCAATTCCATACAGGTTTGTTGGCTGCGCGCTTATCCAGTCAAGCCCGTACTGTACCCTCGCGGACTGAACCTGCACGATGCCGGCAAGTTTTGCCAATGCATAGGGTTTGTTTGTCTCCTCAAGTGGGCCGCTAAGAAGAGAGTCTTCCGAGATTGGTTGTTGTGCATCACGAGGATAGATGCAACTTGATCCAAGGAAGAGGACCCGGGGAACCCTGTGCTCAAGACATGCATCCAAAAGGTTTGTCTGTATTTGAAGGTTCGTCGATATGAAGTCATAGGGAAGTGTCGAGTTGGCAATGATGCCGCCAACCTTTGCCGCAGCCATGACCACATAGTCAGGCTTCACAGTCGCGACAAAGTCGAACACCTCTCTTCGCTGCTTTAAGTTCAATCTTTGTGAGCTAGGAGCTTCTACCTTGATTGGCAAGCGCTGCTTCAAGTGCCGCACCAGAGCCCCACCAACCATTCCAGCACCGCCGGCAACGAAGACAGTCGCCTCAGGATTTTCTGCGAGCTTACGCATTGAAACTGGGAGCGTCAATCCAGTTAGGGTCGCCGGAGTCTATTCGAGCCAAGTCTGCCTTTACCATTATCCTTGCAAGTTCTTTGAAGTCAGTCTTCGCTCTCCAGCCAAGAAGCCGTTCCGCCTTATCTGAATCACCAATGAGAGTGTCAACTTCAGTTGGCCGAAGGTACTTGGGGTCAAATTCAACGAAATCTTCCCAGGCTAGATCGGCCTCGCCAAAAGCTTCGGATAGAAAATCACGAATGGTTGCGGGTGCTCCTGTCGACAGAACAAAATCGTCCGGAGTGTCAATTTGCAGCATTTTCCACATCCCGACAACGTACTCCGGAGCATAACCCCAGTCGCGAACTGCGTCGAGGTTGCCGAGATAAACCTTGTCCTGCAAACCCCTTGCTATTCTTGCCACAGCGCGGGTGATTTTCTTGGTAACAAAGGTCTCTCCTCGCCTTGGGGACTCGTGATTGAAGAGAATTCCATTGCTTGCAAATAGCCCATATGCTTCGCGATAATTCTTGGTCGCCCAGAATGCGTAAACCTTGGCGACGCCATAGGGAGACCGGGGATAAAATGGCGTATTTTCGCTCTGAGGAGGTGGCGTTGCACCGAACATCTCAGAAGAAGAGGCTTGGTAAATTCGAGCTGCGGGAGCGTGGATGCGGCACGCCTCCAAGAGACGCATTGCCCCTAGACCGGTAACATCACCTGTGAACTCAGGCATGTCAAAGCTCACTCGGACGTGCGATTGAGCACCAAGATTGTAAATCTCATCAGGATCTACCTCTGCAAGCAATTGTCCCAGACGAGAGGAGTCAACCAAGTCTCCATAATGCAGCTTCAGCCTAGAATTTGCCTCGTGCGTGTCCTTGTAGAGGTGCTCTATTCGACCAGTCGAGAAAGAGCTGGATCGCCTGATGACTCCATGAACCTCGTACCCCATCTGCAGCAAAAACTCTGCCAGATACGAACCATCCTGGCCTGTGATCCCAGTTATTAGCGCGCGCTTCATCATGTACCTCCTTAGCCAGCCTAGCCAAGGTAATCGTGAAAAGAGACCGAATTGAACATCTTTGAACGGCCAATCTGATTTGCCTGCCGCTCAAGGACGGCCACTTCGTCTGTCCTTGAAACGGAGATGTTGGAGAACTTGATCTCAATTATGCGCTCGGGAAAAAGCGACTTGACAAACTGGGCATAAAGCTCAAACTCAAGGCAGAACTGTAGCTGCCCTGTTTTGGAGGAGAAATCAATCACTGACCGTCCCAGTTCATCGATTGACTCGAAGCCAATGTGTCGCATCACTGCCCTCATTAGGTCTGGCTGCATGAGCATGTGATGAGTTACGTGAGAAGACTTTACTTCCAAATCCTCGTCTAGTGACCTCAAATACGTATAGTAAGGCTCGTTGAACTCCGAGCTCCTGTGCAGTATTTGTTTACCATTCGAGTCAAGGAATAGTTTGGGTCTCGTAAGCACTGTGTCCGAATTAATCACGAGAACGCCTCGCGAGGCGGACTTTAGAACAAAGTTTGTCGTGATGATCTGCTGCAGGACCCAACCAAAACGATTTCCAAAGACTTGTCGCAAATCACTAATGGTTTCGGAACTAACCCAGTCAGAGTCAACTGAAATCGTGACTCGATCCAGAGTGACTCTACTCAGAGCCTCTGTCAGCACAGACTGCGCTTTCTCGCGATCTTGATCTGGAACGACAACGCTAATGGACCGGATTGGATTCTTTACATTCGCTGCTGCTGCAGAGATGGCAAGCGGAAGGGTGAGGAGATCCTTCCCAGCGCAAGCAAGGAACAAGTCAATCTCTTGAGGGTCCGGGTCTTCCAGCTCAACACTCGGAGCCATCAATGCGTTTTTTCGGTATTCCAATGTGGCGATGGCTGACCCTCGTCCCAACAGCTCCTTCAGAAACAAGGCCAATTTAAAGCCTGTTTTGTCAAGCCGGTCGTACCAATGACTCTCTATTACGAAAGGTAGCCATAGGCCACGTCTATCAAGAGCCTTCGCAATCTTTTTTAGAAAACTCAAATCGCCCCCCCGCCACCAAACACGAATTCTAGACCCGTAGCCTCCAGGAGCTTCTCTGGACTTCCGACTATCCAAGGCGTGTCTGACTCTCCAACTTCGAAATGCACGTTGTCGAGTGGTACTTGGTGGTCATTGAGAATACGCGTTACCGCTTCTCTGACAGATAGGGCCTGACCAGTGCAAAGGTTGAAAATGCCAGGAGTCCGCAGTCGCGAGACCTTTTCGATAGCCTGAGCCGCTCCGGAAGGTGAGAGGAAGTCGCGTCTGTCATCGGAGAATTTGATCGAAACAGGACGACCGCTGACAGCCTCTTGGATCCTTCCAGCGAGCGTGAAAGGCTGGCCAGTATTTCCCAGAATTGAAAAGAGCCTCAGAATAGTGAAAGGAATGCCAAGTGAAAGGCAGATCCGTGAGATCTCTCCCTCGGCCTGCAGTTTCTGAAGGGCGTATTCAGTGGAGGGCTCTAACGGAGAATGCTCTGTAATTAGCTCCCCGAATCTAACCCTTCCGTAAACGTGTGAGGTTGAGATGTATGTTAGGTGCGACGGTCTAGCAACTTCCGCAAGACTCACCACGAATTTCTCGAGACTTTCAACGTTTGCAACTTTCGCACTTGTTGGGTCCTCGGCAACAAGTGCCGGCCCAATGACACCACCCAGGTGAATTAAATCAACGTCTTTCCCCGTAACACCTGCGAGATCGCCATTTCGCAGGAAGTCTCGATAAGAAATTGGTTTTACTTCATCAGATAGAAACTGCCCTATTGTTCCAAACCTGCCCGTTGCGAAAAGAGTCAAGAGTTCCCCGTCAGGAATTCTTTAGCGATTAGCTTGTCGGTCTCAAGCAAAACAGATGAAATGTATTCGACCTGGTCATCAGTGAAGTCGTGGTGACATCCAATCAAAAACATCTCTTCTGATATCAAATCTGCAACAGGAAAATTATCGGGATTAAGTTCAGGCATAAACCTTTGTATAGATGGCTGCCTACTAAAATTTCCCGTCAGCACGGGACGTGTCTCAATGCCCTTGAAGGCCAAGTGGTCAAGCGCAGTTTTTCTGGCGCCGCTTCCCCCGTCTTTCACCCTGAATGGCATCAGCATCCATGAATTTGCTCGCTCGTCCTCGAGGTCATGACCAAGCATTGAAAGGGCAAGTGCGCCCTCTAGATTCTCTGATATGTGTTGTGCAATTTCGCGACGACGTTGGATAAAGTGTCCAACGTCTTCAAGTTGGCTCAAGCCAATGGCTGCCTGTATTTCCATAGGGCGGACGTTGTAGCCTGAAGTTACAAATAAAAATTTCGAGTCTGTTTTATGAACCCCCGCCAGCCATTCAGCTTCGTCAGATCTACCGCGCGACCAACCATGTGCCCGAATGCTTCTGAGGTCCTCCGCAAGGGCAATGTCGTTTGTTGCAACTCCGCCGCCTTCCATGGTGGTTATGTGATGGCTGAAATAGAAGCTGAATGTCGAAAGAAGGCTTTGAGCGCCTGCATGGCCAAATTGATCTCTCGAACCCAAAGCTTCACATGTGTCGCTCAGAAGCAAAGGTCTCGACGGATGTGCCTGCAGAATTGAAATCAGATCTTGCGAGTCCACCTTGCGACCTAAAGGGTTGATTAGGAAAACAGCCTTGACGTTTCGCTCGGTTTCTAGCGCCCGAGCAACATCGTTAGGCGAAAGGCCCAGTGTGTCTAGGTCAACATCAACAAAAATCGGTTTAAGGCCAAGCTGGATTAGGGGCCAGACGGTCGTGGGCCAAGCAATAGCAGGAACTAGGACTTTATCTCCGGGCATAAGTCGTGGCTCACCTTTTGCAGGTCTCAGGAGGGCCTCTATTGCAATCAGATTGGCCGAACTGCCTGAGTTGACCATGACAAATTGCTTACTCCCCAGATATTCAGCCATTTTGGATTCGAATTGCTGGACGACAGAGCCCATGGTGTACCTACCTGACGCCAGCACACTCATTGCAGCGTCTATGTCTTTAGGTCTCAAGCCTGTTGATGCCAGTGGAACGGAAGTCATGGTGGGCTCCTCTTTGCATCACCGGAGGGATTAGTCGCAACGCTCAACGTACTGTAGATTCTAGCTTGCATATGTCATCCAACGACTTTTACGTAACGCAGCCAAAACGGCAATTCCTTTTTCTGTTTGTCTACCTGGGTAGGAGAGTTCCTCAATATCTAATTGAGAACGTACGCCAGACAGCGGGCGATTTTTCCGGCATAGACGTTGCACTCGCGACGACTTGTCGTCGTCAAATTCCGCTGAAAAATGCGATCCAGTTGACCTTGGCGGATTCGCTCCTTCGGGCGGGTGGGGATACTGGCTTCCGTGGAGGGTTTTGGTCGAAAACATTCGATCGACTTTTTGCCATAGAAGCAGTCCACGAGCTCTACCCCGATCGTCGCGTGTTGCACATAGAGGGCGATGTCAAACTGTCTCCAAATCTTAATCTTAAAAGTTTTTCAGAAACCAAATTGAATTGGGGAACGGTAACACCGAGCGAGGATGGTGCGGCCTTAGTCCAATCCCCGACACTCGAGACCAGCCGGCGACTTAGTGAATTGCTGCGCATGGAAGCTGAACGAAATCCTACAATTTCAGACATGTCAGCCTTGGCAAACATACGAAGAGCGTATCCGGATGAAGTTGAATTGCTGCCCACTGCACCAGTAAGCAGCACATCAGAAATCTTTGACTTTGCCCCTTTAGGCATGTGGCTCGGAGGAACAGATCCTCGGAATAATCGTGGAGTCACCTACTTCAGGAAACGCCAAGGCACTCATCTAGTTGACCCAAGTAAATTTAGGTTTGAGTTTCGGGATGAACTCCTACTGATCTCCAAGTCTCAATCCGAAGAGCTAGCTGATCAAGGGGTGCCAGTCCAAAACTTACATCTGCACTCTAAGCGAGCAAATTTGTTCGTTCGCAATTGGAGTGACCTAGTGGTTAGGCTGCTGAATAACACCCGCTCGTCAAGATTTAGTCCTACAGCTTTCATGTCCTGGGCTTCGGATCGACTTGGAGAATACGCTAGAGCTGCCAAAAAACAGACTCTAAAGATGATGGGGAAAGGATAAGGTCTCTCTTGGGAGTCCCCGTGATTTCGTGCCGCAGCCCACTTCGAGCGCCTGCACCAGAGGTTATATTGGAGGACTTTCTTGAACAATTGGAGCCAGCCTTGCTCGGACCCCTCGATGGTGCTTCTGCCCTTATTTGTACTGCCTCAGAGGAGGGCTCTCATGACCCACCTGGATGAAAACCACCCTCCCGTCCTCATCATAGGTTTTGCCCGTTTAGCCAATGTTGCCGAAATCTCCGAGCGCATTCTCCGCAATGAGCCTTGCTGCTTGTTTGTGCAAGTAGACGGTGGAAGATATAAGCCAAACAGCAAAGAAATTCGAAATTTGAGTTTGACTCTGTCACGACTGAACCACGGCGCCACAGAAATTCATATTGTCGTAGAAAGAGACAACCTAGGGATAGCGAAAAACCTCTCAAAAGGAGTTGGTCGCGCATTCGCAGAACATCCATCGGTGATAGTGCTCGAAGATGATTGCTACCCAGCCTCCGTGTTTTACGAGTTTATGGCCGCTGCCCTCAGACTACATGGACACAATAAGCAGATAGGAATGATCTCAGGGAATGCCTACATTAAGTACGGTAAAGGGCACTTATTCGCTGAAGTTTCAAACGTGCCTCTTACGTGGGGGTGGGCGACGTGGCGCGATCGCTGGGAAGGATTTGACGTTCAACTCTCCAACTTTCCCCATAAGCAGATAACTGAGGCGATTTCCAGTTACTCAAGGAGTCCTTTTATTCGATCACACTGGACCAAACGAGTGGAGGCTTCCATTGCCGATCGAAACATGTGGGATGCCCAATGGTCCGTTTACATGTGGCTGAGAGGATACAAATGTATAAACCCTTCGGAGAACCTAGTGCAAAACACTGGCATCGACCAAAGTGCAACTCATACGTTTGGATGGTCAATCTTTAGCGACTGGGAGATCTCAGCTGGTAAACATCTATTAGACGAATCCCTCAAGGCTCTTGCAGCACCACGCCCGTGGACCAGGACGAGACGCTTGCAGCATTACTCATTGCTAAGACTAAATGTAGTGTCGGGGCTCCTCGAAAAATGGTGGCCAAGTACTTCCCGTTGGGCTGCGAAGAAGCTAGCCCGTGTGATCGCAAATAGAAAGCACCCGACTCCCTAAGCTTTCGACACTTTACGATAAATGAATGCGGGTGGAAGGTATCCCTTCCACCCGCATTGGTTCTACCAGAGTTACTTGGTAACGATAGTTTCGCTTCTCACGAATTCACCGTCAATGTACAGGTGCACGAGGATGGTGTATCCGGCACCGGTAAGGCGCACAACGCGGCTGTAGTCGTTACCCTGCCATGCGGCGATTGGGTCAACTACAAGCCACTTGCCAGCTACCTTCGCAGATAGCTTCTGGCCCATGTAGCCCTTGGTGTAGATCGCGATGTATCCCTTGAATGAACCAACTGTGATCTTCTGGTCCGCAGCAACTACGTTGTCTCCAACGGCGATGCTGTTGACGCTGGTCACCTTGTCCGCAGTTGCAGTTGCAGTTCCGTATGGACTGTAAACAGCTGTCAGATTGAATGAGCCATTGTCTGAACCAGAGGTCAGGATCGATACACGGAACTTACCGTCTACGTCGGTTTCCGTTGGCATTGAGCCCACTGGAATACCAGCGGTGCCAGCGTAGGTGACAAGTAGCGAAGCAGTGGTGTATGTAGCACCGGCTTCATTTCCTGGACCATCCGTGTAAACAGGGTTACCGTTTGCGTCGGTAAGAGTACCGACAACAATCTTGGTCCGACCTGCTGCAATTGCAGTGGTGTCCCAAGTAATCGTTGTACCCATGTCGCTGCGGGCTGAGTTGACCACAATCAAAGAGGTTGTGGTTGCAGAGCCTGCAGTTAGGGTTACGGTATACGTTCCTGCCATGCGAGAGGTTACCTTGAACTGAACACGGCCATTTGAATCACCAGTTAGGGCCAGTGAGTCGCTTGCAGTGTTAGTGGTGTCATTCACGTCCTGGAACATCAGGCCAGCACCCGAGACAACTACTTCTGAACCAGTGACAACTACATATGCGGCATCGATTGCTGCTGACCACGAAAGGTCAGCCCCGTAGGAAATCGAAGCACTGTATGAAGCGGCCAGGCCGGTCCTGAAGCCGTTAGCGTCTCCTGTTACATAGACGGTTACATCCGTTGCGGTCGCTGAAGTTGCATCGTAGAGCCCAGTGTTCTGGTTCAACGTGCGTAGCGTCGGAGTAACTGTCATGGAGCCAGTCTTTGTAGCTGGTGAAGGAGTGATAGTTGCGGTAGCAACGCCGCCCACTACAGCAATCTTGGAGATTGTGTTTGCGTCGTCGAATGGCGCAGCCTTAGTGAACCATACCTGCTGGTCAGTCCTCGTAGACGCAACTAGCCACTGGTCCTTCACAGTCACCTTGACGTCCAAAGCCGAACCAGGAGCGGTCGACAGTAGATCAGAAGCGTTGGTGAGAGTCCAGGTTGGTGCAGTCATCGTCAAGACGATGCCTTCAGCAGCCGTTCCCTGCTGTGAAGCGGTCACTGCGATAGTGTCCCCAACTGCAAAACCAGCCGCGACCAAGGTCGCAGTTGCGGTGCCATCTGCACCGGTGGTAACCGTAACCGAGGCATGTGAGCCAGTTGAAGGAGTTCCACCATTTACAGCAAGAGTCTTTACTGTCGACAGACTAGTTCCGCCAAAGTCCAAACGAATGGCGGCACCTGAAACTGACACTGCAGAAGCGGTGTGTGCGGTTACCGTAACTACATACGTTGAGTTAGGTCGGGCCGCACCAGCTGCGGTTTGATTGGCGGTTGCGTGGGTGTAGATTCCAACATCGTCGATCGTGCGTGTCGCAGCAGCTGAAGTGTTCAGACCCCAGATGCGGCCAGTCACTGCATCAGTGTCCTGCGTATCGGTATTGGTGTCTGTCCACACTAGACCATCCTTGACATAAGCCACCTGGACAGACCAAGAGGCACCCTTCTGCGCAGCGGTAACGGCAAGAGAGGAGCTCAGAACAGATGCGTAGTTTGCATCGGTAACTGTGCGCTCAATTCCAGCAGCCTCAGCAGAATAGGAAATTCCGGAGGTTGCACCAGCCATACCCGCATAGGTGTACTTCATTACGAACTTGCCGCCAAGCTGGCCATAGTTCATTGCTGGCATCACAACCGAAGCTGTGACGTGGTTGTCGCTTCCGATTCCCTTTGTCACCGTCACTGACGGCGTGAGGTCAGAGTACTTTGAGAAGGTCACAGTCTGCGTCGCCGAAGGCTCCGATGCTGAGTCCCAAACGTTGTTGTTGTTGAGGTCCAAGAATGGGCGGATTGTTGCAACAACTGTTGCTGACATTGAGCCCACATTGAATCCATTTTCGCCAATAATCCTCAGGCTGATCTGGTTATCGATCGAAGCACTGACGGATGCTGGCTTGACAACAAAGGATTGGGTTGCAATCACTGTTTGGCTTGAAGCATCTGTAACGTACTGGTTAATGACATTGGCTGTAGCCAACACTGAACCACCGTAGTAGATGTTCTGCCCCACATAACTGGTTGCATTCGCGGTACGAGAGGATGCTGACATAGCAACAGCTGCGGAGCCTGTGCCGGCCAGAACCTCAAAGGAGTGAGAAACTCCAGAGTTGAAACTAATGTCATATTTCAACTGCGCAAAGTCCGTTGCGGAGATGACTGAAGAGTCTCTCTGCACGAGCAATGTGAAGTCCTCGTCCACGAACGTTACAAAAGATGTACCTGCTCCTGCCGCGTTGAATGTGAAAGCAGAGGTGCTCGGGGCAGCCGAAGCCGGCATTACCGAGAACAAACCTGCAATCAATCCAAAGATTGCGCCGAGAGCAAGACCCTTTTTAGTGTCTTTGTTCTTAGACATTGATCTCTTTCTTCTTGGTTTAGCAACCTGAATTTCAGGCCACTTTGAGACTGTGGGAGTTCCAACCAAGCAGGAGCTCACAAAGCCTCTAGAGAAGAGTAGCGAACAAATAGTGATTTTGTTACGAGCATTGCCAAATAATTTAGGCCGTGTTTTTGCCCTCGAATGAGAAGTTAGTCACCTCTAAACTGCCTCCTTCTGTCTCCGTAAAGTTCAGGAGCAGCGCGTAACCTTGGAGCTGGGTTGAAGCAGATGCGGCGTTTCCGTGGGCCCCTTGAAAGTCTCCAACAATGAAATCAGTCGCTGCATAAGATATAGAGTGCCCAAATGGGCCTGTTCCCAAAACTGAAAGGCCGTTAGTGGGTACGGCTACAACTTCACCTTGGGGAAGTTGGACTGTGAGATAGACGAACTGCACCGGGTTGTCAGAATTCATGTCTAAGCCAAATGTTGCTTTGATTCCCCCGGACTTCACGACGAGTTCCTCGCCTGGCTCTACCTGATAGCCTCTGTCGATCTCTAACGTTTGCAGCACGAGGAATTCCTCCACCGCGGAGGCAAGGGCTGTCTCTGCGGAGTCTGCCTGCGCTGATACAGGTGTGGGAGCATCTGAGGATTGGCTCAGCTGTGACTCGCCGGACTCCACTTCCTGCTCTACGTCCTCTTCGAACGCAATTTGAGAAGCTGCAACTTCTTCCGTCAAATCGACACTTGGCGTGTCAGCGGAATTCGCCTCGTCGAATTGCCCTGTCTGATCGATTCCGGATGGTGACTTAGGAGCTTCTGCAATCAGAGAGCCACCTCTCTCGCTTAGAGCGGTCGGAACCTCAGGAGACTGAGGAATCGAAGCCAGACCAAAAATTGCAACTATCAACGCGGAAGCTCCTGCGATAAGTTTTCCCGATTCGCGAGCGGCTTTTCGTGCTGCAATCGACAGGATGGCGGATACGGGCAGGCCACGAATCTCCGCCTCTCCTACTAGTGCACTCTTGAAGGCCGCCCTGGCTCGGTGCAGAAGTTGCCTGAAGGCATTATTGGACAGCCCCATTTCTGATGCGACTTCTTCGACAGGCTTCTCGAGAAGTTGTGTCTCAACAATTGCTTGGCGTTGTCTTGGGCTCAACTTTGACAATGCCATACTCACAATGGATGCGTCATCAGCCCGTTCAAGCCTCAAAGAGACTTGATCTTGGCCCCCAATTTCAAGATCGAGCTCGAAGTCCTGGATAGAGGAAACTGAATACTTGGAATTTAACCTGATAACGTCCAGCGCTAACATCTTGGTCTTCCACTTCAAGAATCTGAGCACCCCTATTTCGGAGTCCAGCTCTGGCAGTGCAGTCATGAGGTAGAGAAAGGCGTCTTGAACAACCTCCTCAACCTGTGAAGAGTCTCTCAAGTATCTGGCCGCGTGACGCTCAAGGTGTGGCCTTAGACGGACATAAGCGTGAGAGAAATCCCTAGCAGTCCAGTCACGAAGGATCAGAGTCTCGCCCTCTTCAAAGAGTCCCAAAACCTCATGATTGTCGGGCTGACCCTCGAGAGCTTCATGGGAGCTCTCCAGGCCAATTAGATGCTCGGAGCGCCTTCTGTTGTCCATAACATTCAAATATACGTGCTAGAGGCGCTCTCGTTACGAAAAGTTTTTGCCCGCGACCAATCGCTAAGCTTGCGACGTGAGAATTGGCGTCATTGGACTTGGCTACCTTGGTGTGACGAATGCGGTGGCAATGGCAAAACTGGGCCACGAGGTGATTGGAATTGAATCGAACCGGGAGAAGCTAAATCTCCTCAGCTCAGGCAAAGTTCCATTTTTTGAGCCAGGGCTTCAACAGGCGCTTAATGAAGTTACGAAGTCAGGTAGCCTCAGTTTCCAAGAAAAACATGATCGAAGTAGTGCATCCTGTCAGCTGCACTTTCTATGTGTTGGAACTCCTCAGGAGATTGGTTCTTACGCTGCTGATACCTCATACGTTTTTGCTGCTGCCGAAGAGCTCGCGAGGATCGTGTCCGAAGACACAATTGTCGTTGGAAAATCAACCGTCCCAGTAGGCACTGCTGAAGTCCTTCGGGGCAGGATGTCCGAGCTAGCTGGTTTCGATGTCAAAGTGGCTTGGAATCCGGAGTTCCTCCGTGAGGGCACGGCGCTTGAGGATTCACTCAATCCAGATCGAATTGTTGTGGGCTCGTGGGACTCTGCCGCGGTGGAAAAGCTTCGAGAGGCGTATAAGCCCATCTTGGACAATGGCACGCCATTGCTCGCTCTTGACGTACCAACGGCTGAGCTTGTAAAAGTTGCAGCAAACTCATTTCTCGCAACCAAGATCAGTTTTATCAACGCTATGGCGGAAGTTGCTGAGGTTGCAGGTGCTGACATCGTTGCTCTCGCCGAGGCAATTGGCATGGACGAGCGAATCGGTAAAAAGTTCCTCAGGAGTGGGGTCGGATATGGCGGCGGATGTCTGCCGAAAGATATCCGAGGTTTTCTGTCACGAGCTGAGGAGCTGGGGGTAGGTGCAGCTGTCGACTTCCTTAGAAATGTCGATGATGTGAATCTAAGGCGTAGGGGCCGAGTAGTTGAGCTTGCACAGCAGGAGCTCGGAGATCTGCAAGGCAAGAAGATTCTCGTTCTCGGGATCTCTTTCAAACCAGACTCCGATGACCTAAGGGACAGCCCTTCTCTGGATGTGGCTCTAAGACTCTCCTCACTCGGCGCAGAAGTCAGACTTCACGATCCCATGGCCCTAGGGGCACTTGGTGACCGATATTCAGAATTAAAACGCACGAGTGATGTCAACACCGGTTCAAAGGGTGTTGACTTAGTGTTCCTTGGAACAGAATGGTCGGAATATGAGGCTATCGACCCAGCTGCCTTTGGAGATCTGGTCGCAAACAAGCTGATGATTGACGGACGAAATGTTTTGGATGTCGCTGC
>Ga0233451_10002881_pt1 | contig 15363 bp, 13 predicted proteins | sample 011ome_29_FD_183052 | JGI IMG/M metagenome (GOLD analysis project Ga0233451, IMG submission 183052) | Coastal salt marsh microbial communities from the Groves Creek Marsh, Skidaway Island, Georgia - 011504CT (spades assembly) | ecosystem: Environmental > Aquatic > Marine > Intertidal zone >...
TTCCTCCTTCTAAATCCTCTTGTAAAGATCTTTTTCTGAATCCACGAGCAAATAATAAGAATACTGCAAAATACACTGCGTTCATCAACCAAAAGAACCACTGCGACAAGAAAGGTTTTTTGTTCGCAATAATGATATCGAAATGTGAGCTTTCTGGGTTGTGAACCTCAGGATCCATCCAGTGGTAGATGTGATTCCAGTGCATAGAGGCACCTACAAATACTATCAGTAAGAAGATAGCTCCAATTGGCAACCAACCTATTATCGCTTCTAGTATTCTTTTGTAAACTACGCCCCATCCAGATTCTGTCGCATATTGCAATGCAATAAAAAATAGAGCGCCCAATCCAATTCCGAAGAAAAAGAATCCATTTACCAATAAGTTGGACCACGTTCTTGCGTGTCCTTTATCTGCGAAAGAACCTTCTTCATGAAGAATGTGTTCTAACGTTTCCATCGGAGTATGGTGAACTCCACCATGAGCTCCATGAGCAGATTCAGCAGAGTGAGAACCTTCGTGGTTCTTTCCATGAGACTCCTCTTGTCCTTCTGAGTTACCGTGGTCTCCTTCTGACTCCAACGCATAAGGAGTCAATAACATTTTAAATTCAAACTCATTGTGGTGAGCAGTATGAGCTTCTTCGCCATGTCCTTCAGTTAAATCAGCAAAATCTACTGAAATGTTCGCTTCTGTTGCTGCAGCTTTCACATTGGCAACAAAATCGTCTTTTGTAAAAGGTAACTCTTTGTAATATTCGACTAACAATCCCTCTTTTCCTTCATGAGTTGAGTGAATTTCAGTGTATAAATGATTCTTTTCTCCAAGAAAACCGACCACAAACATCGCCAAACCTGCGGCAATAAGGATGAATAAGTTTCTTTTTATTTTACTTGTAAATTGAAAATTCATAGTTCTAATTTTCTACAATTTATGGTTAATTATGTTGTGCCGTTTGTGCGATAGCAACTACTGTATCAGTAACTGCAGGAATTGATTGAGATGCTTCTCCGCAAGGTCCTTCTATTACTTCTGCTCCTTTCATAGCATTGATATAGTTGATTACTTGCCATCTTTCTTTTTGGTTCAATTGTGATGCGTGAGCTCCCATTACCCCTTTTCCATAGGTAATTGAGTAAAACATTTGTCCATCAGGTCTTTCGAATGCATTTGCTGGAGGGTTTATCGCATCATGGTTAGATACTTTCCCGTCTCCTGCACCTTTCTCACCGTGACAGTGATCACAAAATCTATCATACAATTCTTTTCCCTTTTCTGAATTACATTTTGTTAAGGGTAGTGGATTCACATCCGCAATGGACGCTTCGTAATCTGCATCGCTGTACTCAAGGCTTGACAATCCGTGGGTCGTAACCATGGCACCTGAAGGCAGTCTTTTGTAAGGAAGTTCGTAAGCTGCACTCACTTCTGTTCCTTTAAATGGGATTGTTCCCAGCGGTGGAACTTTGGCAGATGGAGTATTTTTGATAGAATCATTGGATTTCCAAGTTCTTACTTCACCATAATCCACGTAGGTTTCTTGTGCTGGAGATCGATACATATCAGGCATGTATTCGTAACCAGCGGAGTTTTCGTCTTTTACACAAGCAGTAAGCATTGAAGCGATAGCGAGGCCTGCTGTGATTTTATGTAATGTTTTGATAGTCATCATATTTTTAAAGCTATTAGACAATTTATTTATACAGTCTTTTCGTCTAACTCAACAATAGAAGTTGATTTAACCAAAGCTTGTAATTCGTCAGCACTGTACTTCGTATTCTCAGAAGTTCTTATCTCCATTACAAACATATCATCTGTAGTTCTTGGGTCAGGGTTTGACGCTGGCATACCTGGCAGAGTTTTGTTTCTCAACAAATAAGTAATTGCCATACCGTGCGCAGCACACAACACTGTGAACTCAAAAGTAATGGGAATAAATGCTGGTAAGTTTTCTAAGTAGGAAAAACTCGGTTTTCCTCCAATATTCATCATCCAATCATCAATCATAAAATATTTCATTCCCAACGTAGCCAACATAAGTCCAGTTAGTCCGTAAAGAAAAGAAGCGATTCCTAATCGAGTGTGACGCACACCAATTACATCATCAATCCCGTGAATAGGCATTGGTGAAAATACTTCGTTTACATGAATTCCTTTTGAAACGAGCATTCTAGCTCCGTCTAATAGTGCATCATCGTCATCGTACATTGCATATATAATTTTATCTGCCATGTTCTATAGTTATTTAGTCATTAATTCTGTTGCCTGAGCAGCCCAATTGTCTCTTTCTGCTCTCCCTGGGAATGATTTTGTTAAAGAATCTAACAAGTTGTATTCTTCGCTAGTCATTTTACTCACTTGCTCAAACTTATAAATTCCAATCGAATTCAAGGTCTTTTCTAGCACTGGTCCTACTCCACTGATTTGCTTCAAATCATCTGCTTCTGAAGCGTCAGCTGTTCCAATTCTATCTAACAAGGTAGATTTATTTTGTGCCAATACCTCTTCCGAAAGTTCCACTGTTGATTCTTCATGTTGAGTGTTTTCAACCACCTCTTCATGAGCTTCGTGATGAGCATGTCCGTGCGAACCATCTGGTCCGTAATAACCTTCTCCTGCTCCAAATCCTTCTTTGTAGTTTTCTCCAGAAGACTTCAAAATTGTTTTTACTTCACTAATTGCGAGTACTGGGAAATATCTTGCATACAATAAATATAGAACTGAAAAGATTCCGATTGTTCCAACAAACACACCTACATCTACCCAAGTTGGATAAAAATATGCCCAAGAAGCTGGCATGTGTCCTCTATACAGAGAAGTAACAATAATTACAAATCGCTCGAACCACATTCCAATATTTACGATGATCGAAAGAATGAAAGTAAACGTAAGGTTTCTTCTCCATTTCTTCACCCACATCAATTGCGGAGAAATAACGTTACACGTCATCATCACCCAGTAAGCCCATGCCATTGGTCCTGTTGCTCTGTTCAAGAATGCATAAGATTCGTATTCTACACCAGAGTACCAAGCCATAAACAACTCAGTAAGGTAAGCTACACCCACAATAGAACCTGTTACCATGATTACAATATTCATGTATTCGATGTGTTTGGTGTGTATGTATGCCTCAAGACGCATTACTTTTCGTACAATAAGCATCAACGTCTGTACCATCGCAAATCCTGAGAATACTGCTCCCGCTACGAAATAAGGTGGAAAAATGGTGGTATGCCATCCTGGAATTACCGAGGTAGCAAAGTCAAACGATACTATAGAGTGTACAGAGAATACCAACGGTGTTGCAATCCCTGCAAGTACTAAAGATACAATTTCAAATCTATTCCAGTGCTTTGCTCTTCCAGACCATCCAAAACTCAAAATTCCATAGATTTTTTTTGTCAATGGTTTGGTCATTCTGTCTCTGATTGTAGCAAAATCAGGAATCAAACCAATGTACCAAAACACGAGTGATACCGAAAAGTAAGTAGAAATCGCAAATACATCCCAAAGAAGTGGTGAGTTAAAGTTTACCCACAACGAACCAAACTGGTTTGGCAGAGGTAATACCCAGTAAGACACCCAAATTCTTCCCATGTGAATACCAGGAAAAATGGCTGCCATGATTACGGCAAAAATAGTCATTGCCTCAGCAGAACGGTTTACTGCCATTCTCCATTTTTGACGGAATAGCAAGAGTACAGCCGAAATCAATGTTCCTGCGTGTCCTATTCCTACCCACCATACAAAGTTGGTGATATCCCATGCCCAATCTACGGCATTATTCAATCCCCAAGTTCCAATACCTTCGCCTATTAGATACAAGATACAACCTACTCCGTAAAGAGCGATAACTGTGGCAATGGTGATAAGAATGTACCATCCTCTTGGTGCTTGGTTTTCGATAGGACGACAAACATCATCTGTAATCTGTTTGAAGGTTTTGTCTCCTAAAATTAACGGTTCCCTTATTGCTGATTCTTTATGCATTCGTAAGATTTTTTAATTCTTTGCTGACTATTTAATTATGCTTCGTTTGTGTTTCTCACCTTTACTTGGTAGTAAATATTTGGTTGTGTTCCAATTTCTTCCAAGATGTGGTAAGCTCTGGTTCCTTCAGATTTTTGTCTTACGACAGAACCTTTATTCTCGTGAGATTTTTTGTCATTCAAATCTCCAAATGTAATAGCATCTGTAGGACAAGAAGACGAACAAGCCGTTTGTATTTCTCCATCAACTACAGTTCTTCCTTCTTTCTTAGCTTCTAGCTTTCCTGATTGTATTTGCTGTACACACATACTACATTTTTCCATTACCCCTCTCGAACGAACTGTTACATCTGGATTCAATACCATTCTTCCCATATCAAACTGTGATGGGTTGAAATGCTGGAATCTAGAGTTTGTTGGGTAGTTAAACCAGTTAAATCGTCTTACTTTGTAAGGACAGTTGTTTGCACAATATCTTGTTCCAATACATCTGTTGTAAGTCATTTGGTTCAATCCTTCGTTACTGTGAGTAGTAGCAGCCACCGGACACACTGTTTCACATGGAGCGTGATTACAGTGCTGGCACATCATTGGAATGTGCACTACTGATGGGTTGTCTTCTGGTATTTCTAGCTTAGCATAGCTAAATTCTTTGGTATTGTTGGCTAACGCATCTGCTCTTACCTCATCTTCTGCTGAAGAGAAGTATCTATCTAGTCTCAACCAGTGCATGTCTCTTCCTCTTCTGATTTCGTCTTTCCCTACAACTGGTACGTTGTTCTCAGTGTGACAAGCTACGATACAAGATCCACAACCGATACATGAACTCAAATCAATTGACATTCCCCATCTGTGACCTACGTTTTCTACTGGGTGAGAATCCCATAAATCGAACTCAGAAATATCTTTCTTTACCGTTCTCCCTTTTTCGTGTGTAGATAATTGGTGTGCTGGATTAAATTCGTCTTTGTCTCCTGCTTTGTATACTCCAAAAGAAGTTTCTCTTACGATAGAGGTTCTTCCCATGAATGTATGGTGAGTTTGAGTACAAGCCAATGGATATTCTTGATCCAACTTCGTCAATTTTGCCGCTGCCGAGAACATCAATTCACCTTCTACAAACTGAGTCAAACTAAACGCATTCCCTCCAATCAACTGCTTCTTTCCGTCTTTTATAATGTGCGTTCCGTATTCTTGTGTTTGATACGCTGAGTCACCAATATTTTCTTGATTTGCACCCCTTCCATATCCAAGAGCAATCCCTACAGTTCCAGACTTTTGACCTGGTAGGACAAAAACTGGTAATTCTAGAGCTGCACCGTTTACTTCAATTTTGACTACAGTAGCAGGGCTTTTTTCTCCTAATAAAATATTACATCCCAATTTCTCTGCATCTGCACGAGACATAGTCATGTAGTTATCCCACGTAACTTTTGTAATTGGGTCTGGTAATTCTTGTAACCATGGGTTTGCCGCTTGTTGTCCGTCTCCAATCCCATTTTTTTGATACATTATTACTTCAAAATCTCCTGTTGCTTTCGCTCTTTTTGCAATGTGCAATCCAGCCACAGATAAATCTCCAGCAAATGCTGCAGTTTCGATAGGCGCTGATGCCACATCCATTGATCCATTGTGAACTAATAAATTCCAGTCTCCAGTAAATCTAGATTTTATGTAATCGTACATGACTCTTGATTCCTTTCCGGCTCTGTTTGCTTTTCCCGCAAACACCAAGAAAGACTCTTGAGCCTGAGCTGTATCATATAAAGGTCGTATCGCAGGCTGAGCTACCGCATAATGTGAGGCAGTTGGTGCGAAATCGTTCCATGATTCTAAGTAATGATTGTCTGGGCATACGAATTGGCAATTTGATGCCGTTTCATCTGCGAATTGAGAAAAAGACACCGAAAGTGATAATTTCTTCAGACCTTCTGCAAACTTAGTCCCGTTTGGCAGTGAATAAACTGGGTTTACTCCATACACAAATAGTGCATCAATCGAACCACCCTCTACTTCTTTTACTAACTGTTCTACTTCTGCATCATTTCCTTTAGCCAACGAGGTTGGGTTAGACAAATCGATGGTAGATCCATAACTCGCCAAGGCATCATTTACAGCATTGATAACCATTTGTGTTCCTGAACAGTTACTTCCACCAACAACGAGCGCGTTCCCTTTATTCGCTTTTAATTCTTGTGCCGCTACTTTTGTTCTATCCAAAATCTCTTGTGGCACAGTTACTCCTGCTACATTGGATCCTGTAATGTGCTTGTACAAAGCTGCAGCTACCAATCCCTCCTCCGAAGGTTTGATTGGAATTCTTACATCTGCATTTGAACCAGTAGAGGACATCACAGATTCGAATTGAAAGTGTCTCGACATCCAGTCGTTATCTGGATTTCTGTTTGATAAATAATCTGGTAAATAATCAGTTGACAATAGCCAATTGGTTAAGAAATCAGCTGAGATACTAACGATTACTTTCGCTTTGTCAAAGTTATAAGTTGGCACAACAGCATTTCCAAAGCTAAGCTCGTTAGCCTTTGTAATTCCTGAATATGAAATTGGATCATACGTCACCACTTTAGCGTCTGCTCCTTCCAGAGAAGCAACAAACTCATTGAGAATAGCATCGGTAGAAGGACTAAGCGTTGTGTTTGTCATTACTCTTACCTTTCCTCCTTTTGCCTTAATTTCTTCTAGTTGATTTTTAATCGAGTTGTCCACTGTACTCCAAGTCGCTTTTTTTCCAGCTGCCATTGGCATTTGAAGCCTAGCACCATTGTACAAAGAAAGAACCGAACCAATAATTCTAGGAGTAGTTGCTCCTTTGTTGATACCAAAACTTTTGTTTCCTTTGATGAAGATTGGTCGACCTTCTCTAGTTTTTACCAAGATACTTGCGTAATCATTTCCATCCCAATAGGTGGAAGAATACCAGTTGGCAACCCCAGGAGTTATATCTTCAGGCTTATTTACATAAGGAATTGATTTTACTACTGGTGATTCACAAGCCGCCAGAGTTGCTGCTGCAACACTGAAACCCATAAACTTCAAGAAATCTCTTCGATTTGTAGAACTTTCTGCTAAATTTTCGTCAGCTAAAAACTCTTGAACCGGAAGCTCTTGAGGAAATTCACTTTTACTTTGTTCGATAAAAGAAGCAGTTTGTTCTTTTTCTTCTATCCCTTTCCAATATGTTTTGACTTTACTCATAAATCAACTAAACTAATTTGTTTTTTTAATAATGACATTTTGAACATTCCCATCCTCCAAGCTCTTTCACTTTCACTTTTCCATCTTCCATTACACTTTTGTATAATTCTTTGTCAGACTTCAATCTTTCGTGAATGTCATCGTAATATTTGCTATCTGCTGTAGAAACTTCAGCAGTATTGTGACACTCGATACACCATCCCATTGTGAGCAATGGTTTAGATAACTTGATTATTTTTTTACCCTCCAATTGAAGATTGTTGATCGTTTCAGTACCTGAAACCTTCCCGGTTTTATAGGTTTTAACATCTCCGTGGCAGTTTTCACATTCTATTTTTCCAACAGTTACGTGCTGAGCATGATTAAAATATACATGATCAGGCATATTATGCACTTTCACCCATTTCACTGGTTCAGTCTTTCCTGTGTATTCTCTTTTGTCTACATCGTATCCTGCTGCTGCATGAATTTTAGCAATTTCTCTCGTTCCTTTCTCATCGGTTCCTTCTTGAATTCCTTTGTGACAGTTCATACATACATTCACTGTTGGTATTCCTGCAGATTTACTCTTTGAAGCAGAATTGTGACAATATTGACAATCTATTTCATTTGTTCCGGCATGTATAGAGTGATTAAACTCAATTGGTTGTTCTGGGTTGTAATTTTCGGGAACCAACCCTACTTTATACAATTCTTCCGCTCCGTAATAAGCAAGAGTACAGGTCAAAACAAAACCTAGAACACTCACTAGCTTCAAGTTTTTACCCATCCAACCTTTCACTTCTTTCGCTACCGACTCTTCCTCTTCATCAATCTCTTCGCCTTCATTTCTCTCTCTTACTGCATAGTACAATTGCTTTCTTACTCCCCACAAAGCAACGATCAACATAGAAAGAATACCTCCTATTATCAACCACATCAACCAAGTGTTATTGGATTCAGTGGCAGGACCTACAGGTACATCAGCAGTGGCAGTTACCGCTACAGGCGCAGTCCATTCGTCCACATATTTTAATATCGCATCAATTTCTTCGTTATTCACCGCCTGACCTGGCATTCCTCCTACCATATAATTGATAGCAAGTGCGGATTTTACCCCTGCATCGTATTGTGCTTGTGGATTTTTTACCCAAGCATAAATATCATCGCCTGCTGCTTCCCATTTAGCTTTAGCTCCTTGTAGCAAGGGACCAGTTAAATTTTTGGCAGGATGATGACACGAGGCACAGTTCTGTTTGAATAAGGCTTTTCCGTCTAATTGACTAGTCGCACTGAAAGAAATCAGTACCAAGAAAAGCAGGGTGAAATAGGAAGGTAATTCTTTGTTTTTCAATTTTTTTAATAAAAATGTGTTCATGTGAAGAATTTCTGGAATATCTAATAATGTGGCAAATGTAACATTGTAGTCATTTAAACGAAACTAATCCGAGAGTTTTTTTAAAGCGTTTTAGCTTATTTATAATTATTCTAAATTAACGGTTTTAACAATTTATTTTTTGTTTAAAACAGTTGAAATTTTAAAATAATCGGAGTCTTTGCTAGGAGCATTCCGGAGCGCTTGTGCTTGAGTTATGTCCTCCTTCACTTCGTCCTCTCTCAACACATTAATCTCTCTACTCATGTGAACGAGTGGCTCTACACCTTCTGTATCCAGCTCATCTATTTTGTCCACAAATGCAATGATTTTGGACAAATCTTCTCGGATTCCATCCCTTTGTTCATCTTTAAATTGGAGCTTGGTAAGCTTTGCTAGCTTGTCGATAATTTCATTTGTGATTTCCATGTTCGTTTGTTTCTGTAAAAGTAAAAAAGTTGAACGACTCAAGGTTAGTCATCGAGATTTTTTTTCATTTTCCATTCCACTTTCGATGGCTTCAAATGTTTGTTGAATCAACCTAGTCATTTGATTTTCCTCCATGCCTTTGGTTTCTATAGCTGGATGAATCACTACTTTGGATAGGCCTGGGCAGCCGGCACCAAAGGGATGAGATTCAGTGGCAAATAATTTCCAATTTGTAGAAAAAGTAATTGGCTGAATGGGTGCTTCTTGAGACATAGCCAGCACGAATGCACCTCTTTTGAAGGGCTTCATTTTAGGCACATTCTCAACAGGAATTAGCCCTTCCGGAAATATGGCAATTGAAAAGCCTTCTTGTATGGCTTCTTTTGTTTGTTCGATGGACTCTCTTGCCTTAAAACTATTGCTGCGATCTACAGGAATATCCATGTTACGAAAAAAAATTCGAACCACTGGCCATTTTAACAACTCTGCTTTTCCTAGGAATAAAAACGTATTGGGAATAACAACAAACATTACCACAATATCTAAATAAGAGGCGTGATTTGCACAAATAACGCAGGGCTCGCTAACCAAATTTTCTTTTCCGTTTATTTTTACTCTCACCCAAGTAAGAACTAACAATACCTTTGCCCAAAATCGTTTTAATTTGAATGCTTTGTGCACATGTCTTTTGGAACGTAACAAAACAAAAAAGAAAGGATACAGGAGAAAAGCAAGCGCAAAGAAAATCAATAAAAAATAAATTTTATACAAAAACCTCAAGGGTGCAGTTAGATACCAAAAGATAGATTTTTTTTGCATGGTCCGAATTAACAAATAATCTCTCTGAATTTACAACAAATACACAAAAAAATGGCCGAAAGCGTACTTCCGACCATCTACAACTTATTGCATTATTTTTATAATTTCCTTCCTTTCACGGAACGAGCACTAGATTGTCTCTTCGTGCTATTCTTTAGTTTGAACATCAAGAAAGCTTGTAATCCACTTGAATTCACCAAAAACTCTTCGCCCCCGTAGGTTACAGTTCCCATTCTTTTTCGTGGATCAAATTTCTCAGACTTCATTCTATACTTTCCATCGGTAGGGCTTGCCTTAAACAGCAGGTTTTTTCCCTCTTCAAAACTCACATACAAAATATCTCCATCTACTTTCTCCACAATTCCTCTTGTTCCTGAAGGAATAATTACTTTGTTCCAATTTTGTTCATCTTTAATGACTAACTCTCCTCCTTCGGTTTTGGTCGAATTATCGCTTTTCCCATTGGTTAACACTAGGTCACCTTTCACATAAAACTGTAACTTTTGAACATCATCATTCGTTAGTTTGTAATCCGTTAAGGCTTTTGTTGTAAAAGGTACTTTTGTAGAGCAAGAAGCTAGGATAGAAAGGGCTAACAGGACGTACATTATCTTTTTCATTTCAGTTGTTTTGGTTATTTTAAAATTAGTTATCAATAATCTTGCCAAGGCAGGGAAGTTGCAAATTTATTACAAAATCGCAGGATGACCTACGTATTTTCAACATTTTTATTCTACCAGCAAATTGCATCCTCGCATTTCGGAAGTATCAAATCTCCCCAGTACTTCAAAACTTCCATCGGGATAAACATAACCCAAGTCTTCGGTTGAAAGAAACGGACAGGAATAGATATTCGCAAGATCAATCACATTGATGAGCCCTCTTTGATTGCTTACCAAGCTCAATGGATCGGTAGTAGAGCGAGTTGTTACCTTCATCCAAGGAGGACAGTGGTACAACTCATCTCCCTGAGAGTAGGCTTGAGATAACAATTCAGTCATGCCATATTCAGAATGAATGTTTGTAGCACCGGAACCCGCTCTTAATTCTCGGTGGAGTTCTGTTTTGGTCATTTCTTTTCTTCTTCCTTTCATCCCACCAGTTTCCATTACAATTCCCGTGGTTATTTTCTGAGGAAACTCCTCAAAAAAATCCAACAACGCATAACTTACACCCAGCAATATGTATGGCTCCTCAGATTTTTCTAAGTCATGGATTGTCGCGTTTAATTTTTCAAAATCATTGAGGTAAAAGCTACTTTGATCTTTCCCTGATTTTTGTATCAGGCTTTGTGCCATATACACTAAAGAAGACTCTCCCTGCTCCAAATAAGAAGGCAACAAAGCTAATAAGGTATAGTCTCTTGGGTCACCATAGGCATGACGAAAACCAAGTTCGAATGATTGCTCGTAAAGAGCGAGGTCCGCTACCAGATGTCGACTTCTTGATTGTCCGGTAGTGCCGCTACTTTTAAACACAATTTCATGACTTTGTTTTACGTTTAGCTTATGTGACTTAAAAAAAGATATGGGCAGATAAGGAATTTGCTCTAGGGAGGTCACCTTAGACGAATCTAGTTTTATTAGGTCTACAAATTTTCGATACACTGAATTGTGCTCGTAGTGAAACCAAAATAATTCGAGTGCTTTTTCCTCAAATTGTTCGGAAGAGGTAATATTAAAAAGTGATTCTATGATTGGGTCAAGTATTTTCATTAATTTTAAAGTCATAATTCAAATCCCATGAATACAAAGATAAGTTTATTCGTCCTAATATTGGTAGTATCGATAAGTTCTTGCCTAAAACCGGAAACATTTCCGCTTGAACCAATCATTAAGTTTGACTCGTTTACTTCTTTGACTGATTCTGGTGAAATCGCCCTTTCCTTTACAGATGGTGATGGTGACCTAGGACTCCGAGAAGGAGATACAACCGGTAAATTTTCTATAGACAAAGTGTTTCACCACAATTTATTTATCGACTATTTTGAGAAAGACGACAACCTGGGCTGGGTAAGAGGAAAAGATTTAGCGGGTAACGACATCACCTTTTTATACCGGGTTCCATATCTCACTCCAAATGGAAACAACAAAGCGCTCAAAGGAATTATCAAGGTGGTGATTGAACCTTCCTACTACAATCCCCTTTCTGCCAATTCAGACACCATCAAATACCAAATAAGATTGGTTGATCGCTCATTAAACGTAAGCAACACTATCGAATCTCCTGTTATCACCCGTTAAATTATGAAAAAAAACACTTTCGTCTTTGCGCTCCTATTGTGTTGGGTAGTTGGTTCATCGCAAGATACCACTTACATTGATTCCTTGCTTGCCCACAAGTACCAACTAGAAGAAGACAACCCTGTGGTAGCCGCTCTGGACAGCATGATACTTTTTTACAACAACCTTACGCCTGCCCATACTTCCGAAGAATTCAAAACCACCCAGTATGACGACTCAAAAGAGTTTAGTTCAACCGAGATAAAGCAAAAACTTATGTTGCTTGACGAAAACACTCCGTTTTCATTCCAGGCAAATTCTGTTACGGAAGAATACATAAGAATGTATGAAAAGAGAAAACGATCCGTGGCTATTTTTCTTGCCAGAAAAGAAACCTACTTTCCCATTTTTGAAGAACTATTATTGAAATACAAGCTTCCGTTGGAACTTAAGTATTTACCTATTGTTGAATCGGCCTTAAAACCTACAGCTGAATCTTGGGCGGGAGCGGCAGGTTTATGGCAATTTATGTACAACACAGGAAAACAATACGGACTTGAGGCTAATTCTTACCTCGACTTGCGTAAAGATCCGTATAAATCTACTGAAGCTGCGTGTAAACATTTAAAAAAGTTGTTTGGAATCTATGGGAATTGGGAGCTAGCCTTAGCTGCCTACAACGCGGGAGGAGGAAATGTAAATAAAGCAATAAGAAAAAGCGGTGGGAAGAAGTCTTACTGGGAAATATATCCTTATTTACCCAAAGAAACTCGTGGATACGTTCCTGCTTTTGTGGCCGTAAACTACATGATGAATTACGCAGCTGATTATGGAATTTCCCCCTTAGAACCACTTGCCTCCTACTCTGAAATAGACACCTTGCGGGTTGCAAATAGACTTGATCTTGCGGTAGTATCAAGAGCCCTTGATATATCGCCAAAGCTTCTGACTTTTCTGAATCCAACCTATTACCATGGCATAGTGCCAGCCAATTCGGGTGAGTTGTGCATTTATTTACCTAAAGAAAAAGTGGGAGATTTTATTGCCAACAGAACTTCCTTGTGCGAAACAAGTAGAGAACTTCATTTGGCTTATGAAGCGAATGAGGCCACCCAAAATAACCAAGGAAAAAAATCTCAATACCGAGTAAGAAAAGGAGATTATTTAGGGAAAATCGCTTCAAAACATAATTGCACCGTTTCTGAATTAAAAAAATGGAACAACTTGCGAAGCGACAATTTGAGAATAGGTCAATTGCTTACCGTATATGCGCCCATTCCTCCGCCAATACAAAGTGAAGTAAAAGAATTGACAACCAAAGAAGCGGAAGAAAATAGTCAGAAAAAAAATGAAGAAGAAACCACTGAAGAGAAGGAACTTCCTGTGCCACAAAACAAGACAGAAGTACCTTATAATTACCTTGTTTACAAAGTAAAAGAAGGCGACTCGTTAGTCTCTATTATCAATCAATTTCCCGGTCTCAGCCTAAAGGAACTGGTGAAACATAATGAAGGATTGGATGCTAATTCGCTTACTGTCGGCAAAGAATTAAAAATAATACAGTACGATTAACGCCAAAAGAAACCGATAAATAAGAAGTTGATAAATTTCTTATCCGAGGTATTATTCTTGTACCACTCCAAAATAAAACTTACCCAATGAAACATTTTATTCTCGCTATTTGTTCACTAATTTTCCTTTCCACCTGTGCAGAAGAAGAAGAAACTACTTATTACAAACCACATTCGGTGGGAACTCAAGGAATAATTGAAATTGTTCTGGACGAACAACTGTGGGAAGGCAGATTGGGCGAAATCGTTAAAAATGAAATTGCCCCCATGATTCCTTATTACCCCAACGAAGAATACCTCTTTGATTTGCAGCACTCTACCAAAAAAACATTTGACATGAGTCCTAAAAAACAGCGGTATATCATCCAATTCATTATTAATCCAAACATCAGTATAAAACCTGCCATTGGTTATGCCAAGGATGTTTGGGCATCAAGCCAATCATTGATTCGAATTATTGGAAGAAATCAGCAAGATTTATACGATGTATTTATCGCAAATTCAGAGGAGATAAAGAATCATTTCACTCAGTTAGAAATAAAAAGATTGAGTTTGGACCTAAAAGCGGATCAAAACTATTTTGCCAAACAAGAATTAAAGAAAAAACACAATCTTTCCTTGACTGTACCAAGCGAAATGGAACTGAGTATTAACAATGATAATTTTGCGGCACTTCAGCATCTGCGACTAGTATCAGAAAAACAAAAATCTCCTGGAGATGTACAGCAATTTATTATGGTATATCACTACCCATACACCCACAAGGATCAATTAACTAAACAAGCGTTATTGGCAAAAAGAGACAGTGTGATAAAAAAATATTTTAGAGGAGTTACAGACGACTCTTACATGATTACTGCGCCAGATTCTCTCGTTCCAAGTTTCGAAAAAGAAATCTTATTCAAAGGAGTTTACGCTTACGAAATAAGAGGACTCTACAGCATGGTAAATGATTTTAGGGGTGGACCTTTTATAAATATTTCGTTGGTCGATGAAGCAAGAGGGCGAATCGTAACCATAGAAGGACACGTATTTTGTCCTAAATTTGCAAAACGGCCTTATATGATGGAACTTGAGACTATTCTAAACTCACTTTCGTTTGAATAATTCTTTATTTTGACGAAAGGTGTTCCTGCACTGGACAAATAAATGTAGTTTTGTAAAAATAAATACAACATGAAAAAGATTAGAGTTTCCAAAAAATTTTCATTTGAAACAGCGCATGCTCTCGATATGCACGACAGCAAATGCCGAAATATTCATGGTCATTCTTACAAACTTACCATTACTGTTCTGGGTCCGGTAATTACCGATGAGACAAAACCTGATGTAGGTATGGTAATCGATTTTACAGATTTGAAAAACATCGTAAATCAGGAGGTTGTAGATAAATTAGACCATGCACTTATCTTAAAATCTGACTCAAGGTTCAAAGGAATAGAAGCTCACAATGACAAAACAATTTATGTAGACTACCACCCTACCTGCGAAAATTTACTTCAAGAAATTGTAGAGGTAGTTTCTGCTAAACTTCCAAAAGACGTTACTCTTGTTTATGCTAAAATGAATGAAACTGCCAATAGCTACTCGGAGTGGTTCTTGGAAGACTAACACTCCTCCTTCATACTCCAGTGGTAAAATTATGGGCAGCCAAAAAATCCACGTTCATAAAACGCTCGTTTTGGTGTGCTGCTTCCTCCTTTATTCTTTTTTGCAATTTTAAAAAGTCTTATGACAAAACTCATATTAATTAGGACTATTGGTC
>Ga0233451_10002882_pt1 | contig 15362 bp, 18 predicted proteins | sample 011ome_29_FD_183052 | JGI IMG/M metagenome (GOLD analysis project Ga0233451, IMG submission 183052) | Coastal salt marsh microbial communities from the Groves Creek Marsh, Skidaway Island, Georgia - 011504CT (spades assembly) | ecosystem: Environmental > Aquatic > Marine > Intertidal zone >...
ATTCAGCAATGCCTGAAATATGATCTGCATGAATATGAGTATCGATAACCTTAACTAATTTTAAATCTAATTCTTTTAATAATTTAATATATTGCTCAACGTTTTCTAAAACTGGATCAATGATTAAGGCCTCTCTTCCAGCGGCTGATGCAATTAAATAAGTATATGTACTCGAAATTTTATCGAATAATTGTCTAAAAATCATAGTTATATATTACAACTTTAAAAATATATTAAGCTAGTATTTTTGTCTCTATTTAATGAAAAATTCTTACTTAAATTAATGCTCTTAAAACCAAATAAGGAATTAGACAAAAAAATACCGTCAAAGTTACATGAAGAATTATGCCTTTATAATGGGCTTTTGCAAAATCATTATGAGACACCTTAAAAAACATATGATGGATTTTATAAATTGAGCTTTTTGGTACTCCCCCAAAAATAAATACTCTAAATAATATAAATAAAAAATTTGCAATTATTAACCAACCTAAAAAATCTGCTATAAAATTTAAATTCATTTAACTCCTTTGTTATCAACTATTATATATATTTTTAGATATATTTGATAAATTATTATCAATTAACTTTGAAAAAAATTTTTGAATAAATAAGAAAACTCTTTCAATTGATTTTGGATAAATTGCTGAAGTATTTTTTTCTAGTCCAGAAATCAGGTATTCAGCAACCTTACTTGGTTCATCTACATTCATTTTAAAAAATTTACCAATATTATCAGTTTGTTGAAGTGATTGAGTTTTGGTAGCTCTTGGTGATACGTAAAAAACTTTTACTTTAAAATGATTTAACTCTCTTCTTAAAGCATCTGAAAAACCTTTAATAGCAAATTTTGAAGAAGAATAAATTGTATAACAAGGATGTGCAATTTCACCAAACATTGAACCAATATTTACAATAGCTCCTTTTGATTTTTTTAAATCTTCAATAAATTTTTTAGTAAATAGTATTGTTCCTTTAATATTAATATCTAAAACTTTTTCAATTTCTTCATCTGTATATTCATTAAATTTTTTTGCCGAACTCATTCCAGCATTATTAATTAAAATATCTATAGATTTATATTTGTTTACAATCTCATTATAAGCTTTCTCAAGATTTTCTTTAACTGCAATATCACACTGTACAGTTAAATGATTATTAAGATTAAGTTTGTTTTTAAGATCTTCTATTTTTTTAATATTTCTGCCAATTAGAATTATATTATTATGGAGCGAAAGTTTCAGTGCTAATTCTTTACCAATTCCTTCTCCCGCTCCAGTAATAATAATATTTTTATTTTTAAGATTCACTTTAATTTAATTTTTCTTTGGTTTTCTTAATCCACTGATTAATTTCTTTTAAAGTGCCAGCTTTTGCTATTTCTCTATTTTCTTGAAAATTACCTTTAGTTGCAGCTTCAAAATATTCCAAAGCTTTATTGTATTCTTTTTCATTAAAATAATATTGCCCAGTAAAATAATTAGCAATCATTCCACCATTACTTATTTCAATGCCTTTTAATAAAAAAGTTTTTGCCAACTCTTTATCACCAAATCCCAATGGTTTTCCAGGTACTTCAAAATAAATCAAACCAAGAGATGAATATATTCCACCATCTAACGTTTTAGGGTCTAAATCTAATCCTTGTTCAAGAACATCTTTAGCCCGTGAAATTTTTTTAATGGCTTTTGGAATATTCAATTTATAAAACCCTGCTTCTGTACTAAGAATTATTCCAGCCCAAGCTTTAATTTCTGCTGAATTAGGATATTGATTCAAATAATTTTCAGCAGTTTCAGAAAGGCTTTGAAACTCTTTTTTTTGCTGTTTTTGATCTTTAATTTCAAAAGAAATTCTATCCCAAGCTTTCTGAAGTTCTACAGCTTTATCATGGTCAATTGCTGCATAAACACTGTTTGTAATTAACAGAATTAATATTGTTGTTAATAGTTTTTTCATTATGCTACCTTTTTAAGTTTAGATTGATAATTTTCAGAAACTTCATCAAATACATTCCCCCATAACAAATAAATTGTTTTAGCTGTATCGATAATTATTTTTTGCAAATCTTTATTTTCAACTTGATTTACTAATTTTTTATAAAACTCAACATGAGACAAGTCTAATTTGCCATGTGAAATTAAATATGAAAAACCCTTTTTAATATCTAAATTATTAGCTTTAGCTATAGCCTCAGCTGCCTCTTGTGCAATATTAACTGATGTTCCCTCTAAAACATAAATCATACCTAACATGGAATAAGGTGAAATTTTTTCAATACTATATTTCATGAAAGCAATCATGGCTCTTACAGCTATTCCACCATCTGAGTTTCTAACAGTTTCTGGATCTCCACCAACATTTTTAATATCATTCAAGATCCACATTTCATGACCTTTCTCTTCATCTATATATTCTTCAAAGGCATCTATAAAAACTTTGTCATTGACTTTTGACATCTTATTTTTAGCTAGATCTAATAAAGGACAAGTATATTTAACATGATTGTAAGCTTCCCCTAGATAATTAATGTATAGTTCTTTATTAACACCCTCATTAAGTACTGTAGATAAAATTTTTTTTGAAAAAAATTTATCTTTTTCTCTTTTTGTTTCACTGACTAATTGATTATAAAATTGCATTTGAAAAGTCTCCTGAATTAATTTGTTTTGTTAATTTTAAGGTATCTATTTTGCCGTTAGGTAATAATAAATTTTGTTTATTTATTTTTTTATTAATTAAAAAAATTTTTTGAGGATAGATATATTCTGGTAATATTTTTTTTATTTCTTCAATTATATCTTTATCATTTAAATTTTTGATATTTTCAAAAGCAAAACATAAATTTTTTTCTTTATCTTGATAAATATAAACTTCATCAAATATCAGTTTAGTCTGTATTAATTTTATTATATATTCAGGATGAATATTTCTTCCATTAGATAAAATAATTACATCATCTTTTCTTCCATAAATTGTTAAATATCCTTCATCATTGAGTGATCCTAAATCACCTGTATAAAGTTTGTCTTGATTTAACTTATTTGGGTAATAACCTTCCATTATAGTTGGGCTTTTAATTACTATTTCTCCATTTATAATTTCACATTCAATGTGAGGTAATAACTTTCCACAAGTGCCAGTTTTATTAAATTTTTTATTATTCACGGCTACAACAGAACAACATTCTGATAAACCATAACCTTCGAAAACTGGTAGTTTCATTTTAATTGCTTGATTAATCATGCTAATAGAGGATTTTGAGCCACCTACACAGATTGACTTAATTTGTGATAAAAAGCTATCTGATCGGTTATTTTCTATATAGGTAATTAAATTTGAAGTCAGCGATGGTGATAAACATAAATAATTTGGTTCTTGTTCAATAATTTTTTTAAAAAAATTATCATCTAAAGAAAAAACTTTTCTAGATAACTCTTTATCAAATTCAGTATGGGATGCTAATGTTAATGTAATATGATTTGCGCAAATTTGCTCTAACAAAGTTGATATTGGCAAGATAGAAAAATATTTATCTTGTTGATTTAATTCAAAAGTTTTAATTAATGATTTTGTAACAATATTTATCTGCTTACAGGTATGTACTACTCCTTTAGGTTTATTAGTTGTACCTGAAGTATATACAATTCTTTTATGATCTAACAGTTCAACGCTATCATTAAAATTTAAAAAATCTTTGATAAAAATTTCTGTGTTATTAAATAATAATTTAAATCTATTAAAATTTTCTTCATCAGTAAAAATTATATCAATATTAGAATTTTTAATTATGTATCGTATAGTATCGTCATTAAAAAAATTTGGTATTGGTACTAAAGTATTTTGAGTGGAACTTATACCAGCTTCTATGACTGCATAGTCAATGGAATTAGATCCAACTATCCCTATTGTCAATTTTTTTTTATGATTGAAATATTTATTATAATAAGAAAATCCTCTAAAAAAATCTTTTACAGAAATTTTTTTTTTATTTTCTGTAAAAATAATTTTATCAGGATTAAACTTATAATGCTTGATTAGCGAGCTTAGAGAATTCAACATTAGTGAAATTTTTTCTTAAATTTTTAAACAAGATTGAAAATGTTAACTCTGGGACTCTTGCAAAAAAAACTTGTGGATCGTTTTCGTAGTAAGAGCCCCAGTAAGAGGAGTTGGAAACTTTATTAATATCAGCTTTACCAATTTTAATTAAATCTAGACCAGTATGATTTAAGAATTTTACAAGAGGCTTAGTTGCTGTAAAAAAAGCATATTGATAAGATTTATCTAAACAAAATTTATTAAGTTCTTTAGTCATTTTTAATGAAGCTAAAGGACTGTTTGAAACTAAGTTTACTATTTCTAAAATTTTAGGTTTTTTTGAATCAGGAAAATAACTATGAATAATATCTTCTATATCATCACTTAAATATAGTTGTGAAAAAAAACCATCTAGTTCTGTTCGTAATCCACATGCAGCTTTAACATCATTTTTATCAAAAATTGCAACTAAGATTCCTGGAAATTTTTCAACTTTGGCATTAAATATCTGCTGATATTTATTTTTAATAAATTCTTCTACTTGAAATCTATCTTTATCGAATCTGTTAATTATTTTAAAATCCATAGTAACGTTATAGGACTCTAAAATTACAAAAGAATTACTGATTTAAAATTAAATCGAGTTAAATTTTATAGATATTTTAAAGGTTTTTTGATCAATTTTAGGGGTTAATTTAGCATTATGGGCTTCAGCTATTCGTTTTACAATTGCAAGTCCTAAGCCAGATCCAGCATATTTATTTTTATCTCCACGCCAAAATTTTTTGAATATACTTTTTGAAGTATCTTTGTTTATATTCTTTATAGAATGTTCATTTTCTATAGTGATATTGTAATAATTATCAATTGAAACATATACTTTTGAATTCCCTTTTTTGTTAGATATTGCATTATCGAATAAGTTTTTAAAACAAATATCTAAATAATTTTTATTTCCATTTATTAAAAGCTGATCAATATTTTTATCTAATATAATTTCATTTTTATATACATCAGAATTATTCATTAAATTAATAATTAATTGAACCAAGTCAGCTTTTTCCTCTTTGGTAACCTTAAATTTTTCTAAATGAGATAATCTTAACATTTGAGATGAAGCATTCTCAATCAATTCAAGATCTTTTAATAAATCTTGTTTAGTTTGATCATTTTTCATGCCTTCAATATTTGCTCTTAAAATAGCTATTGGAGTATTTAATTCATGAGCAGCATTATCTATAAATTCTCTTTGCTGTTTCAAATCATCTTCCATTTTTTGAAATGAAGTTTTAATAGAATCTAAAAGTGGGTTAATTTCCTTAGGAGCTTTTAAATTTGGAATTGAAATAGGATTATTAATATCTAGTTTCTTTACATATTCTGAAACGTTATTAACATCTTTTAATGAACTCTTAACAGTAATATAAATTAAAATTATAAGAAATATTAAGCAAATAGCAAAAACCCAATAAACATGCTCAAAACTTTCTGATAAAATTAAATCTACTAATATATCTTCCGGTGCTTCTGATGCATACTCGCCCATATCATTTCTGAAACCTAAACTAATAACTATCCCAGAAACAATTAGTAATAATAAACTAATTAAAGAAGTTCTAACAATTAACTTATTTAGTAAGGAGTAAGATTTATTTTTTTGCATTGACCAACCTGTACCCAATACCTTTTAAATTATTAATTACTAAATTAGATTTATTTTTTTCTAAATTTTTCCTCAGTCTAAATAAAGTTACTTCAATTGGGTTAGAGGAAATTTCTTTATTATTATCATACATTTTATTTTCGATTTCTGATTTTGTTACTGTTTTAGAAAATTTATTAGATAAAATTTCTAATAATATAATTTCTTTTTTAGATATCTTTACTTCTTTATTATTTATAATTAATTCTCCTGAATTACTGTCAAATTCTATATTCCCTTTTTTAAAAATATTAGAAGATAAATCTCTAGGTCTCCTTAAAATTGCATGAATTCTAGCAACTAATTCTTCGTGTTTAAAAGGTTTTGTTAAAAAATCATCTGCCCCTAGATTTAAATTTTTAATCCTAATATCAAAATTATTATTTGCAGTTAGTATAATAACGGGAATTTTATAATTTTTTTTTCTAATTTTAATTAAAAATTCTCCTCCATTTCCATCTGGTAAATTCAAATCAAGAATAATGATATCATAACCAAAATTGTTTAAATTAATCTCTGCTTCCTCCAATGTAGAGGCTACATCTACTACGAATTTGTCAGCTTCTAAATTTTTTTTTATTAACTCAGAAAGACGTTTATTATCCTCTATAAATAAAATTTTCATTCAACTTTGTAAAAGTAATTTATTACAAAATCATTACTAATTGTAATTATTCTGTAATTTTCATCTATTTAAAAAAGACGTTCTATAAAATCTATAAAATAATTGTATTTATTATAAAATTATTAAATATGCCTCTATGTACTCGTACGTTCCTTTTTTATTAGGTACCCTGTTACTTTTAATTGTTCCTGGCCCATCTGTTTCAATTATTATAGCTAACACTCTTAGGTATAATTTTATATCTGGTATTAAAACAACTGTAGGAACTGTTAGCGGTTCAGCTTCAATGTTTATTCTGTATGCCTATGGATTTAATTTTTTAAATAATCAATTAAATTTATTTTTAATTTTTATTCAGTGGGTGGGTATTTTTTATTTATTCTATATTGGTTTTAGCATGTTCAAAAATGCTAAGGATTTAAATATTAAATTACCTAATATTGATAAGAAAAACTTCTACATCCAAGGTTTTTTAGTTTTATGGTCTAACCCTAAAATGATTGTATTTATTGGATCATTTATTCCAATATTTCTGGATATGGATAAAGATCCATTCAATCAAATATTAACCTTTGGAATAATATTTTGTATCTTAGGTTTTATTTCAGATGGAATGTACGCAGTTATAGTGAATTTTATGAAAGAAAATTTTTTTAAAAAAGATTTGTCATTAATTGGTAGATTATCTGGTACCTGCTTAATGTTAGGTTCTCTTTGGTTATTAAGTCTAAGATTTTAAATAAAATGCTTCAATTTAACTAATTAGCTGTTCAATTATTATGATAAAACTGATTATCAGTGTCATATAACCAAAAAGTTTTTTAGTTTGCTTGTCTGAAACTTTTTTAGATAAAATTCTTCCAAAAAAAACGCCTACTAAAGTAAATAGACAAACATAAAATACAAACATCCAATCTGTCTGAAAACCATCAATTACATCACTTAAATAACCCATTAATGATTTTATTGCGATTATAAATAAAGAAGTAGCAACTGCAATATTCATGCTTAAACCAGTTAACAGAACTAATGCAGGAATAATTAAAAACCCTCCACCAGCACCAACAAAACCAGTAAGTTGACCAACAATTAAACCTTCTAAAATAATAATAATATTTCTTTCATATGCATTTTTATCATTGTTTTTTGATAGAACGGGTTTTCTATCTCTAATCATTAAACTTGATGCAACTAACATCAACACAGCAAATAAAATCATGATCAGAAAACTTTTTTCTAAAATAAAATTTCCAACTAAAATTTGATCCGGTAAAAAGGGTAAAACTATTTTTCTTGCAAGGACCACACCAATAATAGAAGGGATTCCAAATATTATTCCAGTTTTAAAATCAATCAACTTATCTTTAAAACTTGCAACACAACCAAATACAGCAGTTAAACCTACTAAGAGTAATGAGTATGTTGTTGCTTGAATGATATCTATTTGAAATAAATAAACTAAGATTGGTAGAGTAAGAATAGAACCTCCTGCTCCTAAAAATGAGAGCACTGTTCCCATAAAAAAGGATGCGATTAACCCTACTATAAACATTTGTTTTTTTAAATATTGCTTTAAGCTTTAATTGGCTTATGCATTGGCACATTCCAATCTTTACCTTTAAACATAACATTCCATTGAAGAAATGGGAAAAGTTTAGATTTCATTTGCCAATATAAAGCTCTTGGTTCTCTTGGATCAAGTGGAAAACTTGGAGTAACAACACCACCATAACAAAACTCTGCAAGCATTACTTTTCCATAAGCAACAGTTAATGGACAAGCTCCATACCCATCGTAGTGTTTATACTCTGAAGATGATTTTGTAATATCTTTATGAATATTATGAGCAACAATTGGCGCTTGTTTTCTAACAGCTGCACCTGTTTTTGCATTCGGTGCATTCATTACATCACCTAAGCTATAAATGTTTTCATACTTTGTATGTCTTAATGTTCCAACTTTATGATCAACATCGACCCATCCAGCTGCATCAGCAAGAGGGCTTTGTTTAATAAAATCTGGAGAAGTTTGTGGTGGAGTTACATGAATAAAATCAAATTTCTTTGTAACTTCTTTAGTATTACCATCTTTATCAGCTTCTTTAAATACAGCTTCTTTTGCATCTCCATCAACTGAAATCAAAGTATGCTGAAAACTTCTTTTTAAACCATAAAAATCACAAATATCATTCAATGGTTTTTGAAAATATGGCACTCCAAAGATTACAGGTTTTGCACATAAAAATTCTAATTCACAATCACCTAAAATTCCTTTTTGTTTTAAATGATCTGCTGCAAGGTACATGATTTTTTGTGGAGCACCCGCACATTTAATTGGCATAGGGGGTTCTGTAAATAACATCGTACCTTTTTGAAAATTTTGTAAACATCTCCAAGTATATTCGGCCATGTCTGCATCATAATTTGTACACACATTATTTTTACCTAAAGACTCTTTTAAACCAGCAATTCCATCAAAGTTTAATTTAATTCCTGGGCAAACTACTAAATAATCATATGAATAAGAACCATTGTCAGTTTTTACAGTATTATTTTCTGGTTCAAAAGTTTTTGCGTAGTCTTTAATCCAATTGACATAACTTGGCATCACTTCAGACATCGGTTTAATTGTTTTATTTTTATCATATGCTCCAGCACCAACCAAAGTCCATGCAGCTTGATAAAGTGATTTGTCAGATGGTTCGATAATAGAAATTGATAGATCTGATTTTAAAGTATGTAATCTGGTTGCAACAGCAATACCTGCGCAGCCTCCACCTACGATTAAAATATTAGAATGATTTGAATTTGTCATAAATTATAAGTTAGTTGATTAAATTGAAACAATTATGACTTAAATTTTTAAAAACTTAAAGAAAATTAAAGTACAGGTAAACCTGAAGTTTTCCAACAACTTGGCTCAACATCTTCAGAGCAAATGAATCCGTTTACAACATTATAAGTTTTGTAACCTCTAAGATCTAAGATTTGAGCAACTTTTGAAGATCTCATACCACTTTTGCACATTACAAAAACAACTTTACTTTTATCAATATTAAAACTTTCTAAAGTGTGATCAAATTTATCATTCACAACACGTCCATTATCTGTGTCGATTAAATAGGATAAAAAATAAGTATTTAAACCTAGTTCTTTTCCATTAGGTTTACCATCCTGATCCCATTCAGCTTGAGTTCTTACATCTAATAAAGTTGCACCTTGATGTTGTTTAGATAATTCTAACAATTCTTTGCATGTTATTTGTTGAGGCATAATTTAAGGTTTGTATAGACTTAAAAAAATATTTTTCAAATACTTTTTTAATAACCACCAGTTAAGTGTGAATACAGAATAAAGCTACCAATTATAAGAAAAAAAGTTCCTTCGCTAAAATATAAAAGTTTATGAGAATGTTTAATCATTTCATTCTTTAATCTGTACCCCAGATAACAAAAGAAAGGTGCAGATATTGCTATAATTATAATAACTAAACCTAAATATTCTATTTCATGTTGCGAGGATGCTCCTACCGCAAACGCATCTATGGATAAAGCTAATGTTGTAATTAAAATTTTAAAAACATTATCTAATTTAAATATAGGTTCTTCTGAAAAAAGATCTTTATAAGAACTGAAAGATAAAAATAAAAATACAGTAAAACTTACCCAGTGATCATATTTAGATATCAAAGGCCCAATTTGATCTCCAATTTTTACTCCAATAAAAAATAAAAGAACATGAGCAAAAGAAATACATATCAAGGTAAATGCTATTTTTTTATCTACACTTTTACCTACTATAAAAGAATCTAAAGTAACACTAATAGCTAATATAATATTTAATAGAATACCCATTAAATATTTAATTAGACTTTAATAACTAAGATGTAAATTTAATTTTTTAAACTTTGATCTAAAACTGAAAAACAATCTATTATGATTTCCAGTGTCTTTCATGACGGTTTGTTGCCATAAATGAACCATTTCGTGAGCTAAAGTATTTAAAAATTCTAATTTATTTTTATATTTAGGAGTCATTTCTAAAACAAAAAAACTAGTACCTTTACGATAAGATAAATACTCTACACATTGACCAGTCCCTTTAATTATTTTTTTTATTTTAATGTCATTGAATGTATTTAATTTTTCTTTAAATAAAGATTTATTAAAAATTTTAAAATATTTTTTAATTTCTTTGTAAGTGGTTACGTATTTTTTTTCAGAATCTTTAGTTTCTTTTAAAATACGTTTTTTTACTTTTACTATATAGTCATCTTTAAGATTAGTTCTTGCTGCCATAGATTTAAGATAAATGTTAATAACCCTTATGGGCTGGCGCTATTTAAGCCTTTTTTAAAAAAAAACAATATTATTAAATTTAAACTCTCTTTTTTCCCTGAACTATTCTATCTAGTAAAAGGGCCACAAACAGAATGGCTATACCAGCCAAGATTCCTTGTCCAACGTTAGCATACTGTAAAGCCTCTAGAACGTCCTGTCCTAAACCTTTGGCTCCAATTAATGAAGCAACAACTACCATTGCAAGACTCAACATTACAGTCTGGTTAACACCTGCCAATATTGTTGGCATTGCTAAAGGAATATCTACTTTAGTTAATAAATACCACTTTGAAGCACCGTAAGCTATTGCTGCTTCCCTAATATTTTGCGGGACTCCTTTAAGACCTAAAACTGTTAATCTTACAACAGGGGTACCACCAAAAATCATAGTTATAATTACCGCCGCAACTTTTCCAGTGCCAAAAAAAGCAATAACTGGGATCATAAATACAAAGGCAGGCATAGTTTGCATGAAATCCATTATTGGTCTTATGAACGCATAAAACCTTGGCCTTGTTGAACAATAAATTCCAAGTGGAATTCCAATTACAATACTTAAAAGAGCAGCTGTACCAAGTAGAGCTAAGGTAGTCATAGCTTTAATCCAAAAACCTAAAAAACCCATATAAGCTAAAAAAGCTCCAGAATATATTGCTGCACGTGGACCTGCTGATAACCCGGTTAGTAGAACAATTGAACTAATGATTACTATCCATGGAGTTTTAACAAATAAAAGTTCTAATGAGTCTAAAACAGATCTAATTCCAAAAGTTATTGCATCAAATAAGCGGTCCCCTTTAATAACAGCATAATCAAAAGCTCCTTCAACTCCAGCTATTGATTTTAATCTAATATCAGGATGTGTTGGAAAATCCTTCATGATCTCCATATAATTTGGGAAACTGTAATGAATGGTAGAAAAAATAATTATTACTAATGCAAAAACAATACTAAGTAGAAAATTGTTTAACTTCATCCCAGGATTTATTGATTTATTAGATAACCATTCAGAATATCTTTTCTCTAAAATTGTATTAGCTGACATTGATTGAAAAATCCTAATCAATATAAATAAAACAATTCCACTTATTGCTATCCAAAAGCCTGATGCTTCAACTCTTTGTGCTTCCAAAACATATCCTTGAATTGAGTCTTCTAAAGACTTGATAGTTCTTTGAAACATCTCAACTTTATCTGAATTTTGTTCAATAGCTGCTTCAAGTTGTTTTTGTCTAAAATCTATCGTTGATTGAATTTGATCAATCTTTTTATAAGCTTCAGCACTTATGTTGCCAAAAAAACCTCTTACAATTTGAGTGATTGCAAATGTTTCAATTATTAAAAAAGCTAGAGCCCAATTCCAAATATTTCTAAAACTAAACCAAAGCGAACCAAGTAAAAACACACTCTTATTAAATGAAGGTACATACTTTGAACTGTTTCCTATTTTTTCAAATTCATTAATGTAATAATCAGAGCTTGTTTGAACAAAATTTTTTATTTGTTCATCATTAGAAATTTCTATTTCTTTTCTATTGCTCATCTTGTCCTTCTACTACAGATGTTAATAGATCTTTTTGAGAGATTGCACCAATGAGTTTTCCACTATTATCTTTAATAATAATTGGAGCATTGTTTGAAACAGATTTTTCTATTAATGCGGATAGTAAATCATTTTCTTTCATTTCAATTGCATTAGACGGTAGTGGACCATTTTCTTTTTCAAATTGTTCTTTTGATTTCATAATTGTTTTAGCTTCAACAACTTTTAATCTTGATATACCTTTAACGAAATCTGCTACATAATTATCAACTGGTTTCATTACAATTTGTTCTGGCGTTCCTATTTGTATAACCATTCCATCTCTCATAATTGCAATCCTATGTCCAACCTTTACTGCTTCATCTAAATCATGAGTAATAAAAACTGTAGTTTTCTTCATTTGCTTTGAAAGATTAATAAATTCTATTTGAAGCTGTCGTCTAATTAGTGGGTCCAATGCTGAAAATGGTTCATCCATTAATAACACTTCAGGGTCTGCTGCTAAAGCTCTTGCCAAACCTACTCTTTGTTGCATTCCTCCTGATAATTCATGGGCATATTTATTTCCCCAACCTTGAAGCTCAACAATATCTAATATTTTATAAGCTTGTTCGTATCTTTGATTTTTATTAACACCTCTTATTTCCATAGGCATAGCAATGTTATCAATTACTGATCTATGAGGCATTAATGCAAAGTTTTGGAAAACCATGCCAATTCTTTTATTTCTAAATTCTTGCAAAGCTTCTTTCTCTAGACCCATTACATCCTGACCATTAACTAATATTTGCCCTGATGTTGGTTCAAGCAATCTGTTTATGTGTCTGACTAATGTTGATTTTCCACTTCCCGATAAACCCATCACACAGAAAATTTCTCCTGGATTTACATTAAAAGAAACATCAGAAACTCCAATAACCGAATTAAATTTTTCTAAAGCTTCTGTTTTTGTAATTTTTTGATTTTGTATTGCATCTAAGGCTTCATTGGATGTATTGCCAAATATTTTCCAGATATTTTTAATCTGTATATCGCAACCTAAGCTTTCTGATGACATAAATTTATTTGAATACCTGGCAGAGAATTTCTGCCAGGTAAAATTAGATAATTGATTATTTTATAAACCTAACCAACCATCAACTGTTTTTTCATTTTCTTTCATCCATTGTCTTGCAACTTCAGATGGTTCTCTTTTTTGTACAGATACTTCGTACGCCATCCAAGAAACATCATCCGCAGAAAGTTGGAAGTTATTGAAAAATTCAACAATTGCTGGTGATTGTTTTTCTAAAGATGTAGCCCATCCAATTTGGATTTGTTTTAAAGCATCTTTAGAAGCAACATAAGATTTTTTGTACCAATCAGGATCAGCTGTTGGTTGTATCATCTTATATTTTGCAGGATCGTATTTTGGCTCTTCTAACATTACTACATCAGCCATTCCCCAAATCGCATGTGGCTTGTAACAATAAAATGCATATCCCTCACCTTTTTTAATTGAGTCAAGAACCCTTGCATTTTTTACTGCTTCAGCTGCTCTTATTGGCTCGATACCAGCATCTAGTAATTTGTAGTCTCTGATTTTGACTTCATTAACATTTGCTGAAGCCCAACCATCTGCACCAATCCAAAATTCACCTTTACCATTTCCATCGCTATCCATTGCTTTAACAACTTCTGGTCTACCAAGATCAAAAATTGAGGTAATGTTCATTTTTTTAGCAAATGCTTGTGACACACAATAACCTTGGTTTCCTTCATAAGGTTTGCTACTTAATTTAAGAGTTCCTTTAGGCACAAGATCATTTGTATAAGCTTCTTGGTTTGGCAACCAAATATCAGGGTGCACATCGATTTCACCTTTGCCTCTATCGATTGCAGCATAAATAGATGTATTGTTGCCTGGAACAATTTCTACTTCTCCACCCATTTTGTCTGTAACAACAGCAGCAAGTAAATGTGCTATTGCAGTTGCGCCAGTCCATTGTGGATCTCCTATTTTTACTTTTTCAGCAAAACTTGAAAAAGATACGAATATAGAGATTAATCCAGCAACTAATGTACTTTTTAGTATTCTCATTATTTCTCCTATATTAAATTTAATGAAGAAAACTAACATGATATTTAACTTAGCAAAACAAAAAAACTCTCAAAAATAAATGAATTTATTTGATTTTTCCTAGCTGTTTTTGTCTAGAGATAATTATTAAACCACTAACAACAATCATTAAAGCTCCAATATAGGTGTTTGTTCTAGGCAGTTCATTAAATATAAAATATCCATAAAGAATTCCCCATAAAATAACTGAATATCTAAAAGTAGAAGTAACTGAAACTAAAGTTGCTTTAATAGTTGATATAGAAAATATGTAGCCTAACGAAAGAAAAAATGAAGACACAAACATTATTAAATATTCTTCAGAATTAAAATTATAAAATTTATAAATGCATAATATTCCAAAAAAAATTGTAACTATTAAACAAGTTATGAAAGCTATTTGTAAGCTATGAAAATTTCCTTTTATATTTTTTGTGTAGATGTCTCTAAAAGTTAAAAGAATTGCAGCTAAAAGTGGAAAAATAAAATAATATCCATATTTTAAATCTGTAGGATTAACTACAACTACAACACCAGCAAAACCTAAAATAACAGCACTCCATCTTCTCCAACGAACTTTTTCTTTAAAAAAAATTGCTCCATAGACAGTTAACAAAATTGGAGCTAATGATAATAAAACATAAACTTTAGCAAATGGTAATTTGGCAATCCCTATAAAAAAACATATACAACAAAAAGCTTCGAGCAAACCCCTTATAGCAAGTTTTTTTGATGAAAATATTATTTTAATATCAAATTGATTTTTTATAAATAAAAATACGGCGATGACACCACAAGCAAAAATTCCTCTAATAAAAATTACCTGATTAAGAACAAATATTTCTTGATAATTTTGATAAATCATTTTTACCAACATGTCATTGGTAGCAAATGATAATTGAGCTAGGAGCATATAGAAGATGCCTAATAACTCATTGTTGATTTTAAATAATTTTTTCAATTTAGGTAAATTTTAAATAAAAATAATAAACCAGTATGAAGCTAAACCAGTTA
>Ga0233451_10002883_pt1 | contig 15356 bp, 13 predicted proteins | sample 011ome_29_FD_183052 | JGI IMG/M metagenome (GOLD analysis project Ga0233451, IMG submission 183052) | Coastal salt marsh microbial communities from the Groves Creek Marsh, Skidaway Island, Georgia - 011504CT (spades assembly) | ecosystem: Environmental > Aquatic > Marine > Intertidal zone >...
TGCCTCGCTCTCCGAAGTCATCGCGGCCTGCAAATTAACCGGTTTTGACCTGGTGATTGTTGAAACCTCAGGAATCGGCCAGGGCAATGCTGCGATTGTGCCTTTCGTCGACCTCTCTTTGTACGTGATGACGCCAGAATTCGGCGCACCCAGTCAGCTAGAAAAAATCGACATGCTGGATTTTGCCGACTTTATCGCCATCAACAAGTTCGACCGCAAGGGTGCAGAAGATGCGTTCCGTGATGTCCGCAAGCAATACCAAAGAAATCATCAGATCTTTAGCACGGCGGTCGAAGATTTGCCGGTGTTCGGAACAATGGCTGCACGCTTTAACGATGATGGTGTCACCGCGCTGTATCAAAGCCTGACCGTTGCATTGAAAGAAAAAGGCTTAAATCTCAGCCCTGGCACATTACCCGTTGTAGAGACGCGTGCATCATCACAGAACCGTGCCATTATCCCTGCCGAACGCAACCGTTATCTGGCTGAAATTTCTGAAACTGTTCGCGGATATCATGGACACGTTCAATCACAGGCAACCATTGCCCGAGAACGTCAGTCGTTAAAAACTTCCAAGGTGCTCTTCGAGAAAGGCGGCAAAGAGACCGCCGGGTTTGATGAATTCATTGCTGCGAAAGAAGGCGAACTGACGCCGAGTTCCAAGAAACTTCTTGACCTCTGGCCGACAACTAAGATGCTGTACGCGCAGGATGAATACGTCGTCAAAATTCGGGACAAGGAAATTCGCACGCGCCTGACGTCTACCTCGCTTTCTGGAACCATGATTCGAAAAGTCTCATTACCTAACTATGAAGACGATGGCGAAATCCTTAAATTCCTGAAAAAGGAAAATGTTCCCGGTTCATTTCCATTTACTGGCGGTGTTTTTGCATTCAAACGCGAGAATGAAGACCCCACGCGGATGTTCGCTGGTGAAGGTGATGCATTTAGAACCAACCGCCGCTTCAAGCGTGTTTCGGAAGGTATGCCGGCACACCGCTTATCAACAGCTTTCGACTCTGTCACGCTTTATGGTTGCGACCCCGGCCCTCGCCCTGACATTTACGGCAAGATCGGTAATTCGGGCGTATCGATTGCCACATTAGATGACATGAAGGTGCTCTATTCGGGCTTTGATCTGTGCAACCCGACCACATCGGTATCAATGACCATCAACGGTCCGGCACCCATCATCCTGGCATGTTTTTTCAACACCGCCTTTGAACAGCAGATCGAGAAATTTAAAACGGACAATGCGCGTCAACCTACGGATGACGAAATCGAGAAGATTCATGAATGGGTCTACGAGAATGTACGCGGTACGGTGCAGGCAGACATCTTGAAAGAAGACCAGGGGCAGAACACCTGCATCTTCTCGACGGAGTTTGCGCTAAAGATGATGGGAGATATTCAGGAGTTCTTTGTCCACAACAAGGTCCAAAATTTCTATTCGGTTTCTATTTCCGGATACCACATTGCTGAAGCTGGCGCCAACCCGATCTCCCAATTGGCCTTTACCCTGTCAAATGGTTTTACCTACGTGGAGTCCTATCTGGCACGGGGGATGCATATCGATGATTTTGCACCGAATCTGTCCTTCTTCTTTTCAAACGGTATGGATCCTGAATACACAGTGATCGGTCGTGTCGCCCGCCGTATCTGGGCTGTCGCAATGAAGAACAAGTACGGGGCCAATGAGCGTAGCCAAAAATTAAAATACCATGTCCAGACCTCTGGCCGGTCATTGCATGCGCAGGAAATGGATTTCAACGATATCCGCACCACGTTACAGGCGCTGATTGCAATTTACGACAACTGCAACAGTCTTCACACTAATGCCTACGATGAAGCCATCACAACACCGACGGAAGAGTCTGTGCGACGAGCCATGGCGATTCAACTGATCATCAATCGTGAATGGGGTCTCGCCAAGAATGAAAACCCGAACCAAGGGGCATTTATTCTCGAGGAATTGACCGATCTCGTTGAAGAAGCGGTGCTCAAAGAGTTTGAAGCAATATCTTCGCGTGGCGGTGTATTGGGTGCCATGGAAACAGGTTTTCAGCGCGGCAAAATCCAAGAAGAATCGCTGTACTACGAACACAAGAAACATGATGGTTCGTACCCCATCATCGGGGTTAATACCTTCTTGAATCCCAAGGGGGGAGAAAGCATTCAAATTGAACTTGCCCGCTCCACGGAAGATGAAAAACAAAGCCAACTCAACCGCCTCGCCGAGTTCCAGTCCAAAAATCAAAAAGAAGCCGACTTATGGTTAGACAAGCTGCGCGACACAGTCATCAGCAACGGCAATATTTTTGCCGTCTTGATCAACGCCGTTCGGTATTGCTCGCTTGGCCAGATTACCAGTACGTTGTTTGAGGTTGGCGGCCAATACCGTCGCAATATGTAAACCTTCATCAAACAGCCACGCAATATAAAAATATTAGGAGACAAGACATGACCTCGATTGAAAATTTTCTGAAAGCACGAGATTTCCTGTTGGCTAACCGGGAGGATTACGATACAGCGTACAGCCAATTTCAATGGCCCGCTCTCGACGAGTTTAATTGGGCACTCGATTATTTCGACCGCATGGCTCAGGGAAATAAAAATACTGCGCTGTTGATTATCAACGAGGATGGTAATGAGCACAGACTTTCATTTGAGGAAATGTCTCGACGCGCCAGCCAAACAGCCAATTTTATCCGGCATCACGGCGTAAAGCGCGGCGACCGAATTTTACTGATGCTTGGCAACGAAGTACCCCTATGGGAGTGCATGCTAGCCTCCATGAAATTAGGCGCTGTTGTCGTGCCAACCACTACCCTACTTTCTGAAGAAGACCTTCAGGATCGCGTTGATCGCGGCCAAGTAAAGCACCTAGTTGTTGGTGCCGCACATGTATCGAAATTTAAGGAAATAGGTCAATCCTGCACGCACATCGTTGTGGGTAGCTCGGCACCAGGATGGATTACTTACAACCCCTCGGAGTTCACAGATACTTACTCTCCTGAAGGCGTCACGCTTGCGACTGATCCACTCCTGCTCTATTTCACTTCGGGCACCACCAGCAAGCCCAAGCTCGTGCTCCATACACACCAAAGCTACCCCGTGGGCCATTTGTCCACCATGTACTGGAGCGGTCTCAAGCCTGGCGACGTCCATCTCAACATTTCCTCTCCTGGCTGGGCAAAGCATGCCTGGAGTTGCTTTTATGCCCCTTGGAATGCCGGAGCCACCATCTTCCTCTACAACTACACGCGTTTCAATGCGAAGAACATGCTCAATATCCTTGAGAAATATAAGGTAACGACCATGTGTGCGCCCCCCACGGTGTGGCGCATGATGGTCCAGGAAGATCTGTCTGCATACAAAACGCGTTTAAGTATTCGGGAGCTTTTTGGCGCAGGTGAACCGCTCAATCCGGAAATCATCGAACAGGTGGAGCAAGGGCTTGGCGTCACGATTCGAGATGGTTTCGGCCAAACGGAAACAACCGCCCTAGTCGGCAACCCCCCAAAACAGCCATTGAAACCTGGTTCAATGGGACGCCCTCTCCCTGGTTATCGTATCGCGTTGCTTGATGAATACGGTAACGACTGCAGCGCGGGCGAAGTAGCGCTGTATATCAATCCACGACCAACAGGATTAATGCAGGCATATATCGACAGTCCCGAAAAAACCGCCGAGGTGATGCGCGATGGTTTCTATCGCACTGGCGATGTTGCCAGCCGGGGCACTGACGGTTACATCACCTACGTCGGCCGATCTGACGATGTCTTCAAATCTTCAGATTACAGAATCAGTCCCTTTGAACTGGAAAGCGTACTGATAGAGCACCCGGCTATTATGGAAGCGGCCGTCGTTCCAAGTCCGGACCCTGTTCGCCTCTCGGTTCCCAAGGCATTCGTTATCCTTGCTGAAGGTTATACGCCTGGCAAAGAGCTTGCGGCGGATATTTTCAAGTTTCTGCGCGATAGCGTCGCCCCATTCAAGCGGGTACGTCGTATTGAGTTTGCCGACCTGCCTAAAACCATTTCAGGAAAAATCCGCCGCGTGCAACTTCGTGCCCAGGAAAAGGAACGTGCAACAACTGGCCAACGCGGCCCCATGGAATTCTTTGAGGAAGACTTCAAAGATTGATACCCTGACCGCTCTCACCTGCAGCACAGCTTAGATCAATCGTCAGGATTGCTGCGATCACTAAATCCCCTACACCTTTGAAACCAGATTATGCAGATTACCGATATATACCCGGAAGAGCTCCAGAAAAAAATTGCAGACGGTTATCAACTTGCCCTAAAAATGGTTCCTATGCCGTCAGACTTGAATCCGGCAGGTGATGTTTTTGGCGGATGGGTCTTGTCGAACGTGGATGTTGCGGGCGCAATACCCGCCGTCAAGCGCAGTCGCGGACGAGTTGCGACGGTTGCCTTCAACTCATTCAAATTCAATCACCCGATTCAGGTGGGGGATCTGGTTTGCTTCTTTACAAAAATTATCAAAGAAGGAACCACATCAATGACAATAGAAGTACTCGTCACAGCGCAACGCCGCTTCAACTTCAAATCCATGAAGTTTGACACGAGCGAAATCCTGGAATCCACGCTGGTGACTGATGCAATTGTCACTTATGTCTGTATGGACGAAAACGGCCAGAAGCGAGCATTACCCCCTTTATCTTCGACAGATACCCTCTAAGCGCTGACAAAAAGCCTTCGTTGCTTCAATGACGAGTGAGGCCACATCTCGATGTGGCCAATGCCCACATTCAGGGATTTCCAACACAGTCAATTCAGGCATTTGGCGACGCATGCCGCGCATCTGTTCCATGGTTGCGTACTCATCATCGGCGCCTTGAATTGCCAAAACCGGACATCGTATCTGTCTCATCTGCTCTTCAATATTCCAATCCCGAAAAGCGACAGATAACCAGATATCGTTCCAAGCATAAAAAACCGTATCCACATTCACATGGTGGCGCTCAATCCTGCTCCTGAGCCCTCCTGTTTCATAAGCCTGTCTGGCTTCGCGTACACCCTTGACGGTCACATCCTCAACAAAAATATGCGGCGCCAGAACAATAAGCCCCTGGTATCGCTCTGGTTGGTATGTGGCTGCCAATAGCGCAATCGTTGCGCCATCACTATGACCAAAAAGAAAACAGGACCCCACACCTAAAGTGTTTAGCAAGCCAGGCAGCACACTCTCGGCCTCTTCCTGGAGATAATTAGGCTTTAAAACCGTTCCGCTAAGACGTTCCGATGAGCAACCGTATCCATATCGCGAATAAACCAAGCCCCGAACATGCAGTGTGTCACAAAGCCGCGCCGGGAATCTCCCCCAGCTACTGACACTGCCCAAGCCTTCGTGCAAGAAAACGATCGTTGTCGAACTGTCGTTTGAGCCAACCCAGGCATACTCAAGAGACTGATACTGTTCATCTACGAGAGACGTCACATAGGGCATGCCTAAGGTCAATCCAGCGTCGAAAAGACTGGGGCTCTTTTCTGCATAAATGCCGTGAGCGCCTCTTTAGTTGCCGGACCCTGTAGGCGTTGCGTGAATATATCTGCTTCGATATTCACCTGAGCATAGAGCTCAGATACGGGATCACTTCCTACAACATTCCCTTTAAGCAACTGCTTGGTCAATCTGAGCGATCCAGCGGGGAGTGCCGCTAATTTGACCGCCCTATCAAGGGCATAAGTCAACAAATCCCCTTCTAAGATCAGTCGATTCACCATTCCAAGGCGCTGAGCCTCTTCCCCGGTAAACACTTCACCGAAGAACAACTTCTCTGCAGCCTGCTGATATCCCATCAGCCGAGGCAATAACAGCGTCGAGCCAGCCTCTGGCACAACACCCAAACTGACAAACGGAAATGAAAATCGAGCTTTCGCAGTAGCATAAACGAGATCACAATGTAACAGCATAGTTGCACCGATCCCGATGGCCAATCCATTGACTGCTGCTATTATCGGCTTGGGGAATGCCATCAGAGCCCGAACGAATTCAAATACAGGCGCATTTTGCTTCATAGGGGGATCATTGATGAAATCTTCCAGATCATTGCCAGCGCTAAAAACTTCATTCCCCCCGCTCAATACCAGTACATTTATGCTCGTATCAAGAGCTATTTGCGACAACGCCGCTTTCAGATCTTCATACATTGAACTCGTTAGTGCATTTTTCTTTTCAGGGCGGTTCAGTTCAATAATGCAGACCCGATCTAAGCGGGTAAGTGAGATCTCATTCATAATCAACGATGTTTGAAAGTTGGTGAACGCTTCTCAAGAAAAGCATTCATCCCTTCGTTCTGGTCTTCCAGCGCAAACGCCGAATGGAAAACCCGACGTTCGAACATTAAACCATCCTGCAGACTGCTTTCATACGCCCGATTAACGCATTCCTTGATCATCATCGTGGTGGGCAGAGAATATGTAGCAATTTTCTTGGCACTTTCCAGCACGACCGGCATCAACTGGTCTGCCGGAATCACACGTGCCACTAATCCGGTACGCTCTGCTTCAACCGCATCCATAAAGCGGGCGGTCAGACACATATCCATGGCTTTGGCTTTGCCGATGGCCCGCGGCAAGCGTTGCGTTCCCCCTGCACCGGGAATCACGCCCAGCGTCACTTCCGGCAAGCCGAACTTGGCATTGTCTGCAGCATAGATCATGTCGCACATCATAGCCAGCTCACAACCGCCGCCCAGTGCATAACCAGCCACAGCAGCAATCACCGGCTTTCGGCAACTTTTAACTCGCTCCCATTTGTGAGTGATGTAGTCCTGATAATAGGCATCGGTAAAACCATAGTTCGCAATATCTGCGATATCCGCACCGGCGGCAAAGGCCTTATCAGACCCGGTAATGACAATACAAGCGATATTCTTATCCGCTTCAAATCGATCCAGTGCTGCATTCAATTGATCAAACAGCAGGTCGCATAAGGCATTATATTTCTCAGGACGATTCAGCGTGATCAGGGCAACCCGGTCGAGGGTTTCCGTCAGAACAAATTGGGGTATCGACACAGTCTCTCACTTTCAATTCAGTTCAAGGGCTGGCTGGCGATCAACCGGCCAATCAGCATCCGCTGGATGTCATTTGCACCTTCATAGATCTGAGCAACTCTCACGTCACGATAAATTCGTTCCACCGGAAAATCGGCAACGTACCCGTATCCGCCCAGAACCTGAATTGCATCAGAACATACCTTTTCTGCCATTTCTGATGCAAAGACTTTCGCCATTGAAGCCTCTTTGAGACAATCCTCGCCCCGGTCTTTCATCATCGCTGCCCGCCAAACCATCAAACGTGCCGCATCAATCTGCATAGCCATGTCGGCCAATCGGAATGCAATGGCCTGATGCTCGATGATCGGCACGCCAAAGGTCTCGCGCTCGTTGGCGTATCGTTGCGCCACTTCAAAACTGGCGCGGGCCATACCGACCGACTGCGCGGCAATGCCGATACGACCGGCCTCTAGGTTAGCAAGTGCAATCCGGTAACCATCCCCCGGTTCACCAAGCATGGCATTTTTGGATACCCGGCAGTTTTCAAAGAGTATCTGTGCGGTATCCGAGGCATGTTGTCCCATCTTCTCCTCCAACCGACCCACAACATAGCCTGGTGTATTCGTTGGTACTAAAAAGCAGGAAATGCCCTTCTTGCCTAACGCTGGGTCGGTTACCGCAAATACAATCGCGACATCGGCATACTTGCCCGTCGTAATGAATTGTTTGACGCCATTCAGCACATAATCGTCACCATCTTTCACGGCTCGAGTACGAATTGCTGCCGCGTCCGACCCGGTATGCGGTTCAGTCAGACAGAAACAACCGAGCAGTTTGCCTTGCGCCAGTGATCTGAGCCATGTCGTTTTCTGTTCTTCAGTACCGTATTTGAGCGTAATGCCACAAACTAATGAGTTCTGCACACTCACAATCGTCGATGTAGCGCCGTCTCCTGCGGCGATTTCCTCCAGGGCAAGCACCAGACTCATGTAGTCCGCCCCTACGCCACCCCATTGCTCGGGAACAAGCATTCCCAATGCCCCGAGTTCGCCCAGTTCTTTTAGGGCTCCTGCCGGGAAGGTGTGCTCACGATCCCACTCTGGGGCAAACGGCGCCAACCGCTCTCTGGCGAAGGCCCGCATGGTATCCCGAATCATTTGTTGCTCTTCGGTCAGCATCATGTACGCTCTCCTTGATCGTTTCGCATTTTTCTCAACACAGCTCGACAGCGACAGCCGTCGCTTCTCCACCGCCAATACACAGGCTTGCCACGCCTCGTCGACCACCGGTTGCACGCAGAGCGCCAAGCAGGCTGATCACGATCCGCGCACCCGACGCGCCAATGGGATGCCCGATTGCACAGGCCCCGCCATGAATATTGACCCTGGCTTCATCCAACTGAAGATCCCGGATGGCGGCCATAGTGACTACAGCAAACGCTTCGTTGATTTCAAACGCATCGATGGATGCTGTCGCCCAGGATAGTCGATCCAGAAGTGATCGGATTGCGCCGACTGGCGCTATAGGAAACAGTCTGGGCTCGCCCGCATAATTGCTGTGAGCGAGAATGGTGGCGATGGGCACTATGCCAAATTTTTCTGCGTGAGAGCGGCGCATGAGCATCATAGCCGCCGCGCCATCGGAAATCGAACTCGAATTCCCTGCCGTAACCGTACCGTCTTTTCTGAATGCCGGTTTCAGTGTCGGAATTTTACCGACATTCACTTTGGGCGGCTGCTCATCATCCACGATCACCAAATCCCCCTGACGGCCAGCCGCTGTCACCGGTGTTGTTTCCCAGGCAAAGAGGCCTTCGGCAATGGCGCGTTGTGCACGTTCGGTAGAGCGTATTGCGAAGGCATCCTGCTCTTGGCGCGTAAAACCATACTTTTCCGCACAGTCTTCGGCAAAAGTCCCCATCAGGCGACCACGGTCAAAGTAGGCATCTTCCAGGCCATCAAAAAACATATGGTCGATCATCTGGCCGTGACCTAGACGATAGCCCTGTCGGGCTTTGGCCAACAGATAAGGGGCGTTGCTCATTGATTCCATGCCGCCCGCAATCATGACTTGTGCGCTTTCGGCACGTAAAAGATCATGCGCCAGCAGCATCGCTTTCATGCCTGAACCACACACCTTATTGATGGTGGTGCAGCCTACGGACAAAGACAGTTCGGCATTCAATGCAGCCTGTCTTGCTGGCGCCTGCCCTAAGCCTGCTGGCAACACACAGCCCATAATCAGTTCGTCGATCAGTTGCGGGTTAATACCCGAGCGTTTGACCGTCTCACAGATTGCGACGCCACCAAGCTGTGGCGCGGTCATTCCCGATAGCGCCCCGAGAAAGCCGCCAATCGGAGTTCTGGCAACCGAAACAATAACGATAGGATCTACATGCATTTGAGAGCGCTCCGAGGATTATTTGGCTGCCATACGAATGGCACCATCCAGGCGAATCACCTCGCCATTCAGGTAAACGTTGTTAATAATCTGTTCGACCAACGCGGCATACTCGGACGGCCGACCCAATCGCTGAGGAAATGGCACCATCTTGCCCAACGCTTCCTGGACCTCCTGCGGCATAGCAAATATCATCGGTGTTTCCATAATACCGGGTGCAATCGTCATCACACGGACGCCAAAACGATTCAACTCACGCGCGAGCGGTAGCGTCATGGCAGCGACCCCGCCTTTCGACGCCGAATAAGCTGCCTGCCCGATCTGGCCATCAAAGGCCGCAACGGAGGCTGTGTTCACGATAACGCCTCGCTCACCATCGGCCAGGGGTTCCGTTTTGCTCATGATGTCGGCAGCCAATCGCAACATATTGAAGGTGCCAATCAGGTTAATGTTGATCGTCCGGGCGAAAGCTTCCAGAGTATGAATACCCTCTCGGCCAACCACTTTCTCAGCCGGCGCAACACCAGCGCAGTTGATGAGCCCACGAAGGATGCCCAAGCTGCTAGCGAGTGCAAAAGTTTGACGCGCACTTTCCTCGCTGGTAACGTCCGTCAGGATAAAATGAGCAGAGGCACCAAGTTCTTTGGCTACCACCTCTCCAGCCGCTGCATTCACATCGGCCAGGACAACTTTGGCGCCTTGATCGATCAGCATTCGGGCCGTTGCAGCACCCAGTCCTGATCCGCCGCCTGTAACAACGAAGACATTCTCTTTGATTTTCATTTTTACACGTCCAGTTAATAAGTTACGCAACCCGCAGACACACGGAACAACGTCATTACTTCTGAACGATACCTGACTCAAATACGCAATCCAATGCTGTTTTCAATCATCTTCAATGCCATTATTTGTCACTTCATCAAACCGAACTGACCATGAGCCCAACACCGTCCGATAAGGGAACCATCTCGATTGACTTTGTTCATGAAGCCTTGATTGGACTGAATGAATCCGCCATTGATCCAGCGCCGTTATTGCATGGCGCAGGGATCATCCCCGAGCTACTCCACTGCCCACAATCCCGTATCTCCGCAGCCCAGTTTGCGAAGCTCTGGCACCTCATCGCCGAAGCCCTAGATGACGAGTTCTTCGGTATGGATTCGCACAAAATGAAGGCCGGTAGCTTCACCCTGTTATGTCATACCATTCTTCACAGCATGACACTTGAACGCGCCTTGCATCGTGCATTACGTTTTCTGCGAATCGTATTGGACGATTTCACCGGTGAATTGGTCATCAACGACGATAACGCCTGCATCATCCTGAAGGACAAAGCTACAAACCCAAAAAGAGCTTTTGCCTACGGCACCTACCTCCTGATGCTGCATGGTTTAGCCTGCTGGATCATCGGTCGCCGGATTCCCCTGTCTCGAGCCGATTTTCGGTGCACCACACCGAAGTTCAAAACCGAATGGGAGGTACTTTTTAGCCAAAGCCTACACTTTGAACAACCACATTCCGGAATCACTTTCCCATCGCATTATCTGGCAATGAAAAACATTCAGACGGAACAGAGCATGAGGGCATTTTTAAGAGATGCGCCTGCCAACTTTCTCGTCAGATACAAAAATAGCACGGGATTAGCGGCTCAAATTCGCCGGAAGCTCCGCAGCACCTTACCCGTTAACTGGCCGGATTTTTCGTCCTTTGCTCAGCAATTTCACGCATCCGAAGCAACGCTTCGCCGACGACTGGAAGATGAAGGCCAGTCCTATCGCACCATTCTCAACGAGATGCGCAGAGATATTGCTATTTCCTTACTGACGGACACGAAACAAAGCGTCAATGACATCTCACACGCGCTGGGCTTTGCAGATCCCAGCGCCTTCCATCGTGCCTTTAAAAACTGGACCGGCAACCCGCCCGGCGTTTATCGCGCCAAAACAACCAACGCGATGAATCCCTGAATTATCGGCCGCACCATGTGGGCTGTCGCTTATCGACAAAAGCATCAATACCCTCTTGTGCATCTCTTGCTTCCAGATTTTTCACCATGATATCGGCCGTATATGTATAGGCCTGATCCAGCGTCATTTCTGACTGCCGGTAGAAGGCTGCCTTACCGATAGCCACCGTCAGCGGAGACTTATCAGCAATCTTGCGGGCCATACCCAACGCACTTACCTCCAGAATTTCCGGTGCAACAATCTCGTTCACCAACCCGAAGCGAAGCGCTGTGTCAGCATCGATCAATTCACCAAGCATCAGCATCTGCATCGCTTGCTTATTCGATAGATTGCGTGACAAGGCAACCATCGGGGTTGAGCAGAAAAGTCCAATGTTCACGCCCGGCGTCGCAAAATGCGCATCGGTCGCGGCAATAGCCAAGTCCGCGCTGGCAACAAGTTGCGCGCCTGCGGCTGTCGCAATGCCATGTACTCGTGCAATAACCGGTTTTGGCAATCTGACGATGGATTTCATGAGTTCAGCGCAATCAGAGAACAGTTTCTCTGCGTAATCACGCCCGTAGCATGCGCCACGCATTTCTTTCAGGTCATGGCCTGCGCAGAAGGCGGGGCCTGCACCAGCAAGAATCACGACGCGAACTGCCTGGTTGCTCGCCAGCTCATCAAATTCCGAACGAAGCGCGTCAATCATACCTTTAGACAACGCATTACGCGATTTGGGGCGATTCAATGTCAGGGTTGCAACGCCATCCTGTTCTTGGCGCAATACATAGGCTTCTTCATTCATAGGAGCACCTCAATGTAATCAATTCTGGAAGCTGTTTACCGGATCATTTATCGTTTAATTGTATGGTGGTATCCAAAAATTGGCTTGTGAGTAGCACACCATGTGTATATACCGCCTAACGACCCATCGAATAAAATTCATCATTAGGGCGCATACAGGTCACATTAGCCATACGGTTAGATAAACCAAAGAAGGAAGCAATGCCAGCAATATCCCAAATATCATCCTCGTTAAAACCGTGTACCTTCAATACCTCGAAATCAACGTCTCCAACCAGATGAGCGCTAGCAGACACCTTCACTGCAAAGTCCAGCATGGCTTTCTGGCGTGGTGTGATATCAGCCTTCCGGTAATTTGTCGCGACTTGGTCGGCAATTAAAGGGTTCTTTGCACGGATGCGAAGGATTGCACCGTGGGCAATCACGCAATACTGGCATTGATTCATGCTACTGGTGGCGACAACAATCATTTCTTTTTCGGTAATCGTCAGATTACTCAACCGCTCCATCAAGGCATCGTGATAGGCGAAAAATGCACGGAACTCTTCAGGACGGTGCGCCAACACCAGAAATACATTCGGAATGAACCCAGCCTTCTCTTGAACACCCAGAATTCGCACTCTGATGTCTTCAGGCATATCCTTTAATTCCGGAACAGCGAAACGACTGACAGTCGCTTGTTTTGCTTGGTTCATGTAGATTTCCCAGATAAACAAAACAGGGGGGGGCAACAAGCCCCCCCCTCTTATATGACGAACAACTACTCAATGGCTACTAGCCTCGGCTGCACCAATACCTGTTTGTGCACGAACATATTGATCGTCAAACGCGGCAATTTCAGCATTGGCGTTGGCACTCTTATCGGTCACCGAGAACAGCCAGGTGAAGAAGAATGCAGCACCCATTGAGAACAGTGCCGGATGATCGTATGGGAAGATCGGTGTTGCATTGCCAATCACTTTCACCCACACGGCAGGCGACAGAACCACCAGGCCTACAGCCGTAACCAGACCGACGATACCGCCGACCAGTGCACCGCGTGTCGTCAGACCCTTCCAGTACATCGACAGAATCAGCACCGGGAAGTTGACCGAAGCCGCGACCCCGAATGCCAAGCCAACCAGAAAGCCAATGTTCTGATCTTTGAACAGGATCCCCAGCAGCACAGCAACAATACCGACGCCGACAGAAGCATACTTGCCAACGCGCATTTCCTGCTCGCCAGTCGCCGTACCCTTCTTGATCACACGGGCATAAATGTCATGCGAGATAGCCGAAGCACCGGCCAGCGCCAAGCCGGACACCACTGCCAGAATCGTGGCGAAAGCCACTGCTGATAGGAAACCGAGGAACAGATCTCCACCCATAGCCTTGGCCAAGTGCATGACCGGCATGTTCACACCACCGATAATCTTGCCCCCGACCTGACCATTCTCATAGAACTCCGGATTGGTGCCGACAATGGTAACGGCGCCCAGACCGAGGATGGTCACGATCAAGAAGAAGAAACCAATAAAACCCGTGGCATAAAACACGGACTTACGTGCCTCTTTCGCATTCGGCACGGTAAAGAAGCGCATCAGGATATGCGGCAGACCGGCGGTACCAAACAACAGGCCCAGCGATAGCGACACCGTCGAAACCGGATCCGACATCATCTTTCCCGGCTCAAGGAGCTTGACCCCCAGTTTGCTCGATTCAGTCGCCCTGGTGAAAAGCGTTTCAAACGAAAAGCCGAAATAGTTCATGGTCAGCAACATGAGCAGCGTACCGCCGAACAGCAGCAGGCAGGCTTTGATGATCTGCACCCAGGTCGTCGCTACCATGCCGCCGAAGGTCACATAGACGATCATCAGCACACCGACCAGTACCACGGCATAGTTGTACTCTAGGCCAAACAACAACTGGATCAATTGACCTGCGCCCACCATCTGAACGATCAGATAGAACAGCACTACGGTCAACGACCCGAAGGCTGCAAAAGTGCGTATCTTGCCCTGATCGAGCCGGAACGATGCGATATCGGCGAATGTGAACTTACCGAGATTACGCAAGCGTTCAGCCAGCAAGAACATGATGATCGGCCAACCAATGTAGAAGCTGATGATGTAAATGAAACCGTCATAGCCTCTTGAAAAGACAAGTGCCGACAAGCCCAGCAGCGTGGCGGCCGACATATAGTCGCCGGCAATCGCCAGACCGTTCTGGAAACCGCTGATACCACCACCAGCAGTATAGAAATCCGCCGTTGACTTGGTGCGCGAGGCCGCCCAGTAGGTAATACCAAGCGTCACCAATACGAAAACAACGAACATCGCTATGGCCGAAACATTGATCGGCTGCTTTTCAACGGGGCCGTCGGACGCAGCACCCGCTGCCATCGCCAACATCGGCAGCAGCGCCAGCGCTACACAGCCGATCGATTTGAGTTTAGTCAGATTCATTGACGGGCCTCCTTAATAATTTCGCCATTAAGCGCATCAAAAGTGCTATTCGCACGACGGATGTAAATCCCCGTCAGTACCCAGCCACCAACGATGAGCGCCGCACCGATCGGCCAGCCAATCGTAATGATCGGACTGCTCCCGAATTTGTCGGCGAAGAAGGTCGGGTTAAAGGCCACCGTCATCATGAAGGTGTAATAGGGAACCAGCACAATCAACGACAGGATCAGGGAAAAGCGCCCCCGTTCCTGGCAGAGTTGTGCGAACTTCGGATTCTTGCGAATCTTGTCGTACAAGATTTTGTCTGACACGTCTCTCTCCTTTGGTTTTTTAACTGCTTGGTCTTACTGTTTTGGTGCTAAAACGGTGGCTTCGCCTTCAAGAACCGCCTTGCCGCCGACCTGGCAAATCGTATCGAGCACGACACGGTTTTTTTCAGGGTCAAGCGACTTCACGGTAACGATCGCGGTAACGGTGTCGCCTGGGCGAACCGGCGCCTTGAATTTCAATGTCTGTCCGAGATAAACAGTGCCTGCACCCGGTAGCTTGTTGGCAATGCAGGCAGACACCAAGCCGGCCGACAAGATGCCATGTGCGATGCGGCCGCCAAACATGGTCTTTTCGGCGTATTCCTGATTCAGGTGGACAGGATTGATATCGCCCGATGCGGCGGCGAACATGATGATGTCTGTTTCAGTGATCGTTTTGGCATAACTACGCGTCATGCCAACT
>Ga0233451_10002892_pt1 | contig 15317 bp, 12 predicted proteins | sample 011ome_29_FD_183052 | JGI IMG/M metagenome (GOLD analysis project Ga0233451, IMG submission 183052) | Coastal salt marsh microbial communities from the Groves Creek Marsh, Skidaway Island, Georgia - 011504CT (spades assembly) | ecosystem: Environmental > Aquatic > Marine > Intertidal zone >...
TGGATGCCTGAACATGCAGAATTCCGGCGATCTTCGCTACTGCGTAAGCATCATTGGTCTCTTCCAGAGCTCCGGTGAGCAGGGAGGACTCTTGAATGGGTTGTGTGGCGAACTTGGGATAAATGCAGGACGAGCCTAAAAACAGCAACCGATCAACATCGGCGGCATTCGCCGCATCCATGAGGTTTGTCTGAATCTGGAGATTCTGGGATAGAAATTCCGCGGGATAGGTGTTGTTTGCATGGATACCTCCCACCTTGGCAGCGGCATCGATTATGACATCAGGTGTGATGCTCGTCACCATGTCTATCACTCGCGAGCGATCAGTGAGATCGAGCTCGTCCGAGCCAAATCCGACGATGTTGTGAAAACCTCGAGCCTCGAGAGCTCTCCAAATGGCCGAACCCGCGAGACCTCGATGCCCAGCGACATAGATGGTGTCGCTGGGGGAGAGTTGGCGTGCCACTGGATTGCTCTATTCTTCGTTAGCCTTAGTGCACATCCTATCGACAAGGTTCCAGGAGCACTGTGGCGCGAGTTTTAGTGGTACTTCCCACTTTGGGAACTAGGCCCGAACTGCTCGAGCAGGCGCTCGACTCGATTGTGGCGCAGGGTGATGCAGTTCGAGCTGTTCTGGTGTCGCCAGCGAACGCCGTAGAGGCTATTGAGGCGGCAAAAGGCCGGGGTATCGAATGGGTTGAAGATCCTGCGACCGGCATCTCCGCGGCTGTGAATGCGGGGGTGCGAGCTCGTCGCGACGAAGAGTTTTATGCCTGGCTGGGTGATGATGATCTGTTTCGCGCCGGTGGACTTCAGGTACTTGTCCGAATGTTGGACAGCAATTCTCGGGCAGTCCTTGCCTTCGGTGCGTGTGAGTACATCCTCGACAACGGCACCGTGATCGCGACCAGTCGAGTCGGGCGATGGGCGACCTGGTTGTTGCCGTGGGGCCCAGACCTTATCCCCCATCCCGGAACGCTCGTGCGGCTTGATGATTTGGAAGCCGTAGGACTTTTTGACGAATCGCTGACCTTCACCCTCGATTTGGATGCTTTCCTAAAATTGCGGGAAAGAGGATCTTTCCTCTCCGCTCCAGACGTGGTGTCAGCTTTCCGCTGGCACCCAGACTCGCTCACCGTGTCAGATCGGAGGGGGTCCTCCCGTGAAGCGATCAGGGTTAAGGCCCGCCACCTGCCGGCTGCGCTTAGAGCTATACACCCGCTCTGGAGTTATCCGATTGCGGTGGCGTCTTCGGTTGCGGCATGGCTGTTGAACCTCAAGGCTAGGCGGGCCAGTCACTAGTGTTGTTGCTATGAAGTTTCTGGTCACCGGAGGAGCGGGATTCATCGGCTCTCACGTCAGCCACGCGCTCCTGCGCGGTGGCCACCAGGTCGTTGTTCTCGACGATTTCTCCACCGGTCGTCCATCTTTTGTCCCACCAGGAGCGGAGCTAGTCGAAGCAACACTCCTGGACACTTCGGGGATTGAGAAAGCATTCCGCAGTGGGCCACTGGACGCTGTGATTCACGTTGCCGGATATAAGTTTGCCGGTGAATCGGTTCAGCTCCCGCTGCACACGTATCAACAAAACGTTGTCGGAATGATGAACTTGCTCCAGTCAATGCGGGAGCACGAATGCTTCCGCATCATCTTCTCCTCATCAGCCGCTGTCTATGGGGAAGTGGAAACCGAGGTTATCCCCGAGGGTCACCCGACCAATCCCGCCAACCCTTACGGTGAATCAAAACTCATTGGTGAGTGGTTGTTGCGAGATGCAGGTATTGCCTATGGACTTCGCCACAGCTCACTTCGCTACTTTAATGTGGTTGGCTCGAGTGAGCCCGGGGTCTATGACACCAGTCCCCACAGTCTTTTCTCTCTGGTCTTTCGGGCTCTCCTCGAGGGTCGAACACCCAAGATTTTTGGGGATGACTACTCAACAGTGGATGGCACCTGTGTTCGCGATTACATCCCTGTGGGTGCTTTGGCAGTCGCTCATGTCGTGGCGGCCGAGCGTCTCGTCTCGGGGGCTACTCTCGAGCCTGCTTACAACCTCGGTACGGGCACCGGTCACTCTGTCGCAAGTGTGATGGCGATGATGGCAGAAGTCACAGGCCATGCCTTCGAACCTGACGTGGTGGCGAGGAGACCAGGAGACCCCGCAACGGTGGTGGCATCGGGAGCTCTAGCGTCGAGGGACTTGGAGTGGAACCCTGAGACCAGCCTGCGGGACATGGTGACGAGCGCGTGGGAAGCGTTTCGGGATCACCACAGCGACTGATATGGACACTCTTGTTTTGTGCTTCCACCGGGTCGCTGATCCCGCGCACGGGGGTCGCAGCCGGTTGGCCATCAGTCCCGACGATTTTGCGGCGGTACTAGACCGAGTAGGTCGAGCGAGGGAGTTTGTCCCCCTCGAGGACCTAGCCAGTGCATCGTCGACTCCTCGAGCTGTGGTCACCTTCGATGATGGGTACCTAGATAATCTGAGCCTCGCGCTCCCTATTTTGGAAGCCAGGGGGATTCCGGCGACATTTTTCCTTTCCACAGGCTTCATCGATACTGATTTACTGTTTCCTCCCGATGCCCTCGATGGACTGAGTAATGCTCCTCCCGGTTCTCTCACGGACGAGTTGAGGGCTTTGCTCACTGACGGGTATTGGCAGGGACTTGAACGCCTTGTTCAGTCCCCCACTGAGCGGTATTGGCGGTTACTAAAGAGTGCTCGAGATGTTGCGCGGGAGAGTCTGTTGGCGGAGGACCCGACGCGTCGACCTATGACGCTCTCGGAGGTACGGCAGTTGGCGGCTTCTCCCGGGGCAACCCTTGGTCCCCACACGGTGAGCCACCGCAGACTTTCTGCCTTATCGACGCAAGAAGCTCTTCGTGAGATGGAGGACAGCGCGCGATGGCTGGCTAAGAAATCACTAGCCCATGTTTCCTATTTTGCGTATCCTTTTGGCCAAATTGGAGACATCTCTGCGGAGTTAAGCAGAGAAATTCGAGCGCGAAGTTACGAGCCCTTGACGACGCTGCCTGCAACAGCGACTGCCATCACACGACTCAGATTGGGAAAGTGGGGCACCCCTCGGCTGAGCATTGGGCCGCTTGAGGTTGAGCGGCTTGGATTGTTGCTCAGACTCCTGCCCGTTGTTAGCGCTCTTCCGCGGACATGGTTGAGATTGCTGATTGCTCGACGAGGAATGCTAGGCGGATAGTTTTCGTAACTAGCGGTGGCGCAGAAATTCCTGGAAACGTTTCAACATCGTTCCGGCGCCTGTGGCCCTTATGAGTGTGTGCAGACCTACGCTCAGAATGTGCCGGAGAAATCTGTGGGAGTAGGCGCGTCTTGCAGGGTCATCAAGGTACTTTTCGTCCCCCGTTAATCGATACAAGCTGAGTGATGAGCTTGCAACAATCCTTCTTCCGATGTTCTTCTCAGGAAAAGGTCGGTACCAGTCGGGGAACATTTCAATTGCCAATCTGAGAACCGAATTCATGTTAAAGTGTGTCGCTTCACGAAGGAGGCCGAATCCGGGTTGGCCCGGTCTGCCTAGATGGTCTATTCCCCATGTGTTAGCGAACGTCAACACTTTCTCTTGATAAAGGTGCTGAAGATCTAACTCGGTGTGTTCAAAAGAGGACAATTTCTCCTTGACCTGATCTGCCGTAAATCCGACGTAGGACAAGTGTGCACCTTTCTCGCCCGAAGCTTTTGGGAAGCCTCCGTCCCTCAAATTTGGGGCATAGGCGGTTCCTCTAAGTATCACACCTGGACGATAATCCTGGTTCGCCGGCTCCAAGAGCCAATTCGCATATCGGAAAACAAAAGTCATAGGAAGTGTTGCCCGGTCATGAGGCCCAAGATTCGCTTCTGCCCATAAGACTTGTTGATGAGAGGGAACTTCATCAATATCTGTGAAAATTATCGTCGCCTCCGGATGCTTAGAGGCAACAAGTTGAAGGAACCAATATCGCTGGTATCGACCTCGATCCCATGCGTCAGCAAAATACTCATCTTCATTACTTCTCGGTACCTTGACTATTTCGACATCTGCGCCCAGAGCGCGAAGCTCCTTGACGCGCGGTCCAAAATGGAGCGGCTTCGTTCTTCCCTGAAAAGTCTGATCAGACTCTGCGATATAGAACTTAGATACGATTCCGGAGAGGTAGGAGAGTCTGAATTTTGCGATATCTATCTCGTCGTTAGCCACAACGGCATCCACAATCATTCCTTCACTCTAATCTCGATTAAAGTGCAACTCGCTAGCGCGAAACATCGAGCGCTGGCGTTTGCGTAAACATAGTTTCTTTTCTCGAGGGGCTAGCGTTGTGCTATGACCTCGCGAGATGACCGTTTTTTATTGAGGAGGCAAAACATTGAGAAGGCGCGAGCTGCGAACAAGATAACTCGTGCGACTCTTCAGATTCGGAAATGGATTATCCATGAGCGCTATGTCAGGCAGCAGAAACCGCGGGATTACAACCTGCCAGTGTCGGCGACAAACCTCTTAATCACAGTAGCTTTTAATGATTCTTGGCTGATCAAGCTCCAGTCCAGGGCTCTACGTCAGTTCTTGAATGATGATTACCATCTTGTTGTTGTAGACAATTCGCCAGACATCGAGAAAAGCTCCGAAATCCGCGATGCGGCTGGGGTTGAGGGGTACACATACGTTCCCGCTCCCAAGAATCCTTACTCGTGGCTGGATCCCAGCCTTTCCCATTCTTTGGCTCTGGATTGGGCTTGGAGAAACATTGCGAAGCATATTGAGCCCGACATTGTGGTTTTCCTTGACCATGACATTTTTCCGATATCGCACACCACCGTCCGAGGATTGTTAGGGGGTGCGCTCGCTTCGGGCTACCGCCGAATTTCAGGAGCCCGATGGTTGCTCTGGCCAGGCCTTTTGGCTCTCAGCTTCCGGCGCGTTGAACGCTTTACGCCGACATTCATGCCTCGGCGAGACACAGATTCTGGAGGTTCAATGTGGTGGAGGGTTTATTCTCGGGTTCCTGAGAGCGAAATTAGATTCCTGGAAAGAGAAGAACTTATTTTTGGGGATACGTCCAAACGTATCGGGGATGGCAGCTCTGGAGAGGTGCACCTGCTGGATGACCACTGGCTGCACCTCGTTGATGGGTCCGGGTGGGGTGATGGTATTGGCAAAATCGGACGCCTTCCCCTTGAAGCCGGGCAACTTTCGCTCGAGAAGCTCGTTTCGTTTGCTCATTCACTTCGCAGACACAAGAAAGCCAGCGACGCTTCCTCATAACCTCAAACCGTTATTAGTTGCTTGGGTTTGTATTACTTGACGTAAACGCTTTTCGTGGCCTCCCGAGCAAACACTAAAGCCTCGTAAGTTAAACCGTCACATGAGTGTTTTGCATAGTCGGACTTGACGTGGAGTAATTACACCGGTGTAATTGTGGAGACCTGATGTCGGAGTCCGGTCGCCGGCGGTAAAAAAGGAGCCCACGTGAGCGAGTATCGGAATTCTGTTCCCGATAACTGGTTCGTAGACCCGGTAAGACTGGGAATCCCCGGAATTCGACGCCCTGAGGAAGATGAGGGCGCTCTCGCCTGGCAGGCCGATGCGCTCTGCGCTCAGACTGACCCTGAGGCGTTCTTCCCCGAAAAAGGTGGCTCCACCCGGGATGCAAAGAAGATTTGCTCGGGCTGCGAAGTCAAAGCGGAGTGCCTGGAATATGCGCTGAAGAACGACGAACGCTTCGGAATTTGGGGCGGGCTGTCTGAGCGCGAGCGTCGTCGTTTGCGCAGACGCGCCTAGCGGAGAGTTATGCGCGCCAGCATTACGGCGATTCTGGTTATTCGCCAAGGCGGAGAACAGCTCTCAGAGGGCTTGAGGGCTCTCACCACTCAGTCCAGATCTCTTTCGAAACTCGTCCTCGTTGATTCCTCCGCAGACTCAACACTCAGTCTGCTTATCGACGCAGCCCTCGAGGGCGCTCCTTTCGAGTGGAGTACCTGCCCAGTCCCCTACTCGGCCCGCTTCGCCGAGGCTGTTGAGGAGGGTATGGCAACCGCGTTTGGTGAGGAAGCTTCCATTCCGGATTCTGCGTGGGTTTGGTTGCTTAGAGATGACTCCACTGCGAGCGACACTGCACTTGAGCGTCTTGTCGGCGTGGTGGAAAGTGCGCCACTGATCAAAATCGCCGGACCCAAGCAGCGCATGACTAATCAACCGGGTGTCATCCGAGAAATGGGTGAAACCATGACTCGGTTTGGTGAACGCATGGCACTCGCGGAGCGTGAACGTGACCAAGCGCAATATGACCGCCTCAGCGATGTTCTCGCTGTGGGAGAGGTCGGAATGCTGGTGGAGGCCTCGTTGCTACGAGACCTCGGCGGCTTTGATCCAGGCTTGAGCCCACTCGATGGCGGTTTGGACCTATGCGTGAGGGCACGGTTGGCAGGACACCGGGTTGTCGTTGTCCCCAGATCTGTCGTCCACGTGGGTGCGGGTCCCGCGGACTGGAGCGCCAGGAGAAAGCTCTCTGGCGTCCGCGGACATTTCCTCGCCCGACGCGCATGGCTCTATCGGCGCCTCGTGTACGCACCTGTGTGGCTTCTCCCCGTGCTCCTGGTGTGGGTATTGCCGTGGGGTTTGGTGCGAGCCGGAGCACAGTTGTTCCTCAAGCGGCCAGATCGAATGGCCTCGGAGGTTCTCGCAGCTCTCGGAGCCCTGGCGCAACTGGGCTCAGTTGTGGGGGCCAGGCAGGTTCTCTCTTCCCATCGCGTAACAACCTGGGCGACAATCGACTCTCTGCGACTCGATCCCGCGGATGTTCGCAAGCGGAAATCAATCACCAGGGAAGCATTGCTGGCGCGAGAGGAGGAGCGGGCCGCCAGGAACCCTCAGCCGCCGATATTCCCCACTTTGCCGTGGTTGGTGCTAGCCCTGACCGCCCTATCCGGAGTGGTTTTTGGGCGATGGTGGGGAGCCGATTTCCTCCAAGGAGGAGGTCTCGTTCCGCTCGTTGAAAGTGGAGTGGAAGTGCGGGACAACGCTTGGACCTTGCCGGTGCTTGGGGGTGCGCTCGAGACAGCTCTGGTTCCCGCGGACCCGGCCGCTCTGTTGTTTGCACTTCTCGGCACGCTGACCTGGTGGAATCCCAACTTCGCCCTCGTGGTGCTTTTCATTGCTGCCATTCCACTCGCGGGCGCGATTGGCTGGTGGGGTTTCTCCCAAGTGCTCAGCAAGGCGTGGACAACCACTCTCGCTGCCCTTGTATGGGCCGTGAGCCCACCGCTGTTGCTGGCCCTTGCGGACGGTCGGGTCGGAGCAGTCCTGTCGCTGATAGCACTCCCGTGGCTACTGGGGACCTTGGTGACCGCGCACGAATCATGGCAAAGGGTGGGTCAGGCTTCGCTTGCCACGGTCGTTGTGACAGCTGCCACACCGTCTCTCTGGCCGGTTGTGGTGCTCGCGGTGGTTGTTGCGGCCCTCTCTCGATTGCTGTCTCACCCGGTGAGAATGTTCGCCGGTGTACTCCCTCTCGTCCTTGGCCCCTCTCTACTTCTGTCACTTCCACGATTCCTGGGGTGGTGGGATCACGTATCTGGGCGATGGTGGGACAACTGGGGAGTCCTCTTTGCGGACCCCGGGCAGGCCACTCCCTATGTTGCTGCCCCGTGGTGGTCAGCGCTGTTGGGTTGGCCAGAGAGTCCTCCAACAACTTCTTCGGATGCACTGGGGCTGGCATCTGGCATCCTGGGCGTTCTGGTTTTTGCTCTCGGAGCGCTTCTGATAGTTCTCGCACTCGTGTCGTTGGCGCTCGGGCAGGCGAGGACCAGCGCCATTTTTGGCGTCGTGAGTGCCAGCGGCCTTGTGGCGGCAACCCTCGCCCCAGCGTTGTTTTCTGGTTTCCAAGGAGCGGACGCAGTTTTTGTGTGGCCCGGAGTCGCCGTGGGGGTTCTGCTGCTGGGTCTCATCGTCGGTGCTTTTTCAACGCTTGATCGGGTGGAGTTTCAGGATTCACTGGGGAATTCACTCCGCGGGTTTGGTCCTGTGATTGCCCGAATTTCAGGGTCAGCTTTGGTGGTTGCCTCACTGGTGGCCCCGGGGCTTATGGCTGTGCAGGCCTGGTCAGGAAACGTGAGTGTGCAAGCGGTCTCTGCTCCACGGACCATGCCAGCTTTTGTCGCAGCAGAAGCGGCTCAATCCCCGCAGGTGGGGACGCTCGTTATTGAGGCCACAGAAGATGCCGACCTGGTGACACTGGAGCGTGGTGCTGGGGTGACACTTATGGAGTCCTCCACCCTCCTTCGGGGCCGAGACACGCAGTTGACAGAGCGCGATGAAGATGTGGCGCGGCTCGCTGCGATGCTGGTGCGACCAAGTTCAGCAAACCCCGCTCCATTGTTTGAGAAGTATGGGATCTCCTTTGTTCTGTTGCGGGACGCTTCAGACAGTGAAGCTGCTCTCACGCTGGCTAAGCGCCCCGAGCTCATTAGTGCGAGCTCGGTGGGATCTGGCCAGCTATGGCAGGTCAGGGACCCCGTGCCGGTGGTCAGTTCTCTGGAGCCCTCCGGAGCAGGATTAGCGGGTCAATGGTTCCTCGGCCTCTTAGCAGTGGCCACAATCTTGGCTGTTCCCACGGAGCGGCGTTCACGGGGCTCAAGCCGACCCATCGATGACGCTGTTCCGAGCCTGGGGGAGGAGACATCAGATGACCGCTGAGCACACTCCTCAACACGGCTCCAGAAATTTGGCCAGTAGGACTATTGCCTCTGTTGTGGCCACCAGTGCGCTCGTTATTGGGGTTCTTCTGTCGGTGACCGCAGTGCCTGCCGGTATTGTCCGAAGCCTCGATGGCCCGGTTCCCGATTTGCCCCCGGTGGAGGTCATGCCGGCGGAGCCTGATCGAGTTTTGGTGTGTATGGGTCCGGGGCTCTCTTTCGGTTCCGCCAGTGCTGAGCCGGTGGCCTATGGTGAACCGAGTGAGGCTGTTGCGGCGGCTAACCCTGGGACGTCCTCTCTGAGTGACACCACCGTGCTCGATGGATTCTCGCTCGAGGGCGCGCTCAGCAGGGTGTATCCGGTGGTGGTGACCCAACCCGCGGAGGATGGTGCTCTGGCGGCTGTGAGTTATCAGAGCCTGTCGAACCTCAACGTTCGGGGGTTGGCGGTCTCGGAGTGTCAGGAACCCCGGACGGAGACCTGGCTCGTCGGGGGGGACACCACAACGGGGCGCCAGGCCGCGCTCACACTGTCTAACCCGGGAGATGTCCCTGCCACGGTGAATATCGACATTTGGGGCGCTACCGGACCGATCTCTTCGCCGCTGGGCCAGGGAGTGTTGGTGCAACCGGGTGCACAACATGTGTTCTCTTTGGCGGGTCTTGCGCCCAGTGAAGCCTCTCCCGTTATTCGCATTACCAGCAGCGGTGTTGGGGTTGTTGCCGCGCTCCATGCCTCGATCGTGCGCGGTCTTGTGGCGGATGGTATTTCCGTCATCACAGGGCAGCCTGAACCGAGCGTGGAGCGAGTGATTCCCGGGGTTTTCTTGGCTCCTGAGGACCTGATCGGACCCATCAAGGGCAAAGAGGGGTATGTCGATGTGGGGGGAGCGCTGAGGTTACTCTCACCAGACAACGATGCCTCTGTGACTATTCGGATACTGAGGTCCTCCAGGGCAGACACGACCACCCGGCTTCAGCTAGTCGCGGGGCAAGTGTTAGATCTCACCCTGGACGAGCTCGGTAGCGGTGATGCTGCCGTCGTGGTGGAATCCAGCGAACCCGTTGTTGCGGCTGTGCGGCAAAGCGTGGGTAATGATCAGGTGACCGACACGAGCTGGGTGGGGAGCTCCTACCCGCTTCTTGGTTCCGCAGCTCTGGCCATTCCCCAGGTGGGGGAATCACGCATCACCTTCGCCAACACCGGGGATGCGCCTGTTGCCGTGAACTTCGATGGCCGAGATCTTGAGGTTCCCGCTGGCGGCATTGTGACGAGACCCGTCTCGGATACTCACCAGATTTTGGCACCGGCGACGGTGTTTGGTGCAGTGTCAGTCCGAGGCGAGACCATCATCGGGAATCTCCAGGTGCTTCCCACCCCACCGCCACAGGAATCAGTGCGGGTCATCGTTCGCTAGTGCGGGTGGAACCGCTCCGGCGCTAACTGCCAAGGGTCTGTTCCCAGTAACTCGGCCACTGCGGAGAACACCGCGCTTTCGATCATGACTCTTTTGTGCCAGCGGTCCTGCTTGTGGAGTTTTGTTAGTCGCTCGATCGGGTGACGATAGATTCGAATTGTCCGAGCTTGCCTGTTCAGGCTGAAGCGCGAGACTTTGGTTGAGTCCAGGTCGTGGGGCATCCCCACAACGTCGACTCGGAGGGTCTTCAGTTCTTGGGGCCACTGACCTTTGAGGTAGGAGACGGTGGCGGCAACAACGTGGGCAAACTCATCAGCGCGCTTCATTCGAGACAGAGCAAGGGGTCCCAGGAGATGGGAGCTCGCATCACGATGTCGTGAGGGTCGATGGAATGCCACGTCTCGAGGGTAACTAATTTCACCGGTAACCTAGGCTTAAACTCGCAACGCGAAGAGAGCACATATAACCGTGGCCAAATCAAAAATTCTCCCGACCCGGTTATTCACCGGTATTCCCGTGGTAGTCGGTTCAACGGAGCAAATTGTTGAAAGCATTTTTCATCGAGCGAGAATCCGATCCAGTAGGGGATGTGATGTTCATCTCTTGGAGATGAATGGTCTTGCCATCGCTACTCGATCTCCCGATTTCGAGTCCTTGCTGTCGTCAGCCTGCATGGTGGTTGCAGATGGAAGATGGCTTCAGTTTTTTACCCGCTGGACAATAGTTCCCCTGACTCAGACTCGTGGTGAAGACTTGTTTCGAGCAGTGCTGGCGGGCGATGGTGGGGTCCCTTTGGATTCCTACTTTCTTGGTTCGACACCATCTGAGTTGGGCCGTTTGGCTGAAGTGATTGAAAGAGATTTCCCGCTCACGACAATCGTCGGGATGGAAAGCCCGCCATTCCGCGAATTTACTGACGCGGAAGTTTTGGGCTTTGCCAAGAGAATCTCGGACTCAGGAGCCCAGATTGTGTGGATCGGTATTTCTACTCCCCGTCAGGATTTTTTGGCCACGAAGCTGTCGGAATTGACCGGTTCCGTGGTTGTTGCTGTTGGCGCTGCTTTCGATTTCCTTTCGAGAAATAAGCCCAGCGCACCGCATTGGATGCGGCGCTTTGGGGTGGAATGGTTGTTCCGTCTCGTTTCTGAGCCGACACGGCTGTGGCGACGGTATCTCGGTGGTGGACTTGTGTTTCTTCTTCGGGTGTTTCTCCATCGGAAATCTGACGTGGAGAAGCTGTATGAGACTTGAGGCGGAAAAATCTGGTGTTGATATCGTTCTGAGGTGCCACACCGAGAACCTCCCCTCCGACTCTGCTCGAAAAACTCTTGTCAGATGCCAGCCTCGGCAACCCTGACATATGTTTATGCAGACCAGGAAGCAGTGGTGGGCCCGCTAGCGGCCACCAAAGAGCCTCACACCTATGACCTCTGCCAGGCACACTCGGAGCGTTTGACAGCACCTGTGGGATGGAATGTGGTGCGCTTTCGCCCCTACCCCGAGGTTGTCTAGGGCTCAGTAGGCTTGTGGCATGTCGGCTGCCGCACTGTCTTCCATCGTCAAGTCCTACGACGTCCGGGGGCTGGTGGACTCTGAGCTCACCCCCAGTGTTGTGAGGGCACTCGGGGCTGCTTTTGTGGACGTAATTGTGGGCTCGGGTAACCAACTAGTGCTGGGCCACGATATGCGTGAGTCCTCACCCCTCTTGGCGGAGGCGTTTATCGAGGGAGCTAACTCTGCTGGCGCTTCGGTGATTTCAATCGGGTTGTGTTCGACGGACATGGTCTATTTCGCCTCCGGAATCAAAGATGTTCCGTCGGTGATGTTTACCGCAAGTCACAACCCGGCAATGTATAACGGGCTTAAGTTCTCGAGGCGAAAAGCCCAGGGTGTGAGCATGAATACGGGTCTTGCCGAGATTCGAGACCGTGCCCTGCATTATCTTTCCGGCGAGACCGAATACGGATCATCCTCTGGCGAGGTGGCTCACGAGGACTTGCTCGCCGATTACGCCGCATACCTGCGCAGTTTGGTGTCCCTGGACTCGATTCGGCCGCTTCGCGTGGCGGTGGATGCGGCCAACGGTATGGCCGGACACACGGTTCCTGCCGTTCTTCAAGAAGCCGCTGGTCTCGAGGCCCTGCCTTTGGAGGTTATTCCTCTGTATTTCGAGCTCGATGGTTCGTTCCCGAACCACGAAGCCAATCCTCTGGAGCCAGCCAACCTGGTGGACCTGCAACGTGCGGTGATTGAGCGAGGCGCCGACATCGGGTTGGCTTTTGATGGCGATGCCGACCGGTGCTTTGTGGTGGATAACCTCGGGAACCCTGTCACACCGAGTGCGGTGGCGGCGATGGTCGCTAAGCGCGAGATTCTTCGGGTGCGAGACTCTGGAGAAACAGGGGACATCACCGTCATCCACAACCTGATTTGTTCGCAGACTGTCGCTGAGGTGATTGTTGAAAACGGGGGGACACCTCTTCGAACTCAGGTGGGGCACTCCTTTATCAAGGACACCATGAGGGATTCAGGGGCTGTCTTTGGAGGGGAACACTCTGCTCACTACTACTTCCGGGATTTCTGGGGGGCAGACAACGGCATGCTGGCAGCCCTCCATGTCCTCTCAGAACTTGGGCATGCTGATCTGCCGCTCTCAGAGCTAGTCTCTGAGTACTCCCGCTACGCAGAATCTGGCGAAATCAACTCAGTGGTGAGTGACCAGGGTGCCGTTCAGGAGGCTGTGCTGGGCCAGTTTGGCGATCGAGGCGAGTTGGATCGATTGGATGGTCTCACCATCCGGGGGACAACACACAACCAGTTCTGGTGGTTCAACGTGAGAGCGTCCAACACTGAACCTCTATTGCGTCTGAACGTGGAGGCCGAGACGACCTCGTTGATGGAACAGATCCGAGACGAAGTGCTGGGGATTATTCGCAGCTAGGCTCACAGATTCACTGCATACCTCCAGGAAAATACATGCCAGAATGGAGTAATGCTAACTGCCACCCCCCTCCAATACCGTGTTGCCGACCTCGCGCTTGCTGAGGCAGGTCGCCACCAGATTCGACTTGCTGAGCACGAGATGCCAGGCCTCATGGCCATCCGCGAGGAATTTGGGCCTCACCAGCCCCTGAAGGGCGCTCGCATTGCCGGTTCGCTGCACATGACCGTGCAGACGGCTGTGTTGATTGAGACTCTCGTGGCGCTCGGTGCTGATGTGCGCTGGGCTAGCTGCAACATCTTCTCCACCCAGGATGACGCGGCAGCAGCCATCGTCGTCGGTCGTGGAACCCCCGAGGATCCTCAGGGAACCCCCGTTTTTGCCTGGAAGGGCGAAACATTGGAGGAGTACTGGTGGTGCACCGAGCAGATTTTTGACTGGAGTGCTCACGGTCACTCTGGCCCGAACATGATTCTGGACGATGGTGGCGATGCCACCCTCCTCGTCCACAAGGGGGTTGAATTCGAAAAGGCTGGCGTTGTTCCGCAGTCAGAAGCAGGCGACCCTGCCGAGTGGAAGGTCATTCTGGAGGTTCTTCGAAAGAATCTCTCCGAAAGTCCTGGAAAGTTCGCCGAGATTGCTGCGGGAATCAAGGGTGTGACCGAAGAGACCACGACCGGTGTTCACCGCCTGTATGAGTTCTTCAAGGAAGGCAAGCTTCTCTTCCCCGCAATCAACGTCAACGACTCTGTCACCAAGTCGAAATTCGACAACAAGTATGGTGTCCGCCACTCTCTCATAGACGGTTTGAACCGCGCCACCGATACGTTTATGAGTGGCAAGGTCGCTTTTGTCTGTGGATATGGTGACGTCGGTAAGGGCTCCGCTGAGTCTCTCCGTGGACAGGGCGCTCGCGTCATCGTCTCGGAGATTGACCCCATCCTCGCTCTCCAGGCAGCCATGGATGGCTACCAAGTGGCTCGTCTGGAGTCCGTCATCGACTCCGTCGATGTGTTGATCACTGCGACAGGAAACCTCGATGTGGTGACTGTTGACCACCTGCTGGCTTTGAAGCACCAGGCCATCGTCGCCAACGTCGGACACTTTGACAACGAAATCGACATGGCGGGGCTTGAATCACTTCCCGGTGCAACTTGCGTGGAGATCAAGCCTCAGGTCCACGAGTGGATTATGCCCAACGGTCGCAGCATCCTGATGCTGAGCGAGGGTCGTCTGATGAACCTCGGAAACGCGACCGGTCATCCCAGCTTCGTGATGAGCAACTCCTTCACCAACCAGGTGCTCGCGCAGATCGAGGTCTTCAGCAACGGAGAGGCATACCCTCTGGGTGTTCACATGCTGCCCAAGCACCTCGATGAGAAGGTAGCTCGCTTACACCTTGATGCTCTGGGTGTTCAGCTCACCGAGCTCACGGACAAGCAAGCGTCCTACATCGGTGTGCCCAAGGAGGGCCCCTACAAGGTGGATCACTACCGCTACTAGGGGAAATGGAACTCCAGTAGGCTTAGGGCCCATCGGGAGACCTTTCGATACTTTGTCGTATTGGGGGTGGCAATGACAGCTCGGATTCTGGTCGTCGACGACGACGTTGCGCTTGCCGAGATGATCTCCATTGTCCTACGAGGTGAGGGATATATCCCTCACCAGGCTTTCAATGGTCAAGATGCCCTCGCTCAAATCCCCGAGGTGAAGCCTGATTTAGTGCTCCTTGATGTGATGCTCCCCGGTCTCGATGGCATTGAGGTCTGCACAAGAATCCGAGAGTTCAGTGGTGTTCCCATCATCATGCTGACCGCAAAAGGCGACACCACTGATGTAGTGAAGGGACTCGAAAGTGGGGCCGATGACTACGTCGTCAAGCCCTTCAACCCCAAAGAACTCGTCGCCAGGATTCGCACTCGCCTGCGTCCCTCCTCCGAGGGTGCGAACAGCGTGATTTCCGTCGGCGACGTCACAATTGACGTTCCCGCGCACGAAGTGCGGCGGGGCGAGGATCGCATCAACCTCACACCGCTCGAGTTTGATCTGCTTCTTGCTTTAGCACTGAAGCCCCAGCAAGTATTCACCCGGGAAATGTTGCTCGAACAGGTCTGGGGTTACCACTACAAGGCGGACACCAGACTGGTGAATGTTCACGTCCAGCGTTTGCGGGCGAAAGTAGAGATTGATCCTGACAACCCCCTCATTGTTCAAACAGTCCGTGGCGTTGGCTATCGCGCCGGTGAATCTGTGG